>Ga0209566_100085_pt1 | contig 152137 bp, 161 predicted proteins | sample Araplavi_mTSA_r2_2_FD_184287 | JGI IMG/M metagenome (GOLD analysis project Ga0209566, IMG submission 184287) | Arabidopsis root microbial communities from North Carolina, USA - plate scrape CL_Cvi_mTSA_r2 (SPAdes) (version 2) | ecosystem: Host-associated > Plants > Roots > Endosphere | place... | reverse complement strand
CGTTCACGCCGCTCTCGCGGAACGCCCTGCCAAGCATCACGGGCGATCTGGAGTGGCGGATCGGGTCCCCGATGACGCCGTATAGTATTGTATGACTGTCCATGCCTGCGGCATCCTCCCGGTTACAAGATGCAATCCCTGAGCAGTACCTTGATGCCCTTGGGCGCGTAGACGTCAACGACGGCGCCGGTCGAGCCGTTCGCCTTAATCCAGCCGAGTCCGGATACGAATATATCCTTCGGTCCGCCGGGCGGAATGCGCAAATTGTGCCGTACGAGCGGCGGCATGTCCGCCAATTCCTCGCGAGAAGGCGGAGCGAGCATCTCGCCGCGGTGGTTTTCGTACAGCTCGTCGGCCCGCTCCTGCTTGGTACGGTGCACGGGAATGCCGGACGACAGGTACGCGGTGAACGACTGGCGCTCGCCGGCAGTGAAGTCGAAGCGAGCCAGTCCGCCGAAAAAAAGCGTCTGCTTTTCATAAAACTGATACGTCAGCGGCTTGAGCGGCTTGTCCGGCAGCAGCGCCTGCAGCGTGTCTCTCGGCACGATCTCCGACAGCCGGGACTTGTAGACGATGCCGGGCATGTCGATGATGCTGCGGCCGTCGTCCAGCGGAATCCGAATCGCATCGAGCGTCGTGCCCGGATACCGCGATACCGTAAGCTCCCTGCGAAGGTCGCTGTAATCGGCAATGAGCCGGTTGACGAGCGTGCTCTTGCCGACGTTGGTCGCGCCGACGACGTACACGTCGCGGTCCCCGCGCATCTGTCCGATCGCCTCGACGACCCGGTCGAAGCCGATATTGCGGCGCGCGCTGCAGAGGACGACGTCCGCCACGCGAAGGCCGCCGGCCTTCGCCTGCTTCTGCACCCAATTGCGAAGACGGTTCCAGTTCGTCACCTTCGGCAGCAGGTCGATCTTGTTCACGACGAGCAGCACCGGGTTGTTGCCCACGAACCGCTGCAGGCCGGAGATCATCGACCCTTCGAAGTCGAACAGGTCGACGATGTGCACGACGAGGCTGTTCGTCGAACCGATGCCGCCCAGCAAACGCAAAAAATCGTCCTGGTCAATGGCGACCGACGAGGCGTCGTTGTAATGTTTGATTCGAAAGCAGCGCTGGCATATGATTGGCTCGCGCTCGCGGGCGGCCTCGGGCACGAACCCCGGCTTCGACGCGTCGGCGATCTGCAGCGCTACGCCGCAGCCCGCGCAATGTTGGTCATTCCAGTTCATCTCATTGGACGGCAATGCTACTTGTCCCCCTTATTCGGCCACAAGCCCTGCTTGGTCAGCCTTGACAGCGCGATCTTCTCGATGCGGCGGTTCATTCTCGTACCCCAGCCTTCCTCGCCCCTGGCGATCGGCGTGACGAGAATCGTCTGCAATCCCATCCTGCGGCCGCCCAGCACGTCGGTCAACATCTGGTCGCCGACGACGACGGCCTGCTCGGGCCTCAGGCCCAGCAAGTTCAGCGCCTGCTTGAACGCTTTGGTGAACGGCTTGCGCGCCGCCGGTATGAAAGGAATGCCGAGCGGCTCCGCGAACTTCGCGACCCGCATCAGATTGTTATTCGATAAAATGACGACCTTGAACCCGAGCGCTTTGACCTTGTCCAGCCAAGCGATCAGCTCCGGCGTCGCAAGCGCGGTGCCTGCGCTCACGAGCGTATTGTCCAGATCGGTGATGATGCCCTGCACGCCCATGTCCGCCAGCGACTGCAAGTCGATATCGAAGACGGTCCCTACGAGTTGGTTGGGCAGCAATCGTTGAAACATTCGGCTAGCTCCAGTCTTTATCGGATTGTTCAAAATATACCACACCCGCCCCGGCCTTGCAAAATAACCGATTTTCCGAATCGGCCCAAAATGACGAAAGAGGAGCCGCCGCGAAGCAGGCTCCCCTTGTGTTCATTATAACGACTTGCGAATCTTGTCAGCCATGGCATTGAATTGGTCCAGGTCGCCTTCCCCTGCCGCCTGTCCGCCGTATCTGGCGGACTCGAACTTGTGTAGGACGCCCTCGAATTCGGGACGAAGCGAGGCGAACCGGCTGCTCCAGCCGAGGAACGACTCCCGCAGCGTATCGTGCTCGCTGCGCTTCAGGCCGCGCCGGCCGAGATACGCCAGCAGGCGCTCCATCTCGCGGACGATCCGCTGGTTCGGCGTCGCGCCGCGGTACCTGACTCGCCGCCAGACGGAAGCCGTCCATACGCGGCGGCGGAAGAGCAGCACGGCGACACCCGCGACGACAAGCGTCGCGCCCCCGATTGCCCAGTATGCCGCGGACCAGCCGCCGCTGCCGCTCCCCGTATCCGGCTCGGTCACGGCTTCTTCGCCGGAAGCGACCGGAACGTCCGGCGTCGCGATTGGCGCGCCTTCGGCCATCGGCTGCGGCACGGTGAAGCCTGAGGTCGGCTCGAACGGAACCCAGCCCACGCCTTCGAAGTACACCTCGGCCCAGGAATGGGCATCCGCATTGCGAACGGTATACGTGCCGGCTCCGGTCGGGTCCGGCACGTAGCCGAGCCCGCGGCGGAAGCCTTCCTCGTCCATCTGGTTCGAGCCGGTCGCATAGCCCTTCACCCACCGCGTAGGCAGGCCGAGAGAGCGGGCCAGCACGACGAACGCGGTGGAATAGTAGTCGCAATACCCTGCTTTAATCTCGAACAAGAACGCATCCGCGATGTCCTTGCTTTTTTGAAGGCTGACGTCCGGCGTGTTCGTATACGGATAATTGAGACGAAGGTAACTCTCAAGCGCCTTTGCCCTGTCGTAGTCGTTCGCAGCCCCCTCGGTAATGGTGGCGGCGAGTTCGGATACCCGGCTCGGCACCTGCGGCAGCTGTTCGTAGGGTGCAAGGTCGAAAGGCGCCGACGCTTCGCGCGATTTGGTCGCGCGCATTTTTTGTTCGTCGATGACGATCATATCCGAGACGACCGTGTAAGACTCGACCGCGGCGGAACGCTGGAATTTCAGCTCCTGCTCTTCCTTGTTCCACGTCAGCTTGGCGCTGCCGCTCACGCCGGTCCATGAAGACAGTCCGCTGATCCGCCCCGCGCCGAACAGCACGGGAAGCCGATCCTTGCGCAAAATGTGGAACGTCTGCGTCACCTTTTTCGTCTCGATGCCGGCGAGGGTCGGTTTATCCGCGGGCAGATCGCCGTCTCCCGGCGCGGCGGACGTCGTCTGCATCCCCTTGCGGTCGTTCCAGCCTTGACCCGTGTACACCGCCTTGGTCTCGCCGCGCCAATACGTACGCTGGTTCGTATCGACCGTCATGACCGGCGAATAATCGAACTCGAAGCCGCCTCCGATCTTCGTGTCGCTGCGGCCGTAGCCCGACTTGGAAGATCTGCCGGAGCCCGCGTCGCTGCTGTCGCCGCCGCTGACATATCCGCCTTCGCCCGAGAACGCGGGCACTTCCTTGTTCTGCGCCTGAAGCCACATCGTATAAGGATCCTCGAGCAGCACCGGGGCCCTCGGCACGGCGATACCCGCCAGCATGAGCGCGCCGATGACGATGATCGCCGGCACGGCCAGCTCGAACGGCCGCTCGGCGAGCGCGATCCAGCTGTCGAAGTGGCGTTCCTTCAGCTGCCGGAGATGCAGAATGACGAGCCATCCGAGCCCGGCCAGCACCGCCCAAGCGATATTTTTCCACAGTTCGAGCGGAAAAAAGGAATCGATGATCGCGAGCGTGGCGATCGACATCAGGATAAAGCCGATGGCGCGAATCTTGTTCGTACCGAGATAGGCCATATAATGAATGATGAGTACGACGCCCGCGCCGATCTCGAAAAACGGATGAAGCGGCTTGCCGTTCAGGACCGCGAACTCGCGGATCGCTTCCCAGCCCTTAAGGCCGTCGGGCCAGCCGGCCCAATGGTAAGGCGTAAATACCATTACCGCCGCGAGCACGGCAGCCAGCTGCAACGCGAGCCTCAGCGCGAACGCGCGGCTTGCGAGCAGCTCGACCACGGCCGCCGCCGCGACGGACGCGTACACGACTGCATACGTCTCCGGCCACCAGTAATCTTTGAAGACTTGAATTAATTGCAGGACGATCACGATGACGAACAACCGGTGAAGCCGCTCCAGCACGAGCCGCCTCCAATATCCCGTCTCGGTTCGCCGTCCTGCGTTAGCGATCATCATGTTCAAGCGGTGCCCGCCTCCAGTGCCCTCGGCAAATCCTCCAGGCGCGTGATCGAGCAGAGCTCCCACTGTCTGCCGCGGAACGTCTTGGTCCACTGCAGCAGACGTTCGGCCGTCTCCGGATGCGGCGTCCGCTCGGCGATATGAATGTGGCTCGGACCGGTTCGCTTCGCCGTCAGCCCTTCAAGGGCGAACAGCGTCTCGTCCTCCATCGAAGGGCTGACCAGCACGAAGCTGGCGCCGGACTCGAACTTCTCGGCCGTCTTTCGGAGCACCCGGTCCATCGGCTCCGTCCCGTCGGCCTCGACGTCGATCAAGTGCTCCATCAGCAGCTCGCGGCTGACCGGTGCCTTGCCGGCGCCGAACCAGGCCGTATCCTTGCCCGCAGACACGAAGCCGACCGGCATGCCCCGGCGCAGCGCGAGGTTCAGCAGGGACGAAGCGGTCGACACGGCCAGCTCGAACGCATCGGCGCTCCGGTACGCGGCCGTCCGCCGGTCGAGCACGATGACGAACCGCGGCAGCGCCTCCCTCTCGTACTCCTTGGATTTCCACTGCCCCGTGCGCGCCGTCGCATTCCAGTGAATGCGCGACATCCGGTCGCCGTGAATGTACTCTCTCACGCCGTCGATCTGCGTCGTCTCCCTCGCCCATAGCGAGCTCGCGCGCTGCTCGATCTGGCCGGTCCGCGCCTTGCGAAGGTGCCGCCATTCCTGAAGCTCGACCGTCCGCGGAAGCACCTTGATCTGCAGCTCTTCGCTGAAGGCGCCATGGTGTTCGAACAGGCCGAAAATGTCGCGCGTCGAGCAGCGTGTCTCCAGAAATTTGTAGCGGCCGCGGCGAAGCGGCGCCGATTCGTATTCTATCTGTCCGCGACGCTTGTAGTCCGGCACGAACGACAACTCGTATTCCTGCAGGTCCGATCCGCTGAGCCGGACCAGCCGCTCGCGGACGATCACGTAAGGAAGCGGCCAGAAGCCCGGCACCTGCAGCTGCAGGCGAACCCGAAGCCGCGACCCGGCCGCGTGCAAGCCGTCCTGGCCGGAGACCGCGGTCAGCGCGCGCGTCCCCTTGATGCCGCCGATGCCGCTCCAGCGCCCGAGCAGCAGGTAGAGGCCCAGGCCGTTAATGATGACGAACAACATCAAGGACGTCTTCCCGCCTTGAAAAACGACGAAAGATAAAGCGACGGCGTACAGAAACGCGCAAAACCATCCGAAGCGGACCTGAGGCAGCCGCTTCATGTTCATCGCTCCAGCGCCACCGGCACCGGCAGCTGCTTCATCACTTCCTGCAGGACGCCTTCGGCCGTAGCCCCCTGCATGCGGGCTTCGGACCGCAAATGGAGACGGTGCGCCAGCACGTAAGGCGCCGACGTCTTGATGTCGTCCGGGATGACGTACGACCGGTGCTGAAGGAAGGCGTAAGCTTTGGCGCAGGCCGCGAGCGCGACCGATGCCCGCGGGCTCGCGCCGAGCAATACCGCGGGATGCTTGCGCGTCGAGCGGATCAGCTGAACCAGATAATCTGCGACGCCTCCGTCCAGATGCAGGCCTGCGGCAAGCCGCTGGATCTTCACGATGTCCTCGGCTTCAGCCACCGCTTCGAGCTGGTCCGCCGCCCGCGACGTCCCCGGTTCGAGCACCAGTCTTTTCTCGGACTCTTCGTCGGGATAGCCGAGCGATATTTTCATCAGAAAGCGGTCCAGCTGCGCCTCGGGCAAGTTGTAGGTGCCCTCGAACTCGATCGGATTCTGCGTGGCGAACAAAATAAACGGCTGCGGAAGCGGGTAAGTAATGCCGTCGACGGACACGTGACGCTCTTCCATCGCCTCGAGCAGCGCGGACTGAGTCTTGGTCGTCGCCCGGTTGATCTCGTCGGCGAGCAGCAGGTTCGACATGACCGGTCCCGGGCGGAACACGAACTGCTCCTGCTTCGGATGATAGATCGATACGCCGGTAATATCGGTAGGCAGCAGATCGGGATTGCACTGAATGCGGTGAAACGAACCGCCGATCGATCGTGCGAGCGACTTGACCAGCTGTGTCTTGCCCGTGCCGGGCACGTCTTCGATAAGTACATGTCCGCCCGCGATGAGCGCGGTCAGGAGCCAGGCGATTTCCTCGCGTTTGCCGTATATGCAAGATTCCATATTGCGTCGGATCGAATCCAATAATTGCATGGCGGTCTGTTGTTCCATTGAGGTCCCTCCTAATGGGATCTGACGGTAGTCGAACGCTACTCTACTATTATACTTGAATAAGATTCAGGACTACAATTTTGCAAAACTCCAAATAATAATAGAAAAAAAGCCAATTCGCGTCAGGCGAACCGGCTGCTGGAAGACGAATCTAAACGACGACAAACCCGATAGGAACAAGCAAATTGGCGATTTATACAACCCGGAGGCGTGCCATCCGGCCGGTTCGTTCGCCGTGCTAAAGCGTGCGGCAAAACTTCCGATTTCAGCTAAAATTTACCTAAATCTGGCTGCTTAGCCCTTGGGCTTGACCGCCAGCGCGGCCAGAAACGAGAAGATGATCGCCGCCGATATGCCGGCGCTCGTAATCTGGAAGATACCGGTGATGATGCCGATCCAACCGACCTCCTGCAGCTCGCTCAGCGCGCCATGGACGAGCGCGTTGCCGAAGCTCGTAATCGGAACTGTCGCGCCGGCCCCCGCGAAGTCCACCAGCGGATCGTACAGCCCGAGACCGTCCAGCACGGCGCCCGCTACGACGAGCGTCGCCATCGTATGCGCGGGCGTCAGCTTGGCGACGTCGAACAGCAGCTGACCGACGATGCAGATCGCCCCGCCGACCAGAAAAGCCCATAAGTATTGCATCGGTGAATCCTCCTCGATAGTCGATTACCGTTCAATGGAGACGGCGTGGGCGATGCACGGAATGCTCTCGCCTTGTTGGAAGGACAGCGGCGAGAGCAGCGCCCCCGTCGCGACGATCAGAATACGGTTCAACTCTCCCCGCGCCATTCGCCGCAGCAAGTGCCCGTATGCGACGGTCGCGGAGCACGCGCAGCCGCTGCCGCCGGCCTGGACGGACTGCCTGGCCACGTCGTAGATCATCAGGCCGCAATCGAGAAACTGCGTCTCCGCGATCGGTACGCCGTGCCGCTTGAGCAGATCCTCGGCGATCGGGTGGCCGACGGACGCGAGGTCGCCGGTTACAATAAGATCGTAATAGCCGGGCTCGCGACCGGTCTCCTGCAGGTGCGCCTGGATCGTGTCCACGGCTGCGGGAGCCATCGCCGAACCCATATCGAAAGGATCCTTGAGCCCGAGATCCATGATGCGCCCGATCGTCGCCGAAGTGATCCGCGGACCGTCTCCCTCCGCCGCGACGACAGCCGCTCCCGCGCCCGTAACCGTATACTGTGCGGTCGGCGGCTTCTGGGAGCCGTATTCGGTCGGGTAGCGAAATTGCTTTTCCGCCGTGCAGTTGTGGCTGCTCGTGCCCGCCATCACGAACCGGCCCGCGCCAGCGTTCACGAGCAGCGCGGCGAGCGCGAGCGATTCCATCGAGGTCGAGCACGCGCCGAACACGCCCAAATAGGGCGCGCCGAGCGTACGCGCCGCGAACGTGCTGCTGATGATCTGGTTGATGAGATCCCCGCCGACGTAGAAGTTGATCTTGTCCTTGGATATGGCGGCCTTGGAGAGGGCGATATCGGAAGCCTGCTCGAGCAGGAGTCGCTCGGCCTTTTCCCAGCTCGGCTGCTGGATCGTCATATCCGGATGGACGAGATCGAAATCGGCGGCGAGCGGTCCCTCTCCCTCATCCGGCCCGACGACGGTGCCGGTGCCGATGATGACCGGGGGCTTGTCGAACGTCCAGGTCCGCCTGCCGTTCAGCATTAATGGCTCACCCCCAGGATCCAATAGACGATCCCGACGAAAAAGGCCGCTACGGTACCGAAAACGATAACCGAGCCCGCGAGCTTGAACATGTTGGCGCCGACGCCGAGAACGAGCCCTTCGCTGCGATGCTCGATGGCCGCCGAGCACATCGAGTTGGCGAAGCCGGTGACGGGGACGGCGGTGCCCGCTCCCGCCCACTGCGCGATCTTGTCGTAGACGCCAAGGCACGTCAAGATGACGGAGATCAGGATCATCACCGCGACGGTCGGATTGCCCGCCTGCTTGTTCGTCATGTCGAATGCGGCCATGAAAAAGTTTTGTACGCCTTCGCCGACGAAGCAAATGAATCCGCCGACGAAAAACGCTTTGACGCAATTGGCGAGGACGGGCCGCGAAGGCTGGCGGCTCTTCGCGAATTGCTGGTATTCCTTCGGCGACATGGACAACGGCTTGTATGCGGCCGGCCCTCTGCCGGCATCTTTGGTCGCCATCGTAGCCATCCCCTTTCCGGCTCGGACTTTAGTCCCGATCATTATTTGCCGGAGGAGCACAAGTTATGGATGGGAAAAGGTGGGCGGCGCCGGAGGCGGTTTATTTCATCAGCCGGCGCACCCATTTGAGGCGGTCGCGAAAAGGCGGGTAGACGATGCCTGGATCGATTGAGGAGGAGCTTCGCCGCACGATGCTCTTGGCATGCGTGAACAGATCGAAGCTGTAGCGGCCGTGATAAGCGCCGAGCCCCGAGGCGCCGACGCCCCCGAACGGCAGCCGGGGATTGGAGATGTGCAAGATCGTATCGTTGACGCAGCCGCCGCCGAAAGAAATGCGCGACAGCACCTCGCGCTCAGCCGGCTTGCTGCTCGTGAACAAGTACAGCGCGAGCGGCTTGGGACGCGCGCGGACGAACGCGATCGCTTCGTCCAAATCGTCGAACGCCGCGATCGGCAGCAGAGGCCCGAACAGCTCTTCCTCCATGGAAGCTGCGGAGACCGCTTCGTCCAAGGCGCCGACATCGAGCAGCGTCGGCTCGACGTACAGCTTGGCTCGGTCCGTGCGCCCGCCGTAAACGATGCTGCCGCGGTCTCGCTCCAATATGCCGGCCAGCCGCTCGAATTGACGGTCGTTTACGATGCGGCCGAAGTCTTCGCTGACGGCGGCGTCTTCACCGTAGAACGCGCGGATCGATTCCGCGATCTTCGCGACGAATTGTGCCTTCAAGCTTCGATGAACGAGCGCGTAATCCGGAGCGATGCAAGTCTGGCCCGCGTTCATCAGCTTGCCCCAGGCAATCCGCTTCGCGGCAAGCTCCACGTTCGCCGTATCGTCGACGATGACCGGACTTTTGCCCCCGAGCTCCAGCGTTACAGGCACCAGGTTGCGCGCCGCCGCTTCCATCACGATTTTCCCCACGGACGTGCTTCCCGTAAAGAAAATGTAATCGAAAGGCGCGCGCACAAGCGCGGAAGTCAGCTCCTTGCCGCCTTCGACTGTTCGAACGTAAGCGGGTTCGAATGTCTTTTCGACTATGCGCGCCAGCGCGGCGCTCACGTTCGGCGTTGCCTCCGAAGGCTTCAGTACGGCGCAGTTGCCCGCTGCGATCGCCCCGATCAAAGGCTCGATGACGAGCTGGACCGGATAGTTGAACGGTCCGACGATGAGCACCGTGCCGTAAGGCTCCTTGTGAATGGCGCTCCTGGCCGGGAACATCGCCAAGGTAGAAGCGACCCGCTTCGGGCGCGCCCAACGCTTCAAATGCTTCACCGTGTGACGAATGCTGGAGAGGACGAGCCCGATCTCCGTCGCGTACGACTCGAACGCGCTTTTGCCGAGGTCCGCGCGGAGCGCCTGTATGAGATCGGTCTCGTGACGCCGCAGCGCTTCGGCCAGCTTCATCAACTGCCCGATCCGGTAGTCCGGGGACAGCGTACGTCCTGCCGCGAACCATTCGCGATGCTCGCGCAGCCACTCCGCCACTTGCGCTTCATCAGACAAATCCGATCTCTCCCTTCATGCATCGGGCGCTGCTTGACGCTTGATTTATATCATCTCGAAATCGTCGAAGTGAAATGCGGGAGCCACGATGCAAGTGACGAGCACGGGCTCGTCCCCTGCCGGCGTCGCCGTCTGCCAGACCGAAGCCGGTACGAGCGCCTGCGGTGCCTGACCGCTGGACGTGTCCATGCCCAGCACAAACGTCTGCCCGCCTTCCATCGGCCGATCTCCGTCTCCCCCGAGCGTCAGCTTGAGCGGTCCGCCCGCATGATACAACCACAGTTCATCCGACAAGACCCGGTGCCAGGCCGACGTCTCGCCGGGATGCAGCAAAAAGTACACCGAGCTGGCCGAAGCCCGCGCAGAAGAATAGGCGGGACCCAGCACCTCGGAAGGTATGAGCTTCGACGCCTTCCATATTTCCTTGTACCATCCGCCTTCGATATGCGGCTGGAGGCCGAGTGCCTCGACCCAGGGCGACAATTTTTCCGCGCTCATGTCAATTCCACTCCTTCAATTTCCTATAAGCTACAGTATAGAAGAAAATCCGCGGTTTCTCATCTCCGTCCTTTTTCGCCCTGACAGGCACGGATGGGCGCCGGCCTACATAGAATGGTAAGGGTCGCGCGTCAACTTGATCTTACTAACGGAGGTGGCCGTCACGTGCCCGGATTCTTTACGACGATAGCGCTCTTCATCAAGCAGCTCTCCCTGCTCGTCTCCTATGTCAAGAACAACGCCTTTCCCCAACCCCTGTCCGAGCAGGAGGAGAGCAAATACTTAGGCCTTATGGCGGAAGGCGACGCCAGGGCGCGCAACCTGCTGATCGAGCATAACCTGCGGCTGGTCGCCCATATCGTCAAGAAATTCGACAATACCGGCGAAGACCTCGAAGATCTGATCTCCATCGGCACCATCGGCCTGATCAAGGCGATCGAGAGCTTCCAGGTCGGCAAAGGCACCAAGCTTGCCACGTTCGCGGCACGCTGCATCGAGAACGAAATCGTAATGTCAATAGTGGGGCTGTAAGCTAAAGAAAAAAGGATCAGAATGAAATAATATCCACTCGATCCTTATAGATACGTACCTCTTTTACGATAGCACGTATGAGTTCTTGGCGATCCTCAAACGTTAAGGCGTCCCGGTTCTTGTGCAGAAAGTAATCCGCAGCATCTTGGATCATCGCCTTGCTTGATTGCTGATTAGATTGCGCAGTTAACGCCTTCGTAAGTTCCTCTGCTTGCCGATTTAGTTTCTCTTCTTTGTCCGCAAGCTCCTTCAATTCGCTACGGATGTCTTCTTCCCCGATATCCTCACCAAGCGAGAACAGTTTAATGAGGCGTTTACGTGCTGCCTTCGTTTTCTCAATTTCTCTTTCTACACGCTCGAGTTCTGTTTGCTCGTAGGACATAGCGTCCCGATCTTCCGCAGCTGCAGCTATTTGATCCGGGTTATCCAGCCATGCGACGACCGTCTCCCAAACGCCTTTATCGATTTCCTCGCATTGGACATGCATTCCACAGCCCTTAAAAAGCGCGCCGGCATAATTTTTAATATCACTGTATTCCAATACGTACGTTCCCCAGTTCTTGGACTGCCGACCAGTCATCGTATTCCCGCATTCCCCGCAGCGAACCAGTCCAGAAAGTAGGTATTTACGAAGTGAATCTTTTGAATATCTTCTCCGAGATTCTCCTAGTAGCATCATGGCTTGATTAAATTGGACTTCCGTAATGATGGCCGGAATCTCTGTTTCAATCCATTCTTCTTCAGGCCGCTCAGACACTTTAACCTTCTCGTCATCAGGTTTGTGCTTATTTCCGAGCATCCCTTCAGTGTCGTATCTATTTTGATAATACACGCCGGTATACGCTTCATTAAGTAGAATTTGACGTACCACCTGCCGGTGCCAAACCGGCGCACCGCGCTTGGTTGGTACTTCTTGAGCTGTTAAGTACTTGGCTATCCCATTTATCCCCTTAACTGCACTGGGCTTTGTGAATAAGTCGAATATCGTCTGGACAATATTTGCTTCGTATTCGTTGATCTCGTATTGATCCTTTTCTTTATTAAAAGTGTACCCGTATAAGTATGAATTTTTTACTACTTTACCCTGACGCGCTTTTTCTCTGCGTCCACGACTCATGCGATCGTTGATGACGGCTTTTTCGTACTCAGCGATAACGCCTTTTATATTGAACGACAGCTTCCCAAGAGGCGTATCGTCATATTCACCTGTTACAAAAACCATATCAACGCCGCGCTTGCGGAATTCTTCTGTAATGATGAGCTGATTCATAAGGTTACGGCTCAGACGGTCCGGGTCATAGCATACTACCTTTTCTATGAGCCGCTCTTTGACGTCTCTACGGAGCTGCGCAAGGGCCGGGCGGTCTAAGTACTCACCGGAATATCCATCGTCCGTATAGACCTTTACATCACTCGTCCGGGCTTTCTCTCTGCACTGTCTCTCCTGGTCTTTCAAGCTGTATCCGTGCTTCGATTGGTCCTCGGTCGATACCCGCAGATAGATCCCGATCATGCTGCCGTTCCCTCCTATACCGCTGTAATAAATAATTGTAGCAGTGGGAACGGATCTTGTCATTGAGTTCTCCGGGTATAAAGTTGAAATGCACCGCGCTCACCTCGGAAGAGGTTATGCGGCAAGATTTGTCCATCTTTACTGAACTTTATCGATAAAGTACCTCCATTGAGGATCGAGCTTAACCGTCTGAATGTCCTTCCCGTCCCAAGTCAGTACATACCGCTCGGCTAATCGATTCAGGGTATTGCGATGAATCCCCTCACGCAGCCCTGTTTTTTTGTACAGTTCGTCAAAGGTGGGCATTCGTTTATGTGTAGTCGAGAAATTGGAAAGGATATTGATGAGTTTCCTTTCTTTATCTGGTATCAATCCGATCACCTCGTGTATATAATGACAAGAACGCATGTTCCCATTATAATATAACCGGAGGTGCCTATAATGGAACAGATCGAGATTGAACTTTTACGCGACTACGTACACCTTACATATCTAATTAAAATGGCACAGGATGAGATAGCGTACCTGGATGATCCTCGGATGCCGAATCGCGGATTTAGGATGAAGATGACGAAGATGATGGGCAGCATGTTCAATGACCGGCTGAAGCTGACGAAGGACGAGATGCGCGATCATGGTATGTTCGTAGTGAAGATTGATGATGATGAAAAAGACCCACTTATATATGTACATACTTCGATTAAACGGGTTAAGCAGTCGTTCCCTTATAAGAGGAAAATTCTGCAGGAAGACTTGAAAGATAAGCTCGACTCGATTGCCAAGGAAATATCGGGGATCCGGATCCTGAACAAGAAGACTTATATGGAGGATTAGGGCCCCACTACGGAGGCCCTTTCCTTATTGTTGGGGCGTGTAAATCCCGGCAGCTACAGCCTCGTCAATCAGTTGGTTAAGCTTGTACCGTGCCGCGTCCTTGTTCGGGTCGGTCTCCTTAATGGCCTTGTTGTAGAGGTCCAGGTACCGCGTATGGAAGGCGAAGATGCGCGACAGGACGGTGTTGGGCGAGCTGTTTAATGTCATGTCTAGTTCGAACGTCGCGATGTCCTTGCGTACCTTGTCCATGTTGTAGCCTGGGCAGTCTGTCGGCATTAGCTCTTTGTGTCCCACGCTCTTCTGATACTGAGGCATAAACTGCTTGGCGAAGAAATACGCAGCGTACAGCGCCGTGCGATCCTGCTCAGTCAGCGAGTCGGAGTTGGCATAGTCGCCTGAAACGCAGATATGGACCGTATAGCTGTTGTTTTCCTTCACACCATAGGTGAACGCCTCGAAGTTGTTGCATAGGTACACGATGCCATTGCGCACCCATAGGTGATAAGGGAATCCGGCGTCGCCTCCTGGGATGTTCTTTTTCGAATCGATGTGAGACGTCGCGATTCTTGAAGCCAGCTCACGATCATTAAAAGCGGAGGTTTTAAGCTTCGCCATCGCGTCGTGATGCATAACGATCGTCGTCAGCTGCGCGACGTCACGCGGCCCCTTCAGCACTTCCCAAGTATATTTAGGATTGACCGGCAGGCTCTTCCTCAGATCCACAATCAGCACGGACTTGATCGATTCTGGAACGCCTGCCGGGTAAGTCAGTTTGTCCGGTACCATGATCATTCCCCCGATTCGATAGGCACGTTTAGTTTATCGATGGCTGGCTGCTTCTTGTGCGTGGCAATGATGCCTACTATAACGGCTACTGACGCAGCTACGTTTGCTACTTGGTCGATAAGTTCGTCTGTGATGACGTCAATTCCGAAGCTTTGAAGGATGAGTTTCACGCCACCCATGACAGCAGGCACAAGCGTAACCCAGTTAATTTTTGATGGTGTCATTGTCCTTCTCCTTTGGAATCGGAATATCCCCGTTCGGGGTGTGATAAACGTTGTGGTAACGGCAGGCGCACCATTTGAGAGCTGCAATATGCTGTTCCGGCCATTCTCTCCGCCACTTCTCGAGCCTGCATCCCATGCCATTTCCTCCATTCGTGCGCGAAGCTCCCGGATCTCGTAGAGGATCGCCGTATTGCGCGTATGTTCACGCTGCCTAAAGCGTCGGGGCATATACCGCAGGATCAACCGTTGCACCCACGGTACTTTAAGCAGCGCGGCCAAAATGACGATTACGCTTGTGACTCTTAGGCCTTCTCTGGCAAGGCTGCTAATGGCTGTGCTGATCCAGTTGAGCCAATCCATAGACCCTCCCAGGTAACAGAAAGACCGCATTCGAGGCGTATCCATACCTCAGTGCGGTCTTCTTTTTTAGTATTCTGTTTTTTAACGCTATTCAATGGCATCGCCTCCTTTAAGGGCATAAGAAAAGCCACCATTAAGGTGGCAAAATATTTTTATAAAATTGTTATACTTTTGTACAGTTTTGCTGGACGACGCGCATATTATATCTACGGAAAGGAAAATAACCCCTTCGAGAAAGGAGTTGGACAAGTGGACCACGATACCGCGATGTTGATCATTGCTGGTTGTAGTCTGTTCATCACAACGGTGTCAAGCATCCTCACGCTTACCGTTGCAATGATTAATAAAAGCAAGTGAAGCTAACGGGCGGTGGGGCGTTCCGAGCGTCCCACTACCCATCTTATGCAGGTACTCCAAAATGATGCTTAGGCAAGTGTTGCACAAGAATGCAAAAAGAGCCGGGGATGCTTTCCCTCAGCTCTTTTAGACGCGTGCTTCGCGATTTGGTTGATTTGATCATAGCACAGGATTTGGTAAGTGTAAATAATTACTCGAAGATTTTATAAGCTGCTCCACCTAAGATGATAATGGCGGCGGCGATATAAACGAATATCGTTTTGACTTTGTGCCGGACTTTTGCGCTTGGCTTCGCAGCCTCTACTCGCTTGACTCGCTCCACTTCTTGCGAGAACTCCGTCAGTTCATCAAGACTCATTTCCCTGATCCGGCTTTGCTTCTCTGCTTTCCAGGCGCGATATTCCTTGTTTGTCATGTGATCGGTATTCAGAAGTGGACCACCTCCTTAAAATCCTGTGCTGAACTTCTTGGCCGGCGTCTTCAAACCGACTTCTTTCTTCATGATATTTCGGCCATATTCCCCGGAATCGTTAAGGGCCTTCATCAGCTTTTCTGCCTTCTTTTCAGTGGACAGCGCCGGATTGATCTTTTGAATCCGTTTGACCAGATCCTGTCCGACAAGCGTTTGATATTTGACGTATTGCTCCGGCGTTAGATTGACCTTCTTTTCCACGCCCGTGAGTTTGTCTGTCCCTTTCAGGTACTTAGCTACAGTACGCGGCGCAAGCGAACTATCCCCAGTTTCCTTAAGCAGGTCAATAACAAACTGTGCCTCTGCCGTGGGCTTGTAGACGCTACGCTGAGACGGACTTAGGAACACGTCAACGAACGAATTAAGCTTCGTTTGCGGCTGTCCTAGCGTGCTTACACGCTGCGGTAGCTGCTGAGCGAAGTAAGGGATATTCGCTCGCGTCGGGTTAATTGTCTTCGTCAATGCATCAGGATCGTATGTCTCGCGCACCTTGTCGTCGAACATCAAATTGATTTGGCGCACAATCGATGGATTGTACATGCCCGGAACCTGTTTGACGAGGTTCGTAATGACCGATTTCCATGTATTGTCTTCGCCCGGACTGGTCTTAAATGCCTCCTGAATACCCGACAGGACCGAACTATCAAGCAGTGTGTTCAGTCCGCCCCATGCTGCGTCTCCAGCGACGCTGAGAGCGCCTTTGTCGTCCTTCACAGACTGAGCGATATTCGAACCGATCGCCATAGGTGCCGACGTCGGTTGCGCCCACGAATAGGCCCATAAAGTATCTCCTGGCTTCATCTTGGCTGCTGCGTCAATGTCACCGCCGCTGGCTACTGCCTCAAGCATACGGACGATTGCTGAGCCGTTTATCTGGAAGTCAGTTTGTCCCGACAGCCGTTGAAGGTTGCGGACGTCAATGTCCTTGTCGAGCGAACCGGTCAGCGCACCCTTGTCCGCAAGCCAGTAAGCAACAGCCCCGAACCCGGTACCCATAAGCGCCCGTGTCACTGATTGGATGACGTCGGCCCTAGTGAGGTCAGTTTCCCTCGCTCTCAGCACGTCATTGAGCTGATACAGCGCCTTACCGATACCGATAGGCGAGTAGTCCATAGCGCGAAGCAGCAGATTAGCAGGCGTTTTAGCGAACGGCAAGATCAGGTTGCCTGCACCGAAGTCCGAGGTCAGGCCGAACGTGCTAATTTTGTTCGCGCCGCGCTTGAATCCGCTCAGTTTCTGCGACAAGATGCTGTCATTCTGCAGCGTGACGTATTCGCCGTAGTCCTTCGCAAGCTTCTCCGTCATGTCGTCCATGTTCGTCATGAACGTTTCCATGTGCGCCCGGACGTTATCTTTGCCCTTTACACCCTTGTTGATCGCATCCAAGTACGCCATTTCGCTAAGTCTACGCTTGACGGCGCGTTGGTAGGAAGCATAATCGAAGCCTTTGAGAGCCGCGCCTAGTGTCTTCTCTAAGTAGGTTAACGGGTTATTCGGAGAGAATGCCAGACTGCCGATATCATACTTGGATTGAACACCCTCAGGATCGACGCCGCGCCATCCAGCTTTAAGACCTTCTCCAAGGCTTCCCCAATAGTCCTGAGCTTGGCTAAAATAGCTGCCCCATCCGTTACGGAAGGTGACTGTCCTCGGGCCTCCTGTAACCTTCGATGCGACGATATCGACCGGCGTTGCGATAATACGGTTTAGGCGTTCGAGACGGTACAGCAGTTCGTTACCGACGATATTGCGAACCTGTGTCAAAGGGTTAAGCAGCATCGCAATGTATTGGGCCGTAGAAAGCTTTCTGCCGATCCCTATACGCTCATAGCCGTTTAGTACCTCTTGCAGGTCCTGCGATGCCTGACGGCGAGCGTCACCGCTCAGATTGGCTACTTTGTTTGCCATACTGCGGATGAAATTGGCGTCGTTCGCTTCAAGGTTCTTGCCCTTGATGAAGTTTTCGGCGATTCGCTCGACGTTTGCCAGCTCTCGGCGCGTGATCCCCTTGCCGTTGATCTGTACAGCCCTGTCGTAGATATCCTGAGCAGATCCGCGCACAGATTCGCCAAACTCGCTGACCAACTTTTCCGTGAAATCGGCAATTTTGACCGCGCCTTTAACGATATAAGGAGCCGTCATACGAGCCAGTAGAACGAGATCAGGCTCATCCAGTTTTGCTGCGAATCCGAGGTTACGCTTTGCCTGCCAAATAGCACGGGCTTTAGCGGCCTCTTCCTCAAGGTGACTGACCAACTTATCACGCTTGCGAGCTGCCGATAGTTCTTCGCGAGATGGTTTCGGAGGCTTCTCTGGCCTGTTGTTCTTCTGCAGCGTCTTCAGGTCGTCAAGGAACTCCTTCAACGTTTGCCGTTCCTCTGGCATCAGCTTTTGACCATCCTTCACGCGGTCCATAAGGCGCGCTACTGCGGCGGCACGGTCTTTGTCGTCCGCTGACTTTACGATTATTTTCGCGGCTTCTTGGAGCTTGTCGGCATCCTTGGTGCTGAGCTTCAAGTCTTCTGCATTCTTTGGAAGCGTCTCGTTAATCGCCTGTATTTTGCGCTGAGCACGTATCAGCACACCCTCTGGAGAGAGGCGATCAAGGATGGAGGCGGCTTGAACGGCTTGGCCGGCCTCGGTAAGCTGCTTAGCCATCTTTTCAGCGACCGTGACGGCCCGTTCCGTCTGTCCGCGCTTCTGTAGTTCTTGAATAAGGCGAATACCCGTCGCTGTCTTCTCTGCCGTTGGCCTGCCGGTTCCCAGTACGAAAGACTCGGCTTTGTCGATGTCGTTTGTAATGCGATTATTCGCCATCGCTACAGATTCTTCATTTGTAATCCTGTCAAAATTGCGCTTCTTTGAGTTTGAAAGTCCGACGGCAGTGGGCACATCCAGTTGATTCGATTCCTCGAGCGAACGGATGAATCCGCGTTCCGCTGTGCTTGGATTGGCATTTGCTAGTGGCTGCGCTTTCTGTGTGGCAACCTTTGCCGTTGTAGCAATCTGAACAGGTTCTTCCGTCGTGACAGATGGAGACGAGACTCCGGAAACCCTAGAAGCAGTCACCGGCGAAGCATCAAAGTCCGGTTCGAATCCTCGCACATAGCTGATCGTCGCGTTCCGGTCATTGGTCAGTGCCTCTAGTTCCTGCGCATAGTTCGGATTACTACGGCTCAGGTTGCCAATTTGCTCGTCAATGTCCACGATGCTTTGCTTCGCTCCGTTAACAAGGTTCGCTTCCTTGCCAACCTCATCAAGCGATTGTGTTGCTTTAATCGTTTTCTCCACGATGCGTTTGGACGCATTCTCGCCTACCTTGCGAACGAGAGAACCGATACCCATCAATGCAGGACCGGCAACAGCACCAATGCCTGCGTTTAGGCCAGTGTTCAGCAATGCGTCTGACGTGCTTTCCTGCCCCGTAGCGACCTTTACTGCGTCCTGTGGTGCCGTGCTTGCTGCGCCTGCCGCAGCGCCTCGGACGGCTGTCTGCAACGCCTTATTCGTGATGTTCTTGCCGATCGATTTAGCTACAAGACGTTCCGCCAGTTCACCAGGAAGAGCCATGCCGTAGAACTCGCCGATCTTACCGGCTACTTTCGTCGCTTTGTCCTGCGGTTCTTGGAATACAGGACTAGACGTGACAAAGGATGGAGCCTGTAACCCCATCCCTTCGCCGATTTCCTTAGCCTTGGCAGGTGACAGGCCCGTCACACCGCCTGCAATCTGACCTGCCACCTGATATCCCTTGTCGATGAAGTTCCCGATGCCCTTGATTGCGCTGTCGTGTGCCTTCTTAACGTCTTGGAGGAACGCAACGGCCTTGTTGCTGCTCCGATTACCGATCTGATCCAGAAGATCGCGATTAACGTTGACGCCCGGCACAATCGCCTTAACGTCCGTCAGCGTCTGCTTCATCTTGTCGGATTCGGGATTCTGATAGGGCTGACGAGGACTCGTATTTGGCGTCACAAGTTTCTGAACTTCATGGGGAAGAGTCACAATGTCGTTGCCTTCTTGCGCTGCTTTCTGGTCCTGCTGGATCTTCGTAAGGCCCATTGTCGGCAGTTCGACCGGTTTGCGTACGACGCTGTTAGTAGATACAGGAGCAACCTCTGAATTAACAGTGGTCGTCTCCGGCTTCTCTAAGCCTGCCTTGATCCGTTCTTCTTTGAAAAAGTCTTCAGCCGATCGTTTCTTCGTAGAAGATGACGAAGATTGGACTGCGGAAGCCTTCGTCCCCCCGATAAGTTCCTGCTCTTGTTTGAAAAAATCTTCCGCAGTCCTCATATCGCACCATCCTTTTAGTAGTAGCCGTTCTTATCCCAGAAGGCGAGGGCTTTTGCTGGCGAGCCATATCGATCTTTGATGTACTTAAGTCCAGCGACCGCCTGTTGGTATGGATCAGACCAATCGACTTTTGATCCGCCGTAGTTCTTACGAGTCGAGTCCAAAAACTGAAATAACCCCTTAGCCGATGACTTGGGGTTTGCTGCTTCTGGGTTAAAACTCGACTCTCGAGCGACCAGTTCCTCTGCGTCTCTAATCCACGACTCATCATACCCACCGTCTGCAACAGCTGCTTTAATAGCTCCCGAAGCTACGGCGTAATTCTTCGGGTTCGCTTTTGCATCTTTCGCAGCCTTGTAGTAATTGGTATAAGCCCCTCCGCCGCTAGAGGGGCTACTCAGTTTCCCGATGGTTTCACAGGCGGCGCAACATCTTTCGGCCACATTCCATAACGCTGATACAACAGGTATTTGTTGTAGTCATCGAGTCCGTAATTGTTGATGACGGCTCTTAATGCGTCGACGTTCGTGATTGCCCCTGTGTCAGGATCGCGCTGAACCATTGAATCGGTATATTTGGACGTACTTTCGGCTGTAGGAATCTCCGGTTGGTTTTTATTCGCAAGGCTTTGCTGGAATTGGCTATCGTTTTGGTTGTAATTCGCCCAAAACTGGCTGTTTTGATTGTTCATTTGCTGCTGGTTCATGCTCGCATTAATCGCAAACTGTTTCGCCGCCTGCGTCTGCGTTCCCTTCGGGATACCGTACATGGTTGCCAATGTTTCCGGTATCGTGCCGGTCTGTTCTGCCACTGTCCAGAGGTTTGCGAGGTCTTGTTGTTGCTGTGCCGTCGTCTTCGTCCCGTCTGGTAGCCGTCCCGTGAGTGCAGCCATGACCTGCGTGTTATTGAGATCATAATTTTTGGTCGCAAGATCCTGATTAAACTTCTGATTTTGTGCCGCAAGCGTCTGCTGACCCTTGAAGTTGCCTGTCAGATTCGCCTCATCAACCGTCTTGCCCCAGTCGAATTGTTGGCCGGCCAGTGTACGTTGACCGCCGAAGGAGCCTGTCAGTGCGCCTACATCCAGGCCGTATTGCCGTTCAATCCGGGTAAGCTCGTTGATCGTCGCCTGTTGCTTCTCCGGAGCCAACTTGTCGAAGTTATAAAGATCCTGCTGCACGGCATCGAGTTGGTTGTTCAGATTCGCCTGCATCGTTGCATCATCAATGGACCGCTGACGGCCTACGAGTGCCTTGTCATAGCTCGTTTTGCCACTGAATGGGTTGAGCGTACGGTTTAGCTGCTGATCCTCCAGGACTCGGCTATCGTTGGTTAGTTGCTTCGAGTATGCAGCATTGTTCTTCAGTGCGTTAAGCTGCGTCGTAACCGAGTTGAGCAGGTCTGCGCGTTGCTTGTCCGTCTGATATTGTGCCTCTGTCTGGATCTGTTGAGGCGTCATCGACGGGTAATATCCGCCGTTGTCAGTCTGTCCGACACTTGGCGTCTGAACCTGCGGATCGGTGTATCCAAGGTTCTGATAAAGATATTTCGTCTGTGCGGACGTGTCCTTCCCTTCTGCCTGCAATGCCGCGATAACGCTTTTGGTTCGGTCAATCTCGGATTGTTTAAACGTTGGATCGGAGGCAAGTCTTGCGGCATTAGCTGAGATTCCCGCGTTAACCGCCCCTGATGTGCCGTATGTAGCTCCACCGTACCCAGTGGCAGGCGCTACGCCGGTCGTGTTGGTTGCCGCATTAAGGATTGGCGTCGTGGGGATTGCTTGTGTGGCTGACATCGGCGTAACCGCACTCGTTGTTGCAGGCTTTGCCTGAGTTGTAGCACCTGTTGCCTGCGTCGCAGACATAGGCTTTGACGCGTTGTACAGGCTCATTGCAGCCGCGTTTGATTGGTCGGTTAGCGGAATGCCTTGCGATGCCTTGCGTTTAACCTCTGCCGCTTGCGCGGCGCTGAGTGGCGTTGCCATGGGATCACCTCTTTGTAATAATAAAAACCCCGCCGAGGCGAGGTCTACTGCTGCGTAGTATGGTCCAACTGTGAAACACATATAGTCTTTATTTGACAAGTAAGGTACAATGTATCTTCATGAAACTTCAAGGAGGAATAACAAGTTTTATGTCGATATACGTCCTCAATATCGCACTCTTATTTTATTGGTGGTTTATATACTGGGCAGTAAACAACATGCGCTCAAAAAGCAGATTGAATCTAATATCACAAACGAACAACGTTGACGCTAATAAAAAACAATGGTCAAAAATTTTTCTCATTCTTCCGTTTGTTCAAATCTACCTTTTACTTAGCTTAAAAGATGTTAGTGTCGGGACAGATACACCAGCATACAAAAATGGATTTGATATTACAGCGTTTAATATTAGGTGGGCAGATATTTTTAATACGTCCATTGACCATCTAGTATTTAACTTTGAACGTGGTTTTATTTTTCTGACCAAAATTATCACGGTATTTACTACCGATTTCACTACATATTCAGCCATTATTTATCTCATCATGATTGTCCCTTTATACAAATTTGTAAAAAGACATTCAACCATCCCTTTCCTTTCCCTGATCCTGTTCATAAGTTTAGGCTTCCTTAACTTTTATTTCAGTGGAATGAGACAAGCTATAGCTTTTTCGTTGGTGTTACTCTCATATGACTTTATTGTTGAGCGGAAGAAGTGGAAGTTTTTCGGTTTAATTGCGTTTGCAATGCTATTTCACAAATCAGCCATATTCTTTGTACCGGCATACTTCTTAGTGAATATTACGTTTACTCCACTTGTGTTTGCCATTTATTCATGCGCTTTAGTAATTGTGTATTTTTTGCGTACCCAAATTTTAAGCTTTGTTGCTAGAATCCTTCATCCGGGTTTAGAGATTGCAAATACAGGAGCCTATACCTTACTCCTTATCGTGTTTTTAACCTTTATAGCAGGGATGTTTACCTACAAAGGGAGCGTCAACAAACATTCAAATAATAAGCTGCTCTACAATCTAATTGCTACCGCAGTACTGCTAATGATCTTTAATACAGTGAGCAACATCGGATTGAGGGCAGCGAATTATTATTATATTTTCATGATCGTCTTCATTCCTAATGTAATTATCCCCTCATTTAAAGGTGCTTCTATACGACTATTAGTCACGTTTGTGGTAATCAGCCTAACCTTGGCTTACTACTTCTTGATTGGCGTACACTTACTTAATGGCACACCTTATAAGTTTTTTTGGTAGTCAAAACCCTGTCTTTAGACAGGGTTTTTCGTTTCAGCAATTTACCACGTACTTAAAGCAGCCCTTTTCCATGTGTTTGTAGCAACGCAAACATAAATATAATTTGCATCATAACAAATATCTCCTCTAGTACCAGTGGCGGTTGCACTTGCAGGAGTTTTAATATACTTCACATTGAAAAAATCACCGCTTTTGGGGAATGTAAATACTTGGTCAGCTGTTCCCGTATACAATTCCAATATGTTCCCTGTATTGGATGCGTTTATATTTCTTATTTTAACTGTTGGAACGGCGTCGCTTATATCTCGATCTATTGTTATACCCGTGCCAATGACGAATTTGCCTTGTGTATCTCCCGACCTTCCCGCATATGTGGTTGACCTTACTTGCGGACCGTTGAATACGCCAGCGGTGTCGATTGACACGTTATTGTAACTTTGAAAACCGAATGCTTTTTCGTCGATCATGCTTTCTGTGACATAGCTTTCATTTTGCACAATCGTTCTCATGCTCGTCGGCAAAAGGGAATTTGTGTAGTAAGTTGGGCCGACTGCCGGATAAACCGAATAGTAGTTAGCCTTTATCAGTATCCCTTTGTATGCAAGCGTAGCATTCATATTATTAAGATGGATATTTGCGCGTCTATTCCCTTCAAAATAGCAACCCGTCACAACTACGTTAAATACACCATATATGCCTTCTTCAGCAATGTAAATTCCGCATCCCTTGTTATACTCACATACAGTATTCGTTACACTTACACCCAAACACGCCCCCAGCTCGAAGCCATGACCTCCAGTTGTTTGTGCAATGGTGGGATCGGTTTGACTGCCATTGCTGACGACATAACAAGCGTCAAAATGGATAGCGGTTTTCTGGTAGGTTACATTGGTCACACAATACACGCCGCCAAGCTGATTTGCAAAAATGGTGGTATTGGAAACGCTGGCATTCACCACATGCACGGTCGGGTCAAATTTAATTCCATACCCGCCATTACCCTGAAACTCACAATCCTTGATTATGCAATGGCTTGCGGATATCAATATCCCGTGCTGGCTGCTCCCGTTTACGACTGCGGTTTGAAGTATCCCATAAATTTCGCACTTCGTTTTTAACTGGAAGGCGCTGCTTGGCCCGTAGTTTTTTATTAATGTTTTGCCATACACGCCTTCAATGGTGACTGTGTTACTGATAGTGAGAGTAGAATCAATTCGGTATGTCCCTTCCGGTATAATTACATGTGAAAAATTCGCAAACGCAGCATTGAGTGCAGAGGAATCGTCTACTGAATCGTCACCTTTTGCAGACACAAACGGCGCAGGCATGGATTTTACGTTTACTCCACGTTGCACAAACTGCGTATCAATCAACTGAAACTTCGCGTTTGTTGCCGCTGTCCCGTACTGCTGTAATAGCGACGGGTCAAGCTCCATCGCGCCTACTGCTCCAGTAACGATTGTCCTTCGTGATACGGAAGCATCATCCATCTTGCTCTCAGTGACCGCCTTTGATGCAATCTTAGGCGTGGTTACTGCTAGATCCGCTATTTTGTCTGTGGTTACCGCGCCAGTCGCCAGCTTTATGTTAGTTACTGCACCATTTGCAATCTTAGCCGTCGTTACGCTGCCGTCAGGATGAGGCAATACAGACGCCTGGGCGTGCGTATCGACCTTGCCATTAAGTTCGTCAATCGTGTCGTACGCATTTGTTAACGCGTTAATGTTAGCTGTCGCTGATGCCACAAGCCCCGGTGTTTGATTTGCCTGTGCAATTGCTAGTTTTGTGCGATCAATTGGCAAAGACATGTTTAAACCTCCCCTGACGCCCGACCAATAAGCGCCTCTCCGTATATTTCTACCGGTTCGTCCCGGTTATTTCGCCATCTGATCTGATAGTAGAAGCCCTTCTTCGGCAGCTTTAGGCGGTGGGACAATCGCTGTGGTGATGCGACCAGATCCGTGTACTCGAGGTTCGCCCAGTTCGATTCGTCCCACTCCGAGACATCCCACACCATAAAGTAGTTCTGTATTGCCTGCTGCGCCTCTACAGCGCCTCTCAGATGGACTAGCGATACGTCTAGGCTCGCTTTGATCGTGTATGTCTTCAGCCGCAAGATGTAATAATCGAGAGTCGAGTCATACCCGGTGTCCTCGAACGAGATCATCCCCGTTATGCGGTCAAAGTCCACCGGTGTACCTGTCGTCTTCGCTTTGTTCGCCCAATCGCTGTACAAACCTTCGTCAAACTGCTTGAGAAGCCCGTCATCGCTCCCGAAGTAGACATCGCCCTCAAACTCCACGAACGAATTGATTTGCAGATTCGTCCAGACATACCACTCTGCATTGCGCGTATCGTACCCGAGCACGTAATTCGTCGTGTCTCGCTTGATCTGCAGCAGGTACATGCTGTATTTGACGATGTATTTGCTCTTAGCTGCGGCCAGTTCGCTCTGCGTAAAGCCGAATGCACCGAAGTCTAGCTTGTCCTTCATCAGGTTACGCGTCGCGTACTGGCGTCCTTGAGCGTCTGTCGTTGCCGTGAATATCTCGTTAACGCCGTCATCGGACAGATAAGCAACCGTCTGCGCACCCGTCGCATAGGTGATCTTCTGGATGCTCCTCGGAGCTATGACGCCGTTGATCGTGTTCAAATAGAAACTCGCATCGAAGTCGTCGAAGTTCGTTCCCGAGATCATGCCCCAGCCGTGACGCATCGGGACGAAACATACGTTATCGAACGGGATGCCGCAGCCGTTGATATAATCGCCGTTTCGGACGAGCAAGAAATACTGCGTCTCCGGGATGTAGTCGTATTCGTATCTCTTCGTGTAGAAGAGTTCGCTTGTTCCTGGACTGATAAAAATATGATCGTTGTGAATCCAAATGTATTTGCACCCCTTGGCGTTGACGTCCGCAAGCACGTTGTCAGGTGCTGGATCGGGATCGTCTGCCGCAGGCGTTACGTTTTTAACCGTCGTCCCGTTGTACTCTTTCAGGCTTGTACCGTCCGCGATTATCTTGCGGTTGGCAAGCTGTGAGTTCGTAAAATCGACGTCGTATATGTCGGAGGTATTAAGTACATTCGTCATTGTCTGAGCCGTCAGCGTAGCTCCTACGAGTTTGTACAGTGTTGCGCCGCTGGCTGCGACGATGCTCGAAGAGAATGGATAAACTGATATGTGCTTGATCGGTGCAGGCAAGGCCGTATCTACGACAGGGATGCTGCCCGGACGCTTGCCCAGCGCCTTCAATTTTGGTTGATAGGCGTTCAGCAGGCGTCTAGATCGTGCAACGTCGATGCTCGTCGGCTCAGACGCCGTATCAAGCCCCAGGAAGCCCGTGGGAGGCGTTTCAATTCGTATTGGTTGTTGGTACCCACCCGGCAATTTTAACGCCTCCTTAGCCTACCTGCGCGTCTGTGTCGCTAGGCGGTGCTTGATTGCTTCCCCGTGCGTTGATTGCTGCCTTGGTCGCTGCCGTTTTGCTCTGATCGGACAGTTCTTTGACCGCCTGCATCTCGGCATAGTAGTTCTTAGGCAATTTGAGTTGCGATACGATCCAAGTGACCATTTCCTGATAGCCTGATGGCGGATACTCGGGAACCTGCGTACCAAGTGTGATCTTGGCCGGATATCGCAGATAGTAGAGCTTGAACGTCCCTGTTTGCCCTCTCAGGTAAATTTGAGTCGTTGGCCCCCCACGAAACCACCCGTCGCCCCCGTCAAATGACTTAAGCATACGAACCTGATCGTATCGATCGGATGCAGCAGTGTATTTATAGACCATTTGCGGCTCATACAAGTCGTCAATGTCCTGACCGGAACGCTTGAAGGATACGAAGCCATTGCCGGATACTGTAAGTTCATCGCTCCAAGCATCGATAAACGCTGTTCTCGCCTTCTGATGCAGAAAAAGGTTCATCAAGTCGTATATCGTAGAGTTCTGGACGTCGTCTTCGCCTATGTCCTCCATATCACGCTTACAGAGCGTCTTAATGGTCGTGCCAAGCTGATCGGCTGTGAGAATCAAGGTGCTACCCTCCTTACGCTGCAATCATTGTCCGTACAAAATTGAGCTGTGTCCGCATGGTATATGGCCCCTGACCGGCTCTCGGCCTCTACCTGGATAGTTTTGGCGATGCCTAGAGTCTCGTCCATCAACAGCTCACGGCGTCCGTCTACGCGCTTCGTGAAAGTAAGGGTGTAAAGCACGTCACCACCCACTTTCGCCGGGCTTTTGGATGCCAATCGAGTTTATATAAGCGTCTGTGACCTGCTTTTTCATCATCTGGTAGTCGTTGAACTGCAAGGTGTAAAAATTCATCGCCAGTTGATCGCCCATACGTTGTCTTGTGGCCGGAAGCAGATAATACATGGCTTTGCAGTACGATATATAAAGGTTCTGGAACCTATCTTCGAGGTCAATCTCGTCTGAAACCGAAGAAAACACCTTCAGATTGGCGTAATAGTCAATCAGTAAGGTGTCATCATTGTCAAACGGGTATGGGACTTGCAGGTATCCGTCGTAAATCGTGTAAACCGGGTTGTACGGGATATTGAAGCCTCGGTCCAGAACGCTTTGCAGTCTGAGTTGGCGAATGCTTTTTAAATTTACAGGTAATGCGTACTTAACGTCTGTTGTGTTAATTGCAATGGTCGTATTCGCCGGTACAAATACCCGCAGCATGAATTCCATCTGTGCTTGGTTGCACCAGTTAATCACATTAGCATCGGACAGGTTATCATCGATATCTGTCTCGGCGCTATATCGGATATCTGACAAGGTAGTCGCCATAATATCACCTAGTAAAGAGCGACAATTGCAGTCGCCGTTGTACCTGTTGCTCTTACCCTAACTACCGAAAGCGGAAGAACCGTTCCCACTTCTGGGCCGGTAAGCAAAACATTGCTCGTGCCGTCCACAAAATCTACGGTTACGTTGCCAGCTCCACCGATGAACAGCCCTCTAGTCGGGGCAATAAGAACACTATCACTCGGTGTGACGGCTACTCCGCCACGATAAGCCTCAATTACTGACCGTCCGCTCATCATCCTGCCTCCTTTAGATACTGCATGATTTCCTCATTGCTCCACTTATTCCATCCCTGCGGCTTGTTGGGTAGCTTCGCCATTCGCTTCATTAGTTCGGGCCGCTTAAGTGAATCTTCGCTATCGCCTTCCTCGCTCTGGCCTTCGACCAGCTTACGCAAAAGTCTGTTCGTCTCTTGCTGCTCGAGAATCAGATGATAGATCAATTGCTGATCCGTCTTGTTTATTTGTGGGGTTATTTGATCCAATGGATAAATCATTGTACACCTCCAAAAGAAAGGGGGCCGAAGCCCCCTATAATTAGGCGTCTGCCGTCAATCGTTTGAACTGTCCGGCGCTTGTAACATACACAAGAGCCGACTTTGTAGCTGCCACCGTGACCGCCGTTCCGCCTGCGACCTTGATGTTAGCCGCAAGCGAAGCATCGGCATTGGATACAATGAACATCGATCCCGGTACCGCATTGGCTACAGCCACCACAATCGCATTAGTTGCATGTCCCACGGACACCTCAATGATGCCGATCGAAGCTGCCTGCTCCTTCGTCAGTGTAACGTCACCGGAAGCGAGCGTGACCGGCAGGATCTCCGCCATCAAGCTTTGCGATCCGATGACATTCATATTCGTGTAACCGGGTACGGAAAAACCCGGCAAGGGTTGAACTGGCATGTCGTGCCTCCTCTCTTAGCTCAGCAGCGTGCCGCCAAGTCCAGGGTCAGCCTTCAGGATACCGTTCCAGCGGTTCGGCTTCGCGATCCAGCGAGCGCGGCCCTTCCAGATGTTCGCATCCGTCTTCTCGTCGATGTACGACCGTACGGAGAGCGGCAGGCGATCCAGGAACACAAGTCCTTCGTACATGTCGTTCCAACGAGAATCCGCAAGATACCACGTATCCGTTCCGGCCGTGATGCCCGGCGTGTTGTTGAGATAAGGCGACATGATGACGTTCCAACGACCGTATTGGAAGTTGAACGAGTTGTTCGCCGTGTTCGGCATCCCTTCGTCTGCTCCGATCGCATCGAATACGAGCTTCTTGATACGTGCCTTAGACGGAATGATGATAGTATCCGGGCTGATGTCCAGGATGTTGCCGTCGTCGTCTCTGAAGTACTGCATCGCCTCTTCAGCGAGGCACAGGGCATCATAGCTGAACGGGTTGGAGATGTAGTTTGATTGCGTGCTGGTCTTGCCCGTCTTGGACGGATGGTCCGTAGCGAACAGCGCCTTACCGTCAGCCGCCTTGATGTCGAACACCTTGCTGTTCGGGCCGAACGTCATCGTTGTGCTCGTACCGTTGTTCAGGATGCCAAGACCGAACTTCTCACGACCGCGATGATACGACTTCATGAAGCCGAAGGCCTTTTGCTTGACCTTGCCCATCTTGGCGTCCTCGATCATCGTTTGTGTGACGGAGAACTGGAGCTTCCACTCATCAGGCTCGACGACCGCCGAGTATCCTTCTTGGAAGGACGATTCCGGGTATGCGCCTTGCTCTCCTACGGCCTCGAAGTCACCAAGAGAGGTCTCATAGGTGTACTTCTCAGCGAAATTGGACGTCTCGTCCATGTTGAAGATCTTGTCGATGACGGATTCGGCTTCAAAAGCCTCTTTCTGATCCGTGAGCATCATCTTAATTGGCTCTTGCGACTTGCCGAAGACGGAATCGTTAAGGCCGGAAGCTTTGCTGAAAATCATCTACGTCACCCCTTAGTTAAAGCGGCCACGTACGCGAGAAGTCGTCGTAGCGCCGTCAGTATTGGAAATTTCGAACACACCGCTTGTCGTCGTTGCAGTTACCTGCAGGCCATCCGTATGTACGGTGACCTTGCTGCCGACGAGCGTAGATGCTACCGTCGCAATCGATGTGGTTTCCCACTCTTCTACAGCACCGACGCGGACGACTGGAATACGTGCGCCAGGAGTCGCTGCAATAGCGTTAGCCATCGCCACGAACTGAGGTTTCGTCGTTGCACCGGATTTCGTAAGCTTGCCGGATGTTTGGACGAGAACTTCGCCCAGTACAGCGGATTCAGCATCGGTCATTTGGTAGTACTCAAACGGCGGTTCGCCCATACCGGGGCGACGAATCGGAATAAATGGCATTGATTAATCCTCCTACATTGCATTTTTTTTGTGCCAAGCTCGGATTTGTGCATCCGTCTTTCCTTTGTTCAGGGAGCGATACATGCGCATCGTGTCTTCGTCGATCTCGACGTGATCTACCTCGCCGCCTGTGACGGCGTTTGGAGCGAGATGCGCCTTGCTGTTGATCTTGTCTAAGGCGTCTTGCTTCGCAGCCTCCTGTGCCCCTTGTAGACGCTGAGCAAGGATGGTGTCGAAGTGAGCATGACGGTATGCCGCGATTGGCGATGCACCACGCGCCAGTTCTGCCTTCATCTCATCGTTGAACCACTCAGGTTCCTTGCCTTCGGCGAACAACTTCGAAGAATCCGCAAGATCGGGATAGGTCGAATAGAGCGCACTCCAACGCGCTTGATTCTCTTGAGCCTGACGCTCTTCCCGTTGCTGAACGGTTTCGTTCTTGAGTTGGTCATACTCCCGAAGCTTCTGGATCTCTTCTGGAGTCAGGCCGGCTTGTTCGTATCGTTCGTTTTCTTCTCTCAATCTCTCAGCCGCAAGGCGCTGTTCGTACTGTTCGACCGTGTAAATCCCGTGACTCTCGCCGTATTGCTGGGCAATCAGCTCGTCAGCTTTCTTTGCCTTCGCTTCGATCTCGGCGGCACGGGCTTTTTCAGCCTCCAATTGCTTGCGCATCTCCTGGAAGGCTTTATTCGTCTCGGGGTCTTGTTTCGGCTTTGTTGGTTCCGGGTCGGCGACCTCCGGTTTTACTGCCTCTACCTCAGCCGATTCAGGCGCTTCCTGTTTAGGAGTGCGTTCCTCGACGTACTTTTCCATTTTCGAATTGAATTCTCTGGCGTCCGCCTCGAAATCACTAGAATCTTCTAGCTCGGGATACGCCTCTTCTGCAAAGATCTGCAGATTCATTTTCAATCTCGACGGTTCAGCGACTTCCGTCATTTTGCTGCTTATTTCGTTCATAATCATGCTCCTTTTGTGGTTGTTGCTACGGTCCACACCGCGATTATTTGGCGCGAAGATCACCGCCGGTGGTTTTCTTAGGCGTCGATTGGTTCTTGATGATTTGATTCGGGGCCTTAACTACGCCGCTCGACGAATTCGGAATCTTGTATCCGTCTTTTGCCATGGTGCTCACCACCTTTCACGTTGGAATCTGCCCGAATGGCATAGAAAAAGGGCGCCGCTGCTCTGCGTACGCCCTGCGTTTTATTTGATTGCTGCCTTTTCCCTTGCCGCCTCGATCTTCTGCTGTTCTAACGCCAATTTAGCGGCATTATGCTCAGCTTTGTCATGGAACTCAGCTACCGCTTTCTGTCGCTCGAACTCCTGCTTGTCCGCCTCATTTCGCTGACGGATGACCTCGGCCTGATCCTTGGCGTTATTGTCCTTCTCAGCCTGTAACGCGTTCATGGCATCTTGCAGTTGCTGCGTGAGTGCTTCTTTCTCCTGCTGTGATTGCTGAATGGCTTGCCCCATCTGCTCGACTTGGCCCTTCAGGTCTTGTTGTTTCATTTGCTCAGCTTGCCGCTCTTGCCACTGCTTCTTGATCTGCGACGCCTTCGGGAATTGAAGGCTCTCGAGGATCGTCCAGAGCTGCTGAACATCGATCGCTTGTGCTTGGAAAAGCGCCAAAGTCTGCTCGTACATGAACATCGGATCTTTCGGAAGACCAAACGCGCCGTCCGTGCCAAATAGGAAGTCCGTATTCCAGTACAGGTTGCCCTTCTTGTCCCTCATCAGCAGCTTGTACTTATCGAACTCCCCGAACAGGTCGCCGCCTGCGTCATCCTGCGCCAGATATGGCCGGATTTCGTCGTAGAACGCAAGCTTGTATTCGAACATGATCTCGAAGATTTCCTTGTAGTGAACAGCCTTGTTAAATTGCTTGGACTGAAGACGTCCGCTCGCCTGCTGTACTTGGATCTGCTTGGCCCGTCCTGACTGCGCTGTAGGGTCTTCCTTGCCTTGAAAGCTGTTGGTGATGCCCAACATGCTCTGAGCGACTCTATACTGCTCCTGAACGAATTGAATGTCCCGGCTGATGTCTGCCGTCAGGTCCATAGTTCCGATTGCTGCGAGCTGCTGCGGCGTGCCTCGCACGATCTGGTATATCTCATCCGTGATGTTGAAGGTCTGGTGGTCATCTTGGGCCTTGATGATCGTGCCGCCCTTAACCAACTTTTCCTCCATCTTGTGAACGACGCGCTTAATGCTGTCCTGTTGGTCCCGAATGACGTCCAAATCGCTCTGTCCGCCGAATGCGAAGTTGCGAGGGACATTGATTCGCACCGACACAGGGTAGCGAGTAGGCACAAAATAAGGAACCTCTTCGCCAGCGCTGGCGATCAGTTCCCCTTTTTCGTTCACGATATCTCGATCAAGCGTTTCGGTCTTCAGTATCTGCCCCCTCAACCTGCGGTAAAAGAACTTCGGCAGTTCCTCGAGCACGGTATCGTTGATAAACACGTACTTGCAGATGTCGCCGTCATCGTCCTTGTACCAAACGACGATTTCGGTTAGTGGCTCGTTATCCTCCGCACCTTTACCGCTCTGTACCGTGCCTACCGAGTTGTCTGATTCCGCGAACAAGCGAGTGTTCTCCGGGTACTGCTCCTCCTCTCCTGAAAGGTCCTTCTTGTATCGCCTACGCACGTAATCAGGCGTGACGTCCGAGAGGATGAAGAAGTAATCCATATCCTGCAGGTTGTACACCTTAGGCTGCGTGACCAGTTGCTTCGGATGACGCCCTATAAGCTTGATCTCGCCCCTGTAGAGGTGATGCTTATAGTTAGGGTTCCAAGCCACTTCGACCAGCGAGAAGCCTTGTATCGGCGTTATACGTTCGTTCTTGTCGTCGATCTTCTCTATCTCTGATTCCTTTAGGTCGTTAGCGATGCTATCAGCGATCATTTGCGCCTGTTTTTCAAACCCTTCGCGCTTACTCTTCACGGTAGGCATCGGGATCTGCTTGTTGACCTGCGACTCTGTGAACTCGAATATGATGTTCCATATGTTGTTGGACTTCTTGCTCGGGTTCGTTGTCGCGTTGACGTTCCTCTCGACTCGCCGATCCCCGAGGTACATATATTCGCGCTGATCCATTAAGCCGAGGTTCTGACCGCTCTTAGCTGCCTCTAAGCGCTCCTGCCATTTGATCAACTCTCTTGGCCGCTGGGCCTGTTGAACGGTTTTCTTCATCTTCCCGATCACATCCTTGATTAGGCCCATTTGTCACCCCGCCTTTAAGCCCCACTTTTGTTCTAAATACTTCCGCATGTCAGGCGTCGCCTTCCAGTAGTCCTGCTGAAGGTCTGGAGGCAAGTCCTTAATGCTTGGCTGCGACTTCGGTATAAGCGTCGTCTGCTGTCCTCTGATCTCCTGACAGATCGCGTCTGCCATGATCAAGTCATCGTGCTGTCCATCCTGTGCTTGTGGCTTTCCCTTCTCGTCACGCACAAATACCAACCATCTCCTCTGGGTGGGGATGTCGTTGAATGTCTCGATATGCTCTCTCACAAGCTGGACGTACGATGCGATGATAATCGGCCTCGTGATCTTCGTCGTCACGAATCCGAATTTCTGCTGAGTGCTGAACGTGAACTTGTCGATCGTCTCGCGCATGTACTGCTTCGGATAATGCAGACGCTCCAACTCTTTATGCGGGTGCGTATCAAAATTGGTCTCGATCCCGATTAATGCCTTGTTGTAGTAGTGCCCTAGGCAGAACATCTGCTTCGCATACAGGTCTGTATCTACCCGATCACGCCACACCGCCGCTTGGTTCCAGGTGATGTTGTTCCTGACCTGCCCGATACTGTAGTCGTGACCGCCTTCTGCAATATCGCCACCGATCACGTACGGATAGCCTTCCTTTGGCTCCTCGTAAATCGTCAGCGGGCCATTGTCGTCCGGCATAAACTTGATGCTGTCGACAATGATCTGCTCATTCACATAGTCGTAAACGAAACAACCGCGTTTAAGCTCTCTCTTGGCCTGTTTAAGCCACACAAGGCGCTCCGTGACTATTTGGGCGTTGAACACCGTCTGACCGAGTACACCCCATTCTCCGAGCGCGTAGACCGTGTAATAATACGGGTCTTGTTCTCTCAGCGCCTCGAGCGTTGCTTTGTACTCGTCGTCTATGAATTTGTTGTTCCGGTATGTCGTATGAACAACGGTGCTATTAGCCTTCTTGTTGTCGAAGAACACCGCTTTAAGCCAATGGGTGATGCTGATCGGGTTGAAGCTAATCATGATCTGCTTATAGTTCTTCGTCTGCCCCCGTAGACGCAAGTCGAGCTGCTGGAAGTCCTCTTGCAGGATCTCGGAGGCTTCTTCAAGCCACATCCCTGTAATGCCGTGAATCGACTTCAGCTTTTCAACGTCATCAAGACCGGCGAATATGATCTGATTGCCGTTCATGCAGGTAATGTCCATGTCCGACTTGTTAATCTTGAAGAGTTGCGATAAGCCCCAGTCTGCTATCGTTCCCCGGAGTAGGGAAAATACCGAATTGCGGAGCGTATTCGCTACCTTCCGTACAACTAGGAACTTGTGTCCTTTCTCTTCAAGAATCCGAATGATCATCTTCTGAGCTGCGGCCACGCTCTTACCCGATCCAGCGCCGCCATACAGCACAAGATAACGCTTCTGATCGTCGATAATGTGATGCGCCCAGGGATTCATGATGTCGTCGATATCGATGTCAATCGTCGCTGTCGGCATTACCCATCACCTTCTTGCGATTGATTACGAAACTAAGTTCCCCGGTGTGTTCTACTTTGTCTTGGAACATGCCTAAATGACGCGCAATGGAATCAAGCGCGCCCTTCTTGTCATGAAGTTTCAAGGCTATTCCGTCTTTGGTCTGCTTGATCTCCGCGACCGCATCCAATTTGCTGCGCTCAATCTTGTCAGTCTCAAAGATATCGACGGCTTTGTACTTTACCGTAGCGCCTAAATCGTTCGTCCCTTCTCTCTCCTCAACTTTGAGGTAGTCGGAGATGTTGCTGAATCCGAGCTTGGCGTATTCCCTTAACACCATGTCGGCGGTAATTTCCGTTCGTTTTGACCGTTCTTCCATCAGTTTTTGGATGTATTCCGCTATTTCAGGTTTTCTAAGGTTTTCATGACCGATTGAATATGCCGTGTTTTCGCTGTATCCTGCCCGAATTGCAGCTGCTCCGGCATTGAGGTCAACGATGTATTCTTCCGCAAATCTGATCATTTTGGCCGTCAATGCCATACTCTCACCTCCCGGATATCGTCCTTGCTGCAAAATAGATGATGATTACAGATAGTATTGCTAGGTAGATCAGCAAAAGTTTAGTCAGCCTATCCAAATATACGATTCCCGACCATATACCATAGCCCGTCATGCTCTGACTTGTAGGCTAACGGCTTATTGCATTCGATACAGGCATACTCGTCATATTCCATAAGCTGATGCTTCAACAGGTATTGAGGCGTATTGCAACACGTGACCTTGGCGAAGAAGGTTGTCATGTTATCCTGTGTTAGCTGCACCTTCGCTTTCCTCATGGTCGTATGCCTCCTATCGCAATCCCTCTGTCCTGATCTGCTCGACAATATCCCGTCTGGTTATGGGCCTGCGGCATTTATCGCAGCGTTTGCGGCTACGCTTGATAGGCACTCCGCATCTGAGGCATGTCCTCATGGCAAGTTGTAACGCCGTTTGAATGCTCTCAAGTCAAGCAGCGTGCAAATGGATAACGCTATGCTCATGCCTCCACCGATCCATGCGCTGAGTGGGTATGTCTTGTGCCAACATATCGCCATGGTTACTCCTGTTCCTGATAAGACAGCAGATAAGGCTAGGTAGTATGCTTCGTACCATTTCATGATTCGGCCTCCGTCCCTTTGGGACTAAGCTATTTCGGTCGTTTCGGTGTAAAGAAAAAAGCACCCGAAGGTGCTATTTGCTAAATTTATTTTTTAAAAGAGTCTGCAGCGCTTCTTCTACGCTTCTTGTTTCTCCTGTATCTTCGAAAGCGCCGTAATCATTTTGAGCTCTTATGGCTTGAGCTTCGGAAATTTCTTTCTCCGTGATTGTTCTAAAAACCCTATTGATCTCGATTTTCCACGCAAGTGGATCTTCGCTAGCAATATCCATCGTAGCTGACCTAATCCCATTTTCATTCTTTAATTCTTGCAACATCCGGTTTAGAGCCGTATGCACTTCAACTCTTCTGTTATCCTGGCCGTTGAAAAAGCTTACAAGTTCTTCTTTCCAGTTTTCCATTGATTAATCCCTCCCAAGGACAATCATACATTATGTTCCATTTGTAGCCAATGTATGTCTTGTTTTGAGCGGATAAAAAAGAACCGGGTACGATCACCCGATTCCTGTATTGGATATGGATTTGTTAATTAAGTTACGTGGGCCATGGGACTTTCACCCATGGATTTCGAACGGTGCCTTTTGAGCACTCCACCCTAGATACCGCCTTAATGATCTGGTCTACGATGGTTCAGCGAACTTTCAGCGGCTGTCCCTAGCGTCTATCTTCCGCCACCCAACGTAATATTTGATGCGCCAGCGTCCGGGATATCCCCGAACCCTATTGCAGCGCTTGTCACCGATGTTATGGTTCTAACGGTTCCGGCAGATTGACCTCAGCATACCAACGTACTTCGTAGCACTCTCGGCCTTCGTTGGCCTGCCACATGGGATATCCGTCTTCGTCCGTTCTTTCAAACGTCCACCCTTCGAATACCATTCCGTCGAAAATGAACAAGTATTTCCCTTCTGGCGGGCTGTCCTTATCCACTCGTTTCCACTCGATCATTGTTTACCTCCGTTATCGGAAAACCGAGTGAGCCGCTAGTGTGGTCCTCACACAGCTAAACGGCTCAGCGTCGATCCTCCATGAAAATATAATAGCACGGGTTAGGTAGCAAAAAAGTATCTAAAAAGTATCAATACGAACTTGCTTTGTCCAGGACATGTACCTCAATCTGCGGCATCTGAGCAAATCTCAGCGCATTGTATAGCTTGCCGATCGCTCTCTTGTGATTCCGCTTGATCGTTATCTCGCTGCACGACTTTCGGTCCGCGATCTGCTTGAGGCTCACGTCCTGCATCCACTTGAGCTTGATGATGGACATTTCCTCGTCAGTCAGTACGCCGAACGCTCCCTCGAGCTCCGTTACGATGCTCTTGTACGCTTGGTAGTCCATCCAGTCATCATGAGAGGTCATCCCCATGTCAGCCGGCTTGCCTACGATGGCGAAGAATCGTTCCGGCGCTCCCGATCCGCTCGGCATGGCGCTGTAATTGGCGATCCCTGCGCTTGGGTACGGGTTATGCCTCTCATATGCCGATACCGCGTACTTATAGCTTAGATAGCCTCTGAGGGCTTCTGATACCTCTTCACGGTTCATATTGTTCCTCCTCCCTGGTGACAGTAAAAGCGGCTGTGTTAGAGCCGCCTTACTGGTGATGGATTAATGATACGGATGTTGGTTCATTTCTTTTCGCATATGAGCAAATTCGGGATTTGATGGGTCACGCATACGGATTTTCTGGACCAGTTCTAAATCGTCGGGCAAATGTTGCCTGATCTTAGTCTGCCACCTAAATTGAATTCCCAACTTTGGTCGGTTTAGCAATTCACCGGCGACCTCGAATGCTTCAAGCAATGTCATATCTTGATTCATTACGCAATCGTCCACAATTTCGACTAGCGCCTGATCCTCGTCCGCTGTCCAGCGCGGGAGTTTTCCGCCTACCACCTTCATCAAGACGCCCATACTGCCGGTTGCGGATTCGCGACCTTGGCCTTGATCTCGTATACCTCGGCCTTCAGAGCTTCGAACTCTTCTCGCGTAACTGGCGAATCGCTTGCTCCTTGCGTCTGCTCTCCCACGTTCCCCGTAGCCAGTCCGTCGGAAGACTGTGCATTCGTTGTCTCGTCATTGCGAAAAGGGACCTCCGGCACTACAGGCTCGCTAGGTGTCTCAGAAACCGGATCGGCCTCATCAGTGGGTTGTACCACGGCGTCGGTTGCTTGGGCGTTATGCTGCGCCCGAAATCGCGCAAGCTCCTCTGGATCGGTGATTACGACGTATTGGTTAATGGCGAAGTATGGACGGATCTCGATTGGTTCGTCATTGTCGGCACGTTTGGCCTTGTAGTACGTCGTGCCGTTGTCGCCCGATTGAACGTCGTAAATGCGGATCTTCGCGGCCTCTGCTGCTTCCTTAGCGGCTTGTTCTGCTGCGGCTTTCCGCGCCTTCAAGCGCTCTGTTGCGGCTCTCAGTTCCTCTTCGGAATTGAGTTCAATGACGTTCATTGCATTTTGTGCGCCGACTGCGATCTGTTTTTGAAGGTCATCATTCCAGCTCTTAAGCTGCGATACTTCGGACTTCAGCTCTTCTGCCTGCCTTACTGCAGCATCGCGCTTTTCGAGTGCGTCGTCGCGCTCCAGAGTAAGCCGGCCATTGTCCGTTTGAAGTTGATCGATCTGCGAGTCCTTCGATTGCAGTTGAGCGTCTCTTTCGGCAATCTTTTGTTCGTACTCTACCTTTTGAGCTTGCAGGTCGTTCACCCATGCGCTGGCTTTCTCTGCAAGTCTCAATTCAAGCTTCTGCAGCCCATTACGAATGATCTTCGCCGCGTCTTCGTCTATCGCAAGCTCTTCCAGCGTGAAAGAGGTGTCCCCGACCGTAAACGTCTCGATACTGGCCGCGACGGTCTGCGTAATGCCCTCGACCTCAAGCTGATTGATCTCCGCCTGTACGTCTCCATACTCCTGTTGCAGACGTGCGACCGTGGCAATATCGTTTGCCTGGAGTCCTGCTTGAATCTGAAGGCTAAGATCGTTCAATTTCGCTTTCAATTCATCAATACTTTTCATCGAAATTCTCCTTTTCGACTGATATGTGATCGAATAACTCCAAATAATTAATTCAGCACCACAATTCCTTCAACATTCTCTCTCATTCTACCACATTTGACCACTTTTCGCCATACCATTACGCCTTCTTACGCCCGGTATTACAGGCTTTTTTACCTCTATCCCATCTGCATCTCGGTACATTCTTTTAACGCATTTGGCGGCGTCTTCGGGTGTCATTTTGGTGGTGGTGACGGGGCAGTTCATGGCTTTACCTCAATCCATCGGACGCCGGTGAAATGCTTGTGCTCAGGCATACGCTCGACCTCGTAGTACTGCTTTCCGCTGAACGGATCATTCCACATGCGTTTGAATCCGGACTCTGTGAGTATCTGCCTTAATTCATCTCGCGTCGGCAATATCCCCATGCCGCTATAAGCTGCAGCGTGTTGCTCGTCGTAGGTGATAATCACGCTATCCCTCCCGGACCCGGATCGAATGGCGTACGCTTGCCTTTGCGCTTCTTCGCTTCCTGCTCACGCTTCTGCTTCTCATTTCGGAGGCGGTTGATCGATACGATTGGCGTTACCTTGTTGACTCTCATCGGGTTTCTCCCTCCAAGTAGGATTGGTGTAGCGTAAAGCCCATTTTTGTAGGTGCTGATTGATAACACTATGCCGGTACTTCAGCAGCTCTCTTGGATCTTCAAAGCGCTTCTCTAAGATCATATAGTGCGGTGGTACAAGCTTACTTTCAGGTATCTCATAGTCTGCTTCGCGGCGGTATGATCCGTCTTTCATGGTGAAGTGGAATTTAGGCATTGGACTGAATGGGGATCAGCGCGTCTGTTGTTCCCCGGCCCCATACGTTGTGCTTGTACAGAAGTGCAGCCTTGCAGATCGCTTCCGCCGCCGTATCGCAATCATCGTGGATCATGTACTCGATCTCGCAGGCCCATTTACGGTTGTTATCAGACCATACCGACACTTTCGTCTCTTGCTCCATCTTTTCAAGGACTGACCATGCTGCGGCAATCGTTGTTGAGTACGGAATGAATCCGACATTTTCCATGCCGAACACCGTCTTAGATACGAGCGCATCCAACTCTCTGCCGGGCTGCATATCAAGAATTGCTCCTCTATTCACTCTATCGCCTCCTATACGCCTCGTATGCGCGCTCTAAGATACCTTTTGATATAATCCGGCTAACTCCATCTTTAACGCTTCCTTGACCCCTTCTAGGCGGTCTAGCGCAGGACACCGGACATTGATGAAATTTATCTTCTTGTCTACCTCTCTGAGCTGTTCCTCGTAATGTGCGATTCTCTCTGCGTCTGTCATGGGGAACCCTCCTTGGTTTAAACCGTCTTCGAGTCGATTTCCTTCAGTTCGATTCCGTATCTGCTCTCGAACATCTTTTTCTTTATCTTGAACGCCTCTGTGCGTACGCCTTTGACGTCTATGACCTCCTGTGAGCCGTCTGGAAGGGTTACAAGAAAGTCGGCGATATAAGTCACCCCTTGGACACTCTTGCCCGTCAACGGGTGTTTATAGCCGTCTAGCAATTGGTATCGCGGATGGAGGATGAAGTCTCGAATCTTTCCAGCCTTTTTTAATAGCTTTAACTGGAAGTAGTAACGACCTTCTGCCGCAGAATCGAACGTATAGCCGTCGATCACCGTTTTGCGCGATTTGTATTTGCTCACAGCACCACCGCCTTCGCATCGAATCCCTCACGCCGCAGGCTCATTGCCACCATGACCCGGTTCGAATAGCGCTTCACGTGCCCGTACCGTTTTCCGTCAATCTCAATTTGCGCTCTCAAGGTACTCCGCATGGCGTTTACCCCTTCGCTTTGTTTTGGTGGAGTCATACTCGACAGATATGCCTCTTACCTCTCCGGCTAATTTATCTGCGATCTTTGAGGCTTCGTTCATCATCAATTTTTCTTTGTAGACGTAATTGCCTATTGCGACTGTCCATAGTGGCTGGCTAATGTGTTATCGCTCCTTTGGTTATGCCCCGATCCTCTTAGGCGTCAGCCTCTCGAGTTTCAGAAGCAGATCGTTTAGCAACTTGCGGTAATTTGTTTTCTTTGCTTCGTCCGTTTCCTTCTCGAGCAGCGCCTCGCCCTTCGCGATCCGTTCCAAGGTGATGTAGTATTCGCAGTTCTGAATCGAGTGAACGAGTTCGTGGGCGCTCTGCTCCAGCTCGTCCCAATCCATGAACTCTCTGCCCTTCAGACTCTCGTAGCACGTTTCGCTGATAGCCTTCGCCTTGTGCGCTTTCTCAACGATGGACCGGTATGCTTTAATCGCATGTATCACGCTGCACCTCCTAGAACACCTCTGCTATCCGTTGGTATTTTTTCGTGAAGTTGATATAGATCGGCTTGCTGTTGTCGTTGCGGCGGACTTTATACTTCACGATCTTGTAGTTCGCGTAATTCTTTTGCGTCTGATTCATGAATTTCTGGTCCTCTTCGGTGACTGGTTCGAAGAATAAAACGCCGTCGCATGCGTTTTTCATCTTCTTCGCGCCCTCGATTTGCCCGTCTTCGTTGAGCTGTGCGAGTGCAATGATTGGTACGTCAAGTTCAACAGCCAGCGTCTTGATGTCCTCCGACATCAGGTATAGCTTCTGCCACTCTGACAGACCCGACTCCCGGCGTTCCAGTTCCATGCGCCCGATGTAGTCGATCAGGATATAGTCAGGCTTCTTTCCGGCGTTCATCAGCTTTTTGTATCCGCGTCTGATGCTGCTGATGGACATGACCGGGATGCGAGAAAGGATAAGGTTCTTCTTGGCGATCAGGTCGTATTGCTCGGACAGTTTCGCCAGTGATTCCGCTTTGTTCGTCTCAACGAAAACCGAGGACATGACTTCCTTTGTTGGAATAATCGCCCGTTTGGATGCGATCCGCATGCTGAGTTCTTCGTCGCGCATTTCTGCATTTGCGTAATAGCCGACATAATCCTGATCGATGGAAAAGTCATCCGAGATATTCAGCGCCAGCGCCGTCTTGCCGTGACCAGACTGAGCGCACATTAGCAGGAAGTCGCCGCCCTGGAGTCCGAAGAATGTGCTGTTCAATTCCGGGAAGTTCTTAAAGTGGATTCCCTTGCGGATCTCCGGGTTATTAGCGCGTTCCATAATCCCGTTGAAATGCTCTACCGCGTATTCCTCGGGCATGATAATGAGCTTCGATTCCTTCTCGAGAAAATCGACGTCTACGCCGTTGCGCAATTTCTTTACGATATCCTGTAGCTCAACCGGTCCAGACATCATCTTGTTTATCTCCCGGATGTACTGGTTCGCCAGTTTTTTGGCGTGGGCCACCTTAATCCGATCGACGTAATAAGCGAGGTCATCCGGCTCAAATGGCATGCTGTAGCACTCATAGATATAGTCGCTGTTGAACCGCCTAGCCTGGAGCATGGTGTTAAAGGTGACTTTGCCTTCCATGCTGTACATCGTTTTCACCGTGTCAATTGCGTCCTGGGACTGGAAGAGGAAGAAAGGAACCTCGTCCGTCACTTCCTCCATCATCCCGGTCATCATCGCTTTGATGATTGTCATTTCAGCCACTTGGTCTAAAATACGGTTCAACCTCCTTTTCTACTAGCTTGTCCTGTTGCTGGAACGGGAGTATCTTTTTTTCCTCGTCCTTGTACCGTTTCTGGTTGATGAAGGTGGACGCATGGGCGATGTAATCTTCTGGAGTCCCCTTCTTCTGGCATTCAAGTGCGTACTTCTTCGCTCCAGCAATCATGAGTTCTGGTTCATCACCGGAGTTGGCCGCTTTATCGAAAGCTTTCTGAGCTGCCGCTTTTCCTTTTCCCGAAGGGTAGAAGGACCAGAATTCATTGAATTCGGCGACATATGTTTTTTTAGATCTTTTTTTAGGGTTAAGGTCAGGGTTAGGGTTAAGGTCACGTATGGACTCCGTCAGACTTCCACTGGATGTCCCATGGACGTCCGTTGGATTTCCTTCGGATTCAGGCTTTTTTCCTCTGGAGTTCCGTTTCCTTTCCGCATCCTTTTGCCTCAGTGCAATCAGTTTTCCGGCGTAATCCCACCAGTCGTGAATCTTGTATCCGTCATCCGTCTTATCTATGAATCCCGAATCTACTAGAGCATTAAAGAATGCATCAGCATCGCCGTCCCAATCGGCAGCATCAGCAATGTCTTCGGGTGAATACCTGTTTAGCAAGCCGTCTTGTGCGTGTTGCATCGCCCACCACCAGAAGAACTGTAGATGACCGACAGCTAGAACCGGTCGAATTTTCAATGTTCTACATATGCGTTTGGTCTTTGGGTGCGAAGGGAGTGTGTCGTGGCTTTCAATCCAGGCCATTTCTACACCGCCCGATCCCGTTCCAACTTCTCAGCAATTGCCCGTTCGATCCATTCATGCTTCGTCAGTCCCTTTTGCGCTGCATCGGACTTGATTTCCCGATTTACTTCCTCCAGCAAGCGGACCTGAAAAGGAACGATCTTTACCATGCCTTGTCCCTCCTGTTCGTGTAGTTCATATAACAAGTATATCATACTTCGTAATACCTTGGAATACTTTGTAACCTGTTAGTATCTAAATACTACCTGCGTGCTATACTGTGTTCGGGTGAGTATCATGGAAAAAGTGAAAACGTCGGTAAGTTTGGACAAAGACGTTTATGAGTTCATTCAGAAACTCGCGGAGGAAGAACGGTTGAACCTGAGCTTGGTAATCAACCGGTATTTCTTCCAACTGATGAAGGAGAAAGAGGGAAAGTAACTCCCTCTCTCTTCCTTCGCAGCGTAGCTGCCATCGTAGCGACCGAATATGCTTAGCGCAGCGGCGGCCGGATCAGAGCTTTTCAGCTTTTGAAAGATGGTAAAGGTATCGTGTATAAGCAACTGGACCAGCTTTAGCAACGAATCTAGACGCCTTATAGCTGTGATACCTACGTTTAATCGCTTTAATCATCCCTATCACCCAACCCATCAGTATGACTTACATGTTGTAGAGCAGAGAGAGCGGCGAGACATACGGCGTGGGGTGCGGATTCAGCGTGTACGCGCCTAGAATTCTCCGCTGTCTTCCAGTTCCAGAAGTTCGCAGCGTACCAAGATGCCCCAGTCTGATCGATCATCATCCACCAATCGCGGCGCTGCATCTCCTCTATGACTAAGCGCATTCCGCGCCACGACTGAGATAACGATTGGTCGCACTCACTGCACTCTTCTTCACCGGGGCTTTCGTATACGCACTCCTTACCGATTGCGGAAATGTAGTACGGCCATCCAAACAATCGACAAAGCTGCGCATCCAACTCCGGCCCCGGCTTATAGGTCATAGGCTCGGTACTGGTCATAGTTCCTTCTCCCCCTGTTCCTGTAGTAGATGGGGAGATACTTCTCCTTTAGCCCACTTGGCGGAGCTTTCGCGGCATAAGAAGCCCGGTCTGCCCTTGTAGGGTCCGGCAAGCTGCTCATAACGAAGCATCGGACGTGGGTCCCACCAGACGCTCACATTTTGTTCCGTTACTTGCCGTACAGAACGCGATTTCCCCGTCTTGCCGTTATGGTACGTCTTGCCGACTTGGATATCATTTGGGCTCATCTATCTCTTCCTTCCTCAGCGCCTTGTACGCTATGTGGTAAACCGTTGCGGCGGTTGTATAAGCCTCTGCCTTCTCGCACGTCCTCATGACCCTCTGGAGGGCTCCTGCGAGCTTGTTGCGCTCTTCCTCCAGGGGAAGGTACATTTCGCAGTAGAAGCACCATTGATTCGTGTGACAGACGCATGCACAGCTCATGGGTTTGGCTCCTTTAGGGATTGGAGGCAGTCCATCGCACAGTCACGTGCGCCCTCATCTTCGGAATTCCCCAGGATTTCGGTCAGGGCCGTCCACATTGCCTTGTGATCCTCCTGCAAATGTTCAATACGATCCCAGCCGCCGAACTGTTGGAACTTGTCCTCACCCGACGCCCACTCTCGGAAAAATGCGTCATTCTTGGCGATTGTGGCGTCTCTCTCGGCTATCTGGGCTGTGAGCCTATCGATGGTGTCGCGATCCATTTCGTAGTACGACATTGCCTTGGCTATCTCCGTATCCTTGGCGGCTAGCTGCCCTCGAATGGCATCGCGTTCGGCGCGGGCCTTGAGCGCTTCGTCCGCATTCGTATCGGCTACTTGACGCATGAGGTCGAGTTCCTGTGTCTTGGCGTCTAGCTTGGCTAGGAGCGCGTGGCACTCATTACGCAGATACGCAGACGTCTTGATTTCTACGCCTAGCTGATCACCCGTGTGTTGGTGCAAGCCCTTCAGCGTCTCGATCTCGTCCACCGCCCAGCGGAGCATGTCGCGATATTCGTCGACGCTTCGGATCTTCGTTACGTCTGCCAGCGCCTGCCGTATCGTCTGTATATCAGGGGTTTTGTTCATGGATTGAGCCCCTCCAATCGCGCCAATAGTGCGGCTCTGCAAATCGCCTCTGGCGCCGTTGATCCCATCTGCTCGGCTATGACCCTGTCGTTGAGATAATCGCTGATTAAGGCCGTGTAAGTTCCACGGATCGCGGAAACCGTGACTTGCAATCGGACTTTCTTGCCGTTGAACTCTCGAATTCCCTGCATCTTCTCGACGATTACCCAAGCCGCCGCTATGTCCGTCGATGGAGAAAATTCAAAGTGCGGCTCACCAATCGAATCCACCGCATAGCATTGTTCAAGTGTCACAATGCCTTCGGAATAACTCGCACTCTCGTCTACCCATTCCCATCCCAGAACCTCAGTCACCGCCATCTTATCCATCTCTCTGCCGGGCACCATCGCCAATATCTGTTCTGCTGTCATAGGGGTGTTATCGCTCATTTGGAGTCTGCCTCCAAACCCTGATAGGCTTATTTAGCGGAGATCGCCATAGTACGTGATTGATGGACGAGCAGCCCATGTGATCGCAGTTGTGGTCCTCGTCGTCATCGTCCGGGATGCCGGTTATGACGATCTCATGGTCGGATACGTATACTTCGGCGTCGTCGAGGCGCTGGAATTTGTATGGGATATTAGGCATCCGTCTCTTCCTCCTCTGTGCTGGCCTTATCGCGTTCGCGCATCTTATCCATGGCGAATTTCATCGCTTCACCGAGCGTCATGCTCGCAAAAATCAGTTTGTTGTCTTTGATCTCGTATTTGAAACCCTTGTAAGCGCGGGCGGCGAAGCCAACGATATCATCCGTCTTGATGCTGCCTACGCGCTTTCCGTCCTCGATAACTTGATAGGTTTTTGTTTTCACGATTATTCGTCCTCCTTGGATTGGGTCGTGCTGATACTTGGTCCGGGCTGGTCGTCCTCTGTGCTGCACTTGCACCGTCTTTGACCAAGATCGCTGACGAAAATCTTCGATCCGCAGCGCGTACATTTTTCATCCGTCCACTTGCCCTTCATATCTGGCAGAGTCGGATCCCGACCGTATGCAAATCGCTCCCACTGCTTTTGGCGGTATTCGCCTGGCTGCTTACGGTTCGCGTGCGGCGGATCCGCTTGATCGAACGCTTGGCGCATCGTTTGAATTAACCGCTCGCTTGGCCCAGGCTGGTCGTCCTCTGTGCTATTGATGCCAGGAGGCCTGCTCGCCCATTGATAGATCAAGCGGAGAGCCTCTTCCTTCCCCGATCCGTTATCTCTCCAGGAGATCAGTTCAGATACTTCCTTGAGCAGTTGGACCGCCTCTTCATAACGATCGCGATAGTCGATCTGCTCTGTAGGCTGTATGTCCGGCTGGGAGAGGGCGTGGCGGGCTCGTTCTCCACCGTCGTATATCACTTCTGGATTAAAGGCATCCTCGTTTTGGTTATATACCGACTCGTCGGCATACCATTCCAGCGCCTCCCGGTATCCCTGTACCGGGGTGGATGGAGTACCGTCGTACGTACCTTTACGGAGCGCGTCCATCCATTCCTTTACTTCAAATGCGCGCTCCTGTTGGCCGAGTCTGATATACGTGATAAAGGTTCCGTGCATAGCATCCAGCAGCTTCTGCTTGTTTACCGTATCCGTCATTGGGGTGCCTCCTCTACCAGTTCAAGGAGATCGTTCAAGTAATATGACGGGGTTGGCGACCAGTGAAGACGCTTTTGGTTCCAGTCCTTCACGGCGCCGAAGTCTACATATGCCCGGGTGCCACTCTTCGCAATTTCCTTCACAACGCCTGTGCCGATGTGCTTGTTCTTCCTATGCCGCACCTTATCTCCGGGCTTCAGCGTCGGTGCTGGAGGCTTCAGACGGGCTTCCTCGGCATCCAGTTCGTTCATGCGGTGCAAGATCAAGCCGCCTCCCGGCTGATGTGCTACGAACTCTCGCAACTCTTTCCATTTATCAAATGCCATTTCCGTATATGCCTCCTTGGGCTAATGGGTTAGAGGACCTTGGGCGGCCTCCGCTTCGCTAAGTATTGCGGTCGAATCGATGGCGCTGCGCGCAAAACCCTATTCAGCGAACATGCGTTTGCTTTATACTTTGTACTGTCTGTGTTAGGCGGATTGGTTGTAATCAGGAAGAATATCGTTGTATATCGTGATGACCTCAATCGCCCAAGTCCCGTTTACCTCGACTCTAAATGCGCCGAGTTCCTTGTAGAAACAGATTTCAATCTCGCCGTTCGTATCGTCGTCGTACATGAACGAGTATCCATAATCAGTCGCAGTGAAGTCCGCTTCGGTCAGTCCGTATTGCTGGTGTAGTTCCTTCTTGATGGCATCCTGTACCTCTTGCGCCTTGCTCGAATCGAACCACATCGTCAATTTGTTTTTCATGTTCATTCTCCATTCGTGGAATATTTGAGGTGCATACATATGAGCGAATTAGCCTATCTCTTTTGCAGTCAATATGATGGATCGGGCGACCTTGTCCGACGCTTTGAGCGCTTTTTGATCGCCCGTCATATCCCTGCTGATGTGATGAGGGTGGAGGTATTGGCGTTTAAAGAGGTGCTGGATGACTTGGCGGTGTCGGGGCCGTAGGAATCTCCACGAACTTGACCGCGCCTAGCCGTTGAGCAATCCTGATCATCTGTGAATGATGCCCCATCGTATCGTAGAAACCTTTGCAGCACGTGTTCTTACCGGCGATGGTCGCTTTGTGGCATTCGAACATGCTCTGCTCTCGCTTGATTTCAGACAGCAAAGATTTGCGCCGGGAGTCGGAAACGATTTTGTTCTTGCTGAATAGGCATTGGTCGCATTGCTTCTCACAAACTTCGAGCATATCTCTATCTCCCTTTATGGATGTGTTGGGGGGTTAAATCAGGATTCGGCTGCCTTTGCGTTCAGCCAGTCGCAATATGCTTGGCAATCTTCAAGTGTTCGGAAAAACGCCCCGTACTTCTCGATGCTTTCGAATGGCGTGGTGGCGTCGCACACTTGTTTCAAAACGTTGCTCGTGTGAAGTGTCATGCCATCGTCACGTTCGTAAGGCTTGTACCAAGCCGTCACATCGCCATATCTGTTGCTCATCTCAGAAAGCACATTCTTCCGAGGGATTGAAACGCTTATCGATTTGGCACATTCGCACTCTTCGCTCATAAGTTTCCCTGATGGACTGGTGAATTCGATGTGCCGGCGTTCATTGCACTTATCGCATTTCGGACCTTTTTCATATTTCCATGTCACGTCAAACATCGTGACTTCACGATCTTTCAGCAAGTCGACAAGGCGAGCACTCCTTACCTTGCTTTCAAGTTGGGACTTCTCGTACTCAAGCTGACGATGCCTTGAAGCATATTCCGCTTGGATGCTTTCCCAATCCCGTTTAACCTTTTGGAGATCGGCGTTCTCAGCACGAAGCTGTTCCATCTCGGCAACATATTCCTCTTTGACCGATTTGAGCAGCGAGGCTTTGAACTCATCGACCTGCCTATCGAATTCGCTCGGCTCGTAGTAAAAGTCGCCGTCGTAGTAACTCATATCCTGTCTATCTCCTTATGCGCTATTAGCGCCTTTATTGGGGGGCTAAGATACAACCAGTTCTGAGAAATGTACGACGCCGGTTAGCTTCTTCGTGCGCCGGCAGTACTTGCAGACTTCGCATCGCTTCGGTTGCTCGAAACCCGATTTAACCGCGATGATACGAGGCATGTTGTTCTCGACCAGATCAAGTTCAATCTGCAGGCGCTCGTTATCAATCGTGATGATTTCCTTGTCTGGCTCCTCTTCCTTGGAGACTGCCACAAGGAACCGCTCTAGCCATGCCTCTGCACCTGTTACACGGCGCTCAACCTCAAGATAGATAGCAAACTGCCGGATGTATTCGTACGCCTCTACGAAGCTTGTATAGCCGTATAATGGCGTGTAGATTTTCTTGCGTATGTCCTGTACCGTCTTGAGGTCAACGATCTTCTTACCGGGTTGATAGACGTCGAACCGCACTTTCCAGGGAGCGCCAAACATTTCAGCGGTCATGATGACTTCCTTCTGTCCCTGGAAGATGTACTGAACGAGCTTGTCCGAACGAAGTGTCTCAATCATCCGGTCAGCTACTTCATACTTGGCGTATAACTGGCCGTTGTTCTTGAAAAGCTCCGGCGTCTGCTCCTTGAACTCGTCAATCGCGCCCTCAAGCCAAGCGTGCACATACGATCCGATCAGGCAGGCGTCGTTTTGAGGGGTGATGAACTCCCCTCGGATCTTCGCCATGGCCGCAGCCTCGCAGGAAAGGAAGTCCTTGTACTGGCTGTTGCTCATGTACACCCTGTTCGCCTCGTTAGAATGGTAATTCTCCTTGGTTAGGATCACTCTCTTCACCGTCTTTCTTTCCATTCAGGAATTCTTCGAAGCCTTCGAGGACATCGGACTTTGTCTCCTTCACAGGAGAAGCAAATTTGAAGTAATCCTCTCGCTTAGCCATGCCGTCACGAAGCGACATTCCGATCTTTTTCAGCTTCACAAGGTCATGTTCGGTGAATGCCGTGATCTTATATCCGAAGTGTTCTTCGATCTGCTCGATACTGACCTTGTATTCCTTGTCAAAGGCCGCTACGACGACCTTCAGACGGTCTGCAAGAGGCTCCGAGGTATCACCTAGCAACGTCTGCTGGCACTTCTCTACAGCCTTGTCTACGATGTCTCCGGGGATGATGCCGAGGATGCAGGCACGAACGCGGCGAGCGCCATTATTGGCGACCAGTTCGTATATATCGCGGGGATCGGTAAGCTTAACGATGGAACCTTTGGCCTTGCGCTCATGCTTGACCGTGAAAATCTTCGTCTGCCGTACGTTCGTTTCGAGATCCCATGCGTACGACATCGCCGTAGATTCGCCGGGCCGCTGCTCTAACTCCATGACGCCGAAGTCGATGTTTCCCCAGCACTGCGCGAGTACTTCGGCAAGGCGGATTGAGGGGCCGGATACTTTCTCCGCACCGCGTGGAAATTGGTACATGGAGCTTTCTGCGAGGTTCTTGCGAGTGCAGGCCGTCATGATGCGGTTATAAGCCGCGTATTCGTCCCGAGGAAACCGTTTGGCGATAATCATAGCCGCCTGAACTTCTTGCGCCTGACGGCTGATCATGGCCTCCGTGGTGACGCTCTTAGCCACCTGTGGCGGCTGCATGTATGTGTCGATGGATGTTTCCATATTTAAATCCTCCGATTCGTGGTAAGATATCAGTAATCTCTTTTCTTATCCGCTCTATCTTGGGCGGCTTTTTTTATGTCTGTAAGAAGGTCAAAGATAAGGACGGCTGCTCTCAACTGGCTAATTTTGTGTTCGCTTGCGACGGACTCGACGACTTGAAGGACCATTTCTCCCACTCCTTCCGCCATTGATCCCGACGTTTACGGGCCAGCCAGATAAACATGCGACGGCTAGTTGAATGCTTGGCGAGAAGGACGATGTTCGTCATGCTGCTTCCCTCGCTTGTTCGTGCGGATTCTCGGCGGAGATAAGGTCGTTAACCAAGCTCTCCAGGTCACGGAACGCCTCCAGTCCATCCACTTTCACGATGTCCCTCAGAGCAAGGAAGTCCTCGAAAGAATCAGTCTTATGCGCCTGAACTACCGCGTAACAAAGTTTGAACAACCGATCGTAAATCTCAGCCTTCTTATCGAACTCATTCATCGTCTTGGGGCCTCCATTCGGGATCAATTTTCTTCATAAGCTCCTCTTGCTTCTGCGACCGATAAAGGTAAGGCCTTTCTTCTGCTACCGGCACAAGCACGTCCTGCGGGTCTTTTCGTCCGTAAGCGAATCTATCAAGGTTCATGCTGTCCACCTCCATAAGTTGTTTAAGCGTCATTCGATTGCGTTCACGAAAGGCTTTTATCATGCTGTCTATTGCGGCTTCTTCTTCCTCCGTGCAACACATTACTTATTGGCTGCCTTGCGTACCTTGGTTTGTTTGTTCTTCTCGGCCAGTTTGCGAAGCTGTTCAGACGTTTTCTTATGCAACTGTGGTCCGGGAATCGGATTTGTTTTCATGGATTACCTCCGGTTTGCTAAGGATTGTTTTGACCAGAGACTTTTGCGCTTGTTGAAGGGCGTATTCGAAGTTTTCGCCTTTGATAAAGTTGAATGTTCTCATGGTCGGGACTCCTTAAGCAGATTTCTTGTACTTATTGATGAAGTAAATCTGACCCTTGCCTGTGATCTTCGGCGTCCTGGTGATCCGAATGGTTCCGTCTGAACCACCTCTGTGTCCGATTCTGATTTCCATGATCTTGAGATCCATCGAACGTTGCGTTGGCATGTTGTATTCCGATCCACTCTTGATCAGATAGCCTTCTTCACGAAGTTGCGCGAAAAGTCTACGCTCACCGATATCGATTCCGTTCTGTTTCAGCAGCTTTGCTAAATCAGCTACGAGGATGGAGTCTTCCGAAATTTGGAGTGACTTTGCAAAGTGTACGAAGTGCTTCTGTTCCTCCAGCATCTTCTCGGCCTGTTGACGTGCTGTTTGCTCGGCTTTGAGCTGCCCAGCGAGTCCGATAATGAAGTCCGGATTCATCAGGGTTCGTTCAATGGTCTCTGGTGTCATGTATGCGCCATGTTTACGGATCGTGGGGATGACTTCGCTTGTGATCCATTTCTTGAAGGCTCTGGCTTCTGGTTTTCTGCTCCCGAGTACCAAGGAGTAAAGACCCGATTCATTAACTGCGTTCGCTTCACCTTGCAAGCCGCCTAAGTTGAACTTAGTCACCTCGTCTTCATCAAGTCGTTGGATAGCCATGGTTGGGTTACTGAGTTCAAGCACAGTACATACGTCTTTTGCAACGAACCATGGATCGCCATCTTTCAGAACGACTCGTACTTCATTTCCATTGAAGTTGAACAATTGATTCATTTGTTTCGCTCCTTTCGGTTTGAAGGTATAATTTGGTTGTCTTAAGCAGAATTTTTGTTTTGATAACTTTTGTTATCTTGATGAACAAAAAAAATTTCATCGAATTCAACTTCTAATCCTTCGCAAATCTTCTTTGCAATCTTGGGGCCAGGATTACGATCTCCATTGGAGATTTGAACGAAAAAGGGATTTGAAATGCCAACTTTTTTTGAAAAACTGCGCTTAGAGAAACCTTTGACAAGCAACATTTTTTCGAGATTGGACTTGTCTTTAAGCTTTATAACCATGTGAAGTCCTCCTTTCTGATAACAATTGTTATCTTGCTTATGCAATCAATATAAACCAATAAATCTGCAATTGCAAGCAGTATTTTAATACATATGACTCACTTTGTTTGCAAATGTATATAATTGCTTCAGGAGGCGATAACAATTGGAAGCACGCGAGTTTGGGGAATATCTCAAACAACTTAGGAAGAACAAAAAGATGACGATCAGGCAATTGGAATTATACTCCGAAGTTTCTAATGCTTATATCTCACAGATCGAACGAGGAGAACGCGGCATTCCCTCTCCGGACATACTTAAAAAACTATCCAGGCCTCTAGGTGTTGAATATGAAGAACTCATGAGGGTATCGGGATATATAGATAAGGATGATAGTGGAGATAGGGAAGCAGCGGACTTACTTACAGAATATCTGGATGCAGAATTAACAGATGAAGAAATCATGGAAAAAATGAACTTTAAAGTAGACAACATTTTATTGTCTGAAGAAGAAGTGCATGAATTTATTGCGTTTGTTCGGGCAAAGAGGTTAATCAATTCTTCGAAAAAGCCGTAAGTGTCTTGTTTTTTAATTTGTGCAGGGCCATTACATGATTTGGATTCATATCAATAGCTTTCTTGTTCTCGAGATAACTAATGGCATCCTCAGGGTCCACGCCAATCATGGTTAGAGTTTCACGGGTTATGGAAAAGCTGATCTTGTTCGACAAATGAAACACCACCGTTCGGCTATTATGTACATTTTATACGAACGCATGTTTGCATTTCAATAGCTGAATAGGCAACGTTGGAAAAAAAGGAGCAGATCGATGCGGGTTACGCCCGATCGGTGCCTGCTTCGCTCGATTCTGTATGGTCGCAAACTATCCCAAAAGTGGTTATCGGAAGTAACAGGATATCCTGAGTCGCAGATATCTGATTACGTTAACAATCGCACGGTTATGGGATATCCTACAGCGGTCACAATAGCCAATGCCCTCGGGGTTCACGCCGAGGAATTGTATACCTGGAAGCGAGCGACAGGCAAGGAGAGGTAATTAAACTCTCCCCGATCCGGCAGAAACTTCAAGAAATCTTGAAGTAGGTAAGCGCATCATCTGTCGAGTAACCCAATTATACATAGAAAATACTAATGGTTTTGTCGAATGGTGTCATTTGGAAAGAGCAAGTTAGTATGCCTAACTTGCACTTGACGGATTAGCGTTTCCGGGATCTTTTGGCAACTTCAACAGTCGTATCATCCACGAAGGTTATCAGGAGGCCCGTTCTGGTTTTCTCTCTCTTTTTTACCCTTTGTTCGCTAATTAACGTCGAATTATCGGCATATTTTATTCCATCGTCTACATAAGCTTCGGCTGCTTCTTGGAGAGTTGTAGGTGCAATGAATTTTGCATAGGAAGTGTGAAAAACGGGGATAGGGTGGTTCAACTTGCTTAAGCGTTCTACGGTTATATAATTAACATCATCCATTTCCATATCTTCAGCTCGAAGGCCCTTACCATTTCTATTGTCCTCAATTATCCTCATCATCTTTAATTTCATATCTTCTCCTGACTGTATACGGGGGGTCAGGATAATAATAAGGCTGTCGAACCCGGATTACATCAAGAAATGATTTACTTAACTGCTAATCGGCAGCTTCAAAAGGAACTTAATACCTCCAAAGCAACTCTGTTGACATTAGAATGGAAATCTTGATGCACCTGAGATCGCTGAAAAAAACCCGCAAGGACGTTTCCTTGCACGACCCGATCGGTACGGATAAAGAAGGTAACGAGATTACATTGCAAGATATTCTCGGCAGCGAGCCAGACGACGTCGTCGAAAAGGTCCAGCTGAAAATCGAGAAAAGCAAAATCTATCAAAATCTCGACATCCTGGACGAACGGGAGCAAGAAGTGATCCGGGGCCGCTTCGGCCTGGACGGCAAAAACTCGGACGAACGGACGCAGCGCGAGATCGCCAAGGAGCTGGGAATTAGCCGCAGCTACGTGTCGCGAATAGAAAAGCGGGCGCTCATGAAGCTTTATCACGAGTTTTACAAGGCGAAAAAATAAAAACAAGCCGATGACAAAGAGGACTGCTCCTGCGCGGAGCGGCCCTCTTTGCCGTCTGCTGCCCTTTAGGTACAATAGAGTCGACAGTCATAACCGCGATGATGGAGCGTACCCCGATGTTTGACATTTTGCTGCCGGAGACCGACGACCGGCCGATCTATCTTCAGCTGTACGCGCAGATTCGCACGCTTATCCGCGACGGAAGCATCCCGGACGGCGCACGCCTGCCGTCGGTTCGCGCGCTCAGGCAGCAGCTCAATATCAGCAAGACGCCGATCGAGAACGCCTACCAGATGCTCACGGCGGAAGGCTATGCGGTGAGCCGGCCGAGATCCGGACTGTATGCATCCAATCCGCCGCCCGCTTCGTCGACAACATCGGGCGGCATATCGCCTCCTGTTCAATCTGGCATCGGGCCGGCTGCGGATGCCTCTTTCGCCGGACTGATCGATTTCGATCCGACCCGGCTCGATCATGGCGCTTTTCCATTGCGAATCTGGCAGAAAATGCTGAGAGACGCGCTGGACAACAATAGCGGACGCTTAGGCGGCTACGGCGATCCGCGCGGAGAACCGGGGCTGCGCCAGTCCATCGCCGAATACTTGGGCAGCGCAAGAGGCGTTCAATGCGTACCGGACCAGATCGTCGTCGGCTCGGGCATGGCTTACAGCATCGGCATCGTCGCGAAACTGCTCGCCGGCCGGCGCCGGGTCGCAATGGAAGAGCCAGGCTATAACCTGGTGCGCGACCAACTGCTGCTCGGCGGCTGCGAGGTGCAGCCCGTTCCGGTCGGGGACAAAGGACTGCGCCTGGACGCGCTCGCGGCCGCAGACGTTCAAGCCGTCTACATTACCCCTTCCCATCAGTTTCCGACCGGAAGCATTATGCCTTACCCGGAGCGCGAACGGCTCCTTGTTTGGGCGAAGGCCAAGGACGCTTATGTCATCGAGGACGACTATGACGGCGAATTCCGGTACGTGGGCAAGCCCATTCCTTCTCTTCAGGGCTTGGACATGCACGCCAGAGTCATTTATATCGGCACGTTTTCCAAGGCTTTTACGCCCGCCGTCCGGTTGAACTACATGGTGCTGCCGCCGGCGCTCTGCGAGCGTCTGGCGCGCATGCCGCACGAAGTGCTGCACGCGCCGTCTCGCGTCGAGCAGTGGGCGATGCAGTCGTTCATATCGCAAGGGCACTGGTTCAGGCATGTGCGCAAAATGCGAAGCCTCTATCGCAAGCGTCATCGGCATCTGATCGAGCTGATTCAGTCCCTGCTCGGCGACCGGGTCGAGGTAACGGGGCAAAATGCCGGGCTTCACCTGCAATTGACCGTGAAGGGCGGCAGCTCTGCGGAGCGGCTGGTCGAGGCAGCCGCGTCGGTCGGCGTGAAGGTGTACGACCTGCGGAAAATGTGGGCGGACCAGCGGCAGCCCGCCTCGGTCGCCCCGAAGCTTTACTTCGGATTCGCAAGTCTGCGGCCCGAAGAAATGGAAGCGGGCATCCGGCTACTCGCGAAGGCTTGGGGCGAAGAGCTGTAACCTGCTGTGTCCTGTAGCTGCTGTGTCCTGTAGCTGCTGTGTCCTGCAGCCTGCTGCGCGCAGCAGATCCGCTATGCGGACATAGAGCGCTCGGGGGCGCGACTGCTGGCGGCGCTTCGCGAAGATACGTATACGCCGGCCAAAATGAGCGCGAGCCCGGCCGCCATATGAAGCCGGACGGGCTCGTCCAGCAGCGCGAATCCCCACAGCAGCGAGAACGCTGGGAGCAGGTAGGTGACCATCGTCGCGAATTCCGGTCCGCCCTCCTGCACGATGCGATAAAACAAAATGTACGCGATCCCCGAGCCGAAAACGCCTAATCCGACGATCGCGGACAAATGATGAAGGTCAGCGAGCTCGCGAACGGCCAGTCGCTCGGATGACAGCGCGATCGTGCCGCTGGCCAGCATCGAGACGAGCAGCGTATAGAACGTTGCCTGGAACGGCGTTATTCGCTTAAGCAAGCGTTTGGACAGCTGCGAGCCGAGCCCGTACAGGAATGAAGCGGCGAGCATTCCCCCAAATCCCCATCCGTCGACCCGGCCGTCGGCGGGAAGGCCCGGGCCGAGGAGAACGAACAAGCCGGTCACCGTGACGGCCATGCCGAGCCAATGGGAACGGCGCGCGGTCGCTCCGAAAAAAGCAAGGCCGAGCGCAAGCGTCCAAAACGGCGTCGTCGCGTTCAACACGGAAGCCATCCCGCTCGCGATCCGGGTCTCGCTGAGCCCGATTATCGCCCAAGGCAAACAAGTATTGACGAGCGCCATGACGATGACCGCTCCCCACGGCAATTCCTTGAACCCGAACGGCTTGCCGGCCCACGCCATATACGACGCGATGACGGCCAGACCAAGCCCCGAACGCAGGAAAACGATCGTCCAAGGTCCGAACGCTTCCAACAGCACTTTGATGAAATAGTACGACCCGCCCCATATCAGGCTAAGGAGCAGCAAAAGCATGAATAATGACCGCCGCATCGCGACTAAGCCCCTTTCCGCGCCTTGACGGACTCAAGCATCGAACGTGCGCAGCAGGGCGGCCAGTTCCTCGACCATGATCTCTTGGTACCTGTTGCCCGCGTTATATAGCTCGCCTATCTCCCGGTACGTACGATCCTGATGCGTTCGATAATCCGGATGCGACTTGTCCGGATATGCCACTTTAAAACGGTCCATCACGGCCTGAATATAAGCCGGCCGGGCGCCCCACCGCCTCAGCACGTCCCCGTCCCGTCGGGCGAACACCGCGATCGGCTGCGCCCGGCCGCCGTCGGTCAGGAACAGATCCATCGTGTCGGCGTGCGACTCCATGGGCAGCACCTCGACCGGGACGCCGGCATCCTCCAGCAGCCGCAGCAGCACGGGGACGTTCCAGATGACGTCCGGGCACCAATCCGTGCACAGAATAAAGACGCGGAGGTCGGTCGCCGTCTGCAGCGAATCCGCAAGAAATTTTCCCGCCTCTCCTGCGGGCAACGCGAAGTTCGCGTAGATTTCGGTGAATCGCGCCTTTGTATCCGGAATGCCGCTCAGCTCCATCGTCCGGGTCTGCATCTCCTCCATAAAGCGGCGGGACGTCCAGCCTTGGCCGATTTTGTGCTTCAGGTTGATGACGCTGTTCGTTGGCATCGTTGTTCCACGCTTCCTCTCGCTTTGATTGAACCTAATCCGACTATAAAACAAAACTGACCCTCCAAAAAGGGTCAGTTTTAAATGAAATATGAGGGTCACACTAAATGATTTACGTCCGCTCCACCTGCAGCAGCGCGATCTTTTTAAGATCGTACGTGCCCGCCAGTTTCTCCTCCGCAAGCACGTTGAGCTTCACGAGACCCGCGATTTTCGACGGATCCGCGCGGGAGATCAGACGCCACAGCTCCTCGTCGGGCAGCGCCGCTCTCAGCTTCTGGTCGTCGTATTCCCTCCGCTCCTGGTGGACGATCTTCACCTTATAACCGCCGACATCGGCCTCAGACCACCCTTCCGACTCGCCATGTCCGAGGATGGACGCGCGCAGCTCCGCGAGCTCCTTCTCGATCTCCTTGTGCTTGCTCTTCAGCTCGAAATACCGCTTGACCGCCGCCTTGTCCACAAGTCCCACGCCTCTCGCCTTTTTGCTCCATGTATATGACGGAGGTTGCGCGGTTAGACGGCTAGCCGATCCTGAAACGCGTGTAGCTGCAGCCGTCCGCGGACTTTTTGACTTCGAGCACGGCGGGTATCGCCTGCTTCAGCTCCTGCACATGCGAGATGATGCCGATCATCCGGCCGGTCTGCTGCAGTTGGACGAGCGTGTCGACGGCTTTGCCCAGCGATTCCTCGTCGAGCGAGCCGAAGCCCTCGTCGATGAACATCGTCTCCAGCGACACGCCGCCTTCATAAGCCTGAATGACGTCGGCCATGCCAAGCGCAAGGCACAGCGACGCGTTGAACTTCTCGCCGCCGGACAGCGTCTTCACGTCGCGCAGCTGACCGGTGTAGTTGTCGAAGACATCCAGCCCGAGCCCGCTCTGCTTGCCGTGCTTTTCCCGCCGGTCGCTGCGCACGAGGAAAAATTGTCCGCCCGATATCGTCCGCAGCCGCAGGTTGGCCGCCGACAGAATCCGGTCCAAGAATTCGACGAGCAGATAGCGTTCGAACGATATTTTGTGCCGGTTCTCGCCGCGGACGACGTCGTACAGATCCTTTACGAGCTGGAATTGCTCCTCCGCCCGCCGCCAATCCCGCTCCGCCTGCAGCAGCTTGGCGCGGCCTTCGGCCCCTTTTTCCAGATGCTCCTTGGCCTCTCGCAGCGACTGGCGAGTCGCCTCCGCCTGCCGCTCCATCCGCTCCGCTTCCTCCGCGAGCGCGGACAGATCCGCCCGTTCCTTGCCCGCTAACTGCACGCCAAGCTCCTCCAGCTGCCGGCGCAGCGCCGCGATGCCGGTCTCGAATTGCTCGATCTCTCGCTTCATGTCGTCCATATCCCGCTCCGGCAGCTTGGCCGCGCGGTAGACGTCCTCCGAGCCGAATCCCGCTCTCGCCAGCTCGGACGCGAACTCCTCGCGGGCGGCCGACGCCCTCGCCTTTGCCTCCTCCAGCTGCCGCTCGGCGCCGGACAGATGCGCCGATGCCGCGGCATGCCGTTCGCCCGCCAGCCGCAGCTTCTCCTGCGCCTGCCGCCACGCCGCGTCCAGCCGCTCCTTTTCCAGCTCCGTCTCCCGCAGGCGCTTCTGCAATGCTTCGAGCGTCCGGTGCTCCTGCGGCAGCTCGGCCAGCGTCCGTTCGTAGAGCGCCTTTTCCGTCAGGTAGGCCGTCCGGCATTCCTGCAGCGCGGCACCCTTGCGCTCCTTGTCCGCCAGCGCGGACTCGGCCGCCTTCTCCTCTTCCGCAAGACTGCGCCTAAGCGCGTCCAGTTCGGCTTGTTGCCCTTTCAGCCGCTCTACTTCGACGCGCATGCGCTTGCCCGTCTCGACGAGCTCCGCATAGGCGGCTTCCGCCCTTAACGGATCGCGTCCTGCGCTCGCGATCTCCGCGGCTTTGTCCCGCAACTGCGCCTGCGCGTGCTCCAGCTTAGCCTTCGCTGTCAGATACAGCGACTCCCGCTCCGCCTTGACGCCGCGCTGAACGTCGAGCGCCTCGCGCGTCGGCATGTCCGCGGGCAGTTCGGCCCTGTGCGGATGCTCCGCGCTGCCGCAGACGGGACAAGGCCTGCCGTCGTGCAGATGCGCGGCCAGCTGGCCCGCCTGGCCTTCCAGCCACAGCGTCTCCAGCTCCGCATACCGCTTCGATGCCCGCTCGTGTTCAACCCGCAGCTTCGACTCGTCTTCGGTCCCCGACGCCACGGCGCCCGCCAATTGGACGTAGTCTCGCAGCAGCGTCGCCTCCTGAAGCATCCGGTCGAACCGCTCCTTCAGCTCGGGCAAGCCGCGCACCGCCTCCTCCGTCTCCCGCATGCGCTCTGCGAGCGCCTTGCGCGCGGCAGACCTGCCCGCCGCCCCGGCGTCCGCCTCCCGATACGCGCGCTCCGCGGAAGCGGCCTCGCGCTCGAGCCGGGCGACCGCCTCGCGACGGCCTTCGAGCTCGCGCACGGCCGGCAGGTCCCGCGCCAAGCGCTCGAGCTCGCGGACGCACTTCTCCCGCAAGGCGCTTCGGCTCTCTTCCTGTCCGTGGACGGCCTGCGCGTCGCCAAGCTCCGCCGCCGCGCGCGCGAGCGAGTCGGCAGCGGCCTGCAGCAGTCGCTCTCCGGCTTGCGAATGCGCCTGTGCGTCCGCCAGCATCCGCTCTCGGACTTCAAGCGGCCGCGTCTTCTCGGCGAGGGCGAGCCGCAGCTTCTTCGCCTCGATCTCCGGCATAAGCGCTTCACGAGCCTCCAGATCGTCCTTCTTGCGGTCGACCTCGGCGAACAATTCGTTGAGCCGGGCCGCCCGATGATACTGCTCGATCAGCAGCTTGTGCTGCCGGGCTTCCTCTTCGAGCCTGCCTTGCCGGACGGTCTTCTCCGCTTCGTAATAGGCGAGCTCCTTTTCCAGCGCCTCCAGCACCTGATGAACATTGAAGTGCTCCTGCGCGAGCACACGGTGCAGCTCGGACGCTTCCCGCTCCGCCATGGCCAGCCGCAGGTTGACGGCGTGCATGTCCAGCTCGCGCTTGGCCTGTTCCCAGGACGCCTGGGCCGCTTTGCGCTTTTCGTTCAAATATTCGGCGACGAACTTGAACAGATGCGTGCGGAAAATCCGGCGCATGATCTCTTCTTTGTTTTCCGTGTCCGAAGTCAGAAGCTTGCGGAACTCGCCTTGCGGAAGCATGACGATCTGGCTGAACTGCTCTTTCGTCAGCCCGAGCAGGCGCTGCATGCGCTCGTTGATCTGGCGGACGATGTGGCGGTCGACCATCATCGTCTCTTGACCGCCGGTCGTCTCCACAAATTCGTAGCGTTCCCCTGTGGCGCTTTTGTTGCCTGCTTTCACGTGCGGCAGCTGCCGCAGGATCCGGTACGTCCGGCGCTTCAGCTCGAACTCGAACTCCACTGACGTGTACAGGTCGTCTGAGGCGAATTGGCTCCTCAGCATGCGGACGTCGCTGCGATCCTCTCCGCTCGCCTCGCCGTACAGGGCGAAGCAGATCGCATCGAAAATGGAAGTTTTGCCCGCTCCCGTGTTGCCCGACACGAGGAAGAGCCGGTTCCCCGACAGCTCCGCGAAGTCGATGACCTCTTTGTCTTTATACGGCCCGAACGCCGTCATCGTCAGCCGTATCGGCAGCATTCCGTTCATCCTCCTCGCTCTCGATGTCTCTTAATGCCTTCAGAAACAGCTTCTCTGTATCCTCGGTCGCGTCCGCCCCCTTGGCCTCGCGATAGAATGCTCTGAACAACGTCAGCATGTCCATGCCCGCCTTGCCGCCGGGGGCCGCCTCTTCGCTCGCCGCCGCGATCTCCTGCAGCGCCGTCGCGCGTTCCACATGCATCGCGTTCGGGTACACCGCCCTGACGCGCTCCATCGGCGACAGCACCGGCCGCTCGTCGAGCAGTCTGACATATATGTAATCCTCGCTGGGTTCGTGCCGTTCGATTTCCTCGATGTATCCTGTGACGGTGCGCATGTCCCGCCGCGCCGCCAGCAGCCGCTTTTCTACGGTCACTTTGCCTTCGCCGTCCAGCTCCACGACGAGATATCCTTTCTTGTGCCGTTCCTCGGATATGGAGTACTTGAGCGGCGATCCGGCATACTGCACCGTCTCCGTCCCGATAAAATGCGCCTGGTGCAGATGGCCCAGCGCCGTGTAGTGGAAGTCCCGGAAATGCGCCGCGCTCACATGCTCCGTCCCGCCGATCGCGAGCGGCCGTTCGGAATCGCTCGTATTGGGCTCGGCTTCCCCGCGGGGCGTGACGAAGGCATGTCCGACCAGCACATGCCGCGCGGAAGGATCCATCGCCTCCTTGATCCTGTCGGCGATCGCCGCCATCGCGTCGTCGTACGAACGAATCGTCTCGTCCTTCAGCGCGATCCGTACGGCCGCGGGATCGGCGAACGGCACGAGATGGAAGTTAACCGGCCCGTGAATGTCATGCAGCACGACCGGCTCGGCAGGGTAGGCGAATTCGCCGGCGATATGCAGGCCCGCCGCCCGCATGAGGCCGCTTCCGAAGTTAAGCCGGCTCGGGCTGTCGTGATTGCCCGCGATCGCGAGCACGGGCGTCTTCAGGTCAAGCACGATGCGCTGCAGCGTCCGGTCCAGCAGGCCGACCGCTTCGGTCGGGGGTACGGCCCTGTCGTACAGATCGCCCGCGATGACGACCGCGTCCGGTCGCTCCGCCTCGATATCCCGCATGAATTGCTCGAGCATATGCTGCTGATCTTCGGTCATATATACATTTTGGATCAATTTCCCGAGATGCCAGTCGGCCGTATGAAAAAACTTCAAATGAAACACCTTCTTGTCGATCGTTTTCTTCATTATACAACAGGCGCGGCGCGCTGAACGCCGCGACAAAGATTTACCTGTCCGTCATCCGTCAAAAGGCCGGTGTCACCAGCACCCATGACTATGTCATGCAAATCGATGACTGCCTCCCGAGAAAAATCGCGGTACGATTTTCCTACAACCCCTAAGGAGGAATTACGGAAATCATGACACTCACAGGCTACGCTTATCTGAAAGACAATTGGCTCAACATTCTGGTTGCGGTTCACGTCGTCACCGCGATCGTCGGCATCGGTCCGACCTATTTCGGTCACGTGCTGCTGCGAAAAGGGCAGACGCTCGGCCAATTGCGCAATTCGCTGGGCTTGGCCGCCAAGCTTGAGCTTTTCCCGAAAATACTCGGCTCCGTCGCCGTGCTGAGCGGGCTGCTGCTCGTGTGGCTCGGAGACTACGGCTGGGACCAATGGTGGATCGTCGCCGCGATCGTCGACTATGTCCTCATCCAGATCGTCGTCATCGCCTTCCTGGCGCGCGCCACGGCAGCACTTGGAGCGAAAGTATCGACGGCTTCCGGCGCTCCGGACCAGCCGGCTTCGGGCGAGCTTGCGGCCGGGCTAGCCAAGGTCAACGCGATCAATTATATCGCGACCATCCTCGGCATCGTGCTGTTCCTGCTCATGTTCTTCAAGCCGACGCTTTAGACCTACGTTCCCAGTTCGCGCTTTAAGCGCTCATTTAAGCTCCGATATGCCGGCAGCGCCCGTCCCGGGACCGCAGCCGGCATTTTCTCCTTCCGCATCATGACAAATAAAAGGAGGAGGTCTATAATACGTAGAGCCGGACTTTAATACGCGATCGTCCGCAGGAGCGAATCCTTACGCGGACGGCTTGAGGTGTGAATCTTTGACTTACATTGTATATGACCTGGAGATGACGGTACGCCGGAAAAAGGGACAGATCGCCGAGATCATCGAGATCGGCGCCGCCAAGGTCGGCCTCGTCGAAGGGGCGCCCGGCATTATCGATACGTTTCAGGCGTTCGTGAAGCCGACCGTCGTGCCTTCCCTCTCCACGGACACGACCGCCTTCACGGGCATTACCCAGGACGACGTAGACGGGGCGAGCCGGCTTCCCGAAGCGATCTCCGCCTTCGTATCGTGGATCGGGCCCGACGAATACTTCTTGTGCGCCTGGGGACCCGACGATCTAAGGCAGCTGCTGCAGGAATGCCGGCAGATGCAGATCGACACGAAGTGGATGATCAACCACAACAATCTGCAGAAGATGCTCTCCAAGGTGTTCAAGCTCGAGAAGCACCAGCAGATGGGATTGAAGGCCGCGCTCGAAATGCTGGAGATTCCGTTCTCCGGGTCCCATCACCGGGCGCTGGACGACGCGCTCAATACGGCCCAGGTGCTCGTTAAGCTGTACGACCGCCTGACGTTCCGGCGGAACAAGCCGGCCGAGGAGCCGCAGACCGAATCCGAAGTGGTCTACAAGACCGGACACTTTGAAAACCTGCCCTTCGCCGCGCTGTCCGGACTGTTCCCGTCCGACACGGACGCCTAAGGTCCGAAGCGCGAACCATGCCCCCTGCCCCCGGCAGGGGGCGCTCGCATTAGGGCTGCGCGGCCAGGACGAATTGCCTTCAATCGCCTCGCCGCCACTGTAGCCGATCAACGCCAAAATGTGATAAAATTGTTTCTATTCGCATTGCACTTGTCCTACCATTGTCCTGCGCTCGTCCCATACTTGTCATTCATCAGAAACGGGGGAATATCACCATGGCTTCCAAAATGCGTTCCGATATGATCAAAAAGGGCTTCGACCGTGCTCCGCACCGCAGCTTGCTGCGCGCTGCCGGCGTCAAGGAAGAGGACTTCGGCAAGCCGTTTATCGCCGTCTGCAACTCGTACCTCGACATCGTGCCCGGCCACGTCCACCTGCAGGAATTCGGCAAGATCGTCAAGGAAGCGATCCGCGAAGCGGGCGGCGTGCCGTTCGAGTTCAACACGATCGGCGTCGACGACGGCATCGCGATGGGCCACATCGGCATGCGCTATTCCCTCGCGAGCCGCGAGATCATCGCCGACTCCGTCGAGACGATGGTCAACGCGCACTGGTTCGACGGCATGGTCTGCATCCCGAACTGCGACAAGATCACGCCCGGAATGATGATGGCCGCGCTGCGCGTCAACATCCCGACCGTATTCGTCAGCGGCGGCCCGATGAAGGCCGGACGGACGAAGGACGGCCGCGCCATCTCCCTGACCTCCGTCTTCGAAGGCGTCGGCGCCTACATGACGGGCAAGATCGACGAGCAGAGCCTGACCGAGCTCGAGCAATACGGCTGCCCGACCTGCGGCTCCTGCTCCGGCATGTTCACGGCGAACTCCATGAACTGTCTCGCCGAGGTGCTCGGCCTCGCGCTGCCGGGCAACGGCACGATTCTCGCTGTCGCGCCGGAGCGCCGCGAGTTCGTGAAGAAGTCCGCCGCTCAACTCATGGAGCTCATCAAAAAGGACATCAAGCCGCGCGACATCGTCACGCTCGATTCGATCGACAACGCCTTCGCGCTTGATATGGCGATGGGCGGTTCGACGAACACCGTGCTTCACACGCTGGCGCTGGCGCACGAAGCGGGCATCGAATACCCGATCGAGCGCATCAACGAAGTGGCGAAGCGCACGCCGTACCTGTCCAAGCTGGCGCCTGCCTCCGACCACCATATCGAAGACCTGCACAATGCCGGCGGCGTGAGCGCCATCATTAACGAGCTGTTCAAAAAGGAAGGCACGCTCAAGGGCGACGTGATGACCGTCACGGCCAAGACGCTCCGCGAGAACGTCGAAGGCGCCGAAATCCTGGATCATTCGGTCGTGCGTCCGATCGACGATCCGCATACGAAGGAAGGCGGCCTGTCCGTCATGTTCGGCAACCTGGCTCCGGGCGGCTCGATCATCAAGGTCGGCGCGGTCGACAAGTCCGTCGGCGGCTACCACCGCGGCCCGGCGATCTGCTTCGACTCGCAGGACGACGTACTGCGCGGACTCGCCGAAGGCAAGGTCAAGGAAGGCCATGTCGTCGTCATCCGTTACGAAGGCCCGAAGGGCGGCCCCGGCATGCCCGAGATGCTCGCTCCGACGTCGCAGATCGTCGGCATGGGTCTTGGCACGAAGGTCGGCCTTATCACCGACGGCCGCTTCTCCGGCGCTTCCCGCGGCATCGCCATCGGCCATATCTCGCCCGAAGCGGCTGAAGGCGGTCCGATCGCGTTCGTCGAGGACGGCGACATGATCGAGCTCGACATGAACAACCGCACGATCACGCTCGAAGTGAGCGACGAAGAGCTGGATCGTCGCCGGGCGAACTGGGCCGGCTTCGAGCCGAAGATCAAGCGCGGTTACCTGGCGCGCTACTCCGCGATGGTCACCAACGCCAGCCGCGGCGGCGTCATGAAGATGTAATTGTTCCAGCAATCTCAACGCAGCGAAGCGAGGGAGCCGACGGCTCCCTCGCTTCTTTTTTTCGCTCGTAGACATGCGGGCTGTCAAAGCTGGAGCCGGCTGACAAACTCGCGATCAACCTCACACCGGCATAGTGCCGACGAACGCCTTTTTCTCGGACTGCCCCTTACCCCTTTGCACGCCCCCGCATTGGATATAGCATCTTTCTTTCAAGGCGGTGGGCTGATGGGTAATGCAAGCCGCAGGCTCCGATTGCAGCGGCCCTGCAAATTTTACAACAATTCGGACAAGAAGGCGGTCTCGAAGGCCGGCTGGTCGTCGAGCAACTGGAGCGGTTACGCGCAAGCTGGACGCAAAGGAACTTTCTTCAGCATCTCGGGCAATTGGACGGTGCCGCGCGTAACCGCTTCGACAAGCCCCGTCTACTCTTCGGCCTGGATCGGCATCGACGGCTACAACAATGCAAACTTGATTCAGACAGGGACCGGCCATGATTATGCGGACGGCCAAACCCGATACTACGCTTGGTGGGAGATCCTTCCCGCCGAAGAGACGGTCATCCCCTATCCCGTCCATCCGGGAGACCGCATGCGGGCCGTCATTGCGAAGCTTGCAGGCGGAAAATGGTCGATCGTGCTTCGCAACCTGACGCAAGGCTGGAGATTCCGGACGATCCAGTCCTACGACGGACCGCAGTCTTCGGCCGAATGGATCGTGGAAGCCCCTCAGATTGGCAGCTCGATCGGCCGGTTCGCCGAATTGACGCCGGTGCCGTTCTTGTGCTGCCGCGTGAACGGCCGCAATCCCCGGCTGCGGCTCTCCGAGCGCGGCGTCATGGTGCAGCGCGGACGGACCGTATCCGTGCCTACCCGGCCGACCCGGGCGGGAGACGCATTTGTCGTGCGCGGCGTATCGAACGATGTGCGACGGCAAGCTGGCTTGCGCGGAGTTCGCGGCAAGGCGTAAAAAAACCGCCGACGAGAATATTCGCATTCTCGCGGCGGTTTTTGCTTTTCCCTTATATGCGATCGCTTGCCGGCGCCTCTCCATCGTGGGTCGTTTCCCGTTCCCGGAACCCGGAAGCCGCCCCGACGGCGGCCATGCCTTCTTCGATCTCGGCCTTAGAGGCGCGCGACCCAGCCGGCGAGCGAGTGCCGTTCTCCCACTCCATGAGCTTCCAACGCGGCATCACGAGCATGCGGGGCTCCAACCGTTCGCCGTGCGCCTTGACCCGCGTTCTGCCCTGTGGATGGATAATGGCTGTCAGCAGCCGCAGATAACGGTTCGTGAGCCAGGCAAAGATCCCCTTCTTCAGGGCAAACGTCTCGAAGCCGAGCCCTTCTGAGCCGCGATTGATCATCGATACGCCGTACAACGCTTTGACGTCCTCTCCATCCGGCAGCGACCGCAGCTCCTTCGCGAGGAGCGGCAGCGATTTTTTGACGACCTGGATGAGCCGGATCGCGACCTGCATCTCGGACCTGGAGGTCATGCCGATGTCGAGCATCATCTTGTTGACGAAATGCAGCTCAAGCACGCGGTCTCCTCTCGTCAACCGTTGACCGTCTTCGAACGTAAGCGACGGTCCTCCGTATCGGATGATCCGGTAGTGGAACGAATTGCCGTCTCCGACCGGCCGTAGACGGAACAGCCAGCCGAATATATCCTCCCACAGCATCCACGCCCATACGACGACACGCTTGATCGGGCCTTGCTTGACGGGACCCGCTTCCGCCTTGGGCTCATGCGAGCCGTCTCTTGACGATCGTCCTTCCGTCCGATCTGCCGTAGGAGGTTCCCCGCCCGCTGCGCGCTTCGCGCCGGCCGACTCCTTGTTTTCCTTGGTCAGACTTATCATCTCCGAGATGCCGACGAATCGCAGCCCCTCGCGGCGGCCGTCCTCGAGGATGCGTCCGACCGCGGCAATTGTGTTGGCCGGCGCATCGGGGTCCGCGCCGAACGTATCGCCGCGATCGTGCAACAGCAGCACCGCGCCCGGCTGCAGCTTAGACTTGATCAAGCCGTAGAGACGCTCCGCGCCGACCTTAAGCTTCCAATCGCCGAACAATGCGGTCCACAGCACGATCTGAGGCTTGCCCCGGCCGACGAAGTCGAACACGTTCACGATCCCCCAAGGGGGGCGATAATACTTGGGCCGCATGCCCGTGATGCTTTCTACGATGTCGCCGGTCCGAACCACATGCCGCTTGACGCTGATCGGGCCCATGACCCAGTTGCTGCGGTGAACGTAATTGTGAATGCCGATGTCATGCCCTTCTTCATGCATGCGCAGCACGATATCGGGATGCTTCTCGGCATTCGCCCCGACGACGAAAAAGGTGGCGTGCGCGCCGTGCGCTTTCAGCAGATCGAGCAGTCGCGGCGTATAAACCGGATGCGGCCCGTCGTCGAACGTCAGCGCGATCTCCCGCTCCGCCTTGCCCTTGGAGAAGACGCGAAAGCCGAACATCCGGCTGATGAATCCCGGCAAAAAAGCATAAAAAGTCAATAAATAAAAGCCCCACCAAAGGATGACGTCCATGCCCGTATCCACCATCTTGCTTTCTGTTATGAATTTTGTCGCAGTTAGACTTCTCCTATTTTAACATAGGTCGCACGAAAATTGACGCCGCTTTCCACATCTTTTTTTGCCCGACAACCGGCGCGGGCGTACAAGTTTGCGACGCCGTAGCCTCGCCCGCGTATTATCGGTTAATATAGAATTCGGCGTGCAGATTTTAAAAAAAGGTGGAATTACATAATGCTTTCGCTTTATCAAAAGTATTGGAGAACCGCGTTCGACATCGCCCTGATCGTGTTGACCGTATGGCTTATCATGTTCGCTTTCAGTTATTTGTATAAGATTGCTGCCCCGGTATTCCTTTCCTTTCTCATCTTCCTGTGCATCGAGCCTCTCGCGCGGAGGCTTCATAAGCTGGGCATCCGCAAAGCGATCGCCTCGGGAGTCAGCGTGCTGCTGTTCACGGCCGTATTGCTGGGGGCGCTCGCGGGGATCGGGTTCATGTTCTATCATCAAACGTCCGATCTCGTGAAGAAGCTGCCCCAGTACCAAGACCAGGTCGCTGCGCAGATCCATGCGATCACGGCCGAGGTACAGCAGCGTTCGGACAACCTCCCCGACGGCTTTGCGGAAAAGCTCCAGGATGCCGCGCAAAATATCATGAAATTCGGCACCAAGCTGGCAACCAACTTTTTTAATGGCACGGTCGGCTTCGTCAGTTCCTTTTCTTCTTTTGTGCTGAACTTCTCGATCGCCATTATCCTGGCTTACTTCCTGAGCGTCGAGATCGATATGTGGAAACGGCTCGCCAATGAGCGGTCTCCAAGGACGCTGAAGACCGCTTTCGCTTTTCTTCGCGAAAATGTATTTAAAGGCATCGGCGCCTATCTCAAAGCGCAATTGAAGCTGATCAGCGTCACATTTCTCGTCATCCTGATCGCCCTGCTCGCCCTGCAGGTGAATAACGCGCTTACGATCGCGCTCCTGGCGGCCTTCTTCGACGTCCTGCCGCTGCTCGGCGTCAGCACGCTGTTCATCCCCTGGATCATCTATTTGTTCATCGTCGGCCAGACGGGTCTGGCCATCTGGCTGACGGCGCTGCTGCTCGTCGTGACGCTAACCCGCCAGTTCCTCGAACCGCGGATCACCGGGCAGACCGTCGGCGTCTCCGCCTTTACGATGCTTGCCTTCATGATGGTGTCGCTGTCGTTCTTCAACGTAGCCGGCCTGATTCTGGCCCCGATCCTCATGATCTTGCTCAAGGCGCTGTACGACCAGGGCTACTTCCACCGCTGGATCCGCTGGCCCAAGGAGGAATTTATCGTCGCGCCCTTCAACCCTACCGCGGCTTCGACGACGGTGCCGGGCGGTCCGAATCCGCCGCCTCCAGCAGACGAAGCGCGTCCATAACGTCGCCGAACACATCCGCCGCGGTATTGCGCGCGCCTGCGGGTCGGTTCTCCAGCAGCACGGACACCGCATAGCGCGGCCGTCCCTTCGCCGGCCCGTAGCCGACGAACCATTGATCGTTCAACGCCGGCCGCTTGCCGGCAAGCTCCGCCGTGCCGGACTTGCCTGCGAGCGGCCATTCGTTTTGTCCGAGCGCCCGCTGCGCCGTTCCTTCGACGATGACGGCCCGCATGGCGTCCTGCAGTGCCGCAGCTGTAGCCGGCTTGATGGCGCCGTAAGCGGAAGCTGCGGCATGCGCGGGAAAGCCGGCGAGCAGCCCTCCGTCCGCATAGCGGATCTCGCTGGCGAGCCTCGGCGACTGTACGCGGCCGCCGTGCAGCAGCGTCACGGCCAGATTGGCCGCCTGCAGCGGCGTGACCCTCACGTCGCGCTGTCCGATGCCCGTCCCGGTGCGTACGCCGCCGTCCGTACCCGCCTCTGGCGTTGCAAATACCGCGCCGGGCTGCTCCTCCTCCAGCAGGCGCAGCGGCTTGCCGTCCACGAACGAGGCCGTCTGCCAGCCGATCTGCCGGCCGAGTCCGAGCTTGTCCGCCGTCTGGGCCAGCACGGCCGGATCGAGGCGCTCCGCGAGCGCCGCGAAGACGACATTGCACGATTCGGCATACGCCTCCCTCACGGTCAGCACGCCGTGGCCGCCGTGCAGCCAGCAATGGAGCCCATATCTTCCGTAACTCCCCGTACAGCGAAAACGCTCGTCGAGCGTCGTAACGCCCGCCTCAAGCGCAGCCGCAAGCGTGACCGTCTTGAATACGGAGCCCGGCGGTACGGCGATCAGCGCGTGATTGCGCTCGTCGGTCCCCGCGGCGCCGATGTGCCCGGGATCGAAAGCCGGCAGCGAAACCATGCCGAGGATGTCCGCGTCGTCCGCATCCAGCACGACGACGGCGCCTTCCTTGACGCCATGCTTACGGAGCGCGGCTTCGGCAGCCTGCTGTACGTCCAGGTCGATCGTCGTCCGCACCCGCAGCGGATAATGCGGATTGCCCGGCCCGGAGATCCGCATGCCGATGCCGGCCAGCGGCCGCCTCGCGCCGTCGGTCGTCGCGACGGCGGACGTGCGTCCGATGCCCCGAATCAGCCTGTCCAACGATCGCTCGAGCCCGGCCTCGCCGATCGAGTCCGTCGTTTTCGCCTTGCCCGAAGCTAATCTCTTGCCGTACAGCAGCGCCATTCGAGCGGGATCCTGCGCCGTATAGCCGATCGCTTGAAGCGCCGTCACGTTGCCGTCTGCCATCGCGTAACGCTCGACATAAGGCACGACCGCGATGCCGGTCAAACCCAATGCTTTGATTTTCTTTTCCTGCGCTTCGCTCAAGGCCATCGCCCGTCCGCTTTGTCCGCTTTTCCACACCGCCGGTTCGCGAATGCTCTCCGCCCATGCGCTGACGCGTTCCTCGCTTGCGCCTATCGCATCCGCGAGCGCCTTCAGCTGCGAGGACGTGCCTCTGGGCATGCCTCCCGTCGGATACGCAGCCAGCGCCCGGATCGTCGCGCCGGTCAGCGGACGGCCGTCGCGGTCCTCGAACTGCCCGCGCCCGCTGTCCAACTCCAGCGGGTCCGAATGCTGCAGATACGCTTGCTGCGAGAGACCCGCGACGGCGCCCTGCGTCCGTCCGCCCCCGCCGAGCTGCACCCAAGCCAGTCTCGCTTCGGCTGCGCCGAATGCGGCAGCCAGCGCGACCATAATCTTAAAAATCCGCGACGTCGAAAGACCGGTCAATGATAATCCCTTCCTCGCCATGCATGCATTGTTTTTTTATCATTGTTGCCACTCCGGTCCCCGACCTAACCCTTAGAGCGGCGCGAACCCGGTAGGCAAAACCGTCGGTTCATGATACAATCATGATAATGATTATCATTCCACCGTGAAGAGAGGTAGCTTCTTGGCCTATCTGTATCCTTTGGCAACCTTTACGCTCGTCATGCTGGGCGCGCTGTGCGCGTTCATGGGCATCGAGCGCGAGCGCGACGCCCGCAAGCTGCATCGAAGCTGGCATGCCGTACCCCAAACTGCAAAAGAGCCGTCCGCGCGATAGACGAATCTATCGCATCGGACAGCTCTTTTTTTATGCAGCCGGTCGGCCCCAGCGAAGCATGCGCAAGCCGTTAAGGATGACGAGTATCGTACTGCCCTCGTGGCCGACGACGCCGAGCGGCAGCGCGATGCCCGTAGCGAAGTTGGCCGTGATCAGAAGCAGGATGACGCTAAGCGCAAAGGCGATATTCTGCTTCGCGATACGCGATGTGCGGCGACCCAGGCGAACGGCGTCCGCGAGAGCGCCCAGCTCGTCGCGGAGCAGCACGACGTTCGCCGTCTCCAGCGCGGCGTCGCTGCCGGCAGCGCCCATGGCGACGCCTACGCCGGCTGCGGCTAACGCAGGCGCGTCGTTGACGCCGTCGCCGATCATCGCGACCGCGCCGTACTTCTCGCGCAGCGCCTTGATCTGCTGCACCTTGTCCTCGGGCAGCAGGCCGGCGAATACGAGTTCCGGCGCAATGCCCGCCTCCTTCGCGATCGCCTCGGCGGTCAAGCGCTGATCGCCGGTCAGCATCGCCGCCCGAACGCCCATTCGGGCGAGCCGCTCGACCGTGCGCTTCGCCTCCGGACGCACCGTGTCCCGCAGCGCGATGATGCCGGCTGCGCCCTCCTCGTCCGACAGCACGACGACCGTCTTGCCCTCGGACTCCAGTTTCGCGACCATGGCTCGTGCTTGCGCATCGCCTTCGCGATTCCCCGGCGCCGACGGCTTGGCGATCCGCCACGTTCGACCGTCTACGGACGCGCGTACCCCGACGCCGGTCTCGGAGACAAAGTCACCGGCCGCCTTCGGAGATATACCCTGGCCGGCCGCGTGCCTTAAGATGGCTCTTGCCAGCGGATGCTCCGAATATTGCTCCAGCGTCGCCGCGATCTCCGTCAGTTCACGTTCGCTCCAGGCGCCCAGCGGTATAAAGTCCGTCACGTCAGGCTGCCCCGTCGTCAGCGTGCCCGTCTTGTCGAAGGCCACGACCCGCACGTTGCCGAGCGACTCGAGATGCACGCCGCCCTTGAACAGGATGCCTCTGCGCGCGCCGGCCGAGATCGCCGAGAGCATGGCCGGCATGATCGAGGCGACGAGCGCGCATGGCGACGCGACGACGAGGAAGACCATCGCTTTGTACAACGCGTCGCTCCATGTCCAGCCGAGCAGAAACGGCGGCAGCGCGATGAGCAGGGCGGACAGCGCCAGCACCGCGCCGGCGTAGATACGCTCGAAGCCTTCCATGAACCGCTGCGAACCGGGCTTCTCCTCTTCCGCTTCCTGCACCAGCTTGACGATCCTCGCGAACAAGGTCGACTCGCCCGGACGTACGACTTCGACGAACAACACGCCTTGGCCGTTGATCGTGCCGGCGAATACATCGTCGCCCGCTTGCTTGTCGGCGGGCATCGATTCGCCCGTGATGGCCGCCTCGTTGACGAACGAGCTGCCTTCCCGCACGATGCCGTCCGCCGGGATCCGGCTTCCCGGCTTGACGATCACGAGATCGCGGACGCTGAGCGAATCCGCGGCAACCTCACGCTCCGCCCCGTTTTCCCAGAGCAGCGCGGTCTCGGGCTTCAGCTTGAGCAACGCCCCGATCTCGCGCCGGCTGCGGTCGGACGTATACGACTCTAGCGCGCCCGACAGCGCGAAGATGAAGATGAGCACCGCGCCTTCTTTCCAATAGCCGATACAGGCTGCGCCGACGGCCGCCGCGATCATCAGAAGATTGACGTCGAGTTCGCGGCTCAGCAGCGATTTAATGCCTTCCTTCGCTTTTCCCAAGCCGCCCGCCGCATAAGCGCCTAAGTAGAGCAAGGCCGTCCAGACCGAAGGCCCGGCGCCCGATTCAAGCGTCCAAGCCGCGGCAAGCAGCAGACCGCAGGCAAGCACTCCGATCGCTTCGCCGTTAGCGGTCGCGTATTCGTACAGCATCGCTTTTGATTTGCGGCCAAGCTGCGACTTCCGGGGAGCCGTTTGCGCGTTCGCGGTTTCCATCATGCATCGCTCCTTGCTTCAGTGAGAATGAGAGACATTCTTAGGTCCCCTAAAATGCCGAATGCCGCCCCCGCGGAACGGGAGCAGCATTCGTGTTACGATATTTATTTAGAATTATTATAATCTACATTACCCATTTTGTGAATGTTTAAAACATGAATTGCGACCGATTAAGCTACGGTAAACTGGGACAGCGACTGGCGAAGCTGCTGCGAGACGGCTTCCAGCTTGCTCGACAACTGCACGAGGCCTTCGCTGATGCCGAGCTGTTCGTTGCTCAGCGATGCGACTTGCTCGCTCGTCGCGGACGACTGCTGCGCGACTGCGGAGACGTTCGTCATCGTAAGGGTAAGCGTCTCTTGCGCGCGCTCGAGCTGCGAGACCGAAGCGGTCGCCGCTTGCAGCCGCGCATTGAAATCGCCCATGTGCGATTGCACGTTTTCGAAAATGATGTTGGCGTCTCTGACCGCTTCGATCTGCTCCTTGAAGAGCGGATACGCATCGGAGAGCACGGACACCGTCTCGTCGATCTCTTGCCCGATGCGGTCGACGATCTCGCCGACGACGCCGATCGACTGTCGGGACTGGTCCGCAAGCTTGCGGATCTCGTCCGCGACGACCATGAAGCCTCTGCCCGCCGAGCCCGCGCGGGCGGCCTCGATCGTCGCGTTAAGTGACAAAATGTTGGTTTGCTTCGTGATGTTGCCGAGCATGTCGAGGATTTTGCTGATTGAACCCGTACTTTCCTTCAGCTTGTCCACCTTTTCGACCATTGAACGGGTCATTTCCTCGGTATGGCCGGTCTTCTCAATAAGTCCAGCCATATATTGAGTTCCCTTGCGGCCGGCTTCCTCTACTTCATAAGCGGACTTGCCCATCTCCGCATTCGAGTCGATGACCGATACGACGCGTTCGCCGATCTCGCCCGTCATCTCGCTGCCGCGCTCGGATTCGACCGCCAGATTGGTCGCGCCGCCTGCGATTTCCTCCGTCGCCACCGCGATCTCCTTGGCCGCCGTCGCCGTCTTGGTCGAAGCGACCGTCAGCGAGCTGGCCGTCTCCAGCACTTCCTGCGCGGATAGGTTCGTCTGCTTGACGAGATCCGTGATCCGTTCCATCATCCGGTTGAAGCTGTCGGACACTTGGCCGATCTCGTCTCGCTTGCGAATCGTGCTCCGTACGGTGAGATTGCCCCGCTCGCCTTCGTTCATGAGGCGGCGAAGCTCGCCAAGCGGCTTGCCGACGGTCAGCATGATATACACGCCGATGAGCGCGGCGATCAGTATGGACAGGCCGCACATCAGGTAAGTCAGGTTGCGGATGGTCTTTGCATCCTTAACGAGCGACGAGGTCGGGATATTGCCGACGACCGTCCAGGCGCTGCTGCCTTCCGCCGTAGAGCCGACGGACAGCATTTGACGGCCGTCCGCTTTGATGTTGAGCTTGCCGTCCTTCGGTACGTCCATGCCGTAGGGCTTGCCCAGAAGGCTCGTATCCTCGGCATAGACGACAGTGCCGTCCGGCGCCACGATGTAGGTCGAACTGCCGTCGCCGAAGCTGACGCTCGACAGCATGTCCTGCAGCGCCTTCAGATTCAATTCAATGACGAGGAGGTAAGGATTTTGAGAATTCACGTTCATGAGCGCACGCCCGACCGCAATGGTAGGCGTCGTCTGTTTTCCAGTGACGCCTCCCGGCATCGTCGGCACCCATACCACTTTACCCGCCGCTGTCTTCATCTTTTCAATGAACGCAGGCGGATTTGTCTTCAAATCAGGCATGCCGCCCGCATTAGAAGCGCCGATGGCGTCCATCTTCGGATCGGTAGGCAGCAGGTAGATCCCGCTGATGGTACTGTCCGAGATCATGACGTTAGACAGCTTGGTGTTGATCGTGCGCTGATTGTCAAAACGCTCGAAGTCGTCCGACGACGAAATGGCCAGCCCCAGTTGCGAAATAAACTCCGAGTCGGAAAGGAATTCCATGGACTTGCGTTCATAGCCCGATAGCATCAAATCCATACGCCCCGATACTTGCTTGGCCGTTTCCATGCTCGATTCCGATACTTTCTTTTCGATGACCGATCTGGACTTGGAATAGGAGAATAGTCCCAGAGACACGACGCATAGCAGGATCCCGCAGAACACAAGGATAAACAGCTTGACGCCGACAGATCGGATCGGGCTTTCCAGCTTCGTGTCTTTCATTTGCTGCCCGAATTTTTTTGCGTATCCTCCCAGCGCACCGGCACCTTGTTTCCACTCCACCGACTTGACACGATCGCGCCAATTTTGCTTCATCTGACACACCCTCCGAGACTTGAGTTAAATGACCTGCGCGTCGCGCGATCGACCGGAACGCGACCCGGCCCTCTGCCGGATCCCTCCAAGAGAAAAGCGACAATGGCCGAGAACGAAAAAAAGCTTGCCGATTAACCGACGGCGCAGAACCATTACCGAATATATATCGGTCATCTGCACTATCTGAGTTAATTCGACAAGCGGTTCGAATTTCCTGTTAAAACGCTTTTTGGTACCAAATATTTATTTTTTGTCGAAAAATCAGGCGGAACCGAGCTTTTTGCGCATCATATCAAGCGGCGCTACCGGTTCGGAAGTCCGTATGCGAAGCAGCTGAAGCGGATGCCTGGCGACGTCGACGGCCGCGCCGTCCATGTCGGTGAGCGGTCCGGCGATCTGCTTAAAGGCGCGGCCGCCGGGGCCGATGAACTCGACCTCGGTGCCCGGACGGAACGGACTCCGCTGCTCGATGACCGCGATGCCCGTCTCGGGGTCGTATTCCCGCACGATCGCCGCGAAGTCGTAAGGCGCCGGCTTTTCTTCAGGCTCGTAGATATGCTCGGATGCGCCGGGCGTGCTGTAGAAAAAGCCGGTATTGAGCGGGCGGTTCGCCGCCTTCCCGATCTCGTCCTCCCACTCGGGCTTCAGCCGGTAGCCTTCCGGATCCGCCATATAAGCGTCGATCGCCTGGCGATAGGCGTTCACGACCGAGGCGACGTAGTGAATGCTCTTCATGCGTCCTTCGATCTTGAAGCTGTCTACGCCGGCGTCGATCAGGTCGGGAATGTGACGGATCATGCACAAGTCTTTGCTGCCCATAGTAAATGCGTTGTCTCCCGGGTCGCCGACAGGCGCATGGTCCTGGTGCAAATCGTACTTCCACCGGCACGATTGGCAGCAGCCCCCGCGATTCGAATCCCGGTCGGTAAAATGGTTGGACAGCACGCATCGGCCGGATACGGAGGAGCACATGGCGCCGTGGATGAACACTTCCAGCTCCAGATCGACGCGGGACTTGATCTCCCGGATCTCCTCCATCGACGTCTCCCGAGCCAGTACGACGCGGGGCAGACCGACTTCCTTCCAGAACTTCACAGCCTGCCAGTTCATCGTAGACTGCTGCGTGCTGAGATGGACTTCCAGCCCGGGCGCGTGGACCATCGCCGTCTCGACGATCGCGGGATCGGCCGTGATGATCGCCGCGATGCCCGCGGCCTCAAGCTGCTTCAAATAATCGGCGACGCCCGGCAGGTCTTCCTGATGGGCATAAATATTGGTCGCCACGAAAACCTTGGCGCCGTATCGCGAAGCGAATTCGACGCCTTCGCGCATTTCCTCGAAGCTGAAGTTGTCGGCGTTCGAGCGCAGGCCATAACTTTGCCCGCCGATATAGACGGCGTCCGCGCCGTAGTGCACGGCAAACTTTAGCTTCTCGAGATTGCCGGCAGGCGCAAGCAGTTCCGGGCGGTCTAGCCTGTACCGGCGCCCCTTGGGGGCAGCGTCTTCGGCTGCATGGACGGCAGAACCGTTCATCGTCAGCACCTCCATTAGTAGACTTGTTCCTTATACAAAAAGCCGAAGCTGAGCTCGCGGTCCGGATCTTGCAAGGCGCGGATCGCCTCGAGCGAAGCGTCGCCGAATTCATAACCTTCGGGATCCCGCTGCCAGGCGTCGATCGCCTCCCGGTAGCTGCGAAGGACAGTCAAGTTGTATGTCTCGGACTTCAGCAGGGATTCGACGTAAAAGCTGTCGACGCCCGCTTCGAGCAGCTCCGGCAACGCCTCGAGCAGACAGATGTCGTCCGCGCTCATGACGTGCGTGCCGCTCTCGTCCTCATACACGGGCAGGCGCTCGTTCGGGCGCTCCGCCTCGATCAGGAAGCGACCTTCGCTCGGGCCGAGGTCGACCATGCTCGCCTCGCGGCCCAAGTAATCCATATAGCTCTGCAACAGATTGCGCTGCGAGTGATAAATATTCGTCATGCCGTGAACTTGAACCTGCACTTCGAGATCGCTGCTTCGCTTGAAGTCCGCGATCTCTTCGCCGTTCAGCTCTCTCGCCAGCACGGCGCGCGAGACGCCGCGCTTCGCCCAGAAGGCTGCGGCGGCCGAGTTCGTGCCGGTCATCTCCACGTTCCAATGCAGCTGCATGTCGGGCGCCGCTTCCTTGACCGCCATCCAGACTGCGGGATCGCCGAACACGATGGCATCGGCGCCGGCTTCGGCGGCCGAACGAATGTAGTCGGCAAGTCCCTCCAGTTCATGGTTGCGCAGCAGCTTGGCCGCCGATACGTAAACCTTGGCGCCCAGTCCGTGCGCGCACGCGACCGCTTCCTTCAGGTCGGCCTCGGCGATCGATCCGGGCAGGCGCGCCGCGAACCGCGACTCGCCTATGAGCACCGCGCTAGCTCCGGCGCCGACGTACGCTTTTATTTGCGAAAGGGAGCCGGCTGCGATCAATAGCTCCGTTGTCATTTTCCTCACCTCATCCAAACGTGAAGCCCGGCGCCGGCTGCGCGGGCGCGCATCCGTCGGGACGCGCGCCGGGCGCAAGCCGCCGCCGGGCCGTTATTGACGGTCGCTGGCATCGCAGGGACCGCGGTTACTTCTGGTTCTTTTCGCTCGCCTTAATGTTCTTCTGATGCTGTTTGTAGGTCTCGGCGAACAGATGGGTATTCGTACCGTCCTTCTTGGTTACGTAATACAAGTAATCCGTGTCGGCCGGATACAGCACAGCTTCGATCGACTTCAGGCTCGGGCTCGAGATCGGCCCCGGCGGCAGCCCCTTTGTCTTGTACGTGTTGTATGGGCTGTCGACATTGAGATCGTCGTTCGTGAGCTTCTCTTTTTGCTTTTCGAGCAAGTACTGAATCGTCGCGTCGATCTGCAGCGGCATCTTCTTTTCCAGCCGGTTCAGGATGACGCCTGCGACGATCGGACGTTCCTCGTCAACCACGACCTCGCGCTCCACGAGCGAAGCCGCCGTAAGCAGATCGTGCAGCGTCCAGCCGCGCTCGTCCAGCACCGACTGCCAATCCTCAGGCAGCGTGCCCAGCTTGCGGTCGAGCTCCGCGAGCATCCGGTCGATGATGTCGTTTTCCGTGCTGCCCTTCTTCATCTCGTAGGTCTCCGGGAAAAGATAGCCTTCGAGCGGATAGCGCAAATTCTTGTCCGCCGGGATCTGCTTGACCCAGGCCGAACTTGTAAATTGCGAGGGATTTCGCACGGCGTTCATGAACTTGTCCTTGTCGACGATGCCTGCCTTGGCGAGGCGGTCGGCGATTTGAAGGACGGTAAAGCCTTCCGGAATCGTGAAGCGGATCGAAGCCGCCGCCACCGTCTCACCGTTGTTCAGCTTCGTCACGATCTCGCCGTTCGACATGCCCGGCTTGAAGTCGTATTGTCCGGCCTGGAACTTGGAACCTTCGTTCTTGTACTTCAGCCACATGCTGAACAAAAAGGCATTGCGGATCAAGCCCTGCGCTTCGAGCGTCTCGCCGACCTTTTTCGCCCGCATACCCTTGGAGATCGTGATGCGGACCTGCTGATCGGACGCCGATGGCGGCCGGAGGCCGTTCCAGACATAGAGTAGAATCGAGCCCGCTGCGATGACGACGAGACCGAGCGCGATCAGAAAAGACCAGAGTCCGGCATGCCCCTTCTTCGGCGGCTCGTCGTCCTCGGGCTCCTCTTCGTCCTCGGGTTTCTGGGCGGAATCGGGCTGGCTTGCGTTCCGCCTGGCCGCAGGCTCCGGCCGCGCGCGCGGCGGCAGCGGTACCGGCTCGGATTGCGCCTCGGCCTCGCGCGGCGGGAGCGGTCCGGGCTGGGGTTGCGCCTCAGCCGCCGGCGACGGAAGGGATTCCGCGTCGTCGGCATCTCTCCGGTCTTCCGGAAGATTGCCCGTATACACGGACTTCCACCCGTTGTTATCGTCGTCTCTGCTCACGCTCGTCCCTCCTGCTTGTATAAAAGCGGCCGAACAGCCGCGAAGAGCGGTCGCCCGCTCTTCCCGTTGCCGCGCCGTATGGCTAAGGCCTCTCGTCCGAACCGAATTGAAGATCGTCGTAGGCTTCGGCGACATCTTCCCACTCGCCGTCGTCGTCCACCGACTCCAGCTTCGGCTCGCCGTCGTCTTCGCCGGGCAGAACCCGCATGACCTCGATGTCGCCTTCTTTGCGCATCGCCTCGCTCTGAAGAACGGCGTAAGGCTTGCCGTTCACTTCAAGCTCGGCGAGAATCCGGTACGTGCGGGCTTCGCCGCTCTCGCCGGTAAGCTCGACCTCGCGGCCATAAGCCCGTTGCAGCAAGCCGTCAGCCTCGCTCATTGCTCTCCACTGCCGCCGAACTCGGCGGCGAGCGTGTTGAACGTCTCTTCGACGATCTCCCACTCTTCTTCGCTCTCGATCGGATACAGCTTGATCTCGTCGTCCTCTTCGTCGAAGCGGAACGCGTATACTTCCTGCTCCTCGTCCTCCGCGTCGGCCGGCACGACCATCATATATTTGCGGTCGGTGCCGTCGTCGAGCTCGAAGCGCATGATGACCTCGAACGCTTCGTCATTGCCTTCGTCGTCGGGGATATAAATGATCTCCGCTTCTTCTTCCGGGCGGATGTTGTCGTCAGCCATGCAAGTTAGCCCCTTTCCCTCTGGAATCCAAATAGCTTTGCAACAAGATCGCCGCGGCCATCTTGTCGATAACTTGCTTGCGCTTCGCCCGGCTCACGTCGGCCTCGAGCAGCGTCCGCTCGGCCGCAACGGTCGTCAGACGCTCGTCCCACAGCTTCACGGGAAGCTTGAGCGCCTCTCCCAGCCGCTCCGCGAACGCGATGCACAGCTCGCCTCTTGGACCGACCGTTCCGTTCATGTTCTTCGGGAGCCCGACCAGGATCTCCTCGGCCCCGAGCTCGCCCGCCAGCTCCGTCACTCTGCGCACGCATGCGTCCTCGGTCTTATGCTGGATGACCTCCACGCCCTGCGCCGTCCAGCCGAATGCGTCGCTGACGGCTACGCCCGTACGCCTGTCGCCATAATCCAACGCCAGTATCCTCGGCATCAGCGGTGCTGCTGAAGATAAAAGCGGACCATCTCTTCGATGAGTTCGTCGCGTTCTTTCTTCCGGATCAGACTACGCGCATTGTTGTGCCGAGGAATATAGGCCGGGTCGCCGGACAGCAGATAGCCTACGATCTGATTGATGGGATGGTATTCCTTCTCCACCAGCGCGTCGTGCACCGTCAGCAGGATATCCTTCGCAGAGATTTCCTCCGGGTCGGGCATGACGTCGAATTTGACCGTCTTATCCATGTGATTCTTGTCGGACGAGCTCATTGTCGCAGCACCTCGCTTTATGCCAACATCATATCATATTCTCCGCTGGACGGGAAATGGAAGCGGAGCGCCGCAAGCCGGCCAAAGCCGCGCCAGGCGCGCGTTCGGGCTGTGCCGGACGGCGTCTTTATCGTCATGAGAAGCAGCGGGCTTGGCGCAATTAAGGCTGTGGCGCATTCTTATTTGCGGGCTGGGGCTTGGCTTTGCGCGTATAAGACGCTGCTACAGCCTTATTTGGGACGTAAAGCCGGGTTTCGCGAGAATAAGTCGATGGTGCAATCTTATTGGCACGATATTGTCCGGTTTTCTGCAAATAAGACGTTGCCGCATTCTTATTGGCGTGATATTACCCGGTTTTCTGCAAATAAGGCGCTGCCGCATTCTTATTGGCGTGATATAGCCCAGTTTCGCGCAATTAAGACGCTGCTACATTCTTATTGGCGCGATATAGCCCGGTTTTCTGCAAATAAGACGATGACGCAGCCTAATTTGTTGCGTAGCGACGCGAGTTTGCGCAAATAAGACGCTAACGCAGCCTTATTTGCGCTTCTGCGGCCTACCACAACTCGGCTCGGCCCGCGCCCGCCTCGTCAGGCGCTTGCGCCTGCTGCCGCCACCAGATTCTCGGCCGCCCGCAGCGCTTCGCCCAGCTTCGACGGATCCTTGCCGCCGGCCTGCGCGAGCTCCGGCTTACCGCCGCCGCCGCCGCCGCAGATCGCGGCCAGCTCCTTGATGAGTTTGCCCGCGTGCAGGCCGCGCTTGACGAGCGACGGCGAGACGGAGACGACGAGGCTTACCTTGTCTTCGTGAACGGCGCCCAGCACCAGCACGGCCTCCGGCAGCTTCGCCTTCAGCTCGTCGGCGACGCCGCGCAGCGCGTCCATGCCGCCCGCGTTGACCTGAGCGGCGAGCAGCGTCACGCCGCCGACTTCCTTCGCCGCGCCGAGCAGCTCGGCAGCTTCGAGGCGGCCGAGACGGCCCTGCAGCGACTCGACCTCGCGCTGCGACTGGCGCAGCTCGCCCTGCAACGCTTCGATGCGGCGCGGCACTTCTGCCACGCCCGTCTTCAGCAGCCCGGCTGCGTTCTTCAGCAGGCCGATCTGCTCGTCCATGTACGCGTAGGCGTGCCGGCCGGTCACGGCTTCGATCCGGCGGACGCCGGAACCGATGCCGCTCTCCGCCACGAGGCGGAACAAACCGATCTGCGCCGTGTTCGACACGTGGCAGCCGCCGCACAGCTCGAGGCTGTAATCGCCGACGCGAACGACGCGAACGATGTCGCCGTACTTCTCGCCGAACAGCGCCATCGCGCCGAGCGACTTGGCTTCGTCAATCGGCTTCAGGCTGATATCGACGTCGGTGCCGAGCCAGATCTGCTCGTTAACCCTGCGCTCGACGTCGGCCAGCTCGTCCGCCGTGATCGCGCCGAAGTGGGAAAAGTCGAAGCGGAGGCGACCCGGCTCGACCAAGGAGCCGGCCTGGTTGACGTGTTCGCCGAGCACTTGCTTCAGCGCCTTATGCAACAGGTGCGTCGCCGTATGGTTGCGCACGATGTCGGCGCGATCGAGCGCGTCTACGCTGGCCGTCACCTTGTCGCCGACTTTAAGGGTGCCCGACGTGACCGTCACTTGATGCACCGGCTGCCCGTGCGGCGCTTTGCTCATGCCGCTCACCGCCGCGACCAGTCCGCCTTCGCCGACCAGCATGCCGGTGTCGCTCACCTGGCCGCCGCTCTCGGCGTAGAATGGCGTCCGGTCAAGAATGACCGACACCGTCTCGTCCGCGCCCGCGGCGTCAACGAACCGGTCGCCGGAGACGATCGCCGCCACGGTTGCGCCGAGGGTGAGCGTACCGTAGCCGTCGAACTCGCTTTTCGCCGTATAGTCGGCTAGCGGCCCGCCCTGCACCTTCATGCTCTCCGTCTCCTGGCGTGCCGCGCGCGCGCGCTGGCGCTGCTCGTCCATCGCCGCGTCGAAGCCATCGCGGTCGACCGTCATGCCCTGCTCGGCGGCGTAGTCCTCGGTCAGGTCGAACGGAAAGCCGTACGTGTCGTACAGTTTGAACGCGTCGACGCCCGAGATCGTCTTCTCGCCGGCTGCGGAAGCCTTTGCGCACAAATCCGCGAGCATGGAGAGACCTTCGCTCAGCGTCTCATGGAAGCGCTCCTCCTCCGTGCGGATGACGCGCTCGATGAATTCGGCCTTCTCGACGACGGCCGGATAGTAGCCGCCCATGATCTCGCCTACGGTCGGCACCAGCTCCCACAGGAACGGACGATCGACGCCGATGACCTTGCCGTAGCGTACGGCACGGCGCAACAGGCGGCGGATAATGTACCCGCGGCCTTCGTTGGACGGCATGACGCCGTCGCCTACCGCGAAGGCGACCGTGCGGATGTGGTCCGCGATGACCTTCAGCGCGACGTCGTGATCCGGATTCGCCTTGTACGTCACGCCGGCTACGGCGCCGGCGCGCGCGATGATCGGCTGGAACAGGTCGGTGTCGAAGTTCGAGTCGACGTCCTGCACGATCGAAGCGAAGCGCTCGAGACCCGCGCCGGTATCGATATTCTTGTTCGGCAGCGGCGTGTAACTGCCGTCCTTGTTGTGATTAAACTGGGAAAAGACGAGGTTCCAGACTTCGAGGAAACGCTCGTTCTCGCCGCCCGGATAGCACTCGGGGTCGGACAAGTCGCCGTACGCGTCGCCTCGATCGTAGAAGATCTCGGTGCAAGGTCCGCAAGGGCCTTCGCCGATGTCCCAGAAATTGTCGGTGAGCTTGACGATGCGCTCGGCGGGGATGCCGATTTTCTCGTTCCAAAATTTAAAGGCTTCCTCGTCCTCCGGATGCACGGTCACGGACAGACGTTCCGGATCGAACCCGATCCATTCGGGGCCGGTCAGAAACTCCCAAGCCCAGGTGATCGCTTCTTCCTTGAAGTAGTCGCCGATCGAGAAGTTGCCCAGCATTTCGAAAAACGTATGGTGACGGCGCGTTTTGCCTACGTTTTCGATATCGTTGGTCCGAATGCATTTTTGGGAATTGGCGATACGCGGATTTTCCGGCTTTTCCCGTCCGTCGAAGTAAGCCTTCAGCGGCGCCATGCCGGCGTTGATCCACAGCAAGGACGGATCGTTGTGCGGAACGAGCGAGGCGCTGGGCTCGACGCGATGTCCTTTGGAAGCGAAAAATCGGAGCCATCTGTCGCGTATTTCGGCGGCTTTGAGCGGTTGCATGAGTGAGAGTCCTCCTTGTGATTAGCGGCTATCCGACCCTAGGGCCGGGCAAAAAAATAAAAAACGCCCCTGAAAATCAGGGACGAATCGATCGCGGTACCACCCTGGTTATTCCGCTCACCCCGGCATGGACCGGTGCGAATCGTGCGGAATCGCCTTATTCAGGCTGTAACGGGCCTGCCCGTCGGAGTCGATCCGAGGCTCGGAAGCCGGCTTCCCCCGCCCTTCGCACGAAGACGCTCGCAGCCGTGCCGAATCGCTTGTTCGCGGGCCGAACGGGCTCGCGGTCGATCGGGCAAGGCGTCTTCTCTCTGCCATGCGGACTCTCGGGGTACTCTTGCTTCTTCAACGCTTGCTGAATATGGAAAAGCTTGTCGCACACGCAACGTAATTATTATAGAGTTGCGCTTTCCATGGTGTCAAACGGTTTTTCGCCGAATGTAATACGCGAACAGATGCTGCACGACGACGCGCAGCGCCGCATAGAGCGGCACGGCAAGCAGCAGACCCACGACGCCTGCCAGCTCCCCCCCGATCAGCAGCACGAATATAATCGTGAGCGGATGCATTTTCATCGACCGGCCGACGACCTGCGGACTGATCACATTGCTCTCGAGCGTCTGGCACAGCGTATTGACGATGACGACGAACAGCGCCATTTTCCAGGAGATCGTACAGGCCATAATGAGCGCGGGCAGCGCGCCGAGGAACGGTCCGAGGTACGGAATGATGTCGAACAGCGCGACGAATGCCGCCATCAGCAGCGGATAAGGCATGCCGATGACCAGATAGCCGATATAAGCCGTCAGCCCGATGCAGAGCGACACGATGAACTGCCCGCGAATGTAACTGCCGAGCGCCATGTCGATCTCCTTGAACAGCCGGATCGTGCCCTGCCTCCTCGCCCGCGGCAAATACTTCAGTACGGCCCGTTCGAAGACGTCCATATCCTTTAAGATATAGAAGACGAGAAAAGGGACGATCATCAGCAGAAACACCACGTTGACGACGGCGCCGATATTGTTCAGAAAGTCGGAAATGCGCATGGAGATCTGTTTTTCCAAGCCGATCATCGCCCGATTGATGCCGCTGCGTATCGTATCCGGCAGCGAATCGTTCTTGTTGAAGCTGTCCACCAGGCTCTGCGCGCGCATCGTCAGCTCGGGCATATGCTCGTTCAGCTCGCGTACCTGCGCGGCGAACATCGGGGTCACGTTCACGAGCACGACGACGCTGCTGCAGACGAACACCGCGTAGATCAGCAGCACTGCGGCGGTACGCGGCATGCGGCGGTGGTGCAGCAGGGCGACGATCGGGTTGAGCACGTAGGCGATGATCATCGCGATCAGAAACGGCGCGGATACGGCCTTGGCGAACCGCCACACCGACAGCAGCATCGGTCTGACGAGCGTCACCAGGTAAAGCGCGAGCAGTCCGAGCACGACATAGACAAGCACGGCGAACAGGCGGCTCTGCGATAGCCGATTCATCTTTACACCCCCGATCGGTCTTGTCCGGTCCACCCTCCAGTATATGTACAACCTTCCCTGCATAAACCTGTTGAAGGACGAACCGACGGAGAAGCCGCGCATAACAAAAAGCCCCTGCGCTCTCGTTGGGGAGCGCGGGGGCTGCTTAGGGAGTGATGATAATCCGATTGCCCGGAATGAATCGTCACATGCCGCCGGCGTGAATATGCGGCGGAATCGGCTCGCCGAAAAACAGATCGTCGAGCGAGCTCAGCGTGCCGTCCTCCTCGACCTGATAGACGGACATTTTGTCTCCGTTCACCGTCAATTCGATAAAGCAGCTCCAGCAGTAAAACTGATGCGATCCGATCTTGCCGATATCTTTGGAATTGCAGTTCGGGCATCTCATCATCGGTTATCACCTGTCACTTTCCGCGTTAAGGTCTCTATCCATAATACGCTCATATGATGCGGGTACGAGGATCGCGTCCTCGCCCAATGTCAAGTCCTTGGGTCCGTCGGGCAAGTACAATCGCCTCCGTCCCTCGAACACATCCGCGAGAAATCCGTCCGTCAACTCATAGCCTGCTATTTGTGTACCCGCGGTCTTGCGAAAATAAACATCGGAAACGCGGCCGAGTTCCTGGCCTTCCAACGTATAGACGGGAAGCTCGCGCATTCGGATCAATCCCGTATGGAACGTGCGCAGCAGGCTCTTGCGAGGCATGCTGCAGATCGCTGCCTTGTCCTTGATGACAAGGGCGTCCTCGCCGCTAGTGACGATGTCTCCCCACTTCACGATCCGGACCTTGCGCCGGAATCCGATGCCGCCGTCCAGGACGACGAACTCGGCCTCCCAAAACTCGTCGAATCCGATGTCTAGCACCCGACCGACCCGCTTCCCGTCGGGAAGCAGCACGGGAAGGCCGATGCTTTGCTGCAGGCTTCGAATCATATAACCTCGCTGGAATAGGCGGCTGCCTGTTATCTCTTACGCAAGCGAGACGCAATGGTTGCAATTATTTCTGCCGTTTTGTCCGCTTGAAGGATAGTATTGCCCATTCCGAAGCTGAATCTTACCGAATTTTTGCAAAAATGAGGCGAAAGCCCCATCGCCGTCAGCACGTGCGAGGGCTGAAGCGAACCCGACGTACAGGCCGAGCCTCCCGAGGCCGCGATCCCCTGCAGATCCAAATTCATCAGCAAGGTCTCATTAGATACGCCCTCGATGCCGATATTCAAAATATGAGGCAGTCTCCCTGCCGGGTCCGGGTCGCCGTTCACGGCAAACGCGTCCGGACCAAGCCGTTCGACCAGTCCGGATAGCAGCGTCTTGCGCACCGCTTCCGCATGGCTTCGGCGTTCGTCCAGGGTATCCGAGGCGAGCGCGGCGGCGGCGCCGAACGACGCAATGCCGGGCACATTTTCCGTGCCCGCGCGGCGGCGACGCTCCTGCGAGCCGCCGTACAGAAGCGGCTGCCAGGGCGTCCCTGTGCGTATATAGAGCAAGCCGACGCCCTGCGGACCGCCGATCTTGTGGGCGGACAGGCTCAGCAGGTCGATCGGCAGCTTGCCGAGATCGATGCGCGCGTAGCCGAACGCCTGGACGGCGTCGACATGCATGACGGCGCCCCGCTGCCGCGCCAGCTCGCCGATCGGAACGACCGGCTGAAGCGTGCCCGTCTCGTTGTTGCCGTACATAACGCTGACGACCGCAGTCGAATCGCCGATCGCGGCCTCCGCCTGCGCGACGGATACGCGGCCGAGCTCATCGACAGGCAGCACCGTGAGTTCGAAGCCCTCGTTCGCCAGCCGCTGCGCGGCGTGCAGCACCGCATGATGCTCGACCGCCGTCGTCACGATGCCGATGCGATTCGGATCCTTCGCGCGCTGGGCCATGGCGGCGCCGAACAGCGCCGCGTTGTCGCTCTCCGTGCCGCCGCCCGTGAACAGCAGTTCGTCCGCGCGGCAGCCAAGCGCCCGCGACAGCACGTCGCGGGCCTGGGACACGCGGCTTCGGGCGCCCCGGCCGTATGCGTGCAAGCTCGACGGGTTGCCCGGCGCCTCGGTCGCGGCCTTGACGTAGGCGTCCAGCGCTTCGGGAATCATCGGCGCGGTCGCGGCATAGTCGAAATAGATATGCTCCATCCCGGCCACCGGCTAAATATAGAACATATAGCTGTCGGGCTTGCCCTCATCCTTGAAGTTGATGAGATCCGACAACGTCGTAGAGTCGAGCACGCTGGCGATGCTGTCGCGAATGCGAAGCCACAAATCGCGCTTGGCGGCGTCGTCCTCCTCGGTAAAGTCGACCGGGCTGATCGGCCCTTCGAGAATGCGGATGATGTCTCCGGCGGTAATTCCTTCGGGGTCCTTGGACAGCACGTAGCCGCCATAGGCGCCGCGTATGCTCTTCACGAGTCCGGCATTGCGCAGCGGCGCGATCAGCTGCTCCAGATAATGCTCGGACAAACCGTTTTTCTCGGCGATGCTCTTCAGAGAGATCGGGCCCTCGCCGAATTTGGAGGCCAGCTCCATCATAATCGTTAATCCATAACGGCCTTTCGTCGAAATCTTCAAATCGGCACCTCGTTCCACGCAGACAACGGCGCAGTCTCATCTCTTTTTATGTTGGATCGATCTTCATCATGGATGCAAAAAAAAGGGGGTATCCCCATTTCACATCTATGTTATCACATCATCCATCGTTGTGGTCAAAAATTCGGTGACATATTCATGTAATTTTGAATACGCCTTCTTCGAGCCTTCGGCAAACGGCGGCTGTCCGTCCGCCTCCGTCTTGCTCATTTTCCCCTCCAACTCGGCATCCCCAGTTCGGCACGGCCGGCTAAGTTGTGCTACAATGAGGGATGCCTCACACGGCTGCATCCCATTCGCTAGCGCAGGAGTGATTATTATAATGAAAGATTCCAGGTTTGCCAACCCCGCCGGCACGCGCGTCGTCGTGGGCATGTCCGGGGGCGTAGACTCCTCCGTCACGGCGCTGCTGCTCAAAGAGCAGGGCTTCGACGTGATCGGCGTGTTCATGAAAAACTGGGACGACACGGACGAGAACGGCGTCTGCACGGCAGAAATCGACGCCGAAGACGTTCGCCGCGTCTGCGACCAGATCGGCATCCCCTACTACACCGTCAACTTCGAGGAAGAATACAAGGATAAAGTGTTCGCATACTTCCTCGACGAATACCGCAGGGGCCGTACGCCGAACCCCGACGTGATGTGCAACCGCGAGATCAAGTTCGGCGAATTCCTGCAAAAGGCGCTCGACCTTGGAGCCGACGTCATCGCTACGGGCCATTACGCGCGCGTCGCGTTCGAAGACGGCGAGTACAAGCTGCTTCGCGGCGTCGACGGCAACAAGGACCAGACGTACTTCCTTCATGCGCTCGATCAGTCTCAGCTGTCGCGGGCCATGTTCCCCATCGGCCATCTGCCGAAGCCCGAGGTGCGGCGAATCGCCGAAGCGGCCGGACTCGCGACGGCCAAGAAGAAGGACAGCACGGGCGTCTGCTTCATCGGAGAGCGCAACTTCAAGGAATTCCTGAGCCAATATCTGCCGGCCAAGCCGGGAGATATGATCGACGCCGCCACAGGAGAGGTCAAGGGCCGGCACGACGGGCTTATGTACTACACGCTCGGACAGCGCCAGGGCCTCGGCATCGGCGGGTCCGGCACGGGCGAGCCGTGGTTCGTCGCCGACAAGGACCTCGAGCGTAACGTACTGTACGTCGTGCAGGGCGAACGCGACCCGATCCTTTATTCCCACGGCTTGACCGCCGGTCAAGTGAACTGGATAGCTCCGGTCACGCCTGTCGCGCCACTTCGCTGCACCGCCAAGTTCCGTTACCGCCAACCGGATCAAGGCGTGACCTTAACGCCGCAGCCGGACGGCAGCTTCGAAGTCGCCTTCGACGTCCCGCAAAAAGCGATTACGCCGGGACAAGCCGTCGTATTCTACGATGGCGATACTTGCCTCGGCGGCGGCACGATCGAGCGGGTTCACAAGGCCGCGCTCACGGAACGCTTTTAAGCCCTATACTCACCGGAAGCAAACGCCAAACGCGGGTTGCCTCGTCTTATAGACGGTGCAACCCGCGTGTTGGTTGTTTAGGTTCGCCGCTTGCGCCCACACTTTTTTTGTCCTCTTTGTTCCATTCCTTCACAAAAAAAGAACCCCCGGCATCAGCCGGAGGCTCTTCGATACGATGTCGTGCTATAGTGAGCGGCCGCGCGGGCGGTAGCTTACAGCTTAACGACGTTGGATGCTTGCGGTCCGCGGTTGCCGTCGGTGATCTCGAATTCTACCGCTTGGCCTTCTTCCAGGGTCTTGAAGCCTTCGCCTTGGATAGCGGAGAAGTGAACGAATACGTCGTTGCCTTCTTCGACGGAGATGAAGCCGTAGCCCTTTTCTGCGTTAAACCACTTAACTGTTCCTCTCAAATGAAAAACCTCCTAAAATCTCGCCGTAAATCGGCGAATGTCTTTATTATACCGAAATCCCTGTCAAGACGCAATATGTGAATTTTATGTCTCATTTTGACACCGTACGACAAAAACACGGATCAGGTCGGCGTCCGACTCCGCTTCGAGAGGATCAGCGTGCTGCTCTTGGTCGGCACGAAAGGCAGGTTGCAAGTAACGAACCGCGCTTGCGCCTCGTCGCCCACGCCTTCGAGCAAGCGGTCCAAGTACGGAACGGGGTCCCATGATAACGTCACAAGCGGATAGATGCGCACTTCGCCTCCCGGCTTCGTCACGCGCAGAAGCTCGCGGAGAGCGGCCGCGTGAAAATCTTCGCCGAACTGGCCGGCATAAAGAAAAAGAAAATGGCTGCAAACCGCCAGCGCAAACGTATCGTCGGGAAATGGCAGATTCGGCAGGCTGGCCGGGACATACCTGTGGGCCGACCGTTCGGAACGGAAGTGGCGGGCGAACATGCCGAGCGACGCCTCGCGCAGCCTTCTGTGCCGCTCCGGCGACTCGTAGTAGCTCCAATCGTAGATGTGCGCCATCGACGCCAGCTTCGCGGAGGATGTCTCGATCTCCCTGTCGGCGGCGGCCAAGATCTCTTCTCTGTCTCCTTCGTAGAAAGGATCCGCGGCGTAAGCGTCGATCCCTCTCGCGCACAGCGTCGCCGTGAACGAAGAAGCCCCTCCCGCGACGTCCAGCACCTTTTCTCCGGGCAGCCTCTCTTCGTCGAATCCGAACATCCGCTCGTATTCTTCGTACGAACGGCACGTCGAAGCTACCCCCGTCTGCGGGTAAGCCGGTTTGTTATCCATTTGCCAGTCTCCTCTCGTCTCGTCCAACTCGTCTCGTCTCTTCTCGTCTCTCGCCCCTTTCGGGCTAATTTCAATTTGCCATCTCGACCCTTTTACTGTCAACCCGCCCCGCCATCGTTTTTTCCCGGCCCGCCGCGGCGCCGCATTGATTTCTGCTGCCATCTCTTCTATAGTCAAGAATAACGGCTTCGCCGTATCAATAACGGCAGACGAGCTGCCGGACGGGAGGCGTCATACATGTTCGCCAAACACGTAATATACAAGAACGATCACTACAACATGCTGACCGTCGAGGTCCAGGGCAAGACGCTGGTCGTGCGCCAGATCTCGGATCAGTGGGGCGAGGAATGCCACAAGTTCCTGAGCCGCCCCGAGATGATGAACTGGGCCGAAAAGCACCTTGTCGCGGCCGACTTCCCCGGAGGAGAGCAGCAGCTGGCAGAGGTCCTGAACAGCCTGCGCAACGTCTGATCGGCGGCCGACGGGAAAGGAGGACGCGACTTACATGGATTACAGCGCCACTCTGATTTTTGCGATCGCCTCGTTCGGGCTTGCGGCCGTGCTGATCTGGCAGCGCAATTACATTCCAGCCAAGCTGCGCAGGGGGCTCGCGACCGTTTCGCTGCTGCTCGTGGCGTTCGCTTTTTTCCTGATCGTTTACGCCTTTTTCTCGGCGGGCCTGTAGCGGACGCGATCTGATAAGCGCGAGACGGCTGGACATACTAGAACGGATTGCCAGACTTACCATACGGGGGTCCGTTCATGAGAAAAGCAGCCCGTCCGTTCGCCGCGCTGACCGCGGCGCTGCTGCTGTCCGCCGCCTGCGCGCCGCAGCCGTTCCGAGAGGCCGCCGCGATCGGCGAGAGCAAGACGACAGACGCGCCGGCGGCTGCCGGACGCGAATCCAACGTACCGAGGAGGCTAATCACGATGAACGAAGTGCTCAAACGAAGCGAAGTGCCTGCGGAACATCGCTGGCAGCTGGAAGACATTTATCCGGACCAGGCGGCGTGGGACCGCGAATACGCGCAGGTGCGCGCGCAGCTGGGCGAGATTGCCGCATACCAGGGCAAGCTGACAGACGCCGCGTCGATCTCCGCGTGCTTCGCCAAGGACGACGAGCTGTCGCTTCTGACCGAACGCCTCTATGTCTACGCCAACATGCGCAGCCACGAGGACATGGCGGACTCGAAGTACCAGGCGCTCTCGGAGAAGGCGAAGAAGCTGAGCGTCGAAGCCGGCGAAGCGACGTCGTACATCACGCCGGAGATTCTAAGCCTGTCCGAGGAGACGCTTAAAGGCATCATCGCGGATCCGTCGCTTAAGCCTACATACCGGCGAACCCTCGAGGAGATGCTGCGCCGCAAGCCGCATACCCTCTCCAAGAGCGAGGAGTCGCTGCTGGCCCAAGTCGGCAATCTGGCGCAGGGCCCGAGCACGATTTTCGGCATGCTGAACAACGCGGACATGAAGTTCCCGAAGGTGAAAAACGAAAAAGGCGAGGAAGTCGAGCTGACGCACGGACGTTACGTCCAGTTCCTCGAGAGCCGCGACCGCGGCGTGCGCGAGGCGGCGTTCAAGGCGATGTACGATACGTACGGCAAATGGCGCAACACGCTTGCGGCGACGCTGAACGCGAACGTCACCAAAAACCTGTTTTACGCGAACGCCCGCCATTATCCGTCCGCTCTCGAGATGTCCCTGTTCGGCGACAACATCCCGGTCAGCGTGTACGACAACCTGATCTCGACGATCCACGAGCACCTGCCGGTCATGCATCGCTACATGGCCCTTCGCAAGAAGCTGCTGAAGGTCGACGAGCTTCATATGTACGATCTGTTCGCGCCGCTCGTCGACGAGTTCGACCTGGACATCAATTACGAGGATGCCAAGAAGACCGTATACGAGAGCCTGAAGCCGCTCGGCGACGATTACCGCAAGGTGCTTCAGGAAGGCTTCGACAAGGGCTGGATCGACGTCTACGAAAACGAAGGCAAGCGCAGCGGCGCATACAGCTGGGGCGCTTACGGCACGCATCCTTATGTGCTGCTGAATCATAAGGACAACCTGAACAGCATGTTCACGCTCGCGCACGAGATGGGCCACGCCCTCCACTCGTACTACTCCGACGCGAGCAACGAATACCGGGACGCGCAATATACGATTTTCCTCGCGGAAGTCGCATCGACGCTGAACGAAGCGCTGCTGATGGATTACCTGCTCGACCGCTCCAAAGATCCGAAGGAAAAGATGTACCTGCTCACTTACTATGCGGACCAGTTCCGCACGACGGTGTTCCGCCAGACGATGTTCGCCGAATTCGAGAAGATCGTCCATGCGAAGGCCGAGAGCGGCGAATCGCTCACGCCGGAGGAGCTGTCCGCCATCTATTACGACCTCAACGTCAAGTATTACGGCGAAGATATGGTCGTGGACAAGGACATTGCCATGGAATGGGCGCGCATCCCTCACTTCTACACGAGCTTCTACGTGTACAAGTACGCGACGGGATTCTCCGCGGCGACCAGCTTCGCCAAGCAGATCCTGAGCGAGGGTCAGCCCGCGGTCGAGCGGTATCTCGGCTTCCTGAAGAGCGGCGGCAACGATTATTCGATCAACATCCTCAAAAAGGCGGGCGTCGACATGTCCTCGCCCGAGCCGATCGAGCAGGCGCTGAGCGTGTTCGAAGGCTTGATCGAGCAAATGGAGCAGTTAACTAGGAATTAAGGATTATGTCGCATAGGTCTGAAGAACGTCCGCCGATGGCGGGCGTTCTTTTTTTGCACTAAAGCACCAGAAGTCGGCAGGAATCGAGCCCCATCGACACGAATAGTAACGTCACGAACAGGAAAAGGAACGTTGAACCGGGAGTGGAGCAAAAGTGGCGTATACGCTGCGGAAAGACTTGACGTCCGAACAATTGCTGACGATCATCTTCGAATACATGGCCAAGATCTCAAGCGAGTCCAAACTGGACAAGGTGCTCGTGCTCATGGCCAACATGGGGCGCGAGATGATCTTGGCCGACCGCTGCACCGTCTGGCTCATCGACGAAGCCAGCGGCGAGCTCTATACGACGGTGGCGCACGGCGTGAAGGAGATTCGCATCCCGATCGGCTCGGGCCTGGTCGGTCACGCGATCGCGACCGGCGAGCCGATCATCATCGAGGATGCCTACAACGATCCGAGGCACAACGCGGAAAACGACCGCCGGACTGGCTACCAGACCAAGTCGATCATCACGATTCCGTTCCGGAACAACGACGGGCAGACGATCGGCGCCTACCAGGCGATCAACAAAATGACGGAAGCCGGCAAGTTCACCGACTACGACATGAACCTGCTGTCGCTGGCCGCCTCCTATGCCGGCAAGTCGCTCGAGTCGGTCATGCTCCACCAGGAGATCGCCGACACGCAGCGCGAGATCATCTCCACCATGGGCGAGATCGGCGAGATCCGGTCCAAGGAGACGGGCAACCACGTGCGCCGCGTCGCCGAGTATTCGTACGTGCTGGCGAAGGCGTACGGTCTGTCCGACCGTGAAGCCGAGACGCTGCGCGACGTGTCGCCGATGCACGATATCGGCAAGGTGGCGATCCCCGATGCCGTGCTGAACAAGCCGGGCAAGCTGACCGACGAGGAGTACGAGATCATTAAGTCGCATACGAAAATCGGCCACCAGCTGCTGCGCGGCTCTCGCCGCGAGCTGCTCGCGGCGGCCGCTGTCATCGCCGAGCAGCATCACGAGAAATGGGACGGCAGCGGGTATCCGAACGGGCTTGCCGGCGAGGACATTCATATTTTCGGACGAATCACGGCCGTCGCCGACGTATTTGACGCCCTGAGCGCGGAGCGCGTCTACAAGGCCGCCTGGCCGCTCGAGCGCATTGAAAAGCTGTTCCGCGATGAGCGCGGCCGGCATTTCGACCCCGCGGTCGTTGACGTCTTTTTCGACAAGCTGGACGAGCTCGTCGCCATTCGGGACCGGCTGAACGACGTCGGGTAAGCGTTAGATGCTGCCGGGTTAGAAATAGGGTTTAAGCGTGTCCTTGCGTCTAACCGCCGCCAATTCATGCAGCCCCTATTCTGCCGATTAGAGATACGGCTTGAGCGCCTCGCGCCAAGCCTCCGCCTTTTCCTCCAATCCGCGATGCTGCCGGGTCGGGATCGGACTCGTCGACGGCAGCTTCAGCACGGTCCGGCTCTTCACTTCCGGGCTATCCCCATGATGTTTTTTCAGCGTATCGTACGACTTGCCCCCGTTGCACACGATGACTTCGATATTCGGATAGGTCCGCAGAAGGCCGGGAATATCCGTCGGCTCGACTGCCCGGATATCGACGTCGAGACTCCCCTCCCTTTCGCAGGAAGCGATCGTATCCCACAGCGCATATCCGTGCGCAAGCGCAAAACGAAGCCGATCCTCATACGACTCGTCCGGCGCATCCATGCCGTGGAGTCGATAGAGTATCGGCCAAAAGTGATTGCGGGCATGCCCGTAATATTGACTGGCGGCCAGCGAAGCCGTCCCCGGCATGCTGCCCAGAAAAAGAATGCGCGAATTCGCGTCCGCGACCGGCGGCAATGAGTATACCCTGCTTGTCTCTGCCATCGCCATTCACCTCCGTCCCTCCATTTTGTCATGGGGAGAATCGGAAGGCAAATGCCAAGCGGCGCCTTGGTTGCATGCACGCCGGGAGGGACGCGAACGGGATCAGCCTTTTACGCTGCCCGCGGTGAGTCCTTCAATGATCTGACGCTGCAGAAATGAGTACAGAACGAGCACGGGCAAAACGCTGAACACGATACCCGTGCAGACGAGCGCATAGTTCGTCTGGAACGCATCGCGGAAGCCGACCATGCCCGTCGGCAGCGTGCGGAGCGCGTCGCGGCTGATAAAGAAGTTGGCGAGCAAGTACTCGTTCCAGTTGCCGAGGAAGTTGACGATGAACACGGTAACGAGCGCTGGGATCGTCAGCGGCAGGATGATCTTCCAGAACATGCGGATCGCGCCCATGCCGTCGATCGTCGCGGCCTCTTCCAGCTCGTGCGGGATGTTGTGCATGAAGGCGACCAGCAGCAGCACGCTGAACGGCAGCGCGCCTGCCGTGTAGGGCAAGAAGAGCGCCCAGTGCGTATCAAGGATATGCAAGTCGCGCACAAGGAAGTATTGGGCGATGAACAGCACGTTGCCCGGGATCAGCATACCCACCAGCACGAGCTGGTAGATCCACTTGCTGATTCGGTCCAGCTTCATGCGGGACATGGCGAATGCCGTGCCTGCGGCCATGAGCACGCCGACGATGGCTGCGCTGGCTGCCAGGTACATGCTGTTGAAGAAGTAAACGTTGATCTTCGCCTTCACCCAGGCTTCCTTGTAGTTCTCGAAAACCCAAGTCTTCGGGAGGCCGAACGGATGAAGCGCGATCTCCGTATTGTTCGACTTAAAAGAGGAGAACAGCACGAACAGGAACGGCACGAGGATGATGACGACATAGACGATCATAAAGAAGTGAGGAATGGACTTTTTGACGGCGACTGGCATCAGAACTCAATCCTTTCCTGTCTTCTCGCGATGAGCAGCTGGTACAGGGCGGTCAGGACGAGCGCGATAATGAAGATGATGATGGAAAGCGCGGAGCCGTAGCCGTATTCGCCGTACTTGATCGCTTTGTTGACCATATAGGAGGCCATAACCTCGGTGCTTCCCGCAGGACCGCCGTTCGTCATGACGAGGACGATGTCGACGACGCGCAGGGCGCCGGCGATCGACAGCATGATGACGACGTTGATGATCGGACGGATGAGCGGTATCGTGAGGTACCAGGCGCGCTGGACGCCGGTCGCCCCGTCGATCATCGCCGCCTCGTCGATGTCCTTGGGAATGCCGAGGATGGCCGCCAGAATAAGAACGATATAGAAGCCCATCCACTGCCAGGCGTTGGTCAGCAGGATCGAGAACATGGCCCACTTCGACTCGGCCAGCCAGTAGATCGGGTCGATACCGAATACTTTCAAGAAGTTGTTGAGGAGCCCCACGTCCGGATCGTAAATATAGCCCCACAGGATCCCGATGATCGAGGTAGAGAGGATGGAAGGCATGAACACGGTCGTCTTGTAAAAGCCCTGGAACCGCTTGACGCTGCTGATCAGCAGCGAAAAAATAATGATGAGCGGCACTTGGATGCAGCAGGAGAAAACCAGAATGATCAGGTTGTTCAAGATCGAGCTGCGAAATTCGGGGTCCTTGAAGGCATTGACAAAGTTGTCCAGACCGATGAAATGTCTGGCGTTCAGTCCGTCCCAGTCGGTGAAACCGAACAAGAACGACGTGATCGTCGGATAAATAAAGAACAGGAAATACATGGCTACCGTAGGGACTACGAACAGCATGTAGACATAGGGATTTTTCAGCGTAGTTTTCATGAGACCCTCCCCCGCCGTCGTTCAAAATAGTGAGAAAGCGCCGCCCACGCTGGGCGGGCGGCGCTTCTCGTTCGCTTCCGCTGAACTTACTTCGCGGCGGCGTTTTCGGCGTCTTGTACTTTCTGGATCGCGTCGCCGACTTGCTGCGGCTTCGCCTTGCCTGCGATCAGCTTTTGAAGCTGCGTTTCCGTCTCGGTGTAAACCTTGGATTGTACAATGGAGTCGAAGTGCGGGAACGTCTTGCTGGCCGACTTCAACACGTCGAGCACTTGCTTGAGCAGCGGATCCGACACTTGCGCGATCGACGCGTCGGACAGCTGCATGGAAGGCAGCACGCCGTCCTCGAGCAGGCCGCGGAGCTGCATTTCGTCGGAGTACATATTCTTAATGAACGCTTTGACAGCAGCAAGCTCATTGTCATTCAGGTCGGCGGAGAAGCCGTAGCCTTCGCCGTAGTTTGCGTTGACGGCCGTCTGGTCGCCCTTGCCGTTCGGCACGGCCGGAAGCGCGACATAAGCCACCTTGCCTGCGATCGCAGCGCCGACCGCGTCGTTCTTGAACGCGGAGTTGCGCCAGGAGCCGTCGAACATCATTCCCGCTTTGCCTGCGACGAAGTCGTTCAGCATGTCGCCGTATTCCTTGCCCAGCTCGCCCTTGGTGAAGTAGCCCTTCTTTTCCCAGTCGGCGTAAAGCTGGTAGGCGGCGACGACGTCCGGGGAGTTCCACTTCAGTTCGCCGGTCTTGAAGCCCGGAAGCGCGGCTTCGCCCGCGATGCGGCCGATCAGCGTGTTCACGAGCATGTTTGGTACCCATGCGCCCTTGGAACCGACCGCGAACGGCGTGATCTTGTTTTGCGCCAGCGTATCGGCGGCCTTGATCAGGTCGTCCCACGTGGTCGGAGGATTGAGGTTATATTTCGCGAACAGATCCGTGTTGTAGAAGATGCCCTCGGTGTTGCCGCCGATCGGCAGGCCATAGACCTTGCCGTCAACCGAGAAGGAATCGAGGACGTTCAGGAACTTGTCCCTGATGCCCAGCTCGTCGAGGATCGGAGTCAGGTCGAGCAAGCGACCGGCCTTGGCGTACTTTTGCGCGTCGCCGGCACCGCCGAACAGGGAGAACACTTTAGGAGGATTGCCTGCGGCCATCTCGGCCGGGAGCTTCGTGAAGCGGTTGACGCTGTCTTCGACGCCGTCCAGCTCGAACTTCAAGCCCGGCACTTCGCTCTCCGTCTTCTTGACGACGTCGTCCAGAATCGCCTTGCGGAACTTTTGCGGTTCGCCGATCTGAATGTGGCGAAGCGATACCGTGAAGTTCTTGACCTTCGCCGGCTCGGAAGCGCTGGCGGACGGAGAAGGAGACGGGGATGCGGACGCGGATGCCGATGCGCTTGGGCTCGCGGAATCGCTTGCCGAAGGAGAAGCGGCGCCGTTATTGTTGTCCTTGCCGCCGCAGCCTGCCAGAATGGCGGACATGGCGACCGATGCGGCCAATACGGAAGTCAGTTTCTTTTTCACTCGTTGACCCTCCCAAAGGTTTGGTATGCGCTTGACTTCTTCATTGTAGAATGAATCGGACGCGATGTAAGGACGTTAAACCCCTAACCGAGGGATACAATCCTATAGTAGGCTTATGATACCAAAAAGACGCGGCCGGACGCGCCTTCATGTTGGCGCTCGTCCGAATCGCGTCTGCTTATAAATCGTTTTTTGGACTTTTAGCCATTCGCCCTGTTAAAGGCGAAACGTCCCCGTTCCCACCGAATCGGCGCCCCAGAACAGCTCCACGCGGTCGTCTCCGTTCAATCGACCGACGCCTGCCGGCGTACCCGTGAACAGCAGATCCCCCGGTCCGATGCCGTACGTATCTCCGACATGGGCCGTCAGCGCTGCAAGCCCGAACACTATGTCGGCCGCATCGCCTCGTTGGACTTCCTTCCCGTTCAGCAGCATGGCGAACGTCTTCCCCGACTTCTCCGCCGCCGCCTCGTAGGGCAACCAGCGGCCGAGCGGGGCGGCATTGCGGAAGCCCTTGGCCGCGAGCCACGGATAGCCCTTCGCCTTCAAGCCATCCTGCACGTCGCGAAGCGTGAGGTCGAGGCCCACCGTGAAATGCGTGTACAGCTCGTGGAGCGCGATGCCCGGCTCGTAGCGCCTGCCGGCATACCAGACGAGCTCAGCCTCGTAGTGAATCGCGCCTTGGCCTTGCGGCAGGTCGATCGCGGCGCCGTCCAGCGGAACGGCGGCATGCGTCGGCTTCGTGAAAATCATCGGCGACTCGGGCACGGCGTTGCCGAGCTCCGCCGCATGCAGGCGATAGTTGCGTCCGACGCAATAAATGTTGCGATAATCGTGGTCACTCATGTTGGTCATGTCCTTCTCCTTACTTGACGGCCGCTAGCCAGCGGTCCGGATAGTTCGTACACAGCTGAAAAGCCTGCGGATAGCTCGCCAGCTTATTCAATTCCCGCTGCTCGTTGACGGTCCAGGCCATAACCGCAATACCGGCCGCTTCCGTCTGCGCCAGCAGCGCCCCGCTTATGTATTTATGGTTGATCGACAGCACTTTGGCATTAAGCGAGTCGAGCACGGCAACGATGTTGGACGGCCTTTTGTCGAGAATTAACCCTCTGCGGGTGTTCGGCGCATGGCGGCTTGCCGCAAGTAACACCGCATGGTCGAAGGAGGTCAGAATGGAATCCTCCTCGCGACCGTTCGCCTTCAGCAGCTCCGCGACCTTGCGCGCGAGCAGGTCCTTGTCCGGTTCTCCGTCCTTCAGCTCGATGTTGAGCCTGCAGCGACCTTGGCTCAGTTCCAGTACTTGTTGGAGCGTCGGGATGCCCTCGCCGGCATACATCCGGTGGAACCAGCTCCCGGCGTCCAGCGCGCCAAGCTCGGCGGCTGTCATTTCCCGCACCCTTGCTTTAACGCCGGTCGTGCGCTTCAGGGAAGCATCGTGGATGACGACGGGTATCTCGTCCTTCGACAGATGGACGTCCAGTTCGATCCAATGTACCGACGGCTCGCTTAATGCAAGCCTGAATGCGGCCATCGTATTTTCCGGAGCGGCGCCCGACCAGCCTCTATGGGCGACGCAGGGATGAAGAGCCGCTTTTTCTGTAACTGACATAACGTCCGTCCTTTCTGTCCGACGCGTTCGCCCGGCACTGGATTCGACAGGCGGCCGCGGTGGCGGTTGCGATGGGCGCCATAGTGGGCGGTCGCGCTGGGTGGTTGCATTAGGCGGACGCAATAGGCGGTTGTGGCATGCGGCCGCGCTTTCGCTTTACTTCGCCTTGATTCGGCCGTCCGAACCGATGGCTGCGCCATAGGATGCCTTGTTCAAACGCGAGATCAGCGCCTGCGCCTGCTCGGGCTCCATCGGTCCCGGCTGCGAGGCTTTGGCGTACATCGGGCTGAACTTCAGTTCGCACCGTCCTCCGGCCTCGCAGGTTGCGGTCAGCACGCCCGTGTCTTGCGTTTTGGAATAGCCTTCTTGCTTCGTCGTGAATACGAAGTTGCCCAGGCTGTAGGCGATCCATTTGCCCTTGTAGGCTTCAAAGCCTTGCAGGACGTGCGGGTGACTGCCGATCACGAGGTCCGCGCCCGCGTCGATCAGCGTGTGCCCGACGTCGAACTGCGCTTTTTTAGGCGTATCGGCCCTTTCGTTGCCCCAATGCACCATCACGACGATAATATCCGCGAGCTTGCGCGCTTTCTTGACCGTCGCCACGACCCGGGTCGTGTCGTACGTCTCCGCGACGCCCGGATGATTCGGCCCGGCCTTCCATGAGCCTTCCGGCACAACGTTGGATACGCCGATGTATGCGACCCTGATGCCGTCATGCTCCATGTAAACGGGCTCGAAGGCTTCCTTGTCGTCGCTGCCCGATCCCATATGCTTGAGCTTGATGTCGTCGAGCGCGTCCATCGTGTCGCTGAGACCTTCCCAGCCTTGATCGAGCGTGTGATTGTTGGCGAGACTGACGACGTCCAGGCCAGCGTTTTTGAGTCCTGCCAGATATTCGGGCTTGCCTTTGAAAACATATTGCTTGTTCTCGGCCGGCGTCCCGCGGGTCGTAATCGGCGCCTCGAGGTTGCCCGCCGCAATGTCCGCGGACGCAAGCAGCGGCTTGGCGAGCTTGAACGGATAATCGACGCCGTTCTGTTCCATAAGCTTGCCGACGCCCGACGCCGGGAGGATGTCTCCGACAAAGGCCAGCGTCACGACTTTGCCTTGCAATTCCGAGCCCGAAGCTCCGCCCGCTTGGCCGGCGTCAGGCACGCCATCGTCCGGCGAAGGGGCAGCTTCGTCAGGGGTGGACGTCGGTACCGCTCCTGCTTCGCCGTCGGCAGGCGGTTCCGTGGCCGTGGGCTCCGCCGAGACGGTCGGCTCCGCTGAGACGGTCGGCTCGGCCGACGAAGAATCGGGCTCCGGGCTCGGCGAAGCCTCGGAGGAAGGAGCCGATTCGGTGCCCGAAGGCGCCGTGCCGGACGGCGTTCCTACCGGCGGCTGCTGCTCGCGGTCGCCTCCCCCGCCCGCGATCGACGCGGCGTAGAAGCCGACTCCGACGATGAGCGCGAGCATCAGGACCGATACGGCCACTGCGGGCCAGCGCCGCTTACGTTTTGCTCTTTGCTTGGATTGTACGCGAGAATACGTCATGCGGATGATACCTCCGACAAGCACTTAATGCCCGTAATTATAACATAGACTCGAGCGGCGAGGCTAAGACCGCGTTTTATCCGCGCAGCCGCACGAACGAAAACCGCCGTCAGCGAGAAGCTGCGGCGGCGGTTCGATTCGTTGAGCTGCATGAGTGCTGCATGATGTGCTGCATGATACGGTATGACCGCCATACGAAGCGATCCATGTTATTAGGCGCGCGGATAACCGCCTATCGTGACCGGCTGGCGACCGAGCGCCGGCAGTCTGCCCGTTAAAACGCCGGCCAGCGCGGTCATCATCGTCGGCTTGTTCTCATAGGCGCACAGATAGATCGGGACGACAGGCGCCGCTAGCAGATCGTACGGGGCGCGCATCGCAGCCAGGACAAAAGTTTTCCCTTCCAGCTCGCAGAGGGAGCGAATCAGCGCAGCCTGGCTTGTGGAGAAGCCTGCATCGTAGGAGGCGAATACGATCGTATCGGCCGAGCCGGCCGCCGACAGGGCCTCGACGCGTTCCGTTTCCGTCGGCTCGAGGCCCACGGCGACCTCCTGGGCGGTCAAGCCTTCCGCGCGAAGCGCCTCGCCTAACGTCCAGCTCTGCCGGATGACTTCGACGACCTCCGTGTTGACGCGGGCTTCCGCCCATACGACCAGCGTCCGGCTGCCGCGAGGGATCGGCAGAAGCTCCCCTCCCTTCACGACCGTAACGGCCCGTTCGCTTAACAGACGCGCAGCCCGCTCCGCTTGGGCGGCGTTCGGCGCAAGCGGCAGCGCGTCCGCGAACAAACCGCGCTTTTCCTTCAGCGCCCATACGCGCCTAACGGCCTCGTCGATGCGGGATTGCGGAATCTCACCGGCCAGCGTTGCTTCGTACACCGCTTCAAGCGCCGCAATCTGCCGGTCCAGCCGATGGCTGATGAGAATCAAGTCCGCGCCGCCTTTAACGGCTTCGACCGCGCCTCTGGCGACGCCGAGCGTCTCCGAGATCGCGTTCATCTCCAAGCAATCGGTGACGATGACGCCCTCATAGCCGAGCTGTTCGCGGAGCAATCCCGTCAGAATGCGCTTCGACAGCGTCGCCGGCACTTCGTCCGGCTCATAGGCGGGAAATACGACATGCGCGGTCATAATGCCGTCTACCCCGGCCGCGATTGCCGCCCGAAAGGGCAAGAGCTCTACCGCGTCCAGCCGATCGCGGCCATGCGGGACGACGGGCAGTTCGTAATGGGAATCCGAGGCGGTATCCCCGTGCCCCGGGAAATGCTTGGCGACTGCAGCTATGCCGCCTTCCTGATAGCCGCGGATAGCAGCCGTTCCGAAGCGAGCCACCTTCTCCGGATCTTCCCCGTAAGAACGCACCCCGATGACGGGATTGCGGGGATTGTTGTTCACGTCCAGGCACGGCGCAAAATTCATGTTGATGCCTGCAGCGCGAAGCTCTGCACCCGACCATTTCGCCGCTTCATAAGCGAGCTCCGCGTCGTCCGCCGCTCCGATTGCCATGGCGCCGGGCACAACGGTCACGCCTTCCTCCAGACGAACGACCATGCCGCCCTCCTGATCGATCGACACAAGCAGCGGGACTTCAGCCATCGCTTGCAGGTTTACGGTCATGCCTGCAACTTGATCCGCGTCCTGCAGGTTTCTTCGAAAATAAATGATGCCTCCAAGCCCATACTCTTCGATCAACCGCCGAATCCCTTCGGTCGGCTCAAGACCGTCGAAGCCGCACATAAAGAGCTGCCCGATCTTGCTCTTCGGATCGAGTTGGTCCGGGCCAGCATAACGTTTTGACATAAGCCATCTCCTTCTCGCAGCCTTCGCGATCAATCGCCGGGCTCGACGATGCTATAAACATTAGCATTGGTTCGGCCTTGCGTCTGCTCCCTGTATTCCGAAGGCAGCAGTCCTGTATACTTGCTGAATACGCGGGTGAAATACCTTCGTTCGGCATAACCCACCATTTGGCCGATCGCCGTAATGCTCTTGTCGCTGATGGCCAGCATCGACTTGGCCATCTCCATTCGCTGCTTCGTTACGTACTCGACGAATGTCTCTCCGAAATGCTGCTTGAACAGCAGGCTGAAATAGCTCCCGCTGATGCCCAAATAGTCGGCAAGCGCGTCGATGCTCAGGTCGGAAGACAGATTGCGTTCGATGTAATCGCGCGCGGACAGCATCAAGACGTCGCTCGTCTTTTTCTTCATCACATTGTCGATCGAGCGGTCGACGAGACGGTTGATGACAGCCAGCGTTTCCCGAATGCCCGGGTTGCGATCGAGCTGCTTCCAGAACAAGGTTTCGTCGTCTCCCTGAATCACGTCCATTGACCGCATCTCGCGCAGGAGATGCAGGCACAGATAATGAAGAATCGGCTGCACCCGTTCGTAGGACGCGTCCGGCAGCTTTCGGAAGCTTTCGTTCAGCTCCCGCAGCGCGCCTTCCGTTTTGCGACGGTCGCAGCGCTTAAGTCCCGTGACCATCTCTTCGATTCGGTCCCACAGACGCTGAGAATGCTCCGATTGTTCCTTCGCCCGCTCGGGGACGATAATCGCCGAATCCTGGCCCGCATTCAGGCTGAGCGAACGCTGCAGATTTTTGTAGACGCGAGCGAGCTTCTCGAGCGATACCGGCGTTGGATGCAGCGCTACCTGGAGACGTATCTTCAGATATCTCCCGACGGCGTCTCGCAGCTGAGCGCTCCAATCCTCGCATTCGCGCCTGTCGAACGATTCCGGCGGCATACGCTCGATAAGTACGCACCATTCTCCGCTGCGGACTTGCAGGACCGAATAGGGAATCTGAAGCGTCGATAAGTACTCCTGCAGTACGTTATGCACGGCGAAATTCCATAGCTTGCGCTCTTTATCGTCCCAATTGCGTTCCTTCTGCGAGTAATCCGCGACGTCGACGAGCAGCATCGCGAACGTCAGATCCTCCCCGGACAGCTCGTGCAGCTTTAAAAAAGGTTTGGCCGAGCCTCCGCCGACTTCCATCAGAACGTCGTAGAGCACTTTCTCGTAGGCCAGGTGAAACACCTGATGCCATTCTCGCTGGATGTTCTGCTGCTCTGCCTTGCGGTCGCGAATGCCCTCGACAAGCCTGCCGATCGTCTGTCCGAGCTCGTCGTAATCGATCGGCTTCAGGATGTAATCCTTCACCTCGTAGCGGATCACGGATCTCACGTAACTGAAGTCCTGATATCCGGTCATCATGATGACCTCTGCTTCAGAACCGTGTTCGCGGAGCGCTTCGAGGAACCGAATGCCATCCATGACAGGCATCCGGATATCGCACAGGATCAGCTCCGGCGCGTGTTCGCGAACGAGTTCAAGCGCCGCCTCTCCGTTTTTGGCCGTGCCGACGATGTCGACGCAAAGCTCCTCCCAAGGTATGACCGCCTGCAAATTTTTTAAAATATGAATCTCGTCATCCACCAACAAGGCCTTCAGCCGCATGCTATTCGCCTCCCGCTTCGCCTGGTATGACGCATTTAATGATCGTGCCCTGTCCAGGCGCGCTGCATAGAAGCAGTCCGTAATTCGCTCCGTAGTGAATGCGCAGACGGTCCGCCACGTTGCCGACGCCCATGCCTCTCCGCTCGCCCGTCTCCGGCGATTCCTCGTACATCTGCTCCAGCGTCGTTACGCCGCTCGATGCGAACCGCGCAAGACGTTCGTGGGAGATGCCGATGCCGTTATCCTGGACATAAAAAGCGATATTCCCGCCTTCGATTGCCGCAGACACGCTGATTTTCCCCATATAATCGATTCCTTCGAAGCCGTGCTGAATGCTGTTTTCGACCAGCGGCTGCAAGGTAAGCTTGAGAATCGAATGTGACATCAGTTCCGGAGGCACGTCGATCGTATACTCGAAGAGCTCTTCGAAGCGGAACTTCTGAATCTCGAGATAACTGCGGAGATGCTCCAGCTCCTGCTCGATCGTGATTTCCTCCTTTTGAGTGATGCTGATCCGGAAAATGTTTCCAAGGCGCTGCACCATCTTGCTTACCTTTCTGCCTTCGTTTTGCACCGCCAGGATGTTGATCGATTCCAAGGCGTTGAACAGAAAATGCGGCTTGATCTGCGCCTGAAGCAGCATCATTTCCGCCTTGCGTTTGCGCCTCTGCTCCTGCGTAACGTCATTCAACAGCTCCGACACCCTCCCGACCAGACTGTTGAAGCCTTTGGCGAGAATGACGGTCTCGTCGTTGCCCACCACCGGCACCCGCGTCGTGAGGTCGCCGCGCTCTACCTTCCGCATCGCCCCGACCACGCTGACGATAAAGTTGATGGTACGGCGCACGAACATAAGATTGAATACAAGCGCGCACGCCAGGCAACCGATCGTGATCATTACAACATACCTTAGGATAGACGCGAGATCGCCCGACAAATAGCCCCAGTCGGTGACCGTCACCAGCGTCCAATCTCCCGTGCCCAGCCGCTTGATATCGCCCAGATTGTGAACCGAGACCAGGCTTTTCTGGCCGTCGAAGTTCATTTTGCTCGTCTGAAAATTGCGCGACAGATCCAGCTTGCCGCCCGGGTCCGCCTTGTCGAACTCGGCGCCCTCCATCCGGCCGGCGCTGTCGTAGACCACCACGCCGCCCCGGCCGACAATCAGATACCGCCTTTCCGCATCGCCTTCCGTATTGTAAAAATTAAACGTACGCGCCAGCTCGGTCATGCCGAATCGCATGACGAGCACGCCTTTAGGCTGCAGCGTGTCGATATCGAGCAGCACTCGAATTTGCGTGAAAAGATTGTTCGCGCCCGTCAGCCTGTCATCTTCGTTCGGCCCGATCCAGACGGGAGAGCCGTTTTTCTTCAGCACCTCGGGATAGATCGGGTTGCTCTCGAGCACATTGCGCGGGATCGGCTCGTCCACGACAAATCTCAAATTTACGACCCTGCCGTCGATATGGTACAGCGTCACCGACTTGATACCCGGGTACGTCAACAGCACCCGGCCGGTCAGCTTCTGCTTTTCCAGCAGCTCCGCGTAATCTCCGCTATCGGCATCCTGCGCTTTGTCCAGCTTCGTGCCGGTGCTCTGCACGCCCGCGCCGAGCGCCTGCTCCACGCTCTCCACGCTGTCCTCGGTCGTCACCCAAAAGTCCGAAAAGTAATTCGCTTCCTTAATCATATTGTTCAGATTGCGGCCGATCGCGTTCATCGACAGCTCCATCTGATCCGTGTACTTCTGCTCCGTAATGTGCTGGAAGGTCAAATAAGATATCGTTCCAAGCACGACGAGCGGCATGATAATGAAGAAAAAAAAGGCGGTAAAAACGCGTTTGCCCAGACTCATCGGCCCCAGCCTTCCTATGCCCTTCGAACGGGAGGATGTCCATCGGTCTATCATGGTGTCATTATAGCAGGATGAATGACGGGCCGTAGTCCCATTATATTGGAGAGCCGCGGCCGCAATAAGCATGCATTCCTCTGGTAGGGGGATAAAATCGTCTACAATAGTTTCCCCGGGGGGACTAACCTCTCTTTTCGCCTCGCATCCCATTATCCCCGTCGCTCAGGAGTGATTGATTGGCTTCCAATATGCACGATCAGCCGTAAGAAAAAATTATATTCAATTTTATGGAATATTTATATTGAAATAAGAACATGTGTTCTGTATAATAAAAAGAGCGAAACCTTCACTGCTGGGAGGGCCCTAGAATGCCGGAGATTCATATGGACGAAAACGCCTTTCTCTCAACTTTCGGCACGGAGGAAGCGTGCATAAGCGCCTTGTTTGATGCGCGATGGCCAGAAGGTTTTCGCTGCCCTGCATGCGGGATCCACGATCATTATGTCATCTCCACTCGGCGTCTGCCCTTATACGAGTGCGCCACGTGCCGGGTTCAGACGTCGCTGATCGCGGGCACTGTCATGGAGGGGAGCCGTACGGCTCTAACTCGCTGGTTCCGCGCCATATATTTGCTCTCTCGACCAGAGGGCATCAGCGCTTTTCGGCTTGCTGACGCGATTCAGGTCACCTACAAGACGGCCTGGCTAATGGCCCATAAGATCAGAAGCGCCCTATCCGCTGCCGACGCATCCGTTTTACTATCCGGGAACATTCGCCTCGATCGCTGTTATTACGGGAATCCAATCTTCGACGACGCGCGACAGCCCTTACTGATCGGCGCTTCCTTGAATGAGGATGACACCGCTACTTATTTAAAGATCAAACAACCGCAACCCTGCCACGTTATGAAGGAAAAGCGTTTTATTAAACCGGAAGGCATCCAGGCTTTTTACGAACAGCATGCAGAGTACGCAGATCCGAATGACTTTTTCCGCTATCGCAAGTTACACCCGGAGCTCGCGACTATTGTTCGCCGCGTTAGCGCCTGGTTGAACCTGACCTTCAACGGCATCGGCGCCAAACACTTGCAGCGATATCTGGACGAGTTCGCTTTCAAACAGAATTGTACGTATGCAGGCATTCCATCTTACTACGAAGCCGTTTATTGGTGTGCCCGTTCGCCGGTTCTCAACTATCCTCAACTCACTGCGTTCAAACCGACGCTTCAAGTTCCTTGGGTAGTGTTCGGAAGTAAATCCAGATGGAAAGGCAAGCATATGACGCGCTGGGGAGCATAAAAGTCGGAGGACATACGATTTGCAATCACCAAAAGGGTTTGCATTTACATACGCTTCTTTGAATTAATGGCTAGATTAATCCGCAAAGCTTCTTAAGTAATGTCTCGAACAGCAGACTACTCTCTATTTCCACCTGCTCGTCACTCTTGTCCCCTCATTCACTTCCAATTGCCGCTCTACTACTGTGCCAAATCCTCTTTCTTCGTGCCGCCTCATGCTTTCTGCTTTCTGCTTTCTGCTTTCTGCTTTCTGCTTTCTGCTTTCTGCTTTCTGCTTTCTGCTTTCTGCTTTCTGCTTTCTGCTTTCTGCTTTCTGCTGGAATTGTCGGTCCCAGCGTTTCCTGAGTCAACGGGATAATGGCATGCGAGGAGAAAAGGGAGATTCGCATTGAGGGGTGGAGGGATTTGGAAATCCCTTAATCAATAAAAACAACTGCTTTCCCGCCGAGCCCGGCAGTCAGCAGTTGTTGAGAATTAGGTCAACCCAAGCAATTGTTGGGCGGCGGTCTTGCCCATCTCTACGCAGTCGGGCAGGCCGACAGCATCGAATGGCGTTCCAGTCGCATAGACGCCTGGTAGCGAATGCGCCATTGATTCGCGCAGTCCTGCGATAGCAACCGTGTGGCCGACCGGGTATTGAGGCATCGACCGGCGAAGCCGCGTGATCTCGACGAAAAGGGGTTCTGCCGTAAGGCCCATAAGTTCTTGTAAATCGTGCCTAACGGCTGCAGTCAATTCAGCGTCCGGCAGCTCGACGCCAGTCTCATCGTCCGCATGACCGACGTAGCAGCGGATGAGCCGCTTGCCTTTTGGCGCCGTATGGCGCCACTTCGCCGAGGTCCACGTGCTTGCCGTGATCGTCCGTTTTTCCGAGTGGGGGACGAGAAAACCCGATCCGTCCAGTTTTGGACGGAATCCGGCTTCGTCAAACCCGAGTACGACGTTCGCCACGGATACGTAGCCAACCCGATCGAGCGCGGTTACGTCTACATGCGGTGCGAGCAGCGGTGCTGCGTTAAAGGCAGGCAGTGCGATCAATACGCGGTCCGCGTCGCAGACGCTTCCGTCGTCAAGCTGCAGCCGGTACGGCGCTTGCTCGTGGTCTGCGTTACTCTGAGCGCCATTGTTTTCAGACGCAGCCCCTATCTGTTCCAAGGAGCGAACCGCAACGCCAAGCCTTATATCGCAGGCGTATGCTTGAAGTCTCGCCTCCAACGCTTCCACGAGGGTGGACAACCCGTTGCGGAAAGTCAAGAAAGCCGTCGGCGGCACCGAAGCGCCGCCTACCGCCTCCGATCTGGCAGCCGCAGCCTTCGCGCCTGCGACAGGGGCTTTGCGCTTCGCATCGATCATGCCTCGAATGATGCTGCCGTACTTCTGTTCCATCACGGCAAATTGCGGAAAGGTGGCTCGGAGCCCAAGCTTATAGAGATCGCCCGCGTGTATTCCCGCCAGCAGCGGCTCGGCGATCGCTTCGACCATCTCGCGGCCTAGCCGGCGTTCGAGAAATGCGCCGACGGACTCGTCATCGTCCGTTTCCTTAGCCGGTATTCGCAGCTCGTCAAGCGCCCTGAGTTTACCGCGAGGAGAGATGAACGAATTTTGCGCAAATGCGCCTAAGTCGTTCGGGATACCCAGATTGAGCCCTTTAGGCATCGGTTGAAGCCGTCCGCCATGGGCGATATACGTTTTGACCGCTTCGGGGTTGGTACCGACGAGTTCCCCCAGAAGATCAAGCTCCCGTGCCAGGTGCAGCATCGGGAGTTTGCGTCCCAGGAACGAATCCGGACCGCGCTCGATGACAAAGCCGTCCCGACGAAGCGTATTGATTTTTCCACCCAGTCGCTGAGACGCTTCATATACGGTAACGCTGATCTTCACGCCTGCTTCGTCCGCGAGGCGACAAGCATAAAAAGCAGCGCTTAGCCCGGTTAATCCGCCGCCGACGATCGCGATCCGGAGCGCGCGTTCTCCGCTCATACGCCAGTTGCCCCTGTTGGCGGCTGGCCGCTTCCGATGCGACCTGAAGCCTCAATGACCGAGTCGGCTAGCGCTTGCATGTATTTGGGATCGTCGTTCAGCATATCGATGCGTTCAAGCGCGATACCAAGATCCGACGCATGGCGCTTGGCCTCGATATCGATATCGTACAGCACCTCGAGGTGATCGGACACGAATCCAACCGGCGTCACCAAGACGCTTTTTGCCGCATTTTCATTGGCCAGCGTACTCAGCGTATCCAAAATGTCCGGGCCGAGCCAAGGCTGGCCGGTCTGACCGGCGCTTTGCCAGGTAAATTGCCAGTTGTCAACGCCGGCAGCTTGCGCAATCGCCCTCGACGTCTCCAGAAGCTGATCCGGGTACGGGTCATTCATCTCCAGAATTCGAGCAGGCAGGCTATGCGCGCTGAACAGAACCAGCGCTTCGCCGGCCGACGCGCCCAGCTTTTCCAGTCCGCGTTGGACGCGCTCTGCGAGCGCTTCGATCAGTACCGGGTGCAGGTGATAGTTCGCTACGCCAGCGAACGCGATGCCATGCTGTTCCGCCGCTTCGCCGGCCCTCTTCAGATAACCGCCGACGCTCATCGAGGAATATTGCGGCGTCAGCACGATGCCCACGGCTTCTTTGATTCCGTCGGCAGCCATTGCCGCGATGCCGTCCTCGATAAAAGGAGCCGCGTGCTTAAGCCCTTGATAACATACGTAACGCCCTTTGCCCGCGATCTCGTCGAGACGGCGCTGAAGCGCAGCAACTTGACGGTTCGTATTTTCACGCAGCGGAAAAACACCGCCGACGATCGCCCGATAGCGCGAGGTCAAGTCCTCCAGCTGCTCCGCCGTGGGCGGATGTCCGCGGCGGATATGCGTATAATAAGCCTCGACGCCTTCCAGACTCTCGGGCGTGCCGTAGGACATGACGAGTACGCCGATCGGCGCATGTTCAGAACCGCTCATTGGGATACCTCCGTCGCGAGCTTCTGCCGCGAGTAATCATGCACGAAGTCAGTCAGTTCCTTTAACTTTTCCAGCGATGCTTTGGGGAATAGCCCGTGCCCCAGGTTGAACACAAAACCTGGCTCATGCATGCCCTCGTCCAAGATCGCGCGCGCTTTGGCATGGATGACGTCTTGCGGAGCGGTCAACACGTACGGATCCAGATTGCCCTGAACGGCAAAGCGGCCGCCCGTACGACGGCGCCCATCGGCGATGGATACGCGCCAGTCCAGCCCGATGACGTCCGCCCGCAGGTTTTGCATGAGCGGCAGCAGCTCGCCGGAGCTGACGCCCGGAAAATAGATCTTGGGGATGTCGAGATCGGCGGTCTGCGCGAAGATGCTCTCGACGTGGGGCAGGACGTATTCTGCAAAATCCTGCGGAGCAAGCGCGCCGACCCAGCTATCGAATAATTGAACCGCCTGGGCGCCGGAGGCAGCGTGGGCACGCAAATAGGCTGCCGCCATAGCCGCCAGCTTGCCCATCAGTTTGTGCCACACCGCAGGTTCGCCGTACATCAGCGCCTTCGTGCGAATATAGGATTTGGACGGACGTCCCTCCACGATATAGCTGGCCAACGTGAACGGGGCGCCGGCAAAAGTAATAAGAGGCACGTCCAATTCTTTATTCAAAATGCGAATTGTCTCGAGGACATGGCCCAGATCCCGCTCGGCGTCAATCGGCGCGAGGCGATCGACGTCCGTTTCCGAACGTACGGGATTATGGATGACGGGCCCGATGTCCTTGACGATATCGAAGTCGATACCGATCGATGCGACCGGGTTCATGATATCCGAGTAAAGAATGGCGGCGTCGACGCCCAGCTTGCGCACCGGCATCATCGTTACCTCGGCCGCGAGCTCCGGCTGCCGGCAAATTTCGAGCAGACTGTATTTTTCCTTGATTTTGCGATAATCGGGGTCGTAACGTCCCGCTTGGCGCATGTACCAGACGGGTACCCGGTCGACGGGCTCGCGCCTGCACGCGCGCAAGAAACGGTCATTCATTTTACTGTATCCCCTTTAGGAATAGGATGGGTCCCGAAGACGAATCGTTCATTCGGTTTAATTATGCCCTTTTTGTCGAGATGCCACAACCTTCCGTCCCCGGTTCCTTATGACAATCCGTTGACAAACCGGTAAAGTTCGGATGAAGAATGGAGATGCGGAGTTGGAGCGCTGGAAAGTCAATTTGGCGGTGCTGTGGCTGGGGAACTTCCTCGTCATGGCGGGCATGACGATGATCACGCCTTTTTTGTCGCTGTACCTGCAGCAGGATTTGGGCGTCGTCGGCGAGCATCAGATCGGCGTCTGGGCCGGCTTGATTTTCGCGGCGAACTTCGTCACGTCCTTTTTCTTTCAGCCCCTCTGGGGAAAGCTGTCGGACCGTTACGGCCGCAAAGTGATGCTGCTCCGGTCGGGCTTCGGCATGTCTATCGTCATGGTGCTGATGGGATTTGCCGCGACGCCGCTTCATCTCCTGCTGCTGCGCATGGCCAACGGCATCATTTCAGGCTTTTCTCCCGCAGCCGTCTCGCTCGTATCGGCGTCGACGCCCAAGGAGAAGATCGGCTTCGCCATGGGCACGCTTCAATCCGGCGGCACGGCAGGCACGATCCTCGGTCCGTTGATCGGCGGCTTGATGGCGGATACGTTCGGTTTCCGGCCGATCTTTTATATTACTGGATCCCTTATGTTCCTTGCGTCCGTACTCTCATGGCTTCTCGTGCGCGAGCGCTTCGACAGAGCCGCTGCCCGCGTCGCCCCTTCGGTCAGCCTGGCAACGGGCCTCAAGGAGCTTACGACCATTCGGCAATTGCCGGCGCTCTTTTCCGTAACATTTCTGATTCAGTTCGCCATGTTGAGTCCGATGGCGCTCATACCGATCTACGTGCAGCACCTGCACGGAACGACGGAAAATCTGGCCTTCTGGGCCGGATTCGTCGGATCGGTCACCGGCTTCTCCAACATGCTCAGCGCGCCGCTCCTCGGGCGGGTAAGCGACCGAAGCGGCGCGACGCGCGTGCTCGTCTTTTCGCTGCTTGGGGCAGGGCTCCTTTTTATCCCGCAGGCATTCGTGACGAACGTCGGGCAGCTGCTCGTATGCCGCTTCTTGCTCGGATGTTTCGTGGGCGGTCTGATTCCGACCGTCAATGCGTTGATCCGCCGCCACACGCCCGACGACAAAGTCAGCATGGCGTTCGGATTCAACAGCAGCGCCGTCGCGCTCGGCAACATGGCGGGTCCGGTCATCGGCGGCGCGCTGTCAGGATATATCGGCATCGAGGGGCTGTTCCTCGTCTCTGCCGCCGCGCTGCTGGCGACCTCGCTATGGGCGCGCCGTTCGCTCGTCAGACGGGAAGCGGCTGGCCTTACCGAACCATGAACAGGGCCAGCCCGTCATAGGACGGCAAATGCGTGCCTAGCAGGCGCGGATCGGCCGCCAGCCGGCGGTTGAATTCGCGTACCGCCTGCACGGCCGGCCCATGCTTGTCTTCGTTCAACGTCCTTCCTCTTAGCAGCGTATTGTCTGCCGCGATGAGGGCGCCCGGCTCTGCGAGCGCGATCGCGCGCTCTAGATAATTCGGATAATTCTCTTTGTCGGCATCGATAAAGAAAAAATCGAAGCGCCTTCCTTCCGCAGCGAGCTTGTCCAAGGAAGCAAGCGCATCGCCCACGATCATTTCCGCGCGATCGCCATATCCCGCTGCCGCAATGTTCGCCATAGCCAGTTCGGCGTACTCCGGCTTCAGTTCCAGCGACGTGAGCCTGCCGTCCGCCGCAAGGCCGCGTGCGAGGCAGATGCCGCTGAATCCTGCGAGCGCTCCGATCTCCAGCACCGCCTTGCGGCGCGCGGCGGCGACCAGCATGGTGAGCAGCCGCCCGTATCCCGGTGCCACGGATATGTCCGGCATTCCCCGCTCCCTGATCGAAGCGGTCACGCGGACGAGGTCCGGATCCTCCCCGAACAACCCGTCGAAGTATATCTCCGGGGTTAGCGCTTGTCCTTCTTCATTTGCATGAGCCATCACGTTTTCCCTTCCTTTCGCGCATTCATCCGTTCTCCGTTAAGCTCGGCGATAGACATTATAAACGTTGCCCCCGATTCCTGCAAAACCAAACAGGCGGCCGACGGTATCGTGTTTCGACCCGTTTCCCCAACGTATTCCAAGATCTGCAACGATTTCAGCCATATAGATCGCGCGTGAAAAAAAAGAGTCGAAGCGTTATACTGGTTTTTGTAAAAATACGTCTTGAAGATTGTAAACGCGGCAACATACCGAGTACTTCGGTTGAACCGGAAAGCGGGGAATCGCGAAATTGATGAATACGCAGCTTCGAACGACAGCCACCAAGGGCGTGAAATTGACATGGGCGGGACTTTCCTCCTGGCCTTTCTGGGGCGCCATGCTGCTAATCCTATCGATCGTATACAAGCTGAATTGGCTCGACCATCAGCTTAATGTCGGCGGCATGAACCAGTGGAAATGGAAGGTCAACTACGGCGCGATGGTAATCGCGACATTCTGGGTTGTCTGGCTCGGCCGGCGAGCCAGAGCGGTCGCCTTGGCGGCGCTGGACATCTTGTTGTCTGCGCTTATATTCGCGGACCTTGTTTACTTCCGATACTTTAAAGACTTCATATCTATCCCCGTTCTGCTTCAGGCGAATCAAGTGAGCTCGCTTGAAGACAGCATCTGGAGCCTGATCCATAAGGGCGACTTGATCCTGTTCAGCGACATCCCCGTCGCTATCGCCTATGCCGTATGGGCATGCTGGTATTGGCGTCCTTCGCGGATGGCGCGCCGCACTGGAGTGACATTGTCGCGTACACGCTCGCGTTCCCGCCTCATGCTGAACTCGGCGCTGGCGATCGTGCTGCTCGCGCTCGGCATCTCTATGATCGTCGGTCCGGTCAATCAACAAAAGAACGGCTGGGCAAGCGGCCTTTTCGTCGGCAACTGGTGGAACATTCCGATCTACAACGTGACCGGGTTGCTCGGTTTCCATGGCTACGATTCTTACCGGTACGCCAAGGAACATTGGTTCAGCGGAGGCGTCGGCGAAGAGCAGATACAGGAGGCCAAGGATTGGTTCGCCGAACGCAAGCAGCTGCAGGAGCAGGCCGAATCGGAGCCTATGTTCGGCGCGGCCACCGGCAAAAACGTATTGATGATTCAAGCGGAGGCGTTCCAGTCGTTCGTCATCGGCCAGAAGCTGAACGGCAAGGAGATAACGCCGAATCTCAATGCTTTGATCGGGAAGAGCCTTTATTTCCCCAACTTCTATCACCAGACGGGGCAAGGCCGCACGTCGGACGCCGATTTTCTGACGAGCTGCTCGCTGCATCCGATGCCGACCGGGTCCGTATTCATCCGCTTCGCGGACCATGACTTCAACTGCCTGCCTGAGATCCTGAATGCGAAGGGCTACGATACGACGGTCCATCATGCCTACGACGGCAGCTTCTGGAACCGGAACAATATGTACCACAACATGGAGTACGGCAAGTTTTACAACATCAAGGATTACGACAACGACGAACCGCTCGGCTGGTCGATCGGCGACAAGTCGTTCCTGCAGCAGACGGTAGACCAGATCAAGGAACGAGGCGCTTCGCCGTTCTATGCCTTCGCGATCACGATCTCCGGCCATCATCCGTTTAATCTGCCCGACTACAAGACCGAATTCGATGTCGGCTCCTTCGACGGCACGACGTTCGGCGATTATCTCAAGGCGGCGCACTACGTCGATACGGCGATCGGAGAGCTCGTCGACCGTTTAAAAGAAGAAGGCTTGTGGGACAACACGGTGTTGATGCTGTACGGCGATCACGACAATTCACTGTACGACAAGAAGCCGTATGAGCAACTGCTCGGAAAGTCGCTGTCGGAGGAAGAGATGGACGCCATCATCCGCAAAGTTCCATTCTTCATTCACTTCCCGGTCGACGAGCACGCCGGGGTGAGCGAAAAAGCGGTCGGACAGCTGGACACCGCGCCGACCATCATGCAGATGCTCGGCATCCCGATGGGCGACAACAAAATGATGGGCGTCAGCATGCTGTCCGCGGCGGAAAAACCGGTCGTTTTCCGAAACGGCGGCTTCGCGGACAATAAAGTATATTTTATGCCTTCCAGCGACGGCACAGGCACGGGTGGCTCCTGCTACTCGCTGGCCGACGGCGCCCCGACCGACATCTCCGCCTGCGCGGCCGGCAGCGAAGCGGCCAAACGGGAGCTTCAAGTATCCGATGTCGTCGTCGAGCACAACCTGCTCCCTGAGTTAAAGAAAGAGGATTGATTCAGAGATAAAAAGAAGAGCGCTCAAGCCGCGGTTGGCGGCGAGCGCTCTTTATTTTTTGGGAGCCTTGATATGCGGGATGACCTTCTCCACCGCTTCGTCCTCCGAAGGCGCGGCAATATACCGGCCGTTGATGAAGACGAACGCGCGCTTGGCGCAAGGTCCGCAGTACGACTTGCAACCGACGCGGATCTCGGCGGCCGGATCCAGCTTCTGAAGCTTGCTCGTCAGCGTCTTCACCCGCGTATGCTTGCATTTGTCACAGATGCGAATGTCGTTGAGGCTGACGCCTGCATCCGGATCGGCTGCGGGAATAACGCGGATCTCCGGCGGAGCGAGCCGGTTTGCCTGGGCGGATAGTCGGCTCTCAGTGGTCGCCATGGTTCCCCTTGCTCGGGTTCGTGATGACGAAGCCTTCCTGCGGAAAATACAGATAATCGATCTTGACGCCGTCCAGCAGGTCGGCTCCCTTGGTCAACAAAACGTCGATATCTTTATCGGTCGAAACGATCTCGTCATCCTCAGTCGGCTTGGTCAAGTCCAGGCCGTAGTGGGCGTGATCGCCGTGGCTGTGCGTGATCAGAACGCGAAGGTACAGTCCTTCGTTCTCCGGCTTGTCCAACTCGAGCTTAAGGATCTTGGCGGCATTGCGCGTAATCTTGCATTGCATGATCGTGTTCACTCCAATCGTAGGCATCTCTCCCTGCCATGCCGATCGGCCTTGCCGGGGAGATCATGTTCTATTGTATAACCCCCCGGGACTTAAGTCCAGCGCTTCCGTCAAGAGACGCAAGCAATCGTCGTATATGTGCTCGAAGCCCGCCAGAGGCAGCGGATTGCGGCCGCAGCCCGCTTCGACGGTGAAGCCCGGTCTGCGGAACTTCGCGATGAACCAATCCTTGTATCCCGCATCGCTGCCCGCGAGCTCGATCGGACGATAGCCTGAGGCCAGTCCGAGCCTGCGCGCCCATTCCTTCGCTTCGGGCGGCTCCAGTCCGTCGTAATTCCAATAGATTTCTTCTCCCTGCGTATGAAGCGCGATGGCTGCGTCGAAGTTTTGCGCCTCGGTGAACGCCGCAAGCGCCGATGCCTCCGGCTCGGAGAGCGCCGCGTCGCCGCTGTAATCCCTCGGCGCCGGGCCGGGGACGCCGCGCCGCAGCCGCTCTACCTCCCAACCTGCGGGAAATTGGTCGTTCAGATCGACTCCCCTAATATTCGCCTTCCAGTTGCGATAGCAAGGAGAACCGCGGTTCCAACGGTTCACCTGCGCGGCGAACGGATGATCCGCCGGCAAGCCGTCCTGCACGAGCTCTACGCCGTCCGGATTGACCATCGGCACGACCCAGAGCGTCGACCGCTTGTAGAGGTCCGCCGCATCCAGCCCCCCGATCTGCGTCCTGCGGCGGCATGCCCGTCCGTAGTCCTCCAGAAAGCGCATCGCGATCGGCGTCGTGATCCATTCGTTGGCATGCATGGCGGCATTCACGTGCCATCTGAACGGTCCGTCCCCGATGCGGGCGGCCCAGATCGGCTTGCCCATCACGCTCCTGCCGATCGTCGCGATCTCCAAGAACGGAAAGGCGCGCTTCAGCCGCTTTAAATCGGCGGCCATCCGGTCCGGCCCGTAGCCGGACGAAGGCGCGACGATGCGCCCGCCCTGCGATGGCGGCAGCGCTATTCTGCCGCCCGCCGCGGGCTCCGCTCCCGCCGGCAATCGCGGGTTAAGCGCCCGCAGCCGCGATTCGTCGCAGCCGAAGCGATCCGCGACGTCCGCCAGCGTATCGCCTGGCTGGACGACATACCCGCGTCCCGGCAGGACAGGGACGAATAGCAGTTCTCCCGGCTTCAGAGGCTCGTCTGCCGGACGCTGCGGATTCGCCTCGATGAGCTCGCGGCAGCCGATTCCCGCTGCCTTCGCAATCGAGCGGTACGTATCTCCCGGCGCCGCTGCGTATTCCTCCATGCGCATCCCCATGCCCTCCCGGCGCGCATACTCCGCGAAGCGCTTGTACCTGCCTGCAGCGCTGCCTTCGCTTCATAGCGCGATTATAAGTTTTAGTTTGTATGCCCGCGATTGCTTGGATATGACTTGGAACGCAAAAAAGAAAGCCTTCCGTCCGTCGCTCGCGACGTTCGAAAGGCCTTGGCAGTAAAGAGAATCAGGCGCCCATATGCGGTACTTGCCAGACGACCGGCGTCAGCCGAATCTGCGCACCCAGCCAGTTCTGCGCGATCTCGCGGAATTTGGCCGGTTCACCGCTGCAGAAAAACTGGTGCAGCGGCGCTTCATCGCCCTCCGCTAATTGACCGGACCGCTCGAGAATCATGCGGATCTCCCGTGCGGTCTCGTCCGCGGAGCTGATGAGCGCGACGCCCGGCCCCATCGTCTCCGAGATCGTATCCGCCAGAAAAGGGTAATGGGTGCAGCCGAGAATGAGGCTGTCGATCCCCGCCCCCCGCAAGGGGGCCAATGCGGCCTCGACGACCTGGCTTGTAAAGGCAGACCGGAAGTTGCCGTCTTCCACCAGCGGAACGAAGTCCGGACAGGCCCTGCTAACGACCTTGACGCCGCCCTTGGACAGCAGGTTCAGCGCCGCCTCGTAGGCGCCGCTGCGGATCGTGCCCTCCGTGCCGATGACGCCGACGACGCCCGTTCGGGTCCGTCCTAGCGCCGCGCGCGAGCCGGGGCCGATGACGCCGACGACGGGCACGGACACCCGGTTCGTAATGTCGTCCAGCGCGACGGCGGTCGCCGTATTGCAGGCGATGACGATCATTTTCGGATTGAATTGAATGAGATAATCGACAATCTCCCGGGTAAATTCCACGACTTGCTCGGCGGAGCGGGATCCGTAGGGCGTGCGCGCCGTATCGCCGAAATATAAAATCTTCTCTCGGGGAAGCTGACGCATCACTTCTTTGACGACTGTCAGTCCACCCACTCCGGAGTCCAGGACTGCGATCGCTTGTTGCACGAGAACACCGCTTTCTGCTAAGGAGATGACGAATCTAGATAAATTATGAGATCTTCGCGCAAAAGGTACCTACATATTAGCGTATATTCAGATGCGGTTCAAGGCGCGAAGCAGCGCCGTCCGAACCGTCGGACGGCGCTGCTTCGACACTGGGCGGCGATCGCTTTAGAGCGCCTCCGCCTCCGGCGCTTCTTGCACATCGTCTGCCGCAGCCTTTTTGGCAAGCTTGGCGCGAACCTCGCCGGCCCAGTTGGCAGACCGTTTGGCCAGCGTCTGCGCGGCATTGCCGGCCGCCTTGCCGAGTTCGGCAGTCTTGCCGCCCACCAGTTGCGCCGTATCGGCAATGTCCTTGCGAAGCTCCTTGCCAGGCTTCGGCGCCAGCAGCAGCGCGGCCGCCGCTCCGAGAGCGGCGCCGGACAGCGCGCCGAACAGGAATGATTTAACAACTTTTCGCTCAGCCATTTGATGTTCCTCCTTCAAATGAATTCCATGCCATGACGGCGGATCGGCGCTTGCGCGTCAGGTTCCGTCTTCGCCGCCGGGAGAAGAGCCGAAGCCGTCCGACTCCGCCGAAGCCGCGGCTTCATGCTGCGTCCAGCGGGCGAATCGTCCCCGCCAGGCTTCAAGGATCGCCGCGGCGGTCTCAGCAGACCGGGCGGCCGCCTCGCCGAACGCGCGGCCGCCTTCCGCCACTCTCGCCGCCGTTCGGGCCGCGCCGCGGCATAACTCCGCGGCGTCGGCGGCGCCTTCGGCCAGACGCCGCCACTGCCGCAGCGTCTCCGCGCTGTCGGCCTCCAGCGTCTTCGCCGCCTGCCTGCAGGCATCGAGCGCCCGCGCCGCTGCCACCCCCGCGACCAGCGCCGCGACCGCCAGAGCGGCGAACATGGCCGCCGCCGCATAGCCCGCGATCATCCAGGCCATTTCGACTCTCCTCCCTTCTAATCGAACCGATATCAGCGAAGCCCGGGCATCCGCCCATGCGCTTAACACAGTATAAGAACGCGAAGCCCGTCCTGACACTTCGGACGCGCTCTATTTTTTTCCGCTGCCGGAAATCGTATTTTTTCCGCCGGGGCAACGCAAATAAAAGCCGGCCAGGGCCTTGGCCCCGCCGACTTGGATGTTGCTTCAATATCGCTGCCTCAAGACGTCGCAGCTCGCTCCGTCTCCGCAGATTTGCGACTTATCGCATACGTGCACTTCGCTCCGCCGTCCGCGATGCATTCCGTTCGCTTCACGTCGGCGCCCAGCAGCGCTTCGAACAGCTGATGCTCGCAGCTGCAAGCTTCCCGATATTTTCCCGCCACCTGTGCGATCGGGCAGTTAAATTCATATAGCGTATAACGCTCACCCGCCCCGTCGCGCTCCCAGTGCGACATATAGCCGCCGGCTTGCTGGATCGCGGCCAGCTCCGCCACCCGTTCCTCCAGCGTCGCGCCTGCCATCGCGGCTTTGTGCCTGGCGATCAGCTTGTCGCGGCGCCCGGCGAACATGCGGCCGATGATGGCTTCGCCGTCCGGCGCGCCATCCAGCTCGCCCAACAGATCGAGCGCCAGCTGCGGATATTTTTTCGGGAAAAGGTCGTCCGCGCGAGGCGTCAGCCGATATATGGACATCGGGCGCCCCATCGCTTGCTTGGCGACGGTAGCTGCGACCAAGCCCTCGCGCTCCAGGGCCTGGATATGACGGCGGATGCCCATCTCCGTGATGGACAGCGCCTGCGACAGTTCCGCAATGCTGCCGCTTCCGCGGGTCCGCAGCGTCTGAAGCAGCTGCTGGCGTGTTGTCATTCTATCTTCCTGCGGCAGCATAGGCCTCTCCTCCCACATTGCGGACGGTGCCTAGCAAATTAGCCGCCCGCTTATCCTCCTATTGTATAGGAAGAAGCGCGCAGCGTAAATTGCCAAACCTCGTCAGCGAATCTGTTCCCAAGGATCGAGCTCGGAACGCAAGTACGCCTTGACGGCTTCGGAAAATGCGTCCAGCAAGCCCTGCAATTCGCCCGTAAGCGGATGGAGCTGCGGCCGCTGCCACAGATCGTAGTCCTGCACGAGCGGCCGCCGCAGCGATACGAGCGCGCGCAGACGCTCGGTCAAGCGCTCGTCGATGACGCCTTCGCCGCCGATGACGCCGACGATGTCCTCATAGCTGCCGGCATCCCGCATCATGAAGCCGTCGATCAGGAAGCTGCCGATATCGGTTACGATCTCGAGCGCGAGGTGCAGACAGCGCTCCTGCGCTAGTCCCTGCAGCAGCTCGCCCCGCCATTCGCCCGCCAGCGTGGACGCAGCGGTGCCCAAGTCCGGCACGCAGCGCAGCCGGCTCGCGATTGCTTCCCTGTTTACGTAATACATGCCATCACCCTCAATCCTTCTTGCCCCGCTTTTTGCGGCCCTTGCGCCTGAGCCAGTAAACCATGATGAACGCGCTAATGATAATCACCAGCAGATAAGTCAGCATCTCAAAGAGATCGCCGGCTCCGGAGTCGGTCGTCGTGTTCACGGTGTCCGCTCCTTAGCTTTCGTAATCGACGACGGCTTGCGCTTCGCGAACGACCGACATATGCTCGATTACTTTTTTGTGCTCCGGGTGCACTTGGTAGGCTTGCAGGTCCTCGAGCGACGCGAACTTCGTGACAAGTGCGATGTCGTAGGAGCGCTCGGAATGCACGACGTCTGTACCGACCTCGATCGAGACGAGCTGTTCGATTTTCCCTTCCATGGCGCGAAGCACGGAAGCCGTCTTCTCGACGCTCTCCGCGCTGCGATCCTTCAACTTGAACAATACGATATGCGTCAGCATGTGCTTGTCCCCTCTCTGAATGGTGCTCAGGTTATCTCCCGCTTTTGCCGCATGACCGTCCGGCGCGAAGCGCATACTAAGCGCATTCTCGTCGGACGTGCGGAAGGAGGCAGGTCATGCGGTTCACTTATACGGTCGTGTTTACGTTGATCGGACTGGCGCTATGCTTGTTCAACGCGACAGGCCACGATCCTCACAACGCTTTTTTGTTCATGTTCAGCGTGCCGATCTGGTTCGTCGAGCTGTTCGGAGACATCCATCGGGTGAGCGTCATCGGGATGTATGCCCTCACCGTACTGAGTTACGCCGTCATCGGCGCGGTCTGCGACTACCTGATCGCCAAGCTGTACCGGAACAGGCGAGCGTAAAGCCCACCCGATCGGACTTATGAAAAAAAGGAGCCGGCAACGGCTCCTTTCTCCTTTGCGCAGGGTCGGTTATTCGACGACGATCTTGGACTTCATGGTCGAGTGGCCTTGTCCGCACATGATGGTGCAGTGAAGCTCAAGCGTCTTGCCCTTGTCGCTCTCAGGGAACGTATAATCCACTTCGGGATTGTCGGCGGTCAGGGTGAGGCCTGCAGCCTCGATACCTGCGCCGTGCACGCCCAGCTTGTTCGTGAATTTGATCTTGTAGTTGGTGCCGGCCTTCACGTGATACTCCGCTTGGTCGAATTTGTATCCTGCCGATGTAGCGCCGATTTTCAGCAGCTCCTGGCCTTCTGCCAAACCTGCTTCTTCGCTCTCGGGCTTCGCCGGCAGATCGTTAACCAAGAGGTACACGGCAAAAAGACAAGCCACAACAAGCAAGACAGGCATGATCCATTTAAACATCGTTGCTCCCCCTGCTTCATCGAAATGTCTACCTCTTATAATACCTAAAAGGGGTGCCGCAACTCAACTATTGCCGAAGTGAAAGCGTCAACTTTTTTTCACATTTGACAATTTCATGAACGCACATTATTTATTTTTTTCCAATTTTATCGCTTTGAATCATCGTTTTTGCTCTTTTCTTTTAATATCTCCACGATTTGTTTCAGTCTCCCGGGCAGCGGCAGGCCGATTCGGCCGCAATTTTCGATAATCGAGATCAATTCGTTCGCGAGATAAAAATAAGTCGCCCCGCCCAATACGACGTTAAGACCGAGCAGCAGATCGATCCGATGGCAAACGAGCAGCACCAGCAGCATCAGCCCCTTCTTGGTCAGGCCTCTGAAGCCGGTCTTGCTGTTAAGACCCGGTCCTGTACGTATCGCCGCATATACGCCCGTCACGTAGTCCACGCCCATCATGACGATCAGCAGCGTCATCGCCTCATTCCACATTCCGAATGCGAACGTTATGGCAGAGCCCAATATCGCAACGGCGCACGTCGTCGTCCAAGGCATCATTCCTCCCCCTTCCCAAGCCGCTAATTACGCCTTTCCCGTCGGCTTCGTACAACGTATGCGGCTGGGACAAGACCCGATCCGGCATTTGCGGCTTTTGCATCTACGGTTAAGCCAATACCGTCCAGGCGCGAAGGCGCGTGAGGTTGCCTTGCGGCGGGTAAGAGTTGTCAACGGGGTACGGCGGCCTGCAGTCGCAAATGCCCCGATTCCATATGCTCGGAATAGGCCGCCAATCGGAACGTTCATTACGGAACAGGAGGGATTGCGATGTCGCACTATGTTGAAGTAGAGCCAGGCGTGCGAATCTATGCGGAGGATATCGGCGAAGGTGCGCCTGTCATTTTCCTTCACGGCTGGCCGCTCAATCACAAGATGTTCGAATATCAGTTCCTGGAGCTGCCGCGGCTCGGCTACCGGTGCATCGGAATCGACCTGCGCGGATTCGGCAAGTCGGACGCGTCTTGGAACGGTTATAACTATTGCGGCATGGCTGACGATGTGCGAGCCGTCATCGACCGGCTTGGGCTGTCCGGCGCGACGCTGGTCGGCTTCTCGCTCGGCGGGGCGGTAGCCGTTCGATACATGGCCCGTCACGCGGGTCACGGCATCGCGAAGCTGCTCCTCGTCGGGGCCGCTGCGCCTTCGTTCGTGCAGCGGGAGGACTTCGTGCTCGGCACGCCGCCGGACAAGCTGGACGACATGCTTCTTCAAGCGTATTCGGATCGGCCTTCGCTCGTCATGCAGTTCGGTAAAATCTTCACGGCCAAAAAACCGAACAGCGGCATGGGCGCTTGGCTCCAGTCGCTTGGCTTCGAGGCTTCCGCCGTCGGTACGTACAAGGCGCTCGAATCGCTTCGCACGGAGGATCTGCGCGAAGATCTGCCGCTCGTCCGCGTTCCGACGGCCATCTTCCACGGGGTTCAGGACGAGGTTTGTCCGTTCGAGCTTGCCGAAGAGATGCAACGGAGCGTACCGGGTTCGACGCTGCACCGCTTCGAAGAGAGCGGCCATGCGCTTCTGTTCGACGAGCCGCAGTTATTCAGCGAGCGCCTTACCGCCTTTCTGGCGGATACGCTCATCGTGCCCGCTCCGATCGTGGTGGAACCCGAACAAACTCCGATCCTTTGAGGCCATTGGGCATAGAGGCACTGTTCCCGCTTAAAGGTCCGCGCCCATGACAGCAAGGCTCCACTTAAGAAGGCCTATTTATAACAAAAGGCCATACACGACAAAAAGGCAGACACGCCAAGAAAAGACTACAGACTACAGACAACATGAAAACCCAATCCCTGCAAGAAGCCCATTCACGCCAGAGAAAAGCCTACTGACTATAAGAAAGCCCGCTGCCTGCAAGATGCCTACTCACGCCAAGAAGACTCCGCCGCTTACAACCGGTCGGAGCCTTCTTTTATAATTTTTGCGGCATCTCATAAAGTGGCTGCGGTACCAAGTGCGCGCCTAAGCAGTTCGCTCTCTTCGTAATCGATGATTAGAATCCCTGCGCTTTAAGCCACGCTGCCGCTGCCGACGTCCAGCCCGAAGCATAGGGATGGCCTTCGGCGAGGCCAATGCCGTGCACGCCGCTGCTGTAAACATGCAGATCGAACAAAATGCCCTTCTCTCGCAGCGCCGCTGCGAACAGCAGGCTGTTCTCCACCGGCACGCCGGCATCGTCCGACGTATGCCACAGAAAGGCCGGCGGCGTATCGGCGCTTACTTGCAGCTCGTTGGACAACGAATCGACGAGCTCCTGCGAAGGCGCCTCGCCCAACAAGTTGAAGCGGCTGCCCGCATGCGTGTGCGGATCTCTCAGGGTAATGACCGGATAGCAGAGCACGATCAGATCCGGTCGGCTTGAGACGCGATCGATCTCGTCCTCGGCCTCCGGTCGCCCTGCGTCCCCATGCGTACCTGCCGACGCCGTCAGATGTCCGCCCGCGGAGAAACCAAGCAGCCCGATTCGGCTCGGGTCGATGCCGAACTCGGCCGCTCGCGAGCGAACGGTTCTAATCGCACGCTGGGCATCCAACAGCGGAGCGGGATGCTTGTACGGCGCGACGCGATAGCGCAGCACGAAGGCGGAGATACCCAGGCTGTTCAGCCATAGGGCGACCGGCTCTCCCTCGTGATCCGCGCGCATGCCGTATCCGCCGCCAGGTGCCACGATGACGACCGGCCGATCCGGCCCGTCGAGCAAATAAGGAAAGAGGGCAGGCCGGTCCTCCGGCGTATCGCCCTCCGCGTAAGGCGCACCGTTTGGCCATAGCAGCCATTCTTCTGGAATTCTATTCGACATCGTCGCACCTCGTTTGGATAAAGTTTCTAGCATCATCTCCCCTTATCCTAGCACAATCAACCCGATTTGCCGATACAATCGCATCCGATAGAATTGTCCGTTGCCAAGCTCGTCCGCGCATGCTACTATTGTTAAAATTTATGGAGCGAGAGCTAAGGGAGGACGATTAATCTTGGCCAAATACTATACGGAACCTTCGCGTACGTTCAGCGAGTATCTGCTCATCCCGAACTTGACGAGGCGCGAATGTACGACCGAACGCGTATCGCTGGTGTCCCCGATCGTCAAGCATAAGCGAGGCGAGCAGCCTCGCCTCACCCTAAACATCCCTTTCTCCTCCGCAGTTATGCAATCCGTCTCCGACGACGCGATGGCCGTCGCGCTCGCCCGCAGCGGCGGCATCTCCTTCATCTTCGGCTCTCAGCCCGCATCCGAACAAGCCCGCATGGTAAGCAAGGTCAAATCGTTCAAAGCCGGTTTCGTCGTGAGCCGTTCCAATCTGACGCCGGAGCACACGCTCGCCGACGTCAGAGCGCTTAAGGCATCCACCGGCCACTCGACCGTGGCGATTACGGACGACGGCTCTCCGCGCGGCAAGCTGCTCGGCATCGTCACGAGCCGCGATTACCGCGACAGCCGCGATCCTGCGGACAAGCGGATACGCGAGTTCATGACGCCTTACGAATCGCTCGTCTGCGGCCGATCCGGCATCTCCCTGCCTGAGGCAAACGACCTGATCTGGGCGCATAAGCTGAACGTGCTGCCGATCGTTGACGGCGAGCAGCGGCTCGAACATCTCGTCTTTCGTAAAGATTACGACGCCCACAAGGAATACCCGCTTCAACTGCTGGACGCCAACAAGAGCTACGTCGTCGGAGCCGGCATCAACACGCGGGACTACGAGGAGCGCGTCCCGGCATTGGTCGCAGCGGGCGCCGACATCCTCGTCATCGACGCCTCGGACGGCTATAGCGAGTGGCAGCGCGACACCATCGCCTACGTGAAGGCGAACTTCGATATTCCGATCGGAGCAGGCAATATCGTCGACCGGGAAGGCTTCCGCTATCTGGTTGAGGCTGGAGCCGACTTCGTCAAGGTCGGCATCGGCGGCGGATCCATCTGCATCACTCGGGAACAGAAAGGCATCGGCCGCGGCCAAGCTTCCGCGTTGATTGAAGTCGCCGAGGAGCGCGACCGCTACTTCGCGGAGACAGGCATCTACGTGCCGCTCTGTTCGGACGGCGGCATCGTGCACGATTACCATATCACTCTCGCGCTCGCGATGGGCGCCGACTTCGTCATGATGGGCCGCTACTTCGCCCGGTTCGACGAGAGCCCGACGCGCAAGCTGAAAGTCGGCAACAACTTTGTCAAAGAATTCTGGGGCGAAGGCTCCAACCGCGCCCGCAACTGGCAACGGTACGACAGCGGCGGCAAGGAGAACCTTCTTTTCGAAGAAGGCGTCGACTCTTACGTGCCTTACGCCGGGGGCTTGCAGGAAAACCTGGACAAGACACTCGGCAAAATTAAGTCGACCATGTGCAACTGCGGCGCGATCAGCATTCCCGAACTTCAGCGGGAAGCGCGCATTACGCTCGTATCGGCGACCAGTCTCGTCGAAGGCGGGGCGCACGACGTTATGATCAAGGAGACCGGCTTGTCCGGCGACTGACAAAGAAGCCCGCCTCCCTTTCCGCGGAAGGGAGGCGGCTTTATTTGTTTAGCCTTCTTATGTTGATCCTCATGCTCGATGATGGCCGCCTCACAGCAAAAGCAGCCCTTTTTTTATAATGCATATCACTATCCCCTCCGCTCAGGACAATCATTTCCCCCACTCCAGTACAAGTTAGGAGCATCTTTTTTACATCGCATTCCATTATCCCTTTTGCTCAGGACGAACTACTTCCCTTGCTTTGGCATAAGTTAATAGCATCTTTTTTACATCGCATACGATTATCCTTCTCATTCAGGACGAGCTCTTTCCCCGCTCTGGCACAAGCTAATAGCATCTTTTTTACAATCGCATACCATTATCCCCTTCACTCAGGACGAGTTTCTTCTCCAGTTCTGCTGAAGCTAGCAGCATTCGGCAAGCGCCTTGCTTGCATAAATTTATCTGCCTCCATCATTCCATCCATTGTATTGTCACCCTATCGTCGTTCGTTCTGATTCTATCATGTTGGTGTTGACTCTATTGTCGTTCATCGTCACTCGTTCGCCGGCTCGTGGCTTTGCGTTCAGCCATGTAATCGAGGGTCCACTTTACTGAGTCGATGGGATAATGGCATGCGCACCAAAAAACGAGTTCCTGAGCCGAGGGAGTAGTGGTATGTGCGCGACAAAACGACATGTTCCTGCGGCAAAGGTAAAGTGACATGCGAGCTACGAAAAGACATGGTCCTGAGCCAAGGGGATAGTGGTATGCGCCACTACGAAAAGACATACCCCTGAGCCAAGGGGATAGCGGCATGCGCGCTGCGAAACGACATGTTCCTGAGCCAAGGCGTTAATGCCTAGCCGCATAAAAAAACCACGCAGCCTAAGGACGCATTCGTCCGGTATGCTGCATGGCCTTGTTCACTACAATCGCATCCGCAAGCGCCCAAACATCTTTCAGCCGAAGCGCCCGCTGATATAATCTTCCGTCCGCTGATCGGACGGGTCGGAGAACAGCTTTTCCGTATCGTTGTACTCGACGACTTCTCCGTTTAGGAAAAAGACGGTCTGATGCGATACGCGAGCCGCTTGGTGCATGTTGTGGGTCACCATGACGATCGTGTATCGATCTTTCAGCTCCTGCGCCAGTTCTTCGATCTTGAGCGTCGAGATCGGATCGAGCGCGGACGTCGCTTCGTCCATCAACAGGATGTCGGGACCGACCGCGAGCGCGCGCGCGATGCACAGGCGCTGCTGCTGACCGCCGGAGAGGCTAAGCGCGGAGCGCTTCAGGTGGTCTTTGACCTCATTCCAGAGTGCAGCCGAGCGCAGGCTGTTCTCTACGATTTCGTCGAGTTCGCGCTTTTTCGTAATGCCGTGCAGACGCGGTCCGTAAGCGACGTTGTCGTAGATCGATTTGGGAAACGGATTCGGCTGCTGGAACACCATGCCCACTTTTTTGCGCAGCGTCTCGACATGTACGTCTCCCGCATAAATATCGGTGCCGCCGATCTCGATGCTGCCCTCCACCCGAGCGCCGGGGATCATGTCGTTCATGCGGTTCAGCGTACGCAGCAGCGTCGACTTGCCGCAGCCGGAAGGACCGATGAACGCGGTGATCGCCCGTTGGGGAATTTTGAGCGACACTTGCTTCAGCGCCTGGAAAGCGCCGTAGAATAAATTCAGTCTCTCAATCTCGATAAGCGCCGTTCCTTGCACGATAATTCCTCCTTGTATTGACCCTTCGGTCCTAACCCTAACACGAACACTAGCCCGAACCTGACACTAACCCTTCATGCTGCGCGCTTTGAGCCAGAGCGGCACGCGGAATACGAGATTGATCATGAGCACGATCATGATGAGCACCGCCGTCGCCTTCTGCGCAATCTCGCCGGCGTCAGGCACGATGGCCTCGGACTGGACGTACCACAGATGCACCGCGAGCGTCTCGCCGGGCGAGAACAGGTTAAAGTCCCACATCGAGCCGGAAGTCGTGACGCCCGCCGTCAGGATAATGACCGCGCTCTCGCCGAACGCGCGTCCGGCGGTCAGGCAGATGCCGGTGACGATGCCGTTCAAGGCAACCGGAATGAGCACTTTGCGGATGGTCTGCAAATGCGTGGATCCAAGCGCGAACGATGCGTTCTTGAGCTCCACCGGCACTGATCGCAGCGACTCTTCCGTGACGCGGGTCAACATCGGAAGATTCAAGAAGGCCAGGCTGACCGCCCCCCCAAGAATCGTGAGATCGAGATGGAAAATGTCGACGAAAAGCGAGATGCCGAACAGACCGAAAATAATCGACGGGACCGAAGACAGTCCTTCGACGCAAATGCGTATAAAACCGATAAAGCGGTTGTCCGGCGCAAATTCCGCCAGATAAATGCCTGCCGCCATGCCGAGCGGAATGGAGATTGCAAGCGACAGGAACAAAATGTAGAACGAATTGAACAACGAAGGCCCGATTCCGCCGCCCTCCTCGATCTCGCTGGGCAGGCCTATAAGGAAGTCCCAGGTCAACAGCGGCAAGCCTTTGCGCAGCAGCATGAACAGCAATCCGAGAATAAACAGGATAATGCAGAAGCCCGCCGTCCAGACGAAGACGTTGAAAATGCGGTTTTTGGTCGCAGCCGATCCGCTACGCCGTTTGAACGCATGCTCGCCCAAGCCTGTCGCCTGCGGCGCCGGGGAGCCCGAAGCGATCGGTGCGCCTGCGCCCTTGGATGAATCGCTCACAGCGCTTTCTCCCCTTTCTTCTGGAGCAGCCGCACTGCGACGATCAGCAGGAGCGAGATCGCGAGCAGCAGGAAGCCCATCAGGTAGAGCGCGTAGTTCCAGGTCGAGTCGAACTCGACGCTCGTGATCTGCATGACGATATTGCTCGTCAGGACGGCCGTCGGCGTGAACAAGCTGTCCGCCAGCTGCGGCGTGTTGCCGATGACCATGACGACGGCCATCGTCTCGCCGATCGCGCGCGCCATGCCGAGGATGACCGCGTACACGATCCCTCTTTTGGCAGCCGGCAGCACGACGCGGAAGATCGTCTGGAATCGGGTCGAACCGAGGGCATACGACGCGTCGCGATACTTTTTAGGAACAGCCGAGATGGCGTCGTCGCTGATGCGGGCGATCGTGGGCAGCACCATGATCGTGAGCACGATCGCCGCCGCAAGCAAGCCGTCTGCCAAGTCCCGGCCGGTCAGCTCGCGAAGCATCGGAATCAGGATCGTAAGACCGAGATAGCCGTAGACGACCGAAGGAATGCCGACGAGCAGGTCCATCACGGGACGAAGCGCGCCGCGCAGCCAGCCCGGCGTAATCTCCGCGAGGAAGATCGCGATCAGCACGGAGATCGGGACGGACAGAATAAGAGTAAGCCCGGTAAGGGCGAATGTGCCGAAGATAAAGAGCAATGCGCCATAGTGCCCGTTCTCCGGGTCCCAATTGGCGGAGAAGAAAAATTCTTTGAAGGATACGGTCTCGAACGTCATCATCCCGGTCCGGAACATTAAGAACAGGATGCCGAACAGCACGAGACAGACGAAGACGGCCGCGGAGACGCAGACGACCTTGAACGTCGAATTGAAAAATTTCAGCCGGGATCTGCGGTCAAGCGGATCGCCGCCGGCTTGGCGCAAGCTGTTGCCCAGCTCCGCCGGCGCGATGACGCGGCTCTGCGCGTTCATCTCAAGCATAGGACGAATCTCCTCTCCCAGGTGGACAGCATAAAGAAAGAAAAAGCCGGCCTTAAGCGCTAAGACGCTGCAGCCGGCTTCGCGACGTGATACGTACGGTTACCGCTCGGATTACTTGACGGCGGACAGCGGGATGAACTTCAGCTTTTTCAGCGAGCCGTTCTGGAACTTCGCGCTCTGAATGTACTCGATGAACGCCTTGGTCGCGCCCGTCGGCTGGCCCTTGGTCATGAAGTAGCCGATGCCCCATACTTTGTACGTGCCGTTCAGTACGTTTTTCTCGGTCGGCGCAGCGCCGTTGATCGACAGGGCCTTCATCTTGTCGGTGACGTACGGCAGATCGATGTATCCGATCGCGTTCGGCGTCGTCTCGATGGCGGTCTTCATGTCGCCGCTCGAGCCGGTTTCCTTATAGTTGTCGCCCTTGGACATGAAGTCCTGGCCTGCCAGTGCCTTCAATTGGAAGTTGACGCGCGTGCCGGAACCGAACTTGCGGTTGACGACGACGATGCTCGCGTCGGAGCCGCCGACGTCCTTCCAGTTCGTCACTTTGCCGGAGAAAATGTCTTGAAGCTGCTTCGTCGTCAGGTTGTCGACGCCTACGTTCTTGTTGACGACGGCTGCGAACACCGTCACTGCGACCGGATTGGCGACTTGGCCGTCGAATTTCTTAAAGCCCGGTACGTCGGTGGAAGCGTCCCAGTCGACTGCGCCGATGTCGGCGATGCCCTTGCGGACGGATTGCGGTCCCGCGATGGAGCTGACAGCCGAGGCCGAGATCTTGACCTTCGGGTTCAGCTTCTGGAATTCGCTCTTCGCTTGCAGCGTCAGCGGCAGCAGCGCCGAAGAGCCGTTGATGACGATCTTGCCTTTAAGCGAGCTGGCAGCGGACGCGACCGAGGCGCCGCCTGCCGTCAAGGATACGGCAAGCGCGATCAGCGCGGCCGGTTTGAACCATTTTTTCATAGGAATGAGTGCTCCTCTCGTAGTGGGGGAAATGATTGGTATTGCGGATAACGCGGTTGAGCGAATGTTTTGAATTAGTAGAGATTAGCGGGAGATCGGCTTCCAGGACGCGTTGGCATTCACGTACAGGCCGTCTTCTAGGGCGATGACGATCTGCGAGCCGTCCACCGCAAGACCGGAAGCGTCGGCAGGTACCTTATACAGCAGCTTCTTGGCGCCCGAAGCGGGATCGACCTCATAGATGGCCGATTCGGTGTCGCTGACCGAGGTCAGGACGTACAGCTTGCCGCCGGAGAGGACCAGTTCCTCTACGTCGCCATCGGCGAAGATCGTGGCGCTCTTCTTGTCTTTGTCTACCGACACGACCGCCGCCTTCGCGTTCTCGTCGGCTACGCTCACGTAATACACCGTGCTGCCGTCCGGGGAGACGACGAACAGCTTGTCGTCCTTGGCGGACGTAAGCGCTACGGCAGCCGGCTTTTCGGCGGACGTGTCGTACAGGTTGACCTGCACCTGTTCGCCGCTTGCGTCGATGGCGACCGCATCCTTGTCCAGATCCGCGGAATCTGCCGTCGCTTTCGGAGGCGTCGTCACGAGATACGTGAACTTTTTGCCGTCCGGGGATACCGACAGCGACGATTTGTAATCGACCTTGTCTTCGACGATCTTCGAGATCGTGCCGGACGCGATGTCAAGCTTCGCGATGACGCTGCCTTTGTCGCCCTGGAGGAAGTAGATCGCGGTACCGTCGGCGGACCAGACAAGCTCGGTCTTGATCGAATTGTCCTTGGTCACCTGCGTCGATTGCTTGCTTGCCAGGTCGATCACGTATACGGCGCCGTCTGCATCCGTATACGCAGCCTTCGCGCCGCCGGGAGCGACGACCAGGTCCGAGCTTCCTTCGGAAGCGAGCAGCTCGGCCGACTTGCCTGTCGCAACGTCAACCAGGTAATCCGTACGCTTCGCATCGCTCTCCACCGACACGATCGCTTGGCCTGAGTTAACGAAACGCGCATTTTCCCCGCCTGCGAGCAGCTTGATCGTGTTGATGGCCAGCTTGCCGTCCTTCAGCGCCATCGTGCCGCCGAGCGCTTGGACGAAAGGCTTGACAGCTACGAACGCGGTGCCGTTCACGCTCTTGACCGGCTGGTTCAGGCTGACGACGCTGCCGTCTACCGACACTTGCTTGGCCCCCGTCTTGAAAGCAAAGGAATGCGATTCCAGCGTGACCGTCGTATACCCGTTAAGCGCCGACAGCTTGGCGCCGAGCGCCGCGCTCAGGTCGCGTACGGATACGAGGGTCTCTCCGTTCGACAGCACCGTGCGTACCGGCGCGTCCGCGTAGTTGACCGCGAATACGGATTGCTTCACCTGCAGAGCTTCGGTCTTGGCCGCGACCGCCTTGACCGATACAGGCTTGACCACTTGAGCGGCTCCTGCCGTCCCTGCTGCCGCCGTTCCCAGCGTCGCTGCCAGAATCGTTGCCGTGATTGCTTTCTTCATCACCATGTGCGCCCAGTCACCCTTCTTTTGATTGATCTGTCCTCATTATAGGGAGCGATTGTAAACCGGGATGGCGAGCTATATTTTGGAAATGTAAATTTTTCCTCGCGTTATCAATTTAGACGAGTCCCGGGACTTCGGTCGCGAAATGAACAACAAAAAATCCCGGCCATGCTCCCCTAATGGGGCATGACCGGGATTCCGGAAGGAAAAATCGGACCTCAGGTCCCGTTTTACACGTAGTCGAGCGTCTTGACCTGATTCAGACAGATCGTTTTGGCCAGTGCGCCTTCGGGCAAGCTGCCCTTTAGGATAATCTCCCTTTTTTCGCCTGCCCGCAGGTCGAAGTAATTGTCCGAGAGCGTGCCTGGCACGTCGACAAGACCGACGTCCTTGGCGAATACGTCGCTCGACAGGGTAAAGCGGATATCGCCGCCTGGGAGCGCCTCCTGTTCGAGCTTCACGTTCGCGGGCTTCAGCGCCAGCCGATAGGGCTTGCCAAGCAAATAGGTGCTCGCGGACAGCCTTTCCTCGCCTTGATACAGGTCAACGCAGACGATCGTCTTCGCTGCGTCGAAGCCGGCGGTCGAGAAGGTGCCGATACGAGTCGAACGGTGACCGACGCCCCGGACTTCATTCACGACCGACTGCACGACGCGATCGGAACCCAGGTCGTAAAATTCGACCACGATACGCCCTTCGAAGCTGCCGTGATCGTGGATCAGGTACAGCTCGGCCTCATCCTGTCCAGGCGTAATCTTCGCATATGCGTTCGGCGATTGGAAGCTGCGTTTCATATAGAAGTAAGACGGCTTGTGCACCTTGGCATAATCGACGAGCGCCCAGCTGATCGACGGCCACAGATCGCTCCACTGCCAGATGAGCGCGCCGGACGTATCCGGCATCCGCGACACCCAGTGCTCGACGCCGAACCGAAGCGCGTTCGCCTGCACGAGCTGATTGACGTATACGAACTCGTCCTTCGACGCCGGCAGCTTATAATCGCCGACCGTGTAGTAGAACAGTCGCTGAATGCCGTTCGGCGCCTTCTGCATGGCGTCCAGCTTGGAATCGCGCAGCGTGCAGCTCGGATCGACGAGGTTCAGCAGGTAATTCGACGGATAGGACTGCATGCCGAACTCGGACAAGAACCGGCCGTTGACCTCGCGGTATTCCTCGTACGGGTGCGTCTGGCCCCAGACGTACCAGGAGTGCAGGTCGCCGTAGTTGCCTTCGAGCTTCGTATGATCGAATGTGAGCGAGTAAGGGCTCGACGGCCAGTACGGACGAAGCGTATCGACCGCGCACGCATCGTGCAGCACTTCGAAGTACAGCTTCTCGCCGTATCCATGCTTGCGGCGAACCCGGCTGCGCTCGACGAACACTTGGTTTTCGTTGTTGCCGCACCAGAGCACGATGCTCGGATGGCTGCCGAATTCGGAGATGACGAAGTCCGCTTCCTTGCGCACGAGGGCGCTGAACGCGTCGTCGTCCGGATAGTCGCCGCAGGCGAACATGAAGTCCTGCCAGACCATGATGCCGAGTCGGTCGCAAGCGTCGAAGAAATCGTGATTCTCGTACGTGCCGCCGCCCCATACGCGGATCATATTCATGTTCGCCGCAGCGATGCGCTCGATCTCGATCTCGTACTCTTCCTTGGTATCGAGATTCGGGAACAGCTTGAGCGGAATCCAGTTGACCCCTTTGCAGAGTACGGGAACGCCGTTCACCTGGATAATGAACTTGCGCCCTTGTTCATCGTAAGGCATGTCGAGGCGGATCTCGCGCAGGCCGACCGCGCGCGACATCGTCGCGACGGCCTCTCCCGCCTCGTCCAGCACAGACGCCTCCAGCCGGTACAGCGCCTGCTCGCCGTGTCCGAGCGGGTACCACCGCTTCGGCTGCGCGATCTCCAGCGCCGCGTCGTAAGCCGCGACGCCGGGTTCAATCTCTACGCGATCAGTCCGCTCGGCGACGATCTTCTCGCCGTCGAACAGCCGATAGCGAAGCGCGGCTTCTACAGCTTCTGCGCCCGCCGAGGCCAACTTGAAACAAGCGTTCACGATCGCCTTGCGATCCGTCAGATGCGTGATCGCATAACCGAGCGCATCGGTCCGGACGACGTCGTACGCTTCGACCGCGACCGGCTTGTGAATGCCGACCGTCACCACTTTGGCGCCCCAATCCCAACCGTACCCGTACTGCGCCTTGCGTCCGAACAGCCGCGCCGGGATGCCGTTCCACAAGTTCAGCGGTTCGCCGAACGCCGCTTCCTTTTCCTTGAGCGTCTTCGTCGGCGAGGCGATGCGGACCGAAAGCTCGTTGTCCGCCTGCGCGATGCCTTTGATATTGAACCGATACGCCATGAACATATTTTCCGTCGTTCCAAGCACCTGTCCGTTCAGCGAGACCTCGGCGAACGTGTCGACGCCTTCGAGCACCAACTCGAGCGCGTCCCGCGACAGCTGCTCCTCGCCTAGCGTAAAGTTGCGCTTGTATGTCCATTCGTCGAACTCGACCCACTCGATTTTAGGCTCCAGTTCCGTGTCGTACTCGTTGGCGAGCACGCCTTGCGCCATCAGGTCCTTCTGCACGAATCCGGGTACCGTAGCCGAATAGCGATCGCCGGTGCGTCCGTTCGACAGCTCCCAGCTTCCGTTCAATAACAATCTCGTCATTTCGTATGCTCCTACTCCACTCGATTCGATTACTATCATCTTGCCCTATTGTACCTCATCTAACTCCATATGTTTAGGCTAATTTATATTGTTATTTGCTTATTATTATCAACATTCAGGTTACAAAAAGAACACCTCCGTCTGCGACAAGCGCATCAGAAGGTGTTCAGTCTCTACCAAATCGACGTTATGCGGCTAAATCATTTGGCCGGAAAAACAAAGGCATAACTGCCGGATCCGACCCGCATATTCGCGTATCCTTCGTCAGACGCGAGCATGGTGACATCGCTCGACGAAATGACAGGCAAGCCGTCAACGACGACATCGCCGGCTCCCGCCGGCAATCTGACCGAAGCGGACGCGCCGGCGGGCACCTCCACGTCCAGCCTGTACGTATCGCCCTCGCGGCGCCATGCCGACCGGATCCGCCCGTAAGGCGACTCCAGCGAAGCGGAGGCGTGGCTCAGTTCCGTACCCCCGAAGAGCGGCGCGATCCGGATCTCCCGGTAAGCCGTGGACGTCTCGTCCATATCGAGCCCGGCGATGCGGCGGTACATCCAGTCGCCGATGGCGCCGTACGCGTAATGGTTGTAGGAGTTCATGTCGTCGCTCCAGAACGTGCCGTCCGGCTTGACGCCGTCCCAATGCTCCCAGATCGTCGTCGCCCCCTGTTTGACCGAGTACAGCCAGGACGGATAGCTCTCCTGGAGGAGCAGCTTCACCGCCGTCTCGTGATAGCCGTGGTCCGACAGCGCGAAGCAGAGGTACGGCGTGCCGACGAAGCCGGTCGTCAAATGGTGATCGTTCTGCACGACGAGCTCGTTCAGCTCCCGCGCGACTCGCGTCTTGACTTCGCCTTCGACCAGATCGAAGACGAGCGCCAGCGCGTGCGCGGTCTGCGTCGGCGCGGCGAGCCTGCCGCCCGGCGTGACGAACTCGCGGCGAAAAGCTTGCACGACGCGGTGAAGCAGCTCGCCGTAACGCCTAACCTCGTCTGCCCTGCCGAGCACGACGGCCGCATCCCGAACCAGCCGGGCCGAATAGGCGTAATACGCGGTCGCGATAAAGTCTTTGGGCGTCGCGCCGATGTAGCTGTTTTCCTTGGCGTCCAGCCCGAGCCAATCGCCGAAGTGAAATCCCGTGTTCCACAGGTATTCGTCTTCGCCCTGCGCGCGAATATATTCGACCCATGCCTTCATGCTGTCGAACTGCTCCTCGAGCAGGCGTTTATCCCCGTAGCACAGATAGATCGTCCACGGGCAAATGACGGCCGCGTCGCCCCAGGCTGCAGAGGAGTGGCGCTTGAGCACGTTCGGGATCACGTACGGCACGCCTCCGTCCGGCAGCTGATCGGCGGCGAGGTCATGCAGCCATTTGGCGAAAAACGGAGCGACCTGATAGTGGTAAGCCGCGGTCCGCACGAACACCTGCGCGTCGCCCGTCCAGCCGAGCCGCTCGTTGCGCTGCGGACAATCGGTCGGGACATCCAGAAAATTGCCCCGCTGACCCCAACGGATATTTTGGTTCAGGCGGTTGATCAGTTCGCTCGAACAATCAAAGCTGCCGGTCTCCGGCATGTCGGAGTGCATCACCTCGGCTTCGAAGGCTTCCAGCGGCAGCTCCTCTTGGTCCTGGCCGGGATATCCCTCCACCTTCACGTAGCGGAAGCCGAAAAAGGAAAACGCGGCTGCGTAAGTTTCCCCCGGTTCGCCGGAAGCCGTATAGACAAGCTGTTGCTTGGCGCCTCGCAAATTGCCGAAATAAATGTTGCCTTCGCGGTCGAGAATCTCCGCATGGGCAAGCTTCAGCGTCGTTCCTGCCGGAACGTTCAGCTTTAGCCGGACGCGGCCGACTAGGTTCTGGCCGTAATCGAGCACCGTGTCTCCCGCCGGCGTGCGGAGCGCTGCGACAGGCATGGCTCGCTCGGTCACCCGCACCGGCCAGTTCTCCTGGGCGACCAGCCGTCCCGCATTCGGATCGGCGACTGTGGCTGCGCGCCAACCGGCATCGTCGTAATCGGACTTGCGCCACCCCTCCGGCTCTTGACGCGCATCGTAGATCTCGCCATGGTATATTTCCGAGTAGGAGAGGCCGCCCGTCGACGTTTTCCACGACGTGTCGGAGACGATGACGCGCTCGCTGCCGTCGGCCAGCCGCACGTGCAGTTGAATCAATACCGCCCGGACGTTGCCGTAAATATTGCGGTGGTTCTCCCAGGCCAGCTCGCCTTTGTACCAGCCGTTGCCGAGCGCCGCGCCGAGCGCGTTGACGCCTTGCGCCAGCCGATCCGTCACGTCGTAGGTTTGATACTGCAGCCGCTTGTTGTAGCTCGTCCAGCCCGGCGTCATCAGGTCTTCCCCGACCCGCTCGCCGTTCAGGTACAGCTCGTATACGCCCGCCGCTGTCGCATAGAGGCGCGCCGACACAATATCGCCCTGCAGATCGAATGTCTTGCGCAGCAGCGGCGAAGGCTCCGCATCCGGGTCGTAAACGGCCGGATCGGCTCCGATCCACGATGCTTGCCACTCGTCCGGCGACAGCAGCGCGGTCTCCCACCAAGCCGTTTCGCTCCAGTCCGATTCCGCGCCCGATCCGTCCCACACTTTCACCCGATATACGTATCGGGTTCTCGACCGCAGCGCCGGCCCTTCGTAGGGCACCAGAATCGACGTACCGCTCGCTACGCGCCCCGTATCCCAGAGCGGCGACGCCAATCCGTCGTCCCCTTCCGCCACCTGAATCCGGTAGCCGGACTGCGTCACCCCGCGCTTCTCGCTCCTCAGCTTCCACGACAGCCGCGGATGCGGCACGTCGATGCCGAGCGGCTCGGTCCGGTATTCGCAGGTTAATCCATATAGGGCAATCGTCATTTGTCCTTCCCCTCCCGCTTTTCATGCAACCGCCTTCATCTTATAATGAAAAGCGGCAACAAAAACGCGGCGATCCCGACATCCGATAAGGGGATATCCGACATTCGATCTGGGGAGGGGATCCGAAAAATGGCAAAGCGGACGATCGGCTTGATGAACGGAGATCGTTACTTTAAAGACAATCTGCCGATCTATGTGAACAGGGCCGTCGAATCGTTCGATCTTCACGAGCATCGACACGATTTTCTCGAGATCAGCTACGTGTCCGAAGGCAGCGGCGTCCATCACACGTCCCAAGCCTCGGTGTCCGTGAGCCAGGGCGACCTCGTCCTGCTTCCCGTAGGCGTCTCCCACGTATTCAGGCCGCTCTCCGCATCGAAGTCGCGGCCGCTTGTCGTGCGCAATTGCCTCATCCAGACGGAAAGGTTCGCTTCGCTGCTTGGGGATTTGCCGGGCTGCGGAGCGCTGTCCCCGCTGCTGACGCAGCCGGACATACGCTATTACCGCGACCGGGACGGCGAATGCGGTCGGTTATTCCAGCGGCTTCACCACGAATACGGCGCCAGTAGGCCCGCGCGCGAGGCAGCCCTTTATATGCTGCTGCTCGAGCTCCTGATCCTTCTGCACCGCCTCGAGGAGGAGCAGGCAGCGGATACCGCCAAGCCGCTGGCCGGCATGGAGGAGGCGCTGCGCCTGCTGCACGCCGACTATGCGGCGCCGCTCTCCACGGCGGCGCTCGCCGCATGCGCCGGCATCGGCGAGCGCCAGTTCCTCCGCGTATTCGGCAAGTATACCGGCATGACCCCGCTCGCCTACCAGCAGACGCTGCGCATGCAGGAAGCTTGCCGCCTGCTGCGGGACACCGACTGGAAGCTTGCGGCCATCGCGGCCGCGACCGGCTACCAGGACATGTCCCACTTCGCGGCGCTCTTCAAGCGCATCGTCGGCTGCGCGCCCGGGCGCTACCGCAAGCAATCGCGCTCGGGTCTGTCGGCAGGTGACGCAGGCGGCGCTGACTTACCGACTTGACCTGGCTGCTGACAGTTTACGCTGCAGGCGGCGAACATGAACTTCTTGGACCCGGCTGCACCTGGCTCTCAGACAACCGCGCTACAGCTACAGACGGACGGCAGGTTCGGCCGCCAGCTTGCGCTGCATTTTCAGCGTTCGGACGTATTCCATCGGCGTCATATCATACTTGTCCTTGAACATCTGAACCAGATGCCTCGGGCTGATCTTGGACAAGCCCGCCAGCCGCTTGATCGACAGCGGCTCGTAATAATGCTGCTCGATGTACGCGCGCAGATGCTCCAGCGCGATGTCCAGCTCGCCGCTGCGCTCGGAAACGAGCTCGTTGAACACGCGGTGCAGCAGCTCCTGGAACATGAACTGGCCGCGGAACCGCTCCAGTCCGCTGTCGCCGGCCATGCTCCCGTAGGCTGCGCGGCACATCGCGGCCAGCGACACCGGCGGGATCCGCAGCGGCCGGCCGGCGTGCGGCAACGGACTCCGTTCGACTGCCCGGGCTTCTTCGCGTGCCCGGCCGCGATCCCACCTGACGTCGAATCCGAACACATACATCGTCAGCGGCGCCTCGCCCTCCGACACGAGCGACATCGAGGTTCCAGGCTCCCCGACGAATACCGTCCCTTCTGTGACCGTGAACGCTTCGCCCCCAGTCACAAGCGTGCCGCTCCCCTCCGTCAGCGCCAGCAGCGTGTAGGACGATCCGAGGACGGGACAGGCGAAGTTTGCTTCCCCCGTCCGCCTCGCGATCCTTCTCGCCTGCCTGAGCTTGAACCAAAGATGGTCCAGATGGTTCAATCCGTCAGTTTGCATCTCCGATCCCCTCTTCCGTACTCCAAGTATAATACGATTTTATTGATAACGATTCTCATTGTCAAATAAACGGAACGCCCGACGTCTCCCGCCGGGCGCTTCACCATATCATACGGCCCATTCCATCGTTGGTTCCGTATCCACTTCTGTGTCGCATGATCATACGGCCCATTCCATCGCCGGTTCCGCATCCGCATCTATCTCGCATGGCAGCCTGCCGCTGTCCAGCAGCGGATAATCGTACAACCGGCCTTCGTACACGATCTCGAATGCAGCATGCTTCCGGAAGTGATCGGGCGTGACGAGCGAGGAAGGGCGGTCCCAAAGCGCAAGCCCGGCCGCGCGGAGCGCCTCCGCTACGAACTGCGAGCAGAAGTAGGACTTGTCGCTGCCCATCCCGCGACCGAGCAGTACGCCGAACAGTCCACGAAGGTTATAGCTGTATTGTTCCCGCTGTTCCTTGAACGTCTCGACGACGCGCCTTGCGCCTTCATGCTGATCTTGCGTCAGCCGCAGACGCAGCAGCATGCAGCGCGTATCAGGGAATTGGCTGAACGTGCCCGTGTAGACATCCTCTTCGACGAATCCGCCCGAGAACGGATTCGTCGCCTTTTTACGCCCGAAGCTGTATACCTCCTCCAGGCCGGCGTCAAAAACGAGAGAAGCATGATTGTAGGGCGCGGACGTGAACCGTTTGATCATCGTCGTGAACCATGTGCCCGTATCCGTCAACAGGACGTAGACGCTTTTCTCCCGATTGTTCCTGCACGTCCGCTCTATCATAACGCTCGCTCCCGTCATTTATTCTCTATGACGTTAGCGTACCAAAGGAAGCCATCGGCGGAATCTGGCGGAGGTGCGGTTTGCCGGACAGACTTTAGTCTTGGCATAAACTGGACCGCGATGCATTATGGCTTAAAGGTTTTATTTTTGCCGGACGCTCCTGCACGCGCACAAAAATCCCCGCTGCCGTCATGCGGCCGCGGGGCGAATGTCTCTCTCTCTATTGGCGGATCTGTCTGATCATGCTTGTCGTCTATTAGAAAATAAAGTCTTCGTCGCGCAGCTGCTGCACGTTGGTCGTGCGAACGTAGCCGTTGCCCTTCTTCGAGAAGAAGTCGTGCTGCTTCGTGCGCGTGCTGATGCCGTTCTGGACGATCGGATTGATCTCTTCGTCATCGAACAGCGGCTCCAGCCCCATGTTCATCATCGCCTTGTTGGCGTTGTAACGAAGGAACGCTTTGACCTCATCGGTCAAACCGACGGCGCCGTAGAGGCTCTCCGTGTACGCTACCTCGTTGTCGTGAAGGTACCGCAGCAGACCCGTGAGCGTCTCGTACGCCGCGGTCTGCTCGTCCTCGTCGAGCTTCGCGTATATCTCCTGCGCCAGCAGCCCGACGTATACGCCGTGGATGCTCTCGTCGCGCAGGATGAGGTCGATGATCTCGCCGCTGCTCGTCATCTTCCCCTGGCCGGCCAGGTAGAGCGGATAGAAGAAGCCGCTGTAGAACAAGTAGCTCTCAAGCAGCACTGAAGCGCCCATCGCCAGATACAGGTCTTTCGGCGTGTTGATGCTGTTGTAGTACTGCGCGATCGTCTCCGCCTTCGTCTGCAGGTGCGGATTGCGCTCGACCCAAGCGAACACCTGGTCGATCTCCTCCGTCGTGGCCAGCGTCGTGAAGATGCTGGAGTAGGACTTGGCGTGGATCTGCTCCATCATCGCCATGAAGCCGAGCACGGCTTTGCGCTGCAGGCCTTCGACATGCTCCAGAATTTTCGGCATGCCGACGCCGCCCTGCACGGTGTCGAGCAGCGTGAGGCCGCCCAACACCTTCATGTACAGATCGCGCTCTTCGTCGTTCAGCTCCATCCACGACATCTTGTCGTCGGACAGCGGGATCTCCTCGTCCGTCCAGAACTGCATGATGTTCTGGTTCCAGAACATCGCGGAGAAATCGTCGTCGGGCCGGTTCCAGTTGACCGCCTTGTGCGTTGCCATAGCTCTAATCTCCTTCAAGTTCGCCGTGCCGTCGTCAGACGGCGCAGGCGATGCATTCTTCAACGGTCAGGCGGTTCGTCCGCGTATAGTAAAGGGACTTCAAGCCCAGCTTGTCTGCGTAAATGTAATAGCGCGCCAGCTCGCGTGTCGTCACGTTGCTGTTGACGTGCAGCACGGTCGAGATGCCTTGGTCCACGTGCGCCTGGATCTCGGCGATCAGGTCCAACACCTTGAACTGGTCCATCTGATAGGCCGACTTGTAGTAGAAGAAGTTGTCCTGCCTCATGAACGGCATCGGATAGTACGTCGTAGAGTTCGCGTATGTACGCGTCTCGATCTGCTCGACGATCGGCATGACGCTCGACGTCGCGTTTTGCACATACGAGATGCTCTGCGTCGGCGCGATGGCCAGGCGGTAAGCATGGTACAAACCGTGCTTCATAACGTCGGCCTTCAGCTGCGCCCAATCCTGCAGGGACGGAATCGCGATGCCCTCGAACAACGCTTTGACTTTGTCCGTACGCGGGGAATAGTCCGTCTCCGTATATCGGTCGAAGTAGGTTCCTTTTGCGTACTCGGACTTTTCGAAGCCGTCGAACGTGATGCCCGTCTTCCGCGCGATATCCATGCTCTTCTCGATCGAGTGGAAGTTGATGGCCATGAAGAACGTGCGGGCGAAGTCCTTCGCCTCTTCGCTCTCGTAAGCGATCTTGTTCTTCGCGAGATAACCGTGCAGGTTCATCGCGCCGAGGCCGATGGAGTGCAGCTCGCGGTTCGCCTTGGCGACGCCCGGCGCGTTGGCGACGGTCGTCATGTCGCTCACGGCGGTCAGGGCCATGACGCCCTCGTGCACCGATTCCTTGATCTTCTTGTGCTCCATGACATTCGCGATGTTCAGCGAAGCCAGGTTGCAGCTGATGTCGCGGCGGATGACGTCGGGCTTGCCGTAGTCGCCGATCTCGCTCGTTTCCTGCAGTTGGAAGATCTCCGTGCACAGGTTCGACATCTTGATGTTGCCGATGTCCTTGAGCGCGTGGTTCTTGTTGGCGTTGGAACGGTTCATGATGTACGGGTAGCCGGATTCGAGCTGCGTCGTCGCGATCTTGACGAGCATGTCGCGGGCCGTCATAATGACCTTCTTCTTCACGCGGTCGTCGGCGAGCAGCGTGTCGTACATCTCGTCGAGGTCCATGTCGTCAAGGTGCTTGCCGTAGGCTTTGAACACGGTGTACGGCGCGAATACGTGCAGCGGCTTGTTCTCTTCGGCCAGCTTGTAGAACTTCGATGGCACGATCAGGCCGATCGACAGCGTCTTGAGGCGCGTCTTCTCGTCGGCGTTGATCTTTTTGCTGTCGAGGAACTCCATGACGTCCCAGCCGAAAATGTTGTAGTAGCCGGCACCGGAGCCCTTGCGTTGACCCATCTGGTCGGCGTAGGAGAATGCGTCCTCCATCAGCTTGAGCACCGGCATGATGCCCTTTGCGGCGCCCTCGACGCCCTTGATGCTCTCGCCGCGGCCCCGCAGCTTAGACAGGTTGACGGCGACGCCGCCGCCGATCTTGGACAGCTGCATGCACGTGCCGAGCACGTGATTGATCGAGTTGAGCGCGTCGTCCATCTCGAGCAGGAAGCAGGACACCATCTCGCCGCGGCGGCTCTTGCCCGCGTTCAGGAAGGTCGGCGTCGCCGGCTGCACGCGCTGCTCCATCATCGCCTGCGCCAGCAGGTGAGCGGTATTGACGTCCCCGCGTCCCAGGTGGAGCGCGACGATCGCGACGCGGTCCGGATAGTGTTCCAGGTAGATGCTGCGGTCGTTGCTCTTCACCGCATAGTCGGTGTAGAACTTGGAAGCCGCCATATAGGAAGGAAATTTGAAATCGTAGCTGTGCGCGATCCGATATACCTCTTCGACCTCGTGCTCCTTGTACTTCGCGAACACGTCCTCGTAGTAGTCGTTCTCGATCATATAATGAACCTTGGACAGATGCCCCGTGAACGTCAGGCTGCGCTGCTTCACTTCTTCCATGAACGCTTCGACGGCCTCCAGGTCTTTGTCCAGTTGAAAGAATCCGTCAGCGTCGCGCTGCATGAGCAGGTTGTTCAATTCAATATGCCGCAACTGCGCTCACCTCCCGCTTGAAATTATCGACGTCGCGCTGCGTGCCCGACAGCTCGAACTTGTACAATACCGGCACGCCGTACCGCTCGGAGATCGTGTCCGCGCTCTTCGCGAAGCCCTCTCCCCAATTGCGGTTGCCGCTGGCCGACACGCCTATCATCTTGCTTGCGTTGCGTTCCAGGAAGGAGACCACGTTGTCCGGAACTTGTCCGAATCCGGTTGTATAGGTTACGAGCACGAACGGCTCGTCCAACGTCTCGGTCTCGTCGATCGGTACGGCCGGCAGATTCAGCTTATTAATGAACCTCCGAACGTTGCCCGTCTTCGATGCGTATGCGATCAGCATGGCGCAATCCCTCCTGAAAATACAATAAATGTAATAAAATTGAAAATGAAGTCCACAGAAATCCGCTCTTCGGGCATCACGAAAAAGCCTTCGCACTCGCTGCAAAGCAGCAACCGAAAACATGCCGTGTATCCTGTTGTTTGTTCCGCCGGTCCCTACCGGACCGGGTCAACCTATCGTCATTTTCCGCTACGATCTATTAACCACGCGTAGTCGAGTTCAAACCGATATGTTGAGGACATTTATAAATCTATATCAATATGTTGTGCCTGTCAATCCATGGAGAAGCTTAAAATTTATACGGAGCCGGCAGGAATTCGCAAAACCCGCGCCCCGCAAGGGCTAGGGTCGTTTCCGGTCGATTCGCAAAAAATCGGCGGGCAGGCGAATCTTGCCGCCTGCCCGAATGCACAACATATTGGGGATGAGCTTGTCCGATTTGTCAAGGGGTAGTTAACGAATATTCGGAGTCAATTGCGCATCCGCTGTCTGAACTCTTTGGGCGAATGCTGATTGTGCCGCTTGAACAGCTTGTAGAATTGGGCCATATTCCATATGCCAACCTCGAAGCTGACCTCCATGATGCTAAGGTCGGTCGTGAGCAGCAGGCGTTCGGCCTTTTTGATGCGGTTGAAGTTGACATAATCGACGAAGGGGATGCCCATTGTCCGTTTGAACGTCTTAATGAAGTGATGATAACTCATGCCAAGCAGGCTGCGCACGTCGTCGACTGCGATCTTCTCCCCGAGGCGACTCTCCACGTAATCCAGCACCGGCCGCATTCGCGCGATGCCGGCCTCTTCGGTGCCCCTCAGCACGCCGCGGTCATCGCCCCTCAGCAGCAGGAGCAGCAGGCGCTTGATCGAAGCGCTGACCGCGATCTCATAGCCCGTTTTCCCTTTGTACGTCTCATCGTAGATCTCCGCGATCAGCGCATGAGCCTCGTTTCTCGCAGCTGAACTTGCCTCGAATATATAGTTGAGCTCCTCAAGCGGACTGGTTAACTCCGAAAAATGGTGCAGATAAGGCAGGATGCTCTGATCGAAATGCCGCACGAGATCCACCTGGAAAACGATATACCGCGCGGGTTCGCCGTTCACGGTCCATGTCCGGTGCGGCCGGGACGAGCCGATCACCATGACGTCTCCCGGGCCGAGCGTCGTGAGCGACGTCATCGTCTGCACCTCGAGACCGCCCTCGAGGATCGCCAAAAACTCCACTTCCTTATGATAATGCCAATGCCAGGCGTCCGTCGGCCGGCGAACCCGCTCGACACCCTGGAGCTCCCATACTTTAAGGAATAGCAACGGATTTTGGTACACGACCTTTTCATTCACCGCATCCGCGTGCGTATCGATGGCGTTCGGCATCTTCGATCGTTCACCTCTTTAGCAGCTTCACTAAGCAGTATAACACTTTTGAATATAAATGAAGTAAGATCGGGCATATTCCCGCTAGCTTCGGATGACTATACTGATAACAAGAAAGCATAAACAAGACTAACCAATACGGGAGGCCTCATCTGATGGCACAGCGTCTTAGAGTCACGGTGTGGAACGAAAACCGCCACGAACAAACACACGAAAAGGTACGCGAGGTGTATCCCGAGGGCATTCATGCCGCGATCGGCCAGGGACTCGGAACCGACGAGTTCGAAGTCCGCTATGCGACGCTCGACCAAGACGAAGAGCACGGCCTGTCCGAGCAGGTGCTGAACGAAACGGACGTCCTGTTCTGGTGGGGCCATATGGCCCACGGCGACGTCAAGGACGAGATCGTCGATCGCGTACAAGCCCGCGTTTTGCGCGGGATGGGACTTATCGTCCTGCATTCCGGACACTTCTCGAAGATCTTCAAAAAGCTGATGGGCACGTCCTGCGATCTCAAGTGGCGCGAAGCCGACGAAAACGAGCGCATCTGGATCGTCGCGCCGAACCACCCGATCGCTGAAGGCCTTGGCGAGTATATCGACATCGAGCGGGAGGAAATGTACGGCGAGCACTTCGACATCCCTGCGCCGGACGAGCTTGTCATGGTCAGCTGGTTCGAAGGCGGCGAAGTGTTCCGCAGCGGCTGCACGTTCCACCGCGGCCAAGGCAAAATCTTCTATTTCCGCCCGGGACACGAGACGTACCCGACGTACTACAACGAGCAAGTGCGCCGCGTGCTGAGCAATGCCGCCAAATGGGCCGCGCCGTCGACGCGCGAATATCCGAAGTACGGCAACCACAAGCCGCTTGAAGTCATTAAGCCGAAGGCGTAAACCGATAGTATAAATCTAAGGCGTAACCGAAGGCATGAACCGAAGGCATATACCAAAGGTAAAAGCCAAATTCAGACAGCCCTCTCCGATATGTGGAGAGGGTTGTTTTGATTTGAAGCGTTGGGGCAGTTCGGGCAGTTCGGGCAGTTCGGGCAGTTCGGGCAGTTCGGGCCAGTGCGGGCGGTCAAGCTGTTCAGGAATTATTATGCGAGATTTCTGGCCCCCGTCCTGCCTTCGGCCGCGGGTCCTTCTCCCCCGCCCGTAACTGCGGTAGAATAGGGAGATGCCTCCGTGACGGGACATGTTAGCGATGGGACGAAATGGAGATGAAGAATTTGTCTGAAACGAATGAACGAACCCGCGTGCTCGTGATGACCGCGGTGGAAGCGGAGCGGGATGCCGTACTGCGGGGACTGCAAGGAGACGAGCGCTTCGAGGTGCGCCTCTGCGGCGTCGGCCCCGCGAGCGCGGCGGCTCGCACGGCGGCCGCGCTGACTGCAGGCGGCGATTGGACGCTCGTCGTCAGCGCCGGCATCGCCGGCGGCTACCCGGCGCTGGCGCCGGTCGGGACGCTCGCGATCGGCACCTGGGCCGCGGCGGCCGATCTCGGCGTCGAGACGGCGGACGGCTTCGCCTCCGTCGACGAGCTCGGCTTCGGGACGTCGCGTATCGCGGCCGCAGCGCCGCTGGCCGAGGCGCTGCAGCAGGCGCTCGGCAAGGCCGGGCTGGTCGCGGTCGCCGGTCCGATCGTAACCGCGTCGACGGCCACCGGAACGGCGTCGACGGCGGCCGAGCGGTCGGCCCGCGTGCCAGGCGCCGTCGCCGAAGGCATGGAAGGCTACGGCGTAGCGACCGCCGCCGCCTATGCGGACAAGCCCTTCCTCGAGCTGCGCGCGATCTCGAACGCAGTCGGCCCGCGGGACCGCGACGCCTGGCGGATCGGGGACGCGCTGTCGGCGCTGTCGTCCGCCTGCACGATTTTAAAGGAGGTTGTATGACCATGAAAATCGCTTATTCGCCCTGTCCGAACGATACGTTCGTGTTCCACGCGTGGTCCGCGGGCTTGATCCCCGGCGCTCCCCGCCTGGACGTGACTTACGCCGATATCGACATTACGAACGGCTTGTCCGAAGGAACCAACGGCCCGGAGGTCATGAAGATCTCCTATGCCGCCCTGCCTTGGACCCATCCCGATTATGCGCTGCTTCCGTGCGGCGGCGCGCTCGGCCGCGGCTGCGGCCCGCTCGTGCTGACTGCGGGCGGTTCGTCCGCCGGCGTGCCGGATCCGTCGCGGCTCTCGGGCAAGACGGTAGCGGTACCGAGCGAGCGCTCGACCGCCTACCTGCTCTTCCGTCTCTGGGCCGCCCGCCATGTGCCAGGAGGCGTAGGCCGCATCCTCGTTATGCCGTTCCACCAGATCATGCCTGCGGTGCAGCGCGGCGACATCGACGCCGGCCTCGTCATTCACGAAGCGCGCTTCACGTACCCGCAGTATGGCCTGTCTCTGCTGCAGGATCTGGGCAGCTGGTGGGAACAGGACACCGGTCTTCCGATTCCGCTGGGCGCGATCATTGCCAAGCGCACGCTCGATCTTGAAGCCGTCGCGGGCTGGATCCGGGCCTCCGTCGATTACGCATGGGCGAATCCGGACGCATCGCGCGAGTACGTCATGTCGCATGCGCAGGAACTGTCGCCGGAAGTGGCGAAGTCGCATATCGACCTGTACGTGAACGGCTTCACCCGCGACCTGGGCGCTGACGGCTTCGCCGCCGTCGATGCCCTCCTCGGCCGCGCTGCCGCGGAAGGACTCGTGCCCGAGGCGCGCGTCGCTTCGCTGCAGCTGCGGAGCGGCACGAGCGCACGCTGAGCGAGCCCGCCGACGTCAAACGGCCGCGCCCGTCCGAAAAGGACGGCGCGGCCGTTTTTTTTGTGCGCTGCGGCGATTCACCGGACCGTCCCGCGTGGTATGTACTAAACAGCGAACTAGGGCTGCGCAGCGCAGCGACGGGAGGTTATGCGATTGGCGTCAAGCAAGGCGCAAGTTCCCTTTGAGGCGGTTAAATCGGCCGTCGCAGGTTCGGCCGCCTACGCGCCGGGAGGCCGGTTCGGACCGCGGAAGCAGCGCGATTATGAACTATTGCTGCTGGATGAAGGCGAGATGCGCGTCACGATCGACGGCACGCCGAAGCATGTGAAGGCAGGACAAGCCATTCTTCTGAAGCCTGGACATGTAGAGTCCTTCGATATCACGGGACGGGATGTTACGCGGCATAACTGGGTCGCCGTCCAGATCGACAAGCAATCTTGCACCGCAGCTTCCGGCGCGGATGACCCGCCTGGCGTATGGCCCGTATCTACCGAGATGACGAAGCTCGTCGAACTGATCTTAACTGTGCAAAGCGAGCTCCCTAGCGACGGTCCGATCATGCGAAGCCTCGGCGCAGCCGTGCTTCAGCTGCAGCCGGCATCCGACGAGGAGCAGGCGGCGACGGGCGGCGCGCAAAATACGTCTCCTGCGGTCGAGCGGGCGCTCTCTTGGATTCGCTCGCACTACGCCGGGGACATCAAGCTGAACGACCTGGCCTGGGAAGCCGGCGTCACGCCCGAGCATCTCGTCCGTCTTTTCAACAAATACGAACGGGAGACCCCCATTCATTACGTCTGGAAATACCGAACCGAGCGCGCCGTGGAGCTGCTCGAGCATACGGGGCTTCCGGCCGCGGAGATTGCCCGTCAATGCGGCTTCAAGACGCCCCACCATTTTTCAAGGACGCTCAAGCAATTCACGGGGCGAACGCCCTCCGAGATCCGCCGGGCCAGCTGGAACGGCGAAGAGCTGTAGAGGGCGTCCAAGTGTAAATATA
>Ga0209566_100082_pt1 | contig 155379 bp, 110 predicted proteins | sample Araplavi_mTSA_r2_2_FD_184287 | JGI IMG/M metagenome (GOLD analysis project Ga0209566, IMG submission 184287) | Arabidopsis root microbial communities from North Carolina, USA - plate scrape CL_Cvi_mTSA_r2 (SPAdes) (version 2) | ecosystem: Host-associated > Plants > Roots > Endosphere | place... | reverse complement strand
TATTGTTCCGTACCGATGCGGCAGGCGCTTCGGGCTATGCGGTGTCCCTGCGGAAAGAAGGCAATCAAGTCCGCGCGCAGCTGCGCAAAGCGGACGGCACGGTCCTCACGGAATCGGGTCGGGCCTATTCTACCGAGGCGTCTGCCAAGCATCATGTCGAGATCAGCGCGGTCGGCAGCCGGATTCAGGTGTATATCGATGGATTTGCCGCACCGGCGATCGAGGTGGCCGACAGCCTTTATAAGAGCGGTTACGCGGGACTGTCCGTATCGGCGGGCAGCGCCTATTTTCAAAATTTGTACGCGACCGCAGCCGTTGACTATTACACGGAAAAGTATCGGCCGGCTTATCATTACTCGCCCGCCCGCGGCTCGGCCAGCGATCCGAACGGACTGGTCTATTTCAATGGCGAATACCATCTGTTCCATCAGGACGGCGGAACATGGGCGCATGCGGTCAGCACCGATCTGTTGAATTGGAAGCGCCTTCCGATTGCCTTGCCGTGGAACGATTTGGGGCATGTCTGGTCCGGCTCCGCCGTCGCCGATCTGACGAACGCTTCCGGTCTGTTCGCGGATTCGGGCGGCAAGGGACTGATCGCTTACTACACGTCGTTCAATCCGGACCGGTGGAACGGCAACCAGCGCATCGGGATGGCTTACAGCAAGGACAGCGGCCGCACATGGACCTATTCGCAGGAACATCCGATCGTCATCGAAAATCCGGGTAAACAAGGCGACGATCCGGGCGGCTGGGATTTCCGCGATCCGAAGGTTGTGCGGGATGAGGCGAATGGGCGATGGGTGATGGTCGTCTCGGGTGGCGATCATATCCGGTTCTTCACTTCGACCAATCTGATCGACTGGACGCTAACCGACAACTTCGGCTACGGGGCTTACGTTCGCGGCGGCGTCTGGGAATGCCCGGATTTGTTCCAGTTAGCGGTAGACGGCACGGGCGAGAAAAAGTGGGTGCTGATGATCAGCACGGGCGCGAATCCGAATACGCAAGGTTCGGACGCCGAATATTTCGTGGGTCAGCTGACCCCGGAGGGTAAATTTATCAACGACAATCCGGCCGGTACCGTGCTCAAAACCGATTACGGCAAAGAGTTCTATGCGTCGTCGTCCTTCGCGGATACGCCTGACGGCCGTCGAATCGTCATGGCGTGGATGACGAACTGGGATTATCCGTTCGCCTTCCCGACGCAGGGGTGGAAGGGCGTATTGAGCCTGCCTCGGGAACTGTCTCTCACGCGCACAACAGAGGGGATCAGGCTGAAGCAGGCACCGATTGCGGAGCTGAATGCCCTGCGGACTGAAATCTACGCGGCGGCGAACAAGGACGTGAAGCCGAACGGGAAAAACCCGCTGGAAGGCGTGACTGCAGGCGCCTATGAAATCGAAACGGTCATCGAGATTCCGAAAGGGAGCGGCGTCCGGGAATTCGGATTTCAGCTTCGGAAAGGGGCGGACGAGATGACGAAAGTCGGTTACCGTCCGACGGAAAATGCCATGTTCGTCGATCGTTCGGCATCGGGTGCGACCGACTTCTCCTCGCAGTTCTCGACGCTGCATACGGCGCCGCTGCAACCCGAAGGGAATCGGGTGACGCTAAGAACGTTCGTCGACGAATCTTCGGTCGAGCTGTTCGGGGGCGGCGGCCAGGCGACGATCACCGACGTGATTTTCCCGGATCCGGCGAGTCGGGGCATGGCCTTCTACACCGAAGGCGGCAGCGTCAAAGTGGTGTCTCTCAAAGTCTACGCGATGAAGAGTCTCTGGACGAAGCAGGACGCGGTCCAGATCATGATGGATGCGAGTCCGCGCGAAATCCAACTCGGCGATGCCGAAACCTTGTATGCCGCAGTCGAAAAGGGCGAAGGAAAAGGCGTGGAGCCGATCAAGTGGACCTCGAGCGATCCGGCCGTCGCAAGCGTCGAGTATGCGGACAACGCGAAGGCCGTCATCCGGGCGGCCGGCAAAGGGACCGCGGTCATCACGGCGTCGTCGAAAAACGGAAAAGCGAAAAAAAGCGTGCCCGTGGAGGTTTTTGGAGGCACATTCGAAACGAACTTGACCGGCTGGAAGGCCGATCTGTCCGCCGCGGCTTGGGTGCCGACGGAACAAGGGATTCGCGGCAGCTACGCAGGCGGCGACGCCAACTATGTGGCGCAGGAAACGGCGGGCGACTTCGTCTATGAAGCGGATATGCAGCTGGCCGAATCCGGCGGCGCCGGGTCGCTGCTGTTCCGCGCCAGCGCGGACGGCCGCAGCGGCTATTACTTCAACTTGGACCGCAGCATGAAGGCGTTCCGCCTGTTCTATAAAGTAGACGGCGGGTTTGCGGACCGTCAGGTGCTCGCCAAGGTGCCGGCGTTTATCGAGCCTGCGAGAACGTACCATGTCCGGATCGAAGCAAACGGTCCCCATATCCGTATTGCCGTTGACGGGAAGCAGATCATCGATCTGTCCGACGGTACGTTCGCAGAAGGGCGCTTCGGCGTAAACGTGTTCGGCGGGCAGGCGTATTACCAGAACGTGAAGGTAAGCGGAATGCAGCCGGCCCAGCTGCAGCGTGCAAGCTTCATGAATGCGGCGGCCGGCGGTTACCTGTACGCCGCCAAGTCTCAGAACGGCGAGCCGGTAACCGTGACGGACGGCGCATCAGGGCAAGCCGCGCAGGTGTGGATGCTCATACCTACGGGCGACGAGCGGGGCTCTTATTCCATCCGTACGCAGGAAGGAAAAGCGCTTGACCTCGACACGGGTCTGAATAAAGTCCAACTGTACAACTACTTGGGATTCGATAATCAGCGCTGGCTGCTGCAGAAGCATGAGGACGGCCGGGTCAGCATTTTGTCGGCGCATAACGGCAAGGCACTTGCGGTGTCCGAGTCCGGGACCGGTCTGATTCTGACCGATGATGACAAGACCGACGACAAGCAAACATGGAAGATGGAATAAGCGCAGGTCAGATAACGAGAAGGTCGGATGCAGCCGCGTCATAAGCGTCGCCTGCAGCGCAAGGCAAACGCCCATGCCGAAAACCGCCCCGGGGCCGGGGCGGTTTTCGGAGCCGATTATTTCTTGGCGTTTCTGCGCTTTGCCGCGCGGCGGATCCGGGCAGCCAGCACGATTCTTAAAATTTCGCCGAAGTTGCTCTTCAGGCCGTTCTGCTGAATCTCCTGAATGTCGGCGTCGGACAGCGTAAGCGAAGTCGCCACAAGCGAGGATGCTCGGTCGGCGAAGTTAAAATCCGCGAGATCGTCGACGTTGCCGGTACTGAATTTGACGAACTCTCCCTTATAGTTGTTGTTCTCGAACAGCACCACGGTGCCGCCGCCGGTCAACTTCAGGCTTTCGATATCGTCGTCCAGGTTGACCGACGACAGGCGCTGCACGCCGATGTTCCCGCGGAAGCGCTTGGACGTGCCCGTAAAGTTGGTGCCGGCGAACACCTGCAGCAGCGGACTGAGCGCCTTGGCTTTGGCGCGTTTGGGCGCGGCATTCGCGACCGGTTTTCTTTTATTGATCATCTACAAAATCCCTCCTTGATCGGTGATACTCCAATCTATGGAGACGAGCACCCGAGGGATTGTCCGTTTAACTATTTCGCCATCTATTTTTTGAACCTATTTTTTCGCGAATTTGATAGGCCGAAGTCTTCCGCCTCGCTTCGACGCGAAGCGGTCCGCTCCCTTACTGCCCCCCTCTGACTCTCGCCTGCCTCTAGTCGCCTCTGGCTTGTCCCGCATATTCCGTGGGCGTCATGCCGGCATGCTTTTTGAATACTTTGCTGAAGTAATAGGGATCGCCGAGCCCGGTTAAGTATCCGATCTCGGCGAAGCCGAGCGGCGTCGCCCGGATCAGCTCCTTGGCGTGGCCGATGCGCACGCGGTTGATATAGCGGTTGACGGGCATGCCGGTCGTCTGCTTGAAGATGCGGTTCAAATAATCGAAGTTCGCGTCGAAGACGCGTTCGATCTCTTCGCCGGTAATGCGGCGCGCGTAGTGCTGGTGAATGTAATCGAGCAATCCGTTCACCTTGACCAGCGCCTTGGGAGCGCGTCCGTCGCCGTCTCCGCCGGCGAGCGCTTCGGCAAGATGCCCGCGCCCCAGCGCGATGAGCAGTTCGGCGAACTTGAGCGCCGCCAGGCTCCGATCGTACTGCCTGCGGCCGCCCATCTGCTTGATCTCCCCAAGCGCCTGCAGCGCCTGATGCAGATAAGGCTTCCCCGCGAGCGAAGTGAACTTGGGCAGATAGACGCGCGGCGCCTCGCCGTCTTGACCGGTCGCGGCGGCGTCCTCCAGCAGCATGCGCCTCGCGAGCTCGCCGGCTCCTGCGCCGTCGACCCGGCGAATATCGGGATGCTTGAAGTGAATATAGAAGTAGTCGCAGGTATGCTTTTCCAAGCCTTCGTGATCCAGGCCCGGTTCCAGGAGGAGCGCGTCGCCCTTTTTCAACCGGTAGATCTCGCCGTCCTCGTTCAGGTGCAGCTCTCCGCTCTTGACGAAGTAGAAGATGTAGTCGTCCGTATTGCGCTTGAAGTGAAGCCACGGCGCCCGGTAGGAGACGAATCCCGCCAGCTCGATGCGAGGCACCAGGTCGGAGCGAATGGTCAGCATGGCAGCGCACCCTCTCGGCTAAAAAGTCGCTATCGTACAAACGAAGTCTCGATCGGACATTTCCCATCATTTTAACACGGCCTATACTGGGGGTGACAACGGATACAAGAAGGAGCTGATGGCAAGTGGCTGCATCATCGATAGAAAAACAAACGCGGCGTCTAGGCATCGTCGGACTCGGCGGCATGGCGATGGCCCATATCGCAGGACTCGGCAAGCTGGACGGCATCGCGATATCGGCGCTATGCGACGTGCAGCGGACGGCGCTCGACGAGACCGGCGATCGCCTCGGCATTCCGCCGGAGAGGCGCTATACGGACTATGGCATGCTGATTGCGGACGAGACGGTGGATGCGGTCGTATCCGTGACGCCGAACGCGCTGCACGCGGAGATCATGCGGCTGTGCCTGCTCGCCGGCAAACCGTTTTTGTCAGAGAAGCCGTTTACGAGGACCTACGAGGAAGCGAAGGAGCTGAACCGGCTGTACGGCACGCACCCCGTCTCCGCGATGATCGGCTTCAGCTACCGCTACACGCCGGCGTTCCGGCTGGCGAGACGGATGCTCGAGGAAGGCCGTATCGGCGCGGTGCGCAGCTTTTCGATCCAATATCTGCAGGGCTGGGGCGCGGCAGTGTACAACGTGCCTTATGCATGGCGGTTCGACCGCAACGTGACCGGCACCGGAACGCTCGGCGATCTAGGCGCGCACATGATCGATCTGGCGCACTATTTGTTCGGGACGTTCGAGGAGCTGTCCGCGCGGCTGCAGACGCTGATTCCGGAACGCGCCGATCCGCGCACCGGCGAGGCGAGGGCGGTGGAGGTCGACGATTTCGCCTCCTTCCAGGCGCTCATGTCGAACGGGGCGGCCGGCACGTTCCAGACGACGCGCAATGCGATCGGCTCCGGCAACCAGCTGGAGGTGGCGGTCTACGGCGACGAAGGGACGCTGCTCGCGAGCACCGAGCGGCCTGAAGAGCTGACGTGGATCCGCGTAGACGCTGCGTCGGGCGAGCTGGTCCGGGAGACGCGCGTCGTGCCCAAGAGCGTACGGCGTACGCAGTGGGAGGACTTCGCGACGATGCTCGCGGGCGAGCCGGGACCGGGGCTGCCCGACTTTGCGGCGGGCTACGACAACCAGCGCGTGCTGGAAGCGATCGTACGCTCCCACGAGGAGAAGCGGACCGTGTCGCTGCATGAGTGAAGATGCTTTAGAAGCCATTCGAAAGCTGATAACAGAAAACGACTCAAGTCGACATCGTAATGAATATAACAGTGTGTAATGAATAGTAGACGCAAAATATGGAGGAGGAAGCTGGGAAAATTATAGCTAAGTTTAAAGGTTGAGTTAACTATCCAGCTTGTTTGTTGATGTCTTTAATGTTTGTGCAGCCGCATCGAGATAGATATCTAAAAAAGTACCATCAGTAAATTTGATAACCACAGCATTAGTAGTGATGGCGACATCTTCAATCGTCCTACCTTTCAGTTTTTCGGGTGTAACTTTGAAATTTGATTCCACATTAATCAAATCCTTCCATTGATTTCACATTTTAGTAATCGGTAATGAGTTTATAAAACCTATATTAGTCTAAACCCTTCTAATAATAATAGTAAAACACAGATCTGAAGTAGATGTTTTATGGTAACTAAATGGATAGGGAGCGTGCATCATGGATAGGTAAAAAAAAAGCGATTTCCCATCAATGCGGAACTCCGTGAGATTATCAACAACGAAAAACGAAGCGGGTAGATTGGCTACCCGCTTCGTTTTTTTTCGCGTGATAGATGTACCTGCGTCACAGCTGCGGTGCGTCCGCAATCGGTACCCTGAGCCTCCAAGACTGCTGACCCGGCCCGGACAAGCTGCGGAACATCAGATTGAAAAAATCCGCTCGTTCGCTAATTGCAACCGTTGGGGTCCCACATATGGATAAATCCCCCTCCCGTGGACAATCTACAACTTGAGTGCGGCACAGAGGTGAGGACATGGACAATTTTCGAAACGCCTATCGCAACAAGCGTTATTTGGCATACGTGAGCATGCTGGGGACGACGCAGGTCCACAAGCGCAATCCGTTTACGGTCGCTTGTTGGTCGATGGGGTTTCCGGGTTTCGGCCACCTGCTGCTCAACAAATATATCCGCGGGTACGCGCTTGTCCTGTGGGAAATCTTTATTAATCAAAAGATTCATCTGAACGAGGCTATCGTGTATTCGTTCAACGGGCAATTCCAGTCCGCAAGGGAGGCTATAGATCCCAGGTATATGTCGTTGTATATCCCTGTGTACTTGTTCGCGATATGGGACAGCTACCGGACGACCGTGGATATGAACAAGGTATATATTCTGGCGCGCAGGGAAAACGGAAGATTCAACGAGTTCAGCGTCGGCGCGTTCGAGATCAATTATCTCGACAAGCGCAAGCCCTGGATAGCCGCCGTCTGGTCGATGGGCATACCGAGCCTCGGACAATTGTATCTGCACCGTATCGTATTGGCGATATTCATTCTTATCAGTACGATTGTGATGGTTTGGAAGTCCAATCTCATCCTTGCACTGCATGATCTGATCTTGGGCGACCTGCGTTCCTCTACGAGGGTACTGGACATACAATGGTCGTTGTATGTGCCTTCCTTTTATTTTTTTACGATCTACGATGCGTATTCGAGCACCGTCGAGAACAATAAACTGTTCGATGTCGCTCTTAAAAACGAGCTGCTGCAGAACTATCAGCCGGCAGGGACGATACTGCGGATCGGGAGCAAGGTGGACTGATGCAAATCTTCGCTACGTTCGAATATTCGACGCTGCTCGAGATCGCGATCTCGGAGCTGGAGCAAGAAGGGGTGACGGCGATTTATGCCGTGCCGCTCGACCTGCGCAAAAAGGAGCCGCGACTGATGGACGGATTGCATCGCGCGGATGGCTTGTCTTTTATCGATAAAGCAATGGTGTTGGCGTTCCTGTTCGCGACGGTCGGAGCAAGCAAAGGCTTCGTATGGGCATGGGGACCCGTGATCTGCGGACTGATCGGAGCGGCGACCGGCTTTATTTTAGGCGTTGTCATCAGTTGGGTGCAGTATCTGGCGAAGCGCCGCAAGATGCGGTCGGAGATCCACAAAGGCAGAAGAGGGGAAGTCGTATTGGTCGTAACCTGCGAAGAGAACAGGGCGGAGAAGGTTGCGGACATCCTGTGGGATCATGAGGCGCTCGGGCTGGCGAAAACGAAATAGCCGTCATTCGGCCAAGGGGACGATAAGTTGGAAAAAGGAAATCTATTCGCTTATGCGAGCGCCGCGGTTGTCATCGTGGCACTGATTTTTTCGCCAAAAAGAATAACGAAAAAAGAACTTTACGCCACTTCCTTCGTCATGGTCGCCTTAACGATCTATACCGATCTGTTCTTCGGGCTGATCCTGGATTTATACGACTTTATCAAACCGGAGATTACCTTGTCGGACCTCGTCCTGCAGGCGCTGCTCCCCCCGTCGTGCGGCGTGCTGGCGATGAATTTTATGCCGTCGGGGACCAAGCGGTTTATCGTTTACCTCGTCGCCGTCTGCGCGCTGGCCCTGCTTTTCGAATGGTTATCGGTCAGAATGGGGTATTTGATATACAAAGGCTGGAAGCTGTATTACTCGCTTCCGATCTATGCGATCGGCGTGTTATACCTCCGCTGGCACTTGCGTTTTCTTCGGAAAGGCGAGCCGCCGAACGCTTATTGACCCCTTTGAATGGCAGCAAGAGGCTCCCGTCGGCAGCACCGGCGCGGGGTCTCTTGCTTTTGTTGCCCAAGAGCGCTGATTTTAAGAATACGATTGAAATGTTTGTTTTTCATGCGATAATGTTGTAAAAGAACAAATGGTATATGAGTAACCTTAACCACTTGGAATGGAGGAGACTGGCAGCGATGAAAAGGCTGATGCCGAGAAGGACGCACATCCGGATCTTTCTGGGCTCGTGCCTACTGTTCGTTCTCGTCTCCGTCCCGGTCGTGCTTTTCATGACCAGGCAGTTTTCTATCTATGCGATGAACCAGATCGACAAGGTGAACAAAGCCGAGATCGCGCATGCAAGGGATAATGCGGACTTCATCCTCGACAAGATGATCGCTTACGGCTTCACGATGTACGCGGACAAAAGCATCCAGGCCTGGATGACCTCGGAGACGGAGATGCAGCAGAGCGAGGTCGAAGCCATTGCGGCGGCGACGAAGTACAAGACGACCGAACCGTTTCTTCAGAACGCTTACTTGCTCAACATGCGAACGGCGCACGCCATCGATTTGAAGTACGGTATCTCCTCCTTTGCCGAGTTCCAGGATCAAGATATTTTGCAGCTTGCGAAGCAGCCGGTTAAAGCCTACCAGCGATTTTTCGTGCACCGGCTGAACGGGAAGCGCTCGCTCGCGTTGATGATCCCCACCGTGCCGTCCGGACAGCCATCGTACGGCTATCTGGTGCTGCTGCTCGACGATGCGCTTATGAAGCAGTATTTACTTAAAAATAACGGGGACGCCGGTTTCCTTTCCTTTATTCTGGACGGTCAGGGCTCGCTCATGCTCGGCGCCGATGCGGGCGGCGCTCTGTTCGCGGAGCTCGCGGCGCGGGCGGGCGGAGGCGCGGGCAGCTTCACGCAGCGCTACGACCAACAATCCTGGTCCGTACAATATGATCGAATCGAGCCGCAAGGCTGGACGCTGTATCAGATGGCTAAGCTTGAAGGCATCAATGCGGATTTTCACTCGTTCCGAACGAAGCTGATGGCGATTATAGCCGGCCTGATCGTGCTGCTCATTGCCATTTTATTCTGGAGTTCCCGTCGTGCCTATAAGCCGTTCTCCCAACTGGCGAGCCAGCTGGAGACCAAGCTCGGACCGTCGCTTGCGCACAAGCAAGCCGAGGGGCCGCTCGCGGAGTATAGCGTCATCCGGTATGGCATCGAGATGCTGGAGGACCGGATGGCGCAGCTCGATTCCTCGATGCGGGAGCACCGGGACGTCATCAAAACGGAATACCTGCGTCAATGGATCCTGCAGGGCAAGCTGATTCCGCCGGTCGAGCAGTACCTGCGGGCGCATTCGGGATTGTTCGCGCACGAAGGTCTCTACGTCGGCGTCATCCGGATCGACGGCTACAGCGCGTTCAAGGACAAGTACGAATTCGCCTCTCGCAAGTTGATGAAATACGCGATGGGCAACATCGCCGAGGAGATTCTCCGGCGGGGAGGCGGCGCCGAGGCGGTCGATCTCGGGAGCGACCATGTCGTCCTGCTGCTCTCGGGGGACGCGATGCCGGCAGCGCGCCTGACAAGTATGCTGGAGGAGGTCAAATCGCAGATCGCGCAATGGACGCAGATCCAGGTGACCGTCTCCGTAAGCGAGAAGCGGGCGTTCGGCGACGATATCCGCGCGGCGTACCAGCACATCCTCGAGCTGACGATGCTGAAGTTCGTCTCCGGGGAGGACAAGATCTACCTGGAGCGGGACTTCGAAAACTACATGCGGAGCGTGCAGCCGCTCCCTGACGACCAACTGCTCGACGAGCTGATCAAAAGCGTGCGCATGGGCAAGCCGGAGGAGGCGGCGGCCGGACTCGACCGGCTGTTCGCTCACATGCAAACGATGCACTATGCGCAGAGCAAGATTCAACTGTCGCTCATGCTGTACACGTTGTTCAAGACGTTCAACAAGTTGCCTTCGGTGGAATCGATCGAAGGAATCGAGAGCATCCTGGAATCGTTCGATACGCTCGCAGGCGTCCGGGATTGGCTTGGGCGCGAGCTGCTTGTCATCATTGAGGAGCTGAGCAGCAAGAAGGGGGCGAGCCGGCGGGAAGAGATCGTGACGGACATCGTCGATTACGTGCGCAGTCACCTGCACGATCCGATGCTCACCATCGAGGAGATCGCCGAGCACGTCTCGCTCTCGACGCGGCACGTGCGCCAGCTGTTCAAAGAGTCGCTCGACGTGACGCTGTCCGAGTACATCCTGCAGGAGCGCATCGCCAAGGTCAAGGAGCTGCTGGCGACGACGGACTGGACGGTGACGGACATCGGGGAGCGCGCGGGCTTCCAGACCAAGAGCCATTTCTTCACGATCTTTAAGAAGGCGACCGGATTGACGCCGACCCAATACAGGGACACGGCGGGGGGATAGGGGCAAGCAGGATGCGATAGAGACAAGGGCGAAACGTTAGAGCAAGGCGGTACAACAAGGCGGCACGACAAAGCGGCACGACAAGGCGGCACGACAAAGCGGCACCACAAAGCGGTACAACAAAACGGCACCACAAAGCGGCACGACAAAGCGGTGTAGGTAAGGCGATGCGGGCAAGGTGCAGGCCGCTCTTCAAGTCATGACAATGACTTGGGGAGCGGTTTTTGCGTTCGGGGACGCTTGTGGGGCGCGCGGCTGTATCGATGCGTGCACGACGAGAGGCGATTCGACTGCACGACAGGCTGGCGGGTCAAGGTGGCTCTGGATAAGACTACTTTTGGGTACTCGGCTGGCTAGTGCGTAAAAGTAGCTCTGAATGAGACTACTTTCGGGTACTCGGTTGGCTAGTGCGTCAAAGTGGCTCTGGATGAGACTACTTTCGGTTACTCGGTTGGCTGGCGGGTCAAAGTGGCTCTGGATGAGACTACTTTCGGGTACGCGGTTGGCTAGTGGGTCAAAGTGGCTCTGGATAAGACTACTTTCGGGTACTCGGTTGGCTGGCGGGTTAAAGTGACTCTGGATGAGACTACCTTCGAAATTTCGCCAGGGAAGGGTGAGTTTTTAGCCCTTTTCCCCGCCCGATTTCCTGTTTGCGAACCTGATTTCCGGATTCAACACCTTGACGAAGTCCGCACCGTTGCGGGCTTTTTCGGTATTCAGAACGCTCCTTCCGTCCGGCTTCCGCATTCAGAACGCCGCTTCCGCCCGACTTCCCGAACGAGAACTATACAGACCTCTCCGGCAGCCCCTAAGCTTGGGTCATCGCCATTCCAACGCAGCCAGCAAGAGAGGAGACGGTATTCCAAGTGCCGATCGTAAGAGAAATCGTACGCAACAAATATTTATACGTACTCGCGCTGCCCGGCCTGTTGTTTCTGATCGTATTCGCCTACGTACCTATGGCGGGTCACCTGATCGCGTTCAAGAAGTACAGGCTCGCCGACGGGTTGTGGGGCAGCAAGTGGGTCGGATTCGACAATTTCAAGTTTTTCTTCCTGAGCGACGACTGGTACAAGGTGACGTTCAACACGGTGTTCCTGAACGGACTGTTCATCGTCTGCGGCCTCGGGATCGCGCTGCTCCTGGCGATTTTCCTGAACGAGATCCACAGCCGGCTCTACAAGAAGATCGCGCAGTCGCTCATCTTCCTGCCCTACTTCATCTCGTGGCTGGTCGTCAGCATGATGACGTTCGCCTTCCTCAATACGACGGACGGCGTCCTGAACCGCGTGCTGATCGACAACGGGATGGACCCGCAGAACTGGTATCTGAAGCCGGGCATCTGGCCGGGCGTGCTGACGTTCATCTACGTCTGGAAATTCGCGGGTTACTACTCGATCATCTTCCTCGCGGCGATCACGGGCATCTCGGGCGAATATTACGAAAGCGCCAAGATCGACGGGGCCACGCGGTTCCAGCAGATTATTCACATTACCATTCCGCTCATCCGCAACGTGCTCATCGTGCTGGCGCTGCTCGGCGTCGGACGGATCTTCTACGGCGACTTCGGCATGATCTACGGCATCGTCGGCGATACGGCGCCGCTGTATCCGACGACGGACGTCATCGACACGTACTCGTACCGGGCACTTCGACAGCTGGGCGACTTCAGCAAGTCCTCGGCCATCATTATGTACCAGTCCGTGATGGGGCTCGTGACGATCGTGATCTTCAACGCCATCGCCAGACGAATCGACAAAGACTCCAGCTTGTTTTAAACTCTGGATTTTCCAATAGAAAGGCGGCAATCACGCATGGAAAGCTCTATCACCCAGGCGCCATCCGGCAAGCTCGGCCGAGCCGGCAAGGCCATGAAGATCAAGGCGGACCGCTCACCGTCTGAAAGGGCGTTCGTGGGCTTCATCTACGCCTTTACCGGGCTGTTCGCGCTCGTCTGCCTGCTGCCCTTTTGGATCGTGGCGATCAATTCGTTCGCCGACGAGTCCGCGATCAAGCGGTATGGCTATCAGCTGATCCCCAGGATTTTCTCCACCGGCGCCTATGAGTTCCTGTTCCGCGGCAAGCAAGTAGCCAGCAGCTACATGGTCTCGACGACCGTCACGGTCGCCGGCACCGTGCTCGCCGTACTGATCACGGCGATGTACGCCTACGTACTCGCGCATCCCAAAGTGAAGTACCGCAACGTGCTGTCCTTCCTGACCTACTTCACGATGATTTTCGGCGCGGGTCTTGTCGGTTTCTACATCCTCATCGCCAATTGGCTGCATCTGAAAGATACGCTCTGGGCGCTCATTTTGCCGTACCTGCTCAACCCGTTTTTCGCTTTCATCATGGTGTCGTTTTTCCGGACGCTGCCTTACGAGATCAACGAAGCCGCGACCGTGGACGGCGCGAACGATCTGCGGATCTTCTTCGGCATCATCCTGCCGATCTCGAAGCCGGTCATCGCGACCGTGGGTCTGTTCTACGCGCTGCAGTACTGGAACGACTTTTTCCTGGCGCTCCTGTTCATCGACGATTACAAGCTGCATCCGCTGCAGATCATGATCCGCCAGCTCATCTCCAACATCAACATCGGCGCTTACGTCGGCGGCAGCCAGACGAATTACGGTCAACCCCTGCCGACCTACAGCGTCCAGCTGGCGACCGTATGCGTCACGATCGGCCCGATCTTCCTGCTGTATCCGTTTATTCAGCGATATTTCGTCAAAGGCATTACAATCGGCGCGCTGAAAGGGTAGTCTTGACTCGGAGACATCCGGTTGAGAATAGATCAAAGATCACAACCACTCTAGGAGGTCACAGAATGAGAACTAGAAAAAGCCTGACCGCGCTAATGATCGCTTCGGCCTTGGCCGCCTCGGTCGCCGGCTGCAGCTCCAATTCGAACGACGCGGATGCGGGCAACGCCGGAAGCGCTTCTTCCTCCGCCCCGGCCTCGTCCGCGTCCGAAGGAAGCAAGGCGACCAAGCTGGATCCGGTGACGCTCAAGATCGTGCTGCCGGGCGACCGTCCGGCCGATATGGACGCCATCATCAAAGAAGCGGAAAAGCGGATGGCCGACAATATTAACGTCAAGCTGGATCTCGTCTTCGTGCCGTGGTCGGACCTCGCGCAGAAGACGCAGGTCATGCTCGCTTCCGGCGAGGACGTCGATCTGATCTTCGACGCGCCGTGGCTGCACATGGAACAGATGATCAGCGCGGGCTATTACGAGCCGATGGACGACCTGCTGCAGCAGTACGGGCAGGACGCGATCAAGGTGCGTTCGCAGCAGATGTTCGACGCCAACAAGTTCCAGGGCAAGATCTACGGCCTGCCGCTCGGCAACACGCACCTGGCCGGCCGGACGTATTTGGTCCGCAAGGACTTGCGCGAGAAGTACGGGCTGCAGCCGATCAAGACCTACGACGAACTGATTCAATACGCATACAAGGTCAAGGAAAACGAAAAGGACGTCGTCCCGCTGCTCGCTTACGGTCAGGGGGCCTCGACGGATCAGGCCTGGGGCGCATTCCGGGAATACATGGAATACCCGCAGTTCATTCGTTCCGACGCGCTCGGGCAGAGCCTCGTACTCTACTACAAGAACAACGACGGCAAGGTCTACAACCTGTTCGACGAAATGGAGCCTACGATCTGGTCCTGGATTCAGGACGCCAGGAAGCTGTACACGGACGGTCTGATCCATCCCGACGTGCTGGCGCTCAAGGACATCGACTCGGTCATTAACTCGGGCAAGGTCGGCGCCGCGGTGTACAACGAATTCGGCGTGCCGTCCAGCCTGAACACGGCGCTCGCCAAAAACGTCCCCGGCGCGGAGCTGGAGGCGGTTACCTTCGTCAAGATGGAGAAGGGCGCGAACATCACCAACTTCAAGCAGGCGAACTTCCAGGCGATTCCGAAGGTGAGCAAGCACAAGGATCGCGCCATGATGTTCCTCAACTGGACCGCGCAGAAGGAAAATTACGACCTGCTCGCCTACGGCATCGAAGGCAAAAACTATGAAAAGGTCGGCGACGACCAGTACAAGCAGATCGGTACCGACTACTCGTACTTCCCGTACGCGTGGGTCTGGAATCCGACGACCGACCGTCTGAACGCCGGCTTCGACGAGGAGACGATCAAGCACTACCAGTTCAACAAGGACGCCTCCAATCTGACGCCGAGCATCCTCACCGGCTTCTCGTTCGATCCGACCCCCGTCATGAACGAGATCTCGCTCTACAATGCCACAGAGGCCAAGTACTATAACTCGCTGTTCGACGGCGTCACCGATCCGGACAGCACGTGGGCTTCGCTGAAGAAGGAAGGCGCGGCCAACGCCAAAAAGATCCAGGTCGAGCTGCAGAAGCAGATCGACGCCTTCCTGGCGCAGAAAAAGTAAGCTCGCGGGCCGCAGCATCGCTTGAAAGCAAAGCGGAGCATGGGCATCAGCATTCGAAAGCAGGGCACTCGGCAGCATTCGAAACCAGGGACTCGGCAGCATTTGGCCGCAGGCGTTCGGCAGCATTCGATAGGAGGGCATTCGGCAGCATCCCGCACCGGATGCCTTCCGCATTTAGACAGAGGAGATAGGCGCATGGAAAAGGTAGACGCAGGACCCCGCTTGATGTACGGCGGGGATTACAATCCCGAGCAGTGGCCGGAGGAGATGCTGGAGCGCGACCTGGCGCTGATGCGCGAAGCCGGCGTCAACACCGTCACGCTGAACGTGTTCGGCTGGGGCTTGATCCAGCCGGAGCCGGACCGCTACGACTTCGCGCGGCTCGATGCGGCGTTCGACGCGCTTGCGCATGACGGCATCGACGTTGTGCTCGCTACGCCCACGGCCGCGCCGCCGGCCTGGATGACGCAGCAGGACCCTACGGTGCTCAAGGTCGGGGAGGACGGCAGGCGCGTCGCGCATTGGAGCCGGCAGGCCTACTGCCCCAACCATCCGTCGTACCGCCGGGAGATCCGCAAGATCGCGCGGATGTTGGCGGTGCGGTACGGCGAGCGCAGCAACCTGGCGCTGTGGCACATCAACAACGAATACATCGTCGAGTGTTATTGCGATTATTGCGCGGAGGCGTTCCGCGAGTGGCTTCGGAATCGGTACGGCACGCTTGAGCGGCTGAACGAAGCCTGGCAGCTGAACCAGTGGAGCCTGCGGCGCACGGACTGGGCGCAGATCGTGCCGCCGCTCGGCGGTATGTCGCATACGAGCGTCAGCCTGGACTACCGGCGCTTCCTATCGGATAGCAATCTGGCGTGCTTTCTCGCGGAAAAAGAAGAGATCGTCCGCATCACGCCGCATATTCCGGTGACCACCAACTTTTACTCGCTCGACTTTCTCGGCCAGATCCATCACGATTGGGCGCCTCATCTGGACGTCGTCTCCTGGGACTCGTACCCGCCGCGCAAGGACGCGGCCGCCTGGGCGGCGTTCCAGCACGATTACTTCCGCGGTTTGAAGCGGCAGCCGTTCCTATTGATGGAACAGGCGACGAGCGGCGTGAACTGGAAGCCGTATAATCCGGCGAAGCGACCGGGCGTCATGCGGTTGCAGAGCTATCAGGCGCTGGCGCGGGGCGCGGATGCGATTATGTTCTTCCAGTTCCGCCAGAGCCGCGGGGGCGTGGAGAAGTTCCACAGCGCGCTCGTCAGTCACGGGACAGAGGCGGACAACCGCATTTACCGCGAGGTCCGCGGGCTCGGGGCAGAACTGAGCCGACTGGGCGGGATCGCGGGAGCGGGCCAGGGCGCAAGCTTGGGTGCAGGCTCAGGTTCGGGCGCAGACGTAGGTTCGGGTTCAGGTTCAAGCTTAGGCTCGGGCGCGAAGGTTGCCGTGCTGCACGACGTGACGCTGAACTGGCTGGTCGATTGGAACAAGGGCAACCGGGACATCGCGTACCGGGACGTCGTGACGGCGTACTACAGGCCGCTGTACGAGGCCAATATCCCCGTCGATGTGGTGCATCCGCTATCGGATCTGACCGGGTACGCAGTCGTCGTCGCGCCGATGCTGTACATGTTCGAGGAAGGCGTACCGGAGCGGCTGCGTACGTATGTCGAGCGGGGCGGCAGGCTGGTGGCGAGCTACTTCAGCGGGATGGTCGACGGGTGCGATATCGTGACGCACGGCGGCTATCTGCGGCCGATCGACGATGTGTTCGGCATCGTCATCGAGGAGAACGACGCATTGGAGTCCGACATGTCCAATCGGATCGCATGGACGGAAGCGGGTGCGGCGGCGTTTGCGGCGGATGCGGACGGCGCACGGAATTATGTTACGCGCAAATGGGGCGAGGTGCTGCGCCTGAACGGGGCGAAGGCGCTCGCCGTCTACCGGGAGGATTATTACGCGGGAGAGCCGGCCGCCACGCGCCATCGGTATGGCCGCGGCGAAGCTTACTACGTATCCACGGATCCCGAGGAAGGGTTTGTGCGGGAGCTTCTGCTCGGCATCTGCGCGCAGGCGGGTGCGGTCTCGCCGTTGCCGGAGACGCCTGCGGGTGTCGAGGTCGCGATTCGGGAGCAGGGGGACCGGCGGTATCTTTTCCTGCTGAATCATCGAGCCGAGGCGGTCGAGATCGGCTTACCGGGGACGCCGGGGGAACGAGGCTGGGCGGATGCCGCCGATGGGTCGGCCATCGGAAGCCACGTTGCGCTTGAGCCTTGCGGGGTGCGCGTGCTGACGCGGTCCGACGTGAGCGTGGCGACCGGCGAGAATGGCGAGATCGGGAAGATCGGCGGGGTGGAAGCGTGACCCGCATAGATGGACCGTGCGCGGCGACGGTCGTCGCCGTAAACGGCATCGAGGGGGTGAGGCTGGAGAACGAATGGCTGATCGCCGTAATCCTGGTAGGCAAGGGCACCGATATTTGGGAGCTGACTTACAAGCCGCTGAATTTGCAGTTATTGATGAAGACGCGAGACGGCTTGTCGCTCTGCGAAGGGAGGGATTTGAGGAAAAATAGGCTGATGCATTACGCGGATGGCTATCCGGGCGGATGGCAGGAAATTTTGCCGAACCGCGCCTCCTTCGATGCTGGACGGCAGGAAGTCGGGCGTGACATGGAGGGCGAGTCGGCGGGCGTGCCCTGGGATTATGCCGTTGAAGAGGACGGCGGCTCGCGCGTGACGCTGCGTTGCCGGCTGACGCTTCCGTACACGCCGCTGGCCGTGGAAAAGACGATCTCGCTGGCCGCCGGCGAACGCGTTCTGCGCATCGCCGAGCGCGTCGTCAACGTCGGACGGGATGACGTTCACTTTATCTGGACGCATCATCCGGCATTCGGCAGTCCGCTGGTTGGCGAAGGGGCCGAGGTTCTGCTGCCGAAGGGCAGCCGCGCGTTTAACGTGCTGCGTTATGAACGCGATCGGGAAGCGCCTGTCGCGAGCTTCGAAGAAAAGGTGGAAGCGGTTCGTTTGCCAAGCGGGAACAAGAAGGACCTGCGAGCGGTGGACCCTCGGACGCAGGACGGCGAAGCTTGCTACATCCCGCTGAAGGACCTGGAGGAGGGCCTCGCGGGCATCTATCAGCCGGCGCTGAACGTGAAGCTGCTGCTGGAATGGGATCATCTCGCATTTCCGTGTCTTCGTTACTGGTCGAACAACGACGATGATCTGTATACGGTGGCGCTCGAACCGTCGACATCATGGTACTCGGATATCGGGGATTGTATTCGCCACGGCAACTGTATCTCGCTGGCTCCGCAGGAGGAGAGGCGATTCTGGTTCAACGTGCGCGCGGAGCAGCCATAGGGGTGCTGTATAGGCAGCATGTGAGCATCAACAACGGCACTCAGTGCCGTTAAGCGCCTCGCGGGCAACGAGCGAGCCGCCTCTGCTCGCAAGCCCTCCGCTAGCGGAGCAACCGCGCTCCGTCAGCACTATTCGTAAGCGCTTTCTCTTAGCAATCGGTAGCACCCATTCATGAGGAGGTTAACCGAAAATGAGCATGAGAACGAACAAATGGGCAGCCATCGCACAAAAAGCCGTCTGTTGGCTGCTCCTCTGCGCCCTGGCGTTCGGCTATTTGCCGGCCGGGAAGGCGACGGCAAGCGGGGAAGAGGTGCTGGTCAACTGGCTGGCGCAGGACATGGATACCGGCTTCGATAGCGGCACGAGCCCGTTTACGCTGGATAAGAACGAGCCGAGCGGTTCGCAGCACGTCGTGCAGGTCGGGGGCAACAACGCCGTCGAATTCCGAGATGCCTCGCTGGGCTCGAACGTCGGCAGCTACTTTTACTACCAGCTGTCCAGCGGGGCGCTCGTGTCCCGGATCAACGACATCTACAAGCTGCCGGCCGGGTCGGAACCGGTCGAGTTCGTCTACGCATATCGGCTCCGGCGCAGCGCGGCGAGCGACAAGCCGGTCAATGCGGACATCTACAGCCTGCTGCAATTCGGCAACTACGACAACGTCCTCGTCCCCCGGTTCCCGGTACCTGACAAGCAGACGATCACGGGGACGGCCGCTTATCTCAATACGGCGCCGGACGAACTGAAGACGGTCAACGATCAAGATATCGCGTCCTATCGCTTCCAGATCGTGCCGAACGGCGGGCAGCGGCTCATCAGCTCGCTTAAGATCGCGTTCAGCGTCCGGGTCAACACCGGCGGCACGGACGAAGCCATCGTCGTCGACGATCTGGCCTTGTACGAAGTGACGCACGATGCGTCCGCGGATACCGAAGCGCCGTCCGCGCCGACCGGCCTGACCGCGGCCGCCAAGACGGACACGAGCGTCAGTCTGTCCTGGACGGCGGCGACCGACAACGTCGGCGTGACCCGCTACGACGTCTATCAGGACGGCCAGCTCGCGGGTACGGCAGGCGGAACGGTCACGAGTTACAGCGTCATCGGATTGTCGCCGAACGCAACCTACCATTACACTGTCAAGGCCAGGGACGCGGCGGGCAATGTATCGGCGCCAAGCGCCGAGCTGGCGGTGACGACGAATCCGTCGGCCTCGGGATTGCCGGAGCCCTTCGGCGACCGGGATGTCGGCACCGTGAACGTGGCAGGCAGCGCCGGCTACGCCGCAGCGGACGGCTCATTCACTGTCAGAGGCTCGGGTGCCGACATCTGGGGGACGGACGACGCGTTCCACTACGTGTACCGGCCGTGGACGGGAGACGGCCAGATCGTGGCGCGCGTCGGCGAGATGACCAACACCGTCGCCTGGAGCAAGGCGGGCGTCATGATCCGTGCCAACATGACGAGCCAATCCCCGCACGCGACGATGGCCGTATCGCCGTCGAACGGCGTCTTCTTCGAGGATCGGCTGACGCAAGGCGGCGCGACGACGCTCACGTCCGGCCCCGTGTCGCCCGCGCCCTACTGGGTGAAGCTGACGCGCGCGGGCAACATGATCGCGGCGTACGCTTCGCCGGACGGCGTCACCTGGAGTCTCGTCAAGCGAGAGGCGGTCAATCTGCCCGAGACGGTCTACTTCGGCCTGGCATTGACGAGCCACGACAACAAACGCCTCAGCACCGCGAAGTTCGATCATGTCGCGATCGGCGACATTCCGCCGGCAGACAGCGGATATTCGCCTTTCCCGGGCACGCTCGAGACGCGCAAGCAATGGCTGTGGGACAAGACGAAGTCGATGTCGGAGATCGGCGGACAGCCGAACATCGTGCAGATCGTCGCGCAGCTGATGGACAATCAGAACGTCGCCGTCAACCTGCAGAAGCTGGATACGATGTTCCAGACGTACGACTGGGAGCAGTACAAGACGGTCAGCAAGATGTACGCCTATCTGCTCGTCGGCGACAAGTTCGACAGCGCGATGCTGAGTCACGTGAAGAGCTACTTTGCGGGCTACGCGTACGCCAAGCTGCCGCAGACCGAGAATTTGCGGATGAGCAATTATACCGCGGGATACCTCGTGGGCCAGATTTTCCCCGACGTCGTCGACCTGAACGGCGCATCCGGCGCCGCGCTGAAGAGCGCGAACCGGGCCAATATCGAGGAGATGCTGAACGCGGCCGTTCGCGGAGGCTGGGCGGAGTACGAGAGCCCGGAGTACACCTACATGACGTACCTGTGCCTGAATGCGCTGTACCAATACTCGGATGAGCCGGACTTCAGGCAAAAGGTCAAGATGGCGATGGACGTCATGTGGTTCGAATGGGCGAACGATTGGATCGGCGGCACCTTCGTCTCCAGCACGAGCCGGGCGAAGGGGGACAGCGTGTCCGCCAGCGATCCGACCTGGAGAGGCGCCGACCATACGCTGCTGTCCTGGATGTACTTCGGCGCGCATCGCGCGCAGCAAGGGTTCGGCGATACGGACGCGATGGTGCCGGCCGCATACCGGCCGTTCCTGGAATATCTCGGCCTGCTGATCGCGCCCGGCACGAGCTACGCGCCGCCCGAGATGGCGGTCCGGATCGGGCAGAAGACCGACAAGGATTATGTCTCGCGCAAGACGAACCTGCAAAATTCCAGCGGACGCGCCATGAGCGTCTACCGCCAGGCTTACGTGAAGCCGACTTGGGGCCTCGCGTCCGAGGTCACGTACGACAGGGTCGACAATTGGATCGAGAATATCCAGGTCGCGCTGCGCTGGCAGTCGGCGAAGCCGGATAGCCTGTTCCGCGTGAACGCCGACCAAGGGGACAGCCCGATCGGCAACTACGACCAGCCGGAAAATCATCGGATCATGCAGGACGGGAAGACGGCCGTCGGCGTCTACAAGTCGCTGTCCGCGCCGGGCGCGACGGACAATTATCTGAACGCTATGTTCCCGGATACCGGATCGATCCTGACGAAGGAAGAGCAGGGCGGGTGGGTGTTCAGCAAGACGGAGCAGATGTACTTTGCCTTCAGGATGATCAAGCCGTACGCCTGGTACACGCAGTCTCCGACCGACCCGGCCAACAAGGTCAAGACGACGACGCAGCTGCATCCGACGAAGCAATTGTCCTACAGCTACAACATCTTGCGCAGCCAGGCGGATAATAACGGCTGGGTGCTGGAGACGGCGGGGCTGTCCGAGTATGCGGACTTCGCCGCGTTCAAAAATGCCGTATTGACGGGCGCGACGGTCGACAGCTCACATATCGACGAGGACAATCCGCGCCTGATCTACACGAATCTGAGCGGACATACGATGGACATCACGTTCGACCGCGCCTCCGGCGCCTATGCCGGGACGCACAAGGTGAACGGCCAGCCGATCGGCTACACCGCGTTCAAGCTGTTCGACACGCCTTGGCTGCAGCAGGATCGCGGCGCCACGATCTTTACCGCGACCGAGGGCAATGAACGGCTGACGTACGACTTCGGCAGCTGGACGGTCACTGCCAGCGATCCGAACGCGCAGGTGCCGGTCTCGGGCGTGGCGCTTGGCGCTTCGACGCTGACGGTTGGTGCGGGGAAAACCGCCGCGCTGACCGCGGTCGTATCGCCCGCGAACGCATCGAACAAAAAGGTGCTATGGAGCTCGAGCTCCCAGTCCATCGCGGCGCTCAGCGCCGGTGGCACGGTGACTGGCGTCGCGCCGGGCACGGCAGTGATTACAGCGACGACTGAGGACGGCGCCTTTACGGCGGCCGCCACGGTTACCGTTACCGCCGAGCCGCTGTTCCAGGATACCTTTGCCGGGGGCCTCGGCAATTGGGATCTGTTCGGCAGCACGGCCTGGGAGATCCAGGGCACCGGGCAGGCCGCCGTTCTGAAAGGCACGACGACGTCGACCGGCCCTCAGCGGGCCGTGGTCAAGACATCCGTGCTCCCATACAGCGCGCAGAACTACACGATGGCCTTCGGTGCCGAGTCCGACCGGTTCCGGGCGCTGTTCCGGTATTCTTCCAGCACGAACTACTACTTCATGGAATTCAAGAATACAAACACCGCGGAGTTGTGGAAGTATGCGAGCTCCTCGACGCCGGCCCAAGTCGGGACGACGGTCAATATCGGCGCGGTACTGCCGGGCTTCGATCTGACGGCGCATCATGCGTATGAGATCAAGGTTGATGGCAGCGCGTTCAAGCTGACGATCGACGGCGTCGCGGTGACGACGTTCAACGATACCGCGCTTACCGCCGGGGGCATAGGGTTTTCGGTCAAGGGAGCAGGTACGACGCCCGTGCAGCTGCTCGTGGATGACGTGACGGTCATGCCGAACGTGTAATGCAGTAACGATTCGCCGCTTGTGGTCCCCGGGATGCAGCGTGCGGAACGGATTCATGATGGAGCTGGCATGCCGTCGACGCGCAGCGCGTCGGGGGCATGCTGCACTGCCGTTACGACTCGATTCATCAGTTCATTTACCAATGCGGAGGCGTTGTCATATGCAGCAAACGCAAAACGAAAGCAGGCTTCATTACCGTATCACCGGCGCGGACGACCGGTTCAGCGCCTCGCTTGCCGTCGAGATTCAAGAGGATGGCGTCGAGCTCGTCCATCTGAAAATAACGGCGGACCGCCCGGGGATCCCGCCGGCGTTCCGGCTGTCCTGGGAGCGCCCGATCGTCGACGTCCAGGGCGTCTGGCATCCGAACGGCTACCGGCATCGCGGGCTGTCGCCGGATTGGTCCCGCGGCTATGCCAGCAATTCGACCAGCTCCGCTCCCGTTGTCTGCCTGTTCGGCGGGGATGGACGGAGCCGCATGACGTTCGCTTTTTCCGATACGCTTAATCCCGTCGTCTGCAAGGCGGGCATCCACGAAGAGACGGCGGAATTCCACTGCTCGGTGTCGCTGTTCGAGGAACCCGGCGCCCCGCTGGACCGCTATGAGGCGACGCTGCGGGTGGATCTGCGCGAGCTGCCTTATTATGACAGCCTGAACGAGGTGCAGCGATGGTGGAGCGGGCTTCCCGGCCTTGCCCCGTCGCCGGTGCCCGCCGCGGCGCGCGAGCCGATGTATTCCACCTGGTACAGTCTGCACCAGCATTTAACGCCGGAAGCGATCGAGGCGCAGTGCCGTCTGGCGGCGGCGCTCGGCTGTCGGACCGTCATCGCGGACGACGGCTGGCAGACGGCGAACAACGAGCGCGGTTACGCGTATTGCGGCGATTGGGAGGCGTGCGAGGAGAAGATGCCGGACATGGCCGCCCATGTCGAGCGCGTTCATGCGCTGGGGATGAAGTACATGCTGTGGTATTCCGTGCCGTTCGTCGGCAAGCACAGTCGGGCATGGGAACGGTTCGGCGGCAAAATGCTGTACATGGTCGAGGAGCGCGGCTGGGGCATCGTCGACCCGCGGTTCCCCGAGGTGCGCGAATATTTGATCGGTATCTACGAGCGGGCGATGCGCGAGTGGAAGCTTGACGGCTTTAAGCTCGACTTCATCGACAGCTTCAACCTGCCCGCGGATCGCCAGCTCGCGTTCGGGGACGGACGCGACTTCGATGCCGTGCCCGAGGCGGTCGACCGCCTCATGTCGGACATTAGGGACCGGCTCTCCGCGATCGATCCGGACGTGATGATCGAGTTCCGCCAGTCTTATGTCGGTCCGTACATGCGCAAATACGGAAATATGTTCAGGGCGGCGGACTGCCCGAACGACGCGGTCGAGAACCGCGTGCGGACGCTGGACATTCGTCTGCTGTGCGGCAATACGGCGGCCCATGCCGACATGCTCATGTGGCACCCCGAAGAGCCGGCGGAGAGCGCGGCGCTGCAGCTGATCAACGTCCTTTTCTCCGTACCTCAAATATCCGTGCGGCTCGACCGCCTGCCGGCCGCGCATGCGGAGATGGTCGCGTACCTGCTCGCCTTCTGGAAAGAACATCGGGACGTCCTGCTGGACGGGCATTTGGAGCCGCATCAGCCCGAATTGCTGTTCCCGCTCGTCGTCGCGTCTAACGCATCCAAGCTGCTTGCCGCCGTCTATCAATCCCGCACGATCATACCGCTGGACCGCGAGCTGCCGCGGACGGTCATTCTCGTTAACGGCACGCGCGCCGAGGGCATTTATGTCGAGACGGCAGCGGACCTGGGCGAATGGGACGTAGAGATCCGAGATTGCCAGGGGAAGACGGTGGAGCATTCCGTATGGGCGCCGCGCGCCGGGATCCATTCGCTGAACGTACCGCCGGCCGGCAATGCGACGTTGAAGCGGAAGTAGGGAAGGCTGCGGGAAACGCGCCGCATTCCGGCGGTCGAATTTTCCCTGAACACGCGTGACTCCACCGTCCCGCCCCCGCGACTATGCGACTTTTCACCGGGTATATCGTTCTCCGCTCCGGTGTTCCGTCCCGGCCCGATCCGATAAACTGGCTACTGTAAGCACTTTCAAAGCGAAGGTGCGCCATACGCAGAGAGACAGAGAGAAGGATAGGAGGCTTACCGCATGGAGCTCGCAACCCCCGGCACGACCGCCGGAGAGACGACGGGCACGACCGCCGGCAAGACGGAACGAACGAGACTGAAGGCTGGGCCAGGATTTCGCCGCATCTGGAAGTTCAAGCTGCTGTACATTCTGCTGCTCCCCGCGCTGCTGTGGGTGCTCGTTTTCGATTACCTGCCGCTGTACGGCGTCAGCATCGCCTTTATGGATTACAACGTCATCCAGGGCTTCTCCGGCAGCCACTGGGCGGGGCTCAAGCACTTCCGCGCGCTGTTCGGGTCGGAGATGTTCGTCCACGCGTTCAAGAACACGCTGCTCATCAGCCTCTACAAGATGATCAGCGGCTTCATCGCCCCTATTCTGCTGGCGCTCGCGCTGAACGAGATCCGGACCCGCTGGTTCAAAAAGACGCTTCAAACCGCGGTCTATTTGCCGAGATTCGTATCGTGGGTCGTGTACGGCGGCATCATCACGCTGCTGCTGTCCCCGGAGACCGGCCTCGTGGGCAAGATGATCGGCTGGTTCGGCGGATCATCCACGTACCTGCTCGTCGAGCCCGCATACTTCCGTACGATCCTCGTCGTCACCGACGCCATGAAGGAGATGGGCTGGGCCGCCATCATCTACATCGCCGCCATCGCCGGCCTGAATCCCGAGGTGTACGAGGCCGCCGTCGTAGACGGGGCTACCCGTTTCAAGCGGATCGTGCACGTCACGCTGCCGGGCATCGCCTCCACGATCATCGTCATCTTCATCCTGAGAGTCGGATTCGTCATGAGCGCCGGATTGGATCAGGTCATCAACCTGTACAATCCGATGGTGTTCGAAGTGGGTGACATCCTAGACACCTACATCTACCGGATCGGCATCGAGCAGTTCAACCTCAGCCTGGCCGCCGCCGCCGACGTGATCAAGGGCGTCATCGGACTGGCGCTGGTGCTGGCCGCCAACCGCATCGCCAAGCGGATCGATCCCGATTCCGGCATTTTCTGACGAAAGGAGGAAGACCAACGATGAAGCTCACAAGAGGCGAATCCGCCTTCGCGACGACCAACTATATTCTGCTTACGCTGCTCACGCTGGTGATCGTGCTTCCGTTCTGGTACGTCATCATCGTATCGATCACGCCATACTCCGAGTTCAGCGCCAAGGACGGCATGGTTCTGTTCCCGACGTCCTTCAGCATCGAGTATTACGCCTACCTGCTGAAAAAAGGCTCGCTGATCTATCACGCCTACGGCAATACGATCCGCAATACGGTCGCGGGCGTGCTGCTCGCCCTGTTCCTGACGACAACGGTCGCTTATGCGCTGGCCGAGAAAAGGCTGCCGGGCCGCAAGGGCATTATCCTCATCTTCGTGTTCACGATGCTGTTCAAGGGCGGCATGATCCCCACCTACATTACGATCCAGCAGCTCGGCCTGCTGAACACGAACTATGTGCTTATCCTCGTAATGGCGTTCAGCGCCTTCAACATGATTATTATGAAGTCGTTTTTCGAGAGCATCCCCGAGAGTCTAAGAGAATCGGCGTCCCTTGACGGCGCGTCGGAGTTCCGCATCCTGCGGCAGATCATCCTTCCGCTGTCGATGCCCGCCATCGCGTCGGTCGGCCTGCTTTACATGGTCGTCTACTGGAACGACTTTTTCAGCGCCATGCTCTACGTCTCCGACTGGAGCAAAGCGCCGGTGCAGCTCGTGCTCCGCTCGATCATCGCGAGCTCCAGCCTGCCTCCCGAGCTGCTCGAGACGGCCGGCCGGACGCCGCCCCCGACGGTCGGCATCCAGATGGCCGCCATCGTCATCGTCGCGCTGCCGATGCTGATCGTCTATCCGCTCATTCAGCGGTACTTCGACCAGGGCATGATGGTCGGCTCGGTCAAAGGGTAGGGCGGTCCGCCGCGGCGCTGCTCGCCGACAACTTCGGTTTATCCCCCAAGGGTAAATATAAAGCTCAATTTTAGGAGGTCACTTTAGACATGTTGGAGCAGAGAAAGAAAAAAGCGGTCGGCATAACATCCGCCGTCCTGATCGGCACGCTCGCGATCGCGGGGTGCAGCAACGGCAACAAGGAAGGCGGCGCTTCGCAAAGCGCATCCGCATCGGCATCGCCCAAGGCGTCGGCGTCAGCGAGCGCTTCGGCATCGCCGTCCGGATCCGCAGGCTCGACGTCCGAGCCGTATACGCTCAAGTGGCTGAAGGCGCAGGACATCTCCGTGCCTTACGATCCGGCGAACGATGTCGTCAAGCAGGCGATCGAGAAGAAGCTGAACGTCAAGATCGACGCCGAGATGGTCGACGTCCAGCAGTACAAGACGAAGCTGAACCTCAAGATGTCCAGCGAGGACATTCCCGACGTCGTGCGGATCGACTTCGCCGACGACTTCCAGAAGTATGCGCCGCTCGGCGCGTTCGTCGACCTGACCGATCTGATCAACGAGAAGGATACGCCGAACATCATGCGCGAAGTGCCGCCGGAGGTGTTCGAGCAGGCCAAGGTAAACGGCCGAATCTACGGCATTCCGTACCAAGGCGGACCGGGCGCGGGCTATCGCTGGGATCTCGTCATGCGCAAGGATTATCTGGAGGCGGCGGGCGCATCGGTGCCCAAGACGCTCGACGAATATTACAATCTGCTGAAGAAGATCAAGGCAGACCGGCCGGACGTCATCCCGCTCGGCGGCTACACGGCGCAGATCGGCCAGGTGAAGTTCGCCAACAATTCGTTCGACCAAATCTTCGGCGCGTTCGGCGTGACGCCGGGCTACTTCACCGAGACGGACGGCAAGTTCAGCAACTACGACATCGATCCGAGGATGAAGGACGCGCTGCTGTTCCTGCAAAAAATGTACAAGGAAGGCCTCATCGACAAGGAATTCGCCACGATCAAGGAAGAGCAGCTTCGCGCGAAGCTGTACAGCGGCAAGCTTTTCTCCTGGATGGGCTGGTGGTCCACGGCCAACGACTACGACACGCAGGTCGAGACGAACGAGCTGATCAAGAGCAAGAAGCTGGGCGCCAGCGACAAGCTCCCGGATCAGTCCGGGCAACCGTTCAAGTATCTGGCGCTGACCAGCTCGCTGACCGGCGCGGACGGCAAGGCGGTCGCACCGGCAGGCGCGCCGTTCTCCCAGATGACCGCGATCAGCGCCAAGACGAAGGATCCGAAGCGCGTGCTGTCCATCATCGAGGATTCGCTGTCTCCCGAGAATCAAATGCTGACCGTGTGGGGCATCGAAGGCGAAGACTACAAGATCGAGAACGGCAAGATGGTGACCGTCACCGACCTGCTCGATCCGGCGACCAAGCAGGATAAGAACGGCCACTACCGCGGCATTCAGAGCTACCTGTTCGCGCCGGGCCTGAACGGCTGGCCGCGCTACCTCGAATCGCTGCCGCTTCGCTTTTCCCAGTCTCTCGACGTCGCGATCAACAATCCGTATCAGATCACGGACGCGTCCAACTTCCTCGACTCGCCGACGAAGATCGCCAAGCTGACCGAGCTGAACACGATGCGCGACTCGGTGTTCACGCAGATCATCATGGGCGGGGATATCAAGAAGTTCGACGACTTCGTCGAGAAGTGGAAGTCCCAGGGCGGCACGCAGATTCTGAGCGAGCTCGAAGCTTCCTTCCAGAAAAAAGCAGGCAAGTAACAGCCGCATGATCCCGAAGTCCCCCGCCTTCGCCAGCCGATGCCGCGGGGGGCTTCGAACTCTTGCCAAAGGTGGTTGGACGAATGAGAAAAAAATACCGCAGCCTGTTGATGCTTCTCATCGCAACCCTGCTGCTCCCGTCGTTGCCGGCTGCAGCGAGAGCCGATACGCCGGCGCCGCTGTTCGAGGACAGCTTCGCCGGCGGACTCGGCAGCTGGGATTTGTTCGGCAGTACCGCCTGGCAGGTCCAGGGCAGCGGCGCGGAAGCGCGCCTGACGGGCACGATCACGGGCGGCAGCCCGCAGCGCGCAGTCGTGAAGCCGGCCAAGTTGTCCTACGCGTCGACCGATTATAACCTGACGTTCACGGGTCAGGGCGATCGCTTCCGCGTCATTTTCAGGTATTCGTCCAGCACGGCCTATTACTTTCTGGAGTTTAAAAACACGAGCAGCGTCGAGCTGTGGAAGTATCCGGGTTCCGCGACGGTCGAGCAGGTCGGCGCGCCGGTGCCTATCGCGCAGACACTGCCGGGCTTCAATATGGCGGACCGGCATCGATACAGCCTGGCGGTGCAGGGAAGCGAGTTCAAGCTGTCGATCGACGACACGCTTGTAACCGTATTCACTGAAGCCTCGCTGACCGCGGGAGGCGTCGGCTTCGGGCTGAAGAGCGTTGGCCCTGCCGCCAATCTCAGCATTGAGGAAGTGGCGGTGCTGCCGATCGCACCCGCGCCGCCGCTCTATACGATCGCGCATACGCCGCTCTCGCAGGTGCCGTACAACGCGGACTTAGCCGTCTCCTTTTCCGTGACGGACGCGACCTACGGGACGACGGAGGCCGAGATTCATTATGGCTATGGAGACGATGCGACGGATCAGATCGTACCCGCCGCGCAGCTCGGCAGCGGGGCTTATGCCGGGACGATCCCGGGAACGGCGCGGGCCGACCGCATCCATTATTACATCGCCGCGCACAACGGGACGGGCGGCGAGGCGCGATATCCCGTCACCGGCGAGGTGACGGTCGCTGTCGGTACGATCGTTCCCTACGTCAACGACTTCGATAGCGAGGCGGCGAATGCCGCGCCTTCCGGTTGGACCGTTGGCGGCGCGACGAAGGTGATTCAGCTCCCGGACGGCAACAAGGTGCTGAACCTGAATGGATCGGGCAGCGCGCGGCTGAATCTGCCGATGTATCAGAACGCGGACAACTTCATCGTGAAGTTCAAGGTCAAGTACGAGCGCACGAGCACGGCGCTGCAGAACACGTGGCGCTTCCGATATCGCGCGAAGGACGACAACAACAACAATGCGCTGGAGTGGGCGACGCACAATTCAAAGTATTTTATCATGCGAAAAACGACGCTCGGCGGCAACTATTACATCGCCAACTACGTGAAGTCGCTGCTGGACGAGTGGCACGACTACGAGCTGCGGGTCAGCGGCATTACCCACAAGCTGTTCATCGACGGCGTGGAAACGCTGTCGGGCGACGATTCCGATCCGCTGGCGCCGATCAAAGGGTACTTCCAGTGGAACGTCGTCGGCGGCATTAATCTGACGATCGACGACTTCTCGATCGAGCCGCTGAAGGCGCCGTACGTCATCGATCTTCAGCCGTCGGGCAACTACGCGGGCATCTACGCCCTGGGCGAGTCGCCCGGACTGGATCTGGCGCTTGACGCGGGGGCCGAAGCTCATGAATTCAGCATGGACTATACCATCCGCCGCGCCGACGGCGATCGCGCTGTTGTAGCCGAGGGATCGAAAACCTACCAAGTCGCTAAGTATGGAAGAACGCATGAGCTGGTGCCCTTCGATCCGCAGCTCGGCGAGATCGGCACCTATGAAGTCACGGCCGACTTCTCCGTGGACGGCGTCGCGCAGCCCGACAAGTCGAAGCGAATACGGCTCGCGATCGCTAAGGAAGCTGCGCCGGTTCAGGGAATCGACCTGGACAACGAGAGCAAGTTCGGGCTGAACACCCACTACGCCCTCAACTGGAAGGACGACATCATCGACGGCGCCCGCAAGCTGGGTGCGCGTCATCACCGCTCCGGCATCGTCTGGGAGGACGTCGACAAGAACGTCAAGAACGGCAGCGGCGCGCCCGTCTACGACTACAGCCGGACCGATCCGACGCTCGACAAGCTTTTCTCCTACGGCTTCAACCAGATTACGGTGCTGTCGCTGGAGAAAAACGCGAATTATCAAGCCGGCATCGCCAATACGACCGCCTCGCTCAAGGCGATGGGCGACTTCGTGGCGAATACGGTGGCAAGGTACAAGGATAAGATCCGGGAGTGGGAGATGCCCAACGAGCCGGAGATTTTCTCCAAGCCGTATATCCCGGCGGAGTTCGTGCAGCTGCAGAAGGTCGCCTACCTGAATATGAAAAAGGCCGATCCGAACGCGATGCTGCTGGCCGGCGACCATACGTCCAGCGTGCTCAGCGTGCTGCCGAAGGAGCTGGCGCTCGGCTCGTACGATTTTGCCGATGCCTATTCCTATCACCCGTACGTGTATAACGCGATGCCGGACGACAACCTGCAAAAGCTGACGGACGGCGTGAAGGCGCTCGTGAACGCGTACGGCGGGTGGAAGGATTACTACCTGACCGAGGGCGGATGGCCGACGGCGACGAGCGGCTATCCGTCGGTATCGGAGGAGGTCCAGCGGGATTATATCGTCCGCGCGTTCCTGAACTACATGATCACGGACCAGGTGAAGGCCTACGAATATTACGATTATAAAAACGACGGCACGGACGAGCGGTACTACGATATATTCTGGGGCATCACGGACAATGACGGACGCCCGAAGCTGGCGTATGCCGCGGTCAGCCAGCTCATGAACGAGCTGGATCGCGCGCGGTATATCGGCACCTGGGATGCGGGAGACCCGGACGTAGCGGTCCATGTGTTCCTGAACGACGGCAAGCCGGTCCTCGTCGCCTGGAAAAAGGTCGACCACAAGGACGATCCGGCCGTCAAGCCGCCGACGAGCCAGATCGCGCTGCCGTTCGGAACGTCCGGCTTGAAGGTCATGGACATGAACGGTGCGCAGCTGCCTTTGGCTGCGGGAAGCGGGGGCGGAACGACGCTGACGGTATCCGGCTCGCCGATCTACGTCGAAGGCATGCCCGCGAGCTTTGTGTACGAAGCGGCCGCCCAGCTGCTGGCGAGCAAAAAGCAGGAGGCGCTGGCAAAGCTGCAGCTGGCACGCACGGCTGCGAACGGATCGCAAGTCGACGAAGATGCAGCCGAGATCGGCCGTATCGCAGGCGCGCTGCAGACGGCAACTGAAGAAGCGGCGACGGCCGGAGACGCAGCGCCGGCGACCGGCCTGGAGCAGGGCATCAAGGATATCTACGCCCTGATGGCGGGTATCGCCGGACAGATCAAAGTCGGTGATTTGGCGGCCGCCCCCGGCTATGTCGCGTTGGAGGCGTTATACAACTACGCCGAGAGCGCCTCCGTCGCGCTGGCTTACGCCAAGGACGGCAGCGGCGCGAATGTGCTCGATTATGCCGCCTCTGCGCAGGCTGCCGATGCCGCCTTCCAGGGCAAAAGGGGCAATGACAGCGTCATGCCGGTGTCCGCATCGGCCGTGCTTCGCATGAACCGGTACGGCCGATTGGCAGAAGCCGCGAAGGCGAGAGGCAGTTACGGCGAGAGCTACGCCTACAATCTGCTGGCGCGCGAATTCGCCGGTGCCGCGACGGCGATGATCGCCTCCGAGACGCCCAAGTTCATCGGCGTCATGGCCAACGTCACGCCGAGCGTGGCGACGGGCGAAGCGGGCTACGCCACGCCGCTCACGCTGTCGCTCGTCAACGACACGGATACGCCGCAGCAGGCGACGGTCCGGCTGAAGGTGCCGGCGGGCTGGGAATCCGCCCAGACCGAACCGGCCGAGACGGACCTGACAATTCCTGCGCATGGCGCGGCGGATCGGACCTATAGCGTGAACGTGCCGCAGTCCGCGGTCAAGGGACGATATGAGGTCGCGTTTGAGATCGAACATGGCGGCGCGCTTTTCGATACGAAAAAGGTCGAGCTGACCGTCGAAGACGGCCTTGGCGTGCGGCTGCTGCCGGTCGCGAAGACGATCGGCGATCTGGACATCGTTTCGGTGCAGCTGACCGGCACGTCGACGGCCGTCAAGTCGGGCACGGTCACGCTCAAGGGACCGGACGGAAGCCTGCTCGAGCCGGTGACGACGAATGCGTTCAGCGGCTTAAAGAAGGGCGACCGCATGCAACTGGATTTCCGTTGGACGTACCGCCAGACCGCTGCCTTTAACGAATACAAGGTCGATCTGGAGGTGGACGAAGCGTCGGACGGCAGGAGCATATTCCACGATCCGCAGCTGCCGCTGGACTTTGACTTGATTCAGACGGCGGCGGAGGTTGCGATCACGGTTGACGGGAATCTGGCTGACTGGCAGGACGCCTATCCGGTTCATGTTCGCAGGAAAGACCAGAACGCGACGGGTTATCAGGATTCGGCCAATCTCGAAGCGACGGCGTACGCCAAATGGGCCGCGGACGGTCTGTACGTCGCGGTCGACGTCCGGGACGACGTGCACAAGCAGTCGGAGAATGCCGCGAACATGTGGAAAAACGATTCCGTGCAGATCAGTCTGGATCCCTTGAACAATCGGGAATCCCCTTACGGGGCGGACGATGTCGAATGGGCTTTTGCGCTCGCGGACGACGGCAAGCTGCTGGTCAACGTCTTCAATTCGACCGCGCCGAATCCAAACGGCGATATGAGCGGACGGGTGCCGTTCGCGGCGGTCCGGGACGAAGCGGCGGCGCGCACGCGGTACGAGTTCAAGATACCGTCGGCTTATGTCAAGGATCTGACGCCCGCGCTCGGCGGCAAGCTCGGCTTCAACGTCGCCGTCAACGACGCGGATTACCAGAACGGCCGGGACAACTTCATCCAGTGGACGCAGGGAACCGCCGATTCGAAAAACACGTCGCTGTACGACGCGTTCACCTTCGTCGATGTTCCGCCTCCGGCTGGCCCCGGGGGCGGCACGGGCGGCGGTACCGATAGTCCAGGCGGCGGCACCGACGGCGGTAACGGCGGGCACAACGGTGGTGGTAGCGGTGGAAACAACGGAGTCGGTAACGCCGGGAACAATGGCGGCGGTCACGGTGGAAACAATGGTGGCGGTAACGCCGGGCATAATGGCGGCGGTAACGGTGGGCACAACGGAGGAGGTAACGGTGGGCACAACGGCGGCGGTAACGCCGGGCACAATGGCGGCAGTCACGGTGGAAGCAACGGAGGCGGTAATGCCGGGCATAATGGCGGCGGTAACGGTGGGCACAACGGTGGCAGTAACCGTGGAAACAATGGCGGAGGTAACAGTAGGCACAACGGAGGCGGTAACGGCGGGAACAACGGTAGCGGTAACGGTGGAAAGTAACGGCGGCAGCCCGGACCGCACCAAGTCTGCTCTTTTCGTAAAATGAACCGTATCGCATGGAAAGAGAAGCCTCCCGGACGCGATTCAGCGCCGGGAGGCTTCCGGCCGGGCAAGCAGGAAGGAGACAGGCCGTGACCAGAAGAACGAAGCCGAGCGCCGGATTGCTGTCGCGGCTCCGGTTTCCTATTTTTGCGCTGATCGTCGTTATCATCACCTTTTTCGCCACGGCGGCCAGCTACATCCTCATCCGGGTGCAGAACGACCATACGCGCGAAATGACGGAGCAATCGATGACGTTTGTGTATCGGAACATCTGGTACCAATTCGACACGATGAGCAATGTCGCGGCCTTTATTCTGTCCAATCCGTCGATCGAGGGGCTGCTCGAGAGCGAGTATTCCGCAGACTACGAGGCCGTGGACGATTACTTCGCCCTCCAGACGAACCTGCAGAACCTCTCGCTGCTGTCGCTGCTGAACGGCTTGGGCGCAGACCGCGTTCCGACCCGGTCCTATGTCGTGTCCATCGCATTGGAGCCGGCGAGCGGACTATATGCCATGGCGCCCGATCGCTACGACCCCTCCACGGGCATTTATAAATCTTCTGACCTGAAGAACCAAGACTGGTACCGCAACCTGAGCGAAGGGAAGCGGCAGGCCGAATGGTGGGGGCAGCGGGCGGGGCCGTTCAATCCGGCCATGTTCTACTCGGCGCGCAAAAAGACGAGCATCAAAGACGGGCGCAACATCGGGACGGTCATCGTAGGCGCGGATACGGGCAGCATCCGGAGCGTGTTCGAGAACGCGAAGCTGGCGAAGGGCTATCATCTCCTTCTGGACGAAAACGAAAGGGTCATCTACAGCGAGCGTTACGGCTTTTTGACCTCTGTCGGAGATCTGCCCTTCATCCAATCGGCCGCAGGGGCTTCAGGCTCTCAGGTCGAGAAAATCGACGGCGAAAAGCACCGCGTCATGTACGCGACGTTCGCCAACGGGTGGAAGCTGCTCACGGTCGTGCCGGAGAGCCACTTCGGTCAATACACGCTTGCCATCTCGGCGATCGGCGCGGCGACGGCCATCGCAGCCCTGCTGATCGCGGGCTTGTTCCTCAACCGCATCGTTGCGCGCGTGACCGTGCCGATCACCAGGCTCGTCGGCGCGATGCACCGCCCCGAGGTGCTGGCGTTCAAGGAGCCGCTGCCGGAGCAGCGCTCGGGCATCTACGAGGTGGACGAACTGGGACAGAAGTTCGCGACGATGCTGGTGACGCTGCACGGCTTGATCGAGAAGTCCTTCGCAGAAGAGATCGAGCGCCGTCAACTCCAGCTGGAGCTGCTGCAGGCCCAGATCAATCCCCACTTTTTGTACAATACGCTCGATCTCATCAATTGCAGGGCGATCCTGTCGGGAGACAAGGAGACGGGCGGTATCGTCCGCTCTCTCGCCAACATGTTCCGGTACGGTTTGAACCGTGGGCAGGCCTGGATCCCGCTGGACGGAGAGATCAGGCATGTCGAAGCGTACCTCCATATCCAGAAGCTGCTCATGGACGATCTTACCGTCGACTTCCGCGTACCGGAAGACCTGCTGACGACCACGATACTTCACTTCTGTCTGCAGCCGCTCGCCGAGAATGCCATCGTCCACGGCTTCGCGGGCCGCACGGAAGGGTGCCGCATCGTCATCTCGGCGAGGCTGGACGGAATCTCGCTCGTCCTGCGCGTGCAGGACAACGGCCGCGGCTGCGACGCGGAGGCGATGAACCGGATGCTGGAGGATCGGCCGGGAGAAGAGTCAGGGCCAGCTGCATCTGAAGTAGCGGCGTCGGACGGAGGCGGGGGCGGCGGCTTCGGCACGCTGAACGTTCACAGGCGCATCCGCCTGTATTGCGGGGAAGCGTTCGGGCTGCGCTATGTGCAGGCGGAGGAAGGCACCTGCGTCGAGGCTGTGCTGCCTTTTCGCTCAAATCTGTCCGCTTCAACATCAAGGGAGGTCTGACTTATGTATAAGTTGCTGATCGCCGAAGACGTCAAGACCGTCCGGGATACGCTGGTCCGCTCCGTCCCTTGGGAGAGCTTGGGCATCTCGCTGCTCGGCGCGGCCGAGAACGGCGAAGCGGCGCTCGGCTGGCTGGAGCGCGAATCGCCGGACCTGCTGCTTACCGATATCGGAATGCCCAAGATGAACGGCTTGGAATTAATCGAAGCGTGCAAGGCCCGCAATCCGGACATCCGCTGCATCATCCTGTCCGGACTGAACGAATTCGAACACGCCCGGCGGGCGATCTCGCTGCAGGTGCAGCAATATATTCTGAAGCCGATCGATCCGGACGAGATTGCCAGGGTGTTCACCGAGGTCGTGCAGGAGCTGGGCCGGGAGCGACGCCGCCGCGCGGAGTCGGACGATGCGGATCGCAAGCTTCGCGATGAGCTGCCGAATCTGACTGACGCGCTGCCCCCGGACGAGTGGAACGGCGGGCTGAAGAAAAAGCGTCTCGTCGAGCAAGCGATCGGTTATCTCAAACAAAACTATGCGCGCAACGACCTGGCGCTAACGGACGTCGCCGCCGCGGTCGGTCTCAGCGAGAAGTACGTGAACCTGCTCGTGAAGGACGTCACCGGAACGACGATCAACGCCTGGCTCGTCCGGCTGCGGCTTGCGGAAGCCGCGCGGCTGCTTAAGGATCCGGCGAACCGCATCTACGAGATCTGCGAGCGGGTCGGTTATACGGATCAGGATCATTTCCGGGAAGTGTTCAAAAAGCAGTATGGGCAGACGCCGACCGAATATCGCAACAGCCGCCTGTAGCGCGGACTGGAACAGAGGAGGATTCAGTTTGAGCGAGAACGGATTATGGAACAGAAATCAATTAGATGAAGCTGCTCGCAGCGTCTACCGCTACATGATGCACAGCAAACCGGAGCAGTGGGGCGGACACGAATGGACCGACTGGGCGATGAACGCGGACCGGTGGGATTGGAACGCGGGCGTAGGCGTCATTGCCGCAGCAGAATTCGCTGCGAAGACGGGGAATGGGGAGGTCCTGCGCGAGCTCGAGGCATGGGTCGAACGCAATGTGGGCCAGTCCGAGTCGATCCTGGTGATCAACGCCATTGCGCCGTTTGCGATTTTTCCGCTGCTCTACCGGGAGACGGGGCGTTCGATCTACGCAGACAAGGCAGGCGAAGTGGCCCGTTGGCTGATCGGCAAAGCGCCGCGCACCAAAAACGGCGCATTCGAGCACACGGTGACCGAAAAGGCGTCGTTCAGCGAGCAGATCTGGGCGGATACGATCTTCATGGCCGTCTTGTTTCTGGCCCGCACCGCAAGGATGATGCAGGACCGTGAAATGGCGGAGGAATCGCTCCGGCAGGTGCAGCTTCATCTGGGCGCGCTGCAGGACGAGGATACCGGGCTGTTGTTCCACGGCTGGGACTGCGAAGCGGGAAACTGGATGTCGGGCGCCCGCTGGAACCGGGCCAATGCGTGGATCGCAGTCGGAGTCCCGATCATCTTGGGGGAAACGGAGGCGCTGTGCGCGGACGAAGGGCTGCTCGCGGATATTAAAGGGCGCTACATTCAGTTGATCGAAGCGCTTGTGCAGCGGCAAAGCCCGGGCGGGCTGTGGCCGACCGTGCTCGACCGCCCCGGCTTCTACGCGGAGACGTCGGGCTCCGCCGGCATCGCCTGTGGCGTCTACAAAGCGGCGCGCATGAGACTTGTGCCGGAGGCGATGCTGGCCCATGCCGACCGGGCGGTGCAGGCCGTACTCGCGGCGATCGGGCCGGACGGCGCCGTCGCGGGCGTCTCCGGGGGCACGCCGGTGCTCCCGAGCGTGGAGGCCTACGGCGAAGTGCCAAACTTTCCGACCTTGTATGGGCAGGGGTTGACGCTTCTGCTGTTGACGGAGGCGCTCAAGGGAGTTGGCGACGGGAAATAGAGTACGGCCATATGCAGCCATAAACGAGAGACGAAGCAGGATGAAAATCTGCTAATTCTCTCGTTTATTGGGGCGCACCAGCTGTAAGCGCGTTTTACGCGCTTGCAGCTGGCGCATCCTGGGATTAGACGCTGCAACCGCGCTTTCCGCGATTGCAGACGAGACGTCACGCTGTAACGTTACTTTTTGCGCCTACAGCGTACTGAATGCCCGCCCCCGATGCTGAAACGTTACTTTTTGCGCCTACAGCATACTGAATGCCCGCCCCCGATGCTGTAACGTTACTTTTTGCGCCTACAGCATGCTGTCTGCCCTCCCTCGATGCTGTAACGTTACTTTTTGCGCCTACAGCATACTGTCTGCCCTCCCTCGATGCTGTAATGTTACTTTTTGCGCCTACAGCATACTGTCTGCCCTCCCTCGATGCTGTAATGCTACTTTTTACGCCTACAGCATACTGTCTGCCCGACTCAGCTGTTGTAACGTCAATTTTTGAGCTTACAGCACACAAGGCTGTTGCTCTAACACAACTGCCGGGGATCGGCTCCAATTGTCGCAGATAAGCATGCCCATGGTGGGCGCGGGATCGCAGTTTGCGAACCGAACAAACGACAAAAACGGGAAGATGCGGCCTCGGCCGTATCTTCCCGTTTTTTATTTTCAACCCACAAGTCTTACTTCGCCTTCAGCGCCACGGCGATGTCCGCCGCCACCTTGGCATTGTGGTACACGAGCTGGATGTTCGTGTCCAGGCTGCTGCCGCCGGTCAGCTCTTTGATCCGTCCGAGCAGGAACGGCGTCACGCGCTTGCCGGTGATGCGCTGCGCGTCCGCTTCGTCCAGGGCTTGCCGGATGACGGCTTCCATCTTGTCCGCCGGCTGGGCGTACTCGGCCGGTACGGGATTGGCGATGATCGAACCGCCGGCCAAGCCCAATTCCCACTTCGTGCGCAGCATGCGGGCGACCTCTTCGGGCGTGTCGAGCCGGAAGTCGACGCCGAAGCCGCTCTCGCGGGCGTAGAAGGAAGGGAACTCGTCCGTCTTGTAGCCGACGACGGGAACGCCTTGGGTCTCGAGATACTCCAGCGTGCGGCCGATGTCGAGGATGGACTTGGCGCCTGCGCAGACGACGGCGACGTTGGTCTGAGCCAGCTCCGTGAGGTCGGTGGAGACGTCCATGCTGTTCTCGCCGTCGCGGTGGACGCCGCCGATGCCGCCGGTGGCGAATACTTCGATGCCGGCCATCGCGGCGCCGATCATCGTGGCCGATACGGTCGTGGCGCCGATCTTGCCGGAAGAGAGGATATGCGCGAAGTCGCGCCGGCTGACCTTCTCGACCTGCGGCGAGTTGGCGAACGCTTCAAGCCCTTCGGCGTCGAGCCCGATCATGATGCGGCCGTTCATGATGCCGATCGTGGCGGGGACGGCTCCGTTTTCGCGGATGATGTCCTCGACCTTGCGCGCCATCTCGATATTTTGCGGGTACGGCATGCCGTGCGAGATGATCGTCGTCTCAAGGGCGACGACGGGTTTGCCTTGGTTCAGAGCGTCTTGGACTTCCTTGGTGAATTGAAGATACGAGTTCATATCGATCTCTTCCTTCCGTAGTAGAGGATTGGGAAAATCAAGATTGCGCGTCCTGCAAAGCTTCGGCCAGCCGTTCTTCGTTCAGATGCTCCGAGGAGGAGCTCGATGTCTCCAGCGCGATGCGCGCGGCGGCCAGGCCGGATCGGCAAGCTTCCTCGTAGGTTTCGCCGCGCAGCACGCCATAGGCCACGCCGGCCAGGAATGCATCGCCCGCGCCCGTCACTTCGACGACTTGGACGGGCAGCGCGGGCAGATGACGGCCGCCGTTCGGGCCTGCGCAGTAAGCGCCGTGCTTGCCGAGCGTGATCAATACATGACCGGCGCCGCGTCCGAGGATCAGGCTGGCGAGCTCTGCCCACTCCGCCTCGCCCTCCGGAGCGTGCGGCTCTGCGCCGGTTCGGCCGGCCAGCTGCCGGGCTTCGGCCAGATTCGGGAAGATCGCGGCGATGCCGTCCAGCCTGTCCGGCAGTTTTTTCGCTTTTTCCGGAGAGATCGGATCGATGAAAAGCGTCACCGATTCATCGCCGCAGCGGCGCGCGAGCCAGGCGAGGCTGTCCGCAGGCAGATTCGCGTCCGCCACGACCAGCTTCGAGGCGGCGATATGCGGCCACTTTTCCTGCAGCATGGCCGGCGTGATCCGCTCGTAAATCTCCATGTCGGCGTAAGCGATAAACATCTCGCCGTCCTCGTCCAGAATGGCGGTATAGCTGCCTGTCTTTTCCCCGCTCAGCACGACGGACGGACCGACGTCCACGCCTTGGCTCGCCGTCCGGTCCAGCAGCCAGCGCCCGGCCTTGTCGTCCCCGACAGCCGTCAGCAGCGACACGCTGGCGGATAACGCCGCCAGGTTGGCCGCGATATTGCGCGCGACGCCGCCGCAGCTCTCCGTGACCGACACGGGGTTGGAAGCCCCGAGCCGCAGCGGCTGCTTGCCCCGGGCCTTGCTGTCCAGGTTGGCGCCGCCGATGCAGAGCACCGCGCCCTCCTGCGACAGCACATAGGCACGGCCTCGGATGCTGCCCTTGCGGGTCAGCGCCGCGACATAGCCGGCTACCGCGCTGCGCGAGATGCCGACGGCGTCCGCGAGCTCCTGCTGGGTGATGAAGGGGTTGCGTCGGATGAACGACAGAATCTGTTGTTCGCGATCCATAGGCGGCTCCTTCTCGATAAGGGATTTAAACTTTTGTCTGTATTATAAACATATGTCCGAGCGATTTGCAAATCCTTCATTTTCCTCGCCGCGGCCTGCCTGACGATCGTCGGTTCAGCTTCACGCGCATTGACGGACGGTCGGTCTGAAAACTATAATTTGTAGTGTGAAGGGTAGGGTGTGCGTACGATGAAGCTGCAAAATTTCAAATTCCACGGCAGCGGCCTGGAGCGGTTCTTCGGCCCGCTTGAAGCGAGGATCATGAACGCGCTGTGGGACGCTCCGGATGAACTGACGATCAAAGAAGTGCAGCAGACGCTGAACCGGGACAAGGAGATGAGCTTCAACACGGTGATGACCGTGATGAACCGGCTGGTGGACAAAGGGATCCTGAGCAAAAAGTCGGTCTCCAAATCTTATCGTTACCGTCCTGTTCTGAGCCGCGACGCGTTTCTCGAAGCGCAGTCGAAGGAGTTGACCTTCGAGCTCGTGCAGGAGTTCGGTTCCCGCGCCGTGGCGCATATGGTCGATGCGTTGGAGCAGGTCGACCCCGATCTGCTGGATCAGTTGGAACGGCATCTCAAACAATTGAAAAAGGAACGATAACCATGTGGGAAGCCCGCTCGAGATGGCTGCTGTTTGCTTCGCTGGCCGCATCGGGGTTCGTCGCCGCGCAAATGGCGATGTTCGTGCTCAAGGTCGTTTTCGGGATCAGGCTGCCGTTCGTGCTGTTCGACTATTGCATCGCCTGGTTTCATTACATAGGATTTCCGATATCGCTCCCCTTGATGAGCGCGGTCATCGTCTCGACGCTGTCCATATGCCTGTGGCAGGTGATCCGGGAGGCGGACTTCGCCTGGCGGTTCGGACGCATCCTCCGCCGCAGCGCCGACCGCCGCAGGTCCGTTCGCTATGCCCGAATGTACGGGTTCGCCGAGCGCGAGCTGACGATCGTTCGGGAAATATCGCCCGTCGCGATGACGGTCGGCTTCGTCCGGCCCCGGATCGTGCTGTCGACGGGATTGCTGCGGATGCTCGAGCCCGCCGAGCTCGCGGCGGTCGTCGCCCATGAGCGGCACCATCTGCTGCGGCGCGATCCGCTCGCCCTGTTCGCGCTGTCGACGATCCGCGCGGCGCTCTGGTACGTCCCGCTGATCGGCTGGGCGGAGGACAAGTACCGGACGGCGGTCGAAGTGATGGCGGACCGACACGCGATCGCCGCCACGGGCGGCGCGAAGGATCTCGGCAGCGCGCTGCTGAAGCTGCTGAAGCAGGGCGGCAAGTTCGAGATGCCTGCGGCGAGCGCGTCTTTTGCAGATGCTTCAGTCAACGTACGCATCCGGCTCCTGCTGGACCCCCAGTACCAACTATCGCTAAGACCGCCCGCCGTTCGGACGCTGATATCGTTCGCGGCGCTGCTGCTCATGGCGACGCTCCATTGACAATTGACGGGGGATATGCCGGTCCCTTGCGGCCTGATATTGGCGATTGCTCGACATATCGCAACGGCTCGTTCCCGGCCGCGTATTAGTAGCAAACGAGGAGGGATCGGCATGCGAAGCATTAAACCGGGCAGAGGGCCTTCCGCGATGGGCGCGGCAGGCAGCATCGCCGCGATCGTGTTCGGCATTTTTTGGACGATATTGGCATTCAGCATGACGAGGAACTCGCCGTTCCCGATGGTCGGGACCATCTTTCCCTTATTCGGGGTCGTCTTCATCGTCACGGGCATCGTGCAGGCCGTCATTCATTTTAAAAACGCGACCGGCCGCAACCGCATGTCGCTGTACGATATCGTCGACGCCGACGAGGAGCCGGATCCGCTGGACCGCGGCCGCAACCGGCGGATGAGCGGCAGCCGTCCTGCCCCAAGAGCGGAAGGAACGGATCAAGCCGCGGGCTATTGTCCGTACTGCGGCACGGCGCTAAAGGCCGAATTCGCATTCTGTCCCAAATGCGGCAAGCCGCTGGAGCAATCCCGATGACGGGCTCCTTCAAGCGGGACCGCATAAGCCGCAAACGCCGATTCGTTCCGGTTGCCTATCTCGTCCTGCTCGCGGTCGTCGTCATCGATCAGCTGGCCAAGATCGCCATCCGCCGTTCGCTGCCGATCGGCGAGAGCAGGGATTTCTGGCCCGGCGTGCTCCGGTTCACCCATATCGAGAATACGGGAGCCGCGGGCAGCTCCTTCGAGGGATGGGGAAGGCTATTTATCCCTGTCGCGGTGGCCGTCGTCGTCTGGGTCGTCTACGCGCAGCGAAAAGGCAAGCTGAATAACGCGTGGCTTGCCGCAGGCGCCGGCTTTTTCGCCGGCGGGGCCGTCGGCAACGCGATCGACCGTCTGCTGTTCGCGCAGGTCACGGATTTCCTGGATTGGACGGGCAGCAGAGGCATCATGAACCTGGCCGATCTTGCCATCAACATCGGAGTCCTGCTGGGCGTGGCGGGCCTGGTGATCGGCGACCGGAAGAACAAGACGGAGCCCGGACCCGGGGTCGGAGAACCGAAGAAGTGCTAGTCAAAAAAAGCTTCCCGTACGCTCTCGTCGAGCGGGCGGGAAGCTTTTGTCTTCAGGCGAACTCCGGCGACGGTTATTTGCCTCCGTTTTCCGCCGGCTTCGCGAACGTATGCGCCTTGGTCCAGTGCGCGCCGCCGTCCTTGGACGTGTACATCACAGACGGATTTTGCGAGTCGGTTAGAATCCACCAGACATGCTTGGCATCCGCCGCCGCGATGAGCTGTTTGCCGTAGCCGGGCAGCTTCGGCTTGTCGTTCACCCAGGTTTTGCCGCCGTCCGTCGTGTAGCCGAGCGTATTCCCGTTGTCGCAGGCCTGGCATTGGCCGCCGAGGAATGCCGTCTTCGTGTCGACGACGTACAGGGTTCCGGGCGAGCTGCCTTCGTTGGACGGTACGCCTTTGTCGTCCATTTTAAATCCGGGCGCAGGACCGGCGCCGGCCGTGTTGTTGGCTACGACAGGCTGCCAGTTCTTGCCGCCGTCGGAGGTGTGAAAGAGGGAATACGAGGTCTGCGTCATTCCCGATGCGCCGATCAGCTCGATCCAGGCGTCGTTTTTGCCGGCCGAACGAATGACGGCTCCGTTCAGTTGGCCGTCCCATGCTTTGGCGTAGACGGACTGCCAGGACTTCCCGCCGTCCTGCGTATGGAGGAAGCTGAACTTCTTGCCCGGCACCTGCGTTACCGCCCATCCGTTGCTGCGGTCGTGGAAGTACACCTCGCCCGCCTGATTGTCCGGCACGGACAGCGCCTGCCACGTTTTGCCGCCGTCCTTGGTCGTCCATTGGCCGCTGAAGGCTTCATTGTCGCTTACGAAATGCAAGAAGCTGTAGCTCGGCACCTGTCCCGCGTCGCTCCAGGTTTTCCCGCCGTCCGTCGTCTTCACGAGTTTAACCGCCTTCGCGTCGCCGATGTCGAGGGTGGCCCATGCCTTCCGGTCGCTCAGAGCGAAGATCTGCAGCACCGAGTAATCGTGCTTGTACTGCGTGCGCCAAGACTTGCCGCCGTCGTCGGTTCTGGCGATCCAGCCGGCGCCGCCAGCCCAGCCGCTCTGGAAATTAGCCATGCGCAGCGCGGTAGGCGTGCCAAGCGCTACCTCCTGAGGCGCCGACGATGAGGCGGCGGAAGGCGAGGCGGACGGCGACGCGCTTGGCGCCGCGGAGGCCGTCTGCTCAGGTGACGCAGAAGGCGAGGCCGCACCGGCGCCCGAGTCGGTCGCGGTCGGCGATGCCGAGAGGGTAGGGGAAGCGGACGAGGAAGCAGAGGCCGGCGCGGTACCGCCGGAAGATTGCGCGTTGCCGTTCTGACTGCAGGCGGCTAAGGCAATCGCAAGTATCGACGAGGCCAGCGTGAGGCCGATCCGGTTTTTGTTTGGCATGGCGATTCATCTCCGTTTCTTCATGGTTGTGGTAGTTTAACCTATATGAAGTTAGACGAATCGCAGCGAACGAAGGTTGCCGGATATGGGCAAGGCGCTTGCGGACGGCATAGTGTGGGCTGGAAGATATAAGCAACCTTGGATATAATAAAGCAAACGTTTTCAAAAGGCATGCAAGGAGGAAACGAGATGAATCGCACCGATCCAGGCGAAAATGGAGGTCTGCCCGAGGGCCTGTCCAAGCCCGCGCTGCGGGCGCTGGCCGGAGCTGGCATTGAGCGGCTCGAGCAGCTTGCCGAATGGCGCGCCGAGGATGTGTTGGGCCTTCACGGGATGGGCCCGAAGGGGATCCGCATGCTGACGCAGGCGCTGGCGGAGCAAGGGCTGACATGGAAAAGCGAAGGACCGGGGAACTGAGCGTTCCCGGTCCTTCGCCTTTAATCGAGCAGATTCAGCTCGCGGGCCCGGTTCAGCGCCTGCGTGCGGGAGGAGACGCCGAGCTTGGCGTAGACGCGGCTGAGATACACCTTGACCGTGCCTTCGGTCAATTGCAGCTTGGCGGCCAGTTCGCGGTTCGGCGCCCCCCGGTCGAGCTCCTGCAGCAGCGCCAGCTCCTTGTCCGTCAACGGCTCGATCAGCTGCCCGCCGGCGCGCTCGTCCTTGGCGGCGAAGGCGCCGGCCGCTTGGAGCTCCGCCTCCAGCTTGGCGATCAGGCCATTCACGTAGCCCGGCGGCACCCCATCCGCGGGGACGGCGCCCGGCATTTCGGCATCTGACGACTGCTGTTGACCGCGATAGGCTTGCAGCAATACCAGCATCGGTTTGCCTTCGTCGACGAAGCTGCGGACATATCCGCTCCCGGCCCCTGCGGCGAGGGCTTCGCGGAGCCGTTCCAGCGCGACGGCGCGGCGGCCCCGCTGCCGTTCGAGCAGCGCGCGGAGGACGGCGGCGTCGACCGCCGTGATCAAGCTTCTCTCGCGGGCGCCGAGCGCGGCCAGACCTTCAAGCAGCTTCAGCGCTTCCTTCTCCTTGCGACGCGCGCCCAGCAGCCGCGCGAGCGTCATGTATTCCGTCTCCCGATAGAGCGAAGGGTGGTCGGCTGCGGAGACGCCGGTCTCCTTCAGCAGTCGCTCCGCGCCGTTCAGGTCGCCTTCGGCGAGCGCGAGCCGGGCCTCGTAGGCCGCCAGCGGCGCCTCCCAGCGCGGCTCTCCCCACGAGCGCGCCGTCTCCGCCGTCGCTTGAAGCACGGCCCGGGCTTCGGCCCCGCGCCCGCGGGCTTGAAGCGAACGGGCCATCGTAACTCTGCACGGGACGTACAATCCGGCGCATCGCTTGAGATAAGCGGACGCTTCGACCTCTCTAAGCAGCGGCTCGGCATCCGCCAGCCGATCCCATTCGTAGTAGCCTTCGGCGACGGATTGCAGCACGTACAGCGTGAACAGCGACTGCTTCCAGCCGTGCGCGTTCATGATGTCGACCATCCGCAGCGCGATGACGTTCGTGTCCGGCGGAATGGCGCCGTTCAGTCCGAAGCGCGTGCGCCGCACGAGCGGCTCGCTCCGGTTGTAATTCAAATTGTAGAACAGCGGACTCTCCGGCAGCATCTCGGGGATGCGGTCCGCGTACTGCAGCCACTGTCCGTAGTTGCCGGTAGAGAAGGCATAGTTCACCTTGACGAAAAACAGTCCGCTCTGCAGCTCCCCGCGCCTGCGGTCTTCAGGCAGCGCCTGAATGTCCCGCTCGAGCGCGATCAACGCTTCTTCGGCGGCCGGGAATTGCCCGGTGACGACAAGCGCGAACGCGCGAAGCAGATGGATTTCGGTCGGCAGCGCCGACGGGGAGATCGCCTGCATCCATCGCAGCAGCGTGTTGAATTCGCCCCGTACCAGTACGGCGTATATATGGCGCTGAAGCAGCTCGGACGCCAGCTCGTCGTCGCCGCTCCGGACGATGTGCTCCATCGCTTCGTCGTGAAGGCCCAGCTCGCTGAAGCGCAGGGCGGCTACCCGGCCGAGGCGCCCTGCACGGCCCGGATCTTCCAGGCGCAGCTGCCCTCGGAGGAAATCCCGAAAGATCGGATGGTACCGGAACCAGGTGCCGGTATCGTCGAGCGGGATCAAGAACAGATTGCGTCTGCGCAGCTCGTTCAGCAGGCGGGCGCTGTCGCCGCGCTCCGTCAGCGCGTCGCAGATGGCGGCGTTGAAGCGCTCCGGCACCGCGGTGTCGAGCAAAAATTTCCGCAAATCCTCCGGCAACTGCGCGAGTACTTCCTCCGCCAGGTACTGCATGATTTGGTCTTGGCCGCCCAGGGCCGCCCCGCTCAAACGTTCCAACGAACGAAGGTCCCTGCCTTCGAGCGATACGGACAGAATCTGAACGATTGCCGCCCATCCTTCCGTCCAGGCCATAATCCGGTCGACCTGCTCCGGGCTGAGGCTGACCCTCGCTGTATTTTCGCAGAAGCGCCGTGTCTCTTCCGCCGTGAAGGTCAATTCGCCGCCGGTGATCTCGCTGCTTTGTCCGCGCGCGTTCCACTTCGCCGCCTTAAGCGGAGCCTGCCTGCGGCTCGCGATGACGAGATGCGCGCCTTCGGGCAGGTAGTCGATCAGGTACGACAAATTCTCGTGAACGACCTCGTCGTGAATGGCGTGATAATCGTCCAGCGCGATCAACAGACGACGTCCCGTTCGGGCGGAAAAGTCATCGATCTCGCGAAGCAGCATGTCCAGCAGCGTCTCGCGCGAGATGTTCGGAAAAGCGTCCAGCAGCGGCAGAGCCCGCTCGGGCAGCCCGGGAATCGCGGCAGCGAGCGCGTGGATGAAGTATCGCCAAAACTTGACCGGATCGTTGTCGGTATCGTCGAGGGAGAGCCATGCGGACGGTTCCTTGCGGTCGGTCAGGAATTGGGCCAGCAGCGTCGTTTTGCCGAAGCCCGCCGGAGCCAGCAATTGCGTCAGCCTGCCCTGTACCGCGCGGTCCAACCGGTGAAGCAGCCTCGTCCGGACCAGTCCGTCATGTCTGACAGGGGGAATCCGTATTTTCGTTCGCAGGATGATATCGGAAGGCAAGCGTCATACCCCAATTCGACATTTTTTATACTTAAAAAGGTATTCGGCGCAAGACAGGCGTATCCCTCTTGGCAGAAGTTGTCGAAAGTTAACGAAAGTAAATCGAAACTTTCCCTGCTGGCTGATAGCATAAGCATCTGGATGAGTCGAGGTCAGGGAGGATGAACGATAGTGGCTTGGAAAATAGGAAAGAAGATTGCGTCAGGCGCCTTGGTCTTGTCGATGCTGGGCACCGGATGGGGCGGCATCGCCTCGGCGGCGGGCGCGGGCCCGCACTGGGCGCAGGACACGTTAAATGCTTGGGTAGAAAAGGGATGGCTGGCGGGAGCGAACGGCAGCCTGCTGCCGGATCAGCCGATCACGCGCGCCGAATTCGCCGCGCTGGCGGTCCGCTCGTTCGGTCTCAAAGCGCAAGGCGCCGCGCGGTTTAGCGACGTGCGGGACGGGAGCTGGTACGCGGGAGCGATCTACGCGGCTGTCGGCGAGGGCGTCCTGACGGGCTATCCGGACGGTACGATCCGGCCGGCCGGACAGGTGACGCGGCAGGAAGCTGCGGTGATGCTCGCGAAGCTGGACGGCTTGCCGGTATCGGAATCGGGGGAACCTTCCTTCGCGGATGCCGCCGACATCCGGTCCTGGAGCAAGCCTTCCGTCGGCGCTGCGGTGTATTCGAAGCTGCTCGGCGGGTATCCCGATGGGACGTTCAAACCAGCGCGGTCTTTGACGCGGGCGGAAGCCGTGGTCGCGCTGGACAAGGCCTGGACGCTGCACGAGCGCTCGCGCACGACCGTCTTTGACAAGGCCGGTATCTATGGGCCGGCCGAAGGCACGCAGGAGATCGTCGGCAATGTCGTCATCTCGGCGCCGGGCGTGACGCTGCGCAACACCGTCGTCCGTGGCGATCTGGCGATCGGCGCCGAAGTCGGCGAGGGAGATGCGCAGCTTGAACATGTAACCGTCGGCGGCACGCTGAACGTGGCGGGCGGCGGCGAGCACAGCGTGCACCTGTCGAATGCCGTGCTGGGGCAGGTCATCGTGAACAAGCCGGGCGGCAAGCTGCGTATCGTGCTGGAAGGCAACACCAGCGTCGAGAAGCTCGAATTCCGCACGGCAGGCTTGCTCATCGTGCCGGTCGGGACTTCGGTCGGAAGCCTGACCGCTTACGCGATCATCTACGTCACCGGCTCGGGCAAGATCGGCGTCGCGCGCTTGCTCGTATCCGGCTCGTCGTTCGAGCATGCGCCGGACAGCATCGAGCGCGCTGCCGGCGTGCTGCTGGCCGGCGAATCCGGCTCCGGCGGCAGCTCGTCCGGGACCGGGGGCCCAACGCCGACGCCGGCTCCGAGCGCAACGCCGACGCCAAGCGCCACGCCTTCGACGGAGCCAAGCCCGTCGCCAAGCGCGGAGCCGAGCCCGTCGCCAAGCACGTCGCCGAGCCCATCGCCAAGTACGGAGCCAAGCCCGTCGCCGAGCGCGGAGCCAAGTCCGTCGCCAAGCGCGGAGCCGAGCCCGTCGCCGAGCGCGGAGCCAAGCCCGTCGCCGAGTCCGTCGCCGAGCGCGGAGCCAAGTCCATCGCCAACTCCGTCGCCAAGCGCCGAACCAACTCCGTCGCCTACGCCCGGACCGGTTATTGCCGGCGTTGAGGACGGCAAAGTTTACACGGCATCCGTCACGCCAGCGCTTGGCGAAGGAGAAACCTTCGAGTCGGTTGTCTTGACCAAAGATGGTGCTCCCGTCGAAGGATTTGAACTCGGAGACGAGCTGTACGAAACCGGCAGTTACGTCCTGACCGCGACCAATGCGGCGGGCGGAGAGACGGTCATTCATTTCACGCTCTCGGCGGACGTGCAGCTCACCACCAATTTCTATCAGTATTACAAATTCGACGGGGAGCTAAGAGTGCAGGTTAACGTCGCTAACCAAGGTCTTGATCTTGAAAATGCGGTAAACGGGATCGAGCTGACGCTCCCGGACTATAACGGAGACGAGTTGGATGTCTACTATTGGTACGGAGAGGTATACGACAGCTTCACGTTGGAGCGCATCGAAGGAACGGACCGGTTTGTCGGCCATTATCCGCAGGATCCTTACTCGCTGCCGAATGGCGCGGAGTTTGACATTACGTATTCCGTAGATATCGATACTTCAACGACAAACCGGGACATGCTTCTCAAGGCTTGGGTGGCCGACGCTTCCGCGCCGGATGAGAAAGACGCATTGTTCAAGCTGGCGCCTTTAAACATCCATGCCGACTACGACAAGATCGGACCGGTCAACGACCTGGCGATCGATCCGTCAGGGGAGGGCGACGGCTCGCAGATTCGCCTTACATTTACGGAGCCGTTGGACTACGACGGACGGTGGATCTATGCCATCATCGACAACGACGTCGTCAGATGGTCCGATCAGGACCTCGTTTGGGGAGAAGGCAGCGTCCTGGTAAAGAACTTGAACGAAGGCGTAGATTACAAGCTCCAATTGATCGTCAATGGCGGATATAACGCCGGGGAATCTAACATCGTCGAGTACACGCCTATCTCGCTTCCGCCGCTCGAGCCTGCCGAGTAGAAGCGAGCGACGTTCTGTAATCCCAGTACTCTTGGAAATCCGGTTGTCACAGCGCCTACGGGCTCTTTGGCAGCCGGTATTTTTTTTGGCCTGGCGCGTCCGGGACGCTATGCTATAATGGTAGGCATTGCTCCGGGACACGGAGCCGCGGTTCGAGACCTCCCGCGTCATCAAAACTAGGAGGAAGTCATATGTTCAATCTGCTCTGGGGCGTGGGATTCGTCGCGGTCAACTTCGCGCTGTTCCTCGTCTGCTACCGCCTGCTTGGCAAGAACGGGCTGTACGCCTGGATCGGCGCCGCGACGCTGCTCGCCAACATTCAGGTCGTCAAGACGATCGAGATTTTCGGCATCGTCATGACGCTCGGCAACACGATCTATGCGACGATCTATCTCACCACCGACTTGCTTAACGAGAAGTACGGGGAAAAGGAAGCGAGGAAAGCGGTCTGGTTCGGCTTCTTCACGATGATCATGTCGCTGATCATCATGCAGATGGTGCTCGAATTCAAGCCGGCCGGCGACGATTTTTCTCAAGAAGCGCAAGCGGCCCTGCACACGATCTTCGGCCTCACGCCGCGTATCGCGCTCGGCAGTCTGTGCGCGTACTTCATCAGTCAGTTCCTGGACGTCCGCATCTTCAGCCGTCTCAAGGTCGCGTACCCGAACCGCTCGCAGCTGTGGATCCGCAACAACGGAAGCACGGGACTCAGCCAGCTGATCGACACGCTCGTCTTCTGCTCGATCGCGTTCATCGGCATTTATCCGTGGGACGTATGGTGGGAGATCGTCGTCACGACCTATGTGCTCAAGTTCGTCATCTCCGTCGCGTCGACGCCGGTCATCTATCTGGCGCGCAGCTTCAAGTTCGCGGACGAGCGATAATATAAACGAAGCGCCCCGTTCGGCAGACAAGCCGGATGCAGGGCGCTTTGTCGTATGGCAGCATGCCGGGAAACGGGAGATGCCGCGAAATCAATTTGTCTCGATCGCAAGATCCTGTTACAGCGACACGATGACGCGTCCGCGCATCTCGCCGCGCGAGATCGCGGCGAGCGCTCCCGGAAGATCCTCCAGCGCCGCCTCGCGAGCGATGGCATCTAGCAATCCGGCAGGCTTCAGATCGCCTGCCATCCGCTCCCAGACGCGCCGGCGCTCGGGCATCGGACAGAGCACGGAGTCGATGCCGAGCAGCTTCACGCCGCGCAGGATGAACGGGTACACGCTCGCCGCGTAGTCCGCGCCGCCGGTAAACCCGCTCACCGCGACGCCTCCGCCGTACCGGACCGCGCCGAGCACGTCCCGCAGCAGCGGCCCGCCGACCGGATCGACGGCGCCCGCCCAGCGTTCGCGGGCGAGCGTCTTGCCCTCCGGCAAGCGAAGCGCTTCGGGCGCGAGGATCTCTTGCGCGCCGAGTCCGCGCAGGAACGATTGCGCCTCCGCGTCGGCTTTACGCGAGCTGGCCGTCACGTCGTAACCTAGGCCGGCCAGCATCGACACTGCGACGCTGCCGACGCCGCCGGTCGCGCCCGTGACGAGCACGGGGCCTTGCGCCGGCGAGAGTCCGACCTCTTCCAGCTGCGCCACCGACAGCGCAGCCGTGAAGCCGGCCGTGCCGAAGGCCATCGCCTCGCGCGGCGAGAGTCCGGCCGGGAGCGGTACCACCCAGTCGGCGGGCACCGTCGCGATCTCGGCGTAGCCGCCGGGAGCCGACACGCCGAGGCCATAACCCGTGACGAGCACGGCATCGCCTTCCCGGAAGCGGGCGTCCTTCGATGCGGCGACGCTGCCGGCCAAGTCGATGCCCGGTACGTGCGGGTACTGCTTGACGATGCTGCTGCGCGGATTGACCGCGAGCGCATCTTTGAAGTTTACGCTTGAATAGGCGACCTTTACCCGGACATATCCTTCTTCAAGCGGCGGGATCTCCAATTCCTCTACGGCGACGGTTACGCTTTGGCCGTTCAGCCTGGCGACGAGTGCCCGATATCGATCCATGAGTGTCCACGACCTCCTTTGCGGCATAGGCGCGGCAATCAGCGCGCGAATCCGTTTCCTCCATTTTAACCGCTCGCCGGCGGGTTGCAATGGAGGCGCCGCTAAGGATCATTTGCGATCGGACGGGGGCAGCAAGGCATCGATCCGGCGCCTGAGCTCCTCCTCGCCGAGTGTGCCGAGGGCTACGCTTGCGATGACGCCCCGGGAATCGATGAAAAACGTCGTCGGAATCGGACGGATGCGGTAGAGCTCTCCTACGGTTCCCAGGCGGTCCAGCAGGACGGGGAATTCAAATCCCTGCTGCGACGCGAACGAACGCGCCGAAGACTCGTCGTCCGATGCGGTCAAGTTGACGGCTACCAACGTCGCCGCGTCTTTATAATGGGCCGCCGTCTTCACGAGATCGGGCGCCTCGTCTCTGCACGGGCCGCACCAGGAGGCCCAGAAGTTGAGAACGACGGGCTTGCCCCGATAATCGGACAACGCATGCAGATCCCCGTTCAAGCCTTCCAATGTGAAGTCGGGGGCAAAAGCACGAATGCGGGGGGCCGCAGACGAAGAAGCCTGCGAGGCTGTATACACGGCAGCTTCGCGGACCGTCGTGCCGGAGGCGGCCGTCCCGTCATTTTTCGCGGCATGTCCGGGCGTGCGGTGGAACAACAGCAGCGCGATCGCCGCAGTGACGAAGAGGGCGAGCAGTATCCAGTCTCTCCATATTTGTTTAGGCACGGTTTGCATCCTTTCATGGCGGAAAATACCGACAGGGATCCTTCTATACGACAAGGCTTCCCAGTAGTCAATATGTCCGCTTCGCTCGTTTGCAATCCGTAGCGCGCCGAAGCCGCGGCTTTTCCGATGACCCCGATCGCAATTCTTCGCTTGACTTCGCAGCCGACGGCTCCTAAACTTTATTCTCATCATAGGGTACAATCGAAAGAAGGAATGATTAATGGCATCAACCGCATCGACGCGCGCCGAGCCGGGCAGCGCTCAAGCCGCCTCTCTCGCCGTCATGCCCGTGCTGCTCTGCATCAGCTTCGTCCATATGATGAACGATTCGATGCAAGCCGTCGTCCCGGCCATGTTCACCGTCCTGGAAAAGTCGCTTAGCCTGTCGTTCGCCCAAGTCGGCTGGATCACGTTCGCGCTCAACATGACCTCGTCCGTCATGCAGCCGGTCGTCGGCTCCTATACGGACAAGACTGCAAGGCCCTATCTGCTGCCGCTGGGAATGTGCCTGAGCTTGATCGGCATGGTGGGCATCGCTTTCGCGCCCGCGTTCTGGAGCGTGCTGCTCGCGGTCATGTTTATCGGCCTCGGTTCTTCCATCTTTCACCCCGAAGGTTCCCGCGTCGTCTACTTCGCCGCAGGCGGCAAGCGCGGACTCGCGCAATCGATCTACCAGGTCGGAGGCAACGCGGGCAGCTCGCTCGCGCCCCTCATGGCCGCCGCGATCTTCATCCCGTTCGGCCAGCATGGCGCCATCTGGGGGACATTGTTCGCTGCGTTTGCGATCGCCGCGCTTCTGTGGCTGATTCCGTGGTACAAGGGACAACTGACCGCCTGGCGCGAGAAAAGCGAAGCCGCAAGCGCGAAGCGAAAAGCCGGCGGAGGCGCGGTCGCGGAACTGACGAACCATCCGAAGGCGCTGTTCGCGATGACGCTGCTCGTCTTCATCGTCTTCGGCCGCTCTTGGTATCACTCGGGAATCAGCGGTTTTTACCAGTTTTATCTGATCGACCATTACGGCTTATCGAAGTCCTCCGCGCAGATTCCGCTCTTCCTGTTTCTTGCCGCAGGCGTTGCGGGAACCTTTTTCGGCGGCGTCATGGCGGACCGGATCGGTTTGAAAAAGATGATCGTCCTATCGATCATCGGCGCGCTGCCGTTTTCGCTGACGCTGCCGTATTTGCCGCTGTGGGCGGTCTATCCGGCGATCGCGATCATGGGCTTCATTCTGCTGTCGGGGTTTTCCGTCGCCGTCGTCTACGCGCAGCACCTGCTGCCTACGAAGGTCGGCATGGCCTCCGGGCTTACGACCGGCCTCGCCTTCGGCATGGGCGCCATCGGCGCCGTCGTGCTAGGCAAGGCTGCCGATGTGTTCGGCATGTCGGAAGTGATGCGCACGATCGGCATCCTGCCGGTCGTCGGCTTCCTGGCCATGCTGCTGCCCTCGGACCGCAAGCGCGCCGCCTAATTACGACGATTAACAAGAGGCACCCTCGATTCCGCCCAAGCGGAGGGAGGGTGCTTTTTGTGCCGCTGCAGGCACTCTGAACCGTTTTAACGATATCCCCTTCGCACAGGAACTGCCCGCCGAACACTTACTCCGAACCGTTTTAACGCTATCCCCTTCGCACAGGAACTGCCCGGCGACACGTACTCCGAACCGTTTTAACGGTATCCCCTTCGCACAGGAACAGCCCGACGAACACTTACTCCGAAACGTTTTTTATCGCTATCCCCTTCGCACAGGAACAGCCCGGCGACACGTACTTCGAACCGTTTTAACGGTATCCCCTTCGCACAGGACAGCGGGAAACTGCTGCGCAATCGCGTTAGATCATTTGGACCTGACGGAAAGGGATAACGTTAAAAAGGCATAAAACCTCTGCCAATCGGCGAGAGGTATGTGCTGACGGTAATGAACAGGAATCATATTCGGCGACCTGATCGAAGGGGATATCGTTCAAAAGCGGCAATATGCACACTCTATCACACGCTCCGGCAGGGGGATTGAGTGCTTCTCCGACCATATGAAGGTGGAATTTCGTTGTCCGGGTGGCGAATCTCGTTTGATTTCTCGCGACGGCTGTCTCAAACGCGCAACCGTTTTGTATCCCCTTACATTTCGCTTTGTTTATACAATAGGGAGGCAGAAGAGAGCGGATACAAGCGGAACAGCCGCCTCATAGAAAACGATTTCCTTGTTCAGCCCAATGCATCCTGCTGCGCAAGGCATTACGCACCGTCCAGCTTCGCAACGCATCGCATCATGTGGAACAACGCACCCCGAAGGAGGAATTTTATGAGTTCGGCAGCCGGCACGTCGCCGCATCCGCAGACCGCCGTCAATCAGCCAGCCGCCGCAAAACGCGGCATCCCGGAACGCTACCGGCTGTTTTTGTATGCGCTTCCTTTCCTTGTGCTCGTATTCGTGTTCAGCTACCTGCCGCTCTACGGCTGGATCTACTCGCTCTACAATTACCGCCCGGGCTTCAAGCTGAGCGACACGCCGTTCGTCGGCCTCCAGTGGTTCCGCTCGATCTTCGCCAACCCGACGCAGACCCAAGAGGTGCTGCGGGTCATGAAGAACACCGTCGCGATGAGCGCGCTCGGTATTTTGACTTCGGTGCTGCCGGTCGCCTTCGCGATCCTGCTGTCCGAGATCCGGTCGATGCGTTTCAAGAAGACGGTCCAGATACTGACGACGCTGCCGAACTTCATCAGCTGGGTGCTCGTGTATGCGATCGCCTTCATGATGTTCAACGTCGACAACGGTCTCATCAACCGGCTCTTGATCGAGCTGGGCATCCAGGACCGCGGCTATAACTACTTGGCGAACGACAGTCATACCTGGCTCGCCATGATTCTGTGGGCGACGTGGAAGGGACTCGGCTGGGGCGCGATCATGTACATCGCCGCGATCACCGGGATCGACCAGGAGCAGTACGACGCAGCCAAGGTCGACGGCGCAGGCCGTTTCCGCCAGATGTGGAACATCACGGTGCCCGGCATCATGCCAACGTACTTCGTGCTGCTGCTGCTCTCGATCGCCAACTTCATCAATAACGGGATGGAGCAGTACTTCGTTTTCCAGAACCCGATCAACAAGGACCATATCGAAGTGCTCGACCTCTACGTGTATAACACGGGCATGCTCGGCACCAACTTCTCGTTCGCGACGGCCGTCAGCATGCTGAAGTCGATCATCAGCATCGGGCTGCTGTTCTTCGCCAACCGTCTGTCGAAGTGGGTCCGCGGCGAATCGATCATCTAAGCAAAGGAGGGACCGAACTTGAAGATCCGCAGCTCGACCGGGGACAAAGTGTTCCATACGTTCAACTATCTGTTCTTCGCCATCTTCACGCTGCTGTGCCTGTTCCCGTTCTACTACCTCTTCATTAATACGATCAGCAGCAACGATCTGAGCTCCCGCGGACTCGTCATGTGGTACCCGAAGGAGATTCATTTCAACAACTATCTGCAGGTGCTGAAGTTGAAGGGCCTGTCCCAAGCCGCGCTCGTCTCCGTAGGGAGAACGGTCATCGGGACGGTAGCTACAGTCGCGGGCTCCGCGTTCCTCGGCTATATCTTTTCGAAACGAAAAATGTGGGCGCGCACGTTCTGGTACAGGTTCATCATGATCACGATGTACTTCAACGCCGGGATCATCCCGTGGTACGTCATCATGCTGAAGCTGCATATGACGAACAATTTCCTCGCTTACATTTTGCCGATGATCGTCTCGCCGTTTTATGTGATCCTGGTGAAAACGTTCGTCGAATCGCTGCCGGAAGTGCTGCAGGAGTCGGCCGAGATGGACGGCGCAGGGACGATGACGTTGTTTTTCCGTATCATTCTGCCGCTCATCATGCCGATCGCCGCCACCATCGCCATCTTCGCCGCCGTGACGCAGTGGAATTCTTTTATCGACACGGTGTTCCTCATGACGAACCAGAAGTACTACACGCTTCAATTCGTGCTCTATAAGTATCTGAACGAATCCAACTCGCTCGCGGCCATTATCCGCAGCAGCGGGGGCTCGGCCAACGTCGATCTGTCCAAGATGCAGACGGCGACCTCGATCCGTACGACCGTCTCGATGATCGTCGTCATTCCGATCCTGTTCGTATACCCGTTCTTCCAGCGGTTCTTCGTCAAAGGCATCATGATCGGCGCCGTGAAGGGATAACAGATCGGCAGTCACGGAGTTGAGCCGCGACTTCCGTAGTCAAGCCAGGAACGCCCGTACGCGGCCCATTTAAGGAGGTGAACCGGCGGCCGCCATTTACCGGTTTTGCATACACGCTCCAAGCTAGCGCCCCAAGCTAGCCGCATCGCCACCAGCTATCCATAAAAGGGAGGACTACCCCGTGGTTCAGATGAAAAAGAAAAAAGCGCTAACCGCATCCGTCGCCGTGCTGCTCGCGGCCAGCCTTGCAGCCTGCTCGAGCGGCAACAATAACAACAACGCTTCGCCATCCGCCGCGCCGTCCGGATCGGCATCGTCCGGCGCTTCTGCAAGCGCTTCCGCATCCGGCGCGCCGCAGCGCGACGAATACAAGATCGACGTGTTCTCGATGCTGTCGAACTTCTCCGGCGAGCAGCAGGGCTGGTTCGCCAAGGTCGTCAAGGACAAGTTCAACCTCGACCTGAACATCATCTCCTCGAATCTCGAGGGGGGCGGCGACGTGAAGTTCTCCGCGATGATGTCGGCGGGCAACCTGGGCGACCTGGTCGTGTTCGGCGACGACGGGCAGAAGTATCAGGACGCGATCAAAGCGGGCATGCTGCTCGACTGGACGCAGGACGGCATGCTGGACAAATACGGGCAGAACATCCTGAAGTATGCGCCTAAGGCGATCGAGAAAAACAAGGTTAACTTCGGCGGCGGCTCCAAGGTATACGGCATCGGCTTCGACGTCGGCGAAGGGGACGGTCCTTCGGAAGGCAAGGATATGACCTATAATCCGAATCTTCGCTTCGACCTGTACCAGAAGGCCGGCAGCCCTAAGATCACGAAGATGGAGGATTACCTCCCGGTTCTGAAGAAGATGCAGGAGCTGGAGCCGAAGAGCGATTCGGGGCGGCCGACCTATGCGTTCTCGATGTGGCAGGACTGGGACGGCAACATGATGATGAACACGAAGGCTTGGGCGGGGCTGAACGGCTTCGACGAGGGCGACGGCTTCAACAACGGCGGCTTTACGCTCATCTCGGCCGACAAGAACGAAGTACAGGGGGTGCTCGACGAGGACGGCTTCTATATGCGCGGCCTGAAGCTGTACTTCGACGCGAACCAAATGGGCCTCGTCGATCCCGACTCCATGACGCAGAAGTTCGACGATGTCGTCAACAAGATGACGGACGGCCAGCTGCTGTTCACCTGGTTCCCGTGGCTGAACACGTACAATACGCCAGAACGTCTGGCTCAGGGCAAAGGCTTCGCGCTGGTGCCTTTCGAAGAAGAGCGCACGTTCTCCTACGGTTACAACCCGTATGGCGGCAACCGCGTCTGGGCGATCGGCGCCAAGGCGAAGCATCCGGAGCGCGTCCTCGAATTCCTCGACTGGATGTATAGCCCGGAAGGCACGATGGTCGCCAACTACGGTCCGGAAGGCCTCAATTGGAAGCTCGAGAACGGCAAGCCCGTCCTGACGGACTTCGGCAAGCAGGCGCTCCCGTCCAATCCGGCGCCGGTGCCGGAAGAATACGGCGGCGGCACGTGGAAGGATGGCCAGAACCAAATCAACAACACGACGCTCAAGCTGACGAGCATCAATCCCGAGACCGGCGACCCGTATGACTACACGCTGTGGACCTCGACGCTGGCACAAGCGCCGAACAAGCTGGAGGAGAGTTGGAGAGCCGCGATGGGCGGCGCGACGAGCGCCAAAGATTATCTGCAGAAGAACGGCAAGATCGCGATCAACAAGCAGATTTTCACCGGTACCGCGCCGGAAGTCATCTCCGACGATCTGTCGCAGAAGCAAGGCCAAGTCGCGCAGGTCATCAAGCAGTACTCCTGGAAGATGGTGTTCGCGAAGAATCAGGCCGAGTTCGACAAGCTAAAAAAAGAAATGATCACGAAGGCGAAGGGTCTCGGCTACGACGACGTCTTCAACTGGAACAAGCAGCAGAACGAAAAAGTGTTCGAATATCGCGCCAAGTAAAAAAGAAGCCGCAGCAGCCAGAAGCTTATCGCCGCCCTCGTCGGGAGGCGGTAAGCTTTTCCGGCATTCGGGCGGCTGTCGGGAAGCTGCGCGATTTGCTAGAATAGTAAGCGTATACAGGGACGGCGAGCCCATGACAACGAGAGGGGATGCTAGCAACTGTTCCTGTCGCGATATTTGAAAATGCCTCATCCCTTCAAGACGGGCACGCTGAGGCGAACGCTGGTCATCTACCTGCTGGTCGCCTGCCTGTTTCCGCCGATTCTGTTCTCCGTCTATACGTACTCGTCTCTTCACTCGATCCTGACCGGGAAAATCCGCAGCGGCATCGACGCGAGCCTGAAGCAGGAGGCGACGGGGCTGGAAAACGTGCTGAACGATCTGGACTTCGTCTCCAAGCAGTTCGCGCTGGACGGCCGGCTGGTCGATCTGATCAACCGCTATCTGACGGCGAAGCAGACCTACGACAAGGCGGAAATCAAGCAGGACATTGAGGATAGCCTGAACCTGGTCAACTTTACGAGCCCGAACGTGGGCCTCACGGTCTATTACATGCCTAAGGCCGACGAGCCGGTGCTGTTCAACAACCTGCCGGTCGCCGACAGCTTCTCGATCGACAAGCTGCCGCCGTTCGTGCAGTACAAGGGTGCCGTCTTCCACGGACCGCACCGCACGCAGTACAAGAACAGCGAGAACACCGTCATCTCGTCCCTGCGCGTCGTTCGCACCGACCAGGAGCGGCCCGTTTACATTTATTTGGAGTCGAACTACAATCTGTTCCGCAAAATCCTGAACAGCGCTCTATACGGAATGAAGGTGTCGCATTACCTGATCGACGAGAACGGGGATGCGCTCTATGCCGACGACGGCGCGCCTCCGCTCGATCCGAAGAATCTGCGTTACGAGGAGATCGCGGCCTCCGGGGACGGGCCATATCGCGGGTATTATCTGTTCGGCTACGAGAGCCCGCAGGGCTGGAAACTGGTGACGGCCGTCAGCAAAGGCGAGTTCAACCGGGAGATCAACGAGTGGTTCCGGCGGCTGGCGCTGTTGTTCGCTTTCGCCTTTGCCTTCGCCATCGTGCTCGCGATGCTCATCTGGCGCAAGGTGTACGGCTCGATCCGCAAGGTGAACCGCGAGATCGTGCGCATGACCCGCGACCGGGAGGCGCCAGTCCAATACATGAAGGTGGAGGAGTTTGACCAGCTGCTTGGCAGCTTCCAGGACATGAAGACGACGGTGAACGATCTGATCCGGGAGATCGGGCACAACGAGCGGACCAAGTACCAGCTCGAGACGGAAAAGCTGCTGAGCCAGATCAACCCGCACTTTTTGCACAATACGCTTAATACGGTGCAGTGGGTGGCGAGGGCGGGCGGCCAGGAGGAGATCGACCGGATCGTGACGCTGCTCGTGCAGGTGCTTCAATATAATATGGGAAAAAACAGCCTCATCGTCACCGTCGGACAAGAGCTCGAGGCGCTGCGGCACTATATCGAGCTGCAAAGCTACCGTTACGAGGACGAGCTGACCTTCCGCATCGACGTAGAGCCCGGTACGGAGCGCGTCGCGATGCCGCGGTTCCTGCTGCAGCCGCTCGTTGAAAACGCGATCTACCATGGCCAGGGCGAGGATGGGGGCGTGATCGAGATCGCGGTGGAGCGCCCGAAGGACGCGCCGGGCATGCTGACTCTGCGCGTGACGGACAACGGCCCGGGCATGGACGCGGAGACGGCCGCCCGCCTGCTTGAGGAGGATGCGGCCGCCTCCCGCCGCGGGATGGGCATCGGGCTCAAGTACGTGAAGCGGCTGCTCGAGAGCTACTATGGCAGCGGCGACCTGCTGCGCATCCGCAGCGTCCCCGGCGAGGGCACGACGCTGTCCGTGAACATACCGATTCGAAGCGAGGTGGAGCTCTATGATCAAGGCGCTGGTCGTTGACGACGAAAAGCGGGTGCGCAGAGGATTCATCGCGCTGGCGGACTGGTCCGCGTACGGCATCTCCATCGTCGGCGAAGCCAAAGACGGCGCGTCGGCAATGGCGCAGCTCGGCGAGCGCGAGATCGACATGATGTTCGTCGACATCGGCATGCCGGGCATGTCCGGCTTCGAGCTGATCGAGCAAGCGAGAAGCCGGTATCCCCGGACAAAGGCGGTCATTCTCACCTGCTATCACGAGTTCGATTACGTGCAGGAGGCGCTGCGGCTCGGCGCCATCGACTATATCGTGAAGACGCTGCTCAACAAGAGCAACGTAGACGAGACGATGCAGCGGATCGTGAAGCGTTTCGAGTGGGAACGCAGGCACGTAGCGGGCGCGCCGCAGCGGCCGTTCGAATCGGCGATCGCTCTGGCGCCGAAGGGAAGCTCGGCCCCGGAGGAAGCGCCGGCGTTCGGAGGCCTCGCGTCCGAGGGCAAGCCGCGCAGGCTCGAAGGCGGGCTGTGGCTCTGCTCCGCGCCGGCGCAGCAGGCGGAGGAATGGCTGCGCGAGCTGCCCGCGCATACCGCGGGCCGGTGGCAGGCCGCATGGGTGACGGCCGGCCAGGACGATCGCTTGTCGTCCCGGGAGGCGGAGCGCCTGATCGCGGACCGCCTGCCGGTCCATCTCTTCTATCGCGCAGGCGGAGAGCATGTCGGGCGGGCCGTCGCGCTGAGCGAGCTTAAAGCGGAAGCCGGCCCTTCGGCGGCGGAGCTGGACGCGGCATTCGAGGAGTGGTCGGAATGCCGGTGGCTGCTGTACGGCGAAGATTGGCGCAAGTTCGCCGTGCAGATCGAGCAGTGGCAGGTCGATCCGATGCGCCTGCAGAACTGGCTGCGTTCGCTTGCCGCGGAGTGGTCGACCTACCTGGGCTGGAGCGGCGAACCGGGGAGCGAATCGAAGCTCGCGGACTCGCTGGGCGATCCGGCCGAGCTGTATCTCTGGAAACAGTGGAAAAGCTGGCTGTCCGCCGCGGCCCTGCTGACGCAGCAGCGGCTGGCGGAGCTGTCCCTGTCGCGCGAGGTGTTCGGCAGCCTGATCCGTGCCGTGCTCTATATGAAGGGGCACGCCGGCCGGGACCTGAACCAGGACGAAGTGGCGCGCCGGATCGGCATGAGCCGCAGCTACTTCAGCCAATGCTTCAAGAAGTTCGCGTCGGGCGAGCCGTTCGGGGACGCGCTCCGCAAGCTTCGGCTGACCGCGGCGAAGGAGCTGCTGGCCGCGACGGACCTGCCGATACGCGATATCGCCGGCCGGGTCGGCTTCGAGGACGACAAGTACTTCAGCCGCCTGTTCCGCGACCGGACGGGGATGCTCCCGTCCGAATACCGGAGCGCCTTGCAGGCGGTCGGCGAAGGCGGCCGTTCGTGAGCGCGTCCGGGCGCGCCGGCCGCGGCGCCGTGCGAGTGGCCGCGAACGCTGAACGCCGCTCCGCAAGCGCCTTCGTTGCGGGCAGGTGGTACGAGGCACGCTTGAGGAGGCGCGGCGAGGCGCGCTCCATCGGTGGAGGCGAGCGCCGCGGGGCGGGCGGTACAGCCGCGAGGGCGGGCGGTACAGCCGCGAGGGCGTCGAAGTCGGCCGCCGCGCTCGCCATCTGCTCGCTGGCGTTGACCGCCTGCTTCGGCGGGAGCGGCGGCAAAGCGCAGGAAGGCGCTGACGCGAGCGTCGCGCCCGCAGACCGCCAGGCTTTCTCGAAGTACGAGACGCCGGTCACGCTGCGCATCCCGCACCAGTATTCGGATATCGCCCTGCCGGAAGGCGACACGAGCGAGAACAACTTCGTCAGCCGGTATCTCGGCGAGCAGACCGGCGTCTCGATCAAGTACGCCTGGGAGGCGCCGAGCGGCGTGCAGTACGCGGCCAAGATGGACTATGCCATCCGCAGCGGGGATTTGCCGGACGCCTTCGTCGTGGACCGCCAGCAATTCAGGCAGCTGACGCAGGACGGCTTGCTGGCGGATCTGACGGACGCCTACGGCCAGTATGCCTCGACGTTGGTCAAGTCGATCTACGACGCGACCGGCGGCAAGGCGCTGCAAGAAGCTTCCTTCGGCGGCCGCCTGTACGGGCTGCCCAACGTGGCGATCGAGGCGGATGCGCCCACCTACTTGTGGGTCCGGCAGGATTGGCTGGACAAGCTCGGGCTCGCGCCGCCGAAGACGCTGGACGATATCGCCAAGATTGCGGCGGCGTTCCGCGGGATCGACCGGGACGGCGACGGCAAGGCTGACACGGTCGGCATCCCCGTAGACCGCGAGATGGTATACGGCGAGAAGACGGGCAACAACGGGCTGAACGGCGTCTTCGCGTCGTTCGGCGCGTATCCGCGCAAGTGGGTCGCGGGCCCGGACGGGAAACCCGTATACGGCTCAATTCAGCCGGAGGCGAAGACCGCGCTGGCGCTCCTGGCCGGATGGTACAAGCAGGGGGTGCTCGACCAGCAGTTCATGCTGCGGCAGGACTCGCAGGACCTGGTGGCCGACAACAAAGCGGGATTGTTTTTCGGACCCTGGTGGGCGCCCTATTTCCCCTTGTCCAAGTCGATATCCCAGGATACGAAGGCGGACTGGCGGGTGTACGCCGTGCCGCTGGACGGCGCCGGGCGCTTCAACGTCAGCGAATCGCCGGTCACGGACCGCTATCTGGTCGTCCGCAAGGGCTATGCGCATCCCGAAGCCGCGCTGAAGCTGCTGAACGTCTTCACGCGGCTCGAGCGCAATCAGGACCCGGCCGCCAAGGGCATGCTCGCCGTGACGGAGCAGCTCGACACCCAGCTTCGCAACTATTATCCGTTCGACCTGCTGCTGGATTATCCGGACGCCATCGCGCAGCGGCACGAGCGGCTGGAGCAGGCGCTGGCCGGCACGCTCGATCCGGGGCAGCTCGATCAAGAGACGAAGCGGCTGTACGACGACACGCTGACCGAGCGGGAGTCGCCTCGCAAAAATCTGGACGCCTGGGCCGGGTCGACGGCGTACCAGCTGTGGGGCAATGTCGCGCGGTCGGGGACGGTCAAGGTACAGAGCTTTTTCGCGGACCCGCCGCCTTCGCTCGCGACGGATTGGACGCGCCTGCAGAGCCTGGAGACCGAGACGTACGCGAAGATCATCACGGGCGAGCTGCCGCTGTCGGCGTTCGACGATTACGCGAAGCGCTGGCACAAGGAAGGCGGCGACCGGATGGCCGAGGTCGTGCGCACGGTGGCCGGGACGAAATAAAAGCCGCCCTGCAGGCGGCATGAAGTGGCATTAAGGCGGCATTAGGCAGCACTAGGCGACTTAGCGGCATTAACGGCATTAGCGACAATAGCGACATTAAATCCCTAACCACGGACGCGCGTGGCGAGCTTCTGCAGCGCATCCGACGGCTCGGCGTCCAACTCGGCGCCGAGCCTTTCTGCGTATTGCGTATAATGCCGGTGAAAGAGTGCCGTCTCTCCGAGCTCCGCCAACAGGCTGAGCAGCGCTTCGTTCACTTCCTCGTCGAGCGGAGACTCGGACAGGTAGGCGAACAGGAGCGACTTGGCCAGCGAAGGGTCGCTCGTCCGCAGTCTGGCCGCGAGCATCCGCGTCAGCGCCGCCTGCTGCGAGGCTACCTCGGCAGCGAGGCCCGCGCTCCAGGCGTAGTCCTTGCCGGCGAACAATTCCCCTTTGCACAGCAGGAGCAGCCGTTCGCGCGCTTCCCGATCCGCCGCAGCCTCATCGGGCGGATTCCCGCCATATTCCCTCAGCAGCTGAAGGTCCGAGAGCCCGGACTGCGCGCGGAAGCGGTATCCCTGATTGCCGTGCGCGAGCTCGATGTCGACGCCTGCGACCTTGAGCGCCTTTTTGAGACGGTATACGGTATTGTGCAAATTGTGCAGCGCCCGCTCCTCGTCCAGCTCGGGCCAGAGCAAATCGGCCAACTGCCATTTCCCGTGCAGCCGGTCGGGATGCGCGAGCAGGTAAGCGAATAGCTCCTCCGTTTTGCGGGTAGGCCAGTTCATCGGGCTTCCGTCCGCGCCGCGCGTCTCGAACGTGCCGAGACAGCGCACGAGCGGGGCTGTCCCCGAGGGAGCGGCGGGCTTCAGCGCCGAGCGAATCTCTTGATTGCGCCCGAAGCGAAGGGCGACACGCGCCAGGGCGTCGGGCGTCACCGGCTTCAGCAGGTAATCGACGGCGCTCACCCGGAAGGCTTCGACCGCGTAGGCCGGATAAGCGGTCGTAAAGGCGACCTGCAGCTCCCCGTCGATCGCCTTGAGTTTTTCCGCCAGCTCGATGCCGCCCATTTTGGGCATCTCGACGTCGAGGAACGCGGCGTCCGGCCTCGTCTCGGCGAAGCGTTCGAGCGCTTCGAACGGGCTCGTATAAGCGCCGACGAGCTCCAGTATGGGGTGGCGTCCGACGAGCAAGGTCATCAGCTCCAGCGTCGGTTTTTCGTCTTCCACGACGATGACGCGTATCATCGGCTATCCTCTCCTCTTTTCGGCAAAAACAATGTGACCGTCGTTCCTTGCTCTAGCTTCGATTCGATCAGCAGGCTCGTGCCCGCCATGGCGGCCAGACGCCGCCGGACGTTCGCGATGCCGATGCCTGCGCCCTCCGGCGCGTCGCCCGTGCGAAGCCGGTACAGCAGGTCGTCCGCCATGCCGACGCCGTCGTCCGCGATCTCGCAGCGGATATAGCCGTCGCCGTCCGCGATCGCGAGCGTCACCGTCCCGATGCCGTCCTTGTCGAACAGGCCGTGCCGGATGGCGTTCTCCACGAACGGCTGAATCGCGAGCGACGGGATCATTACCGTCTCGAGCCCGGGATCGCACAGGAGCCGGAAGTTCAGGCGCTCTCCGAAGCGGGCCCTCTCGATCTCGACGTAGGCGCCGATCAGCTCCAGCTCGATGCCGAGCGGTACGTCCGCCGTCCGCTGGTCCCGCTGGAACACGATGCGCAGATAGCGGCTGAGCATCGAGAGGAGGTGGGCGGCTTTTTCGCCGTCCGTATAGCAGAAGGAGACGATGCTGCTGATCGCATTGTACAAAAAGTGCGGCTTGATCTGCGCCTGCAGGAAGGCGATCTCGCTGCGCAGCGCCTGGTCCATCGACTGCTTCATGGACAGCAGCGTACGAACGCGCGCCGCCAGCGTCCGCGGATCGAAGGGCTTGGCGATAAAGTCGTTGCCGCCCGCGCGGAAGCACAGCTCGATATCGTGCAGGGAGTCCTTCGCGGTCGCGAACAGCACGGGCAGCTCCATCGCCGGGAACCGCTCCCGGACGATCCGGCAGAGATCGAGCCCCGACATTTCCGGCATCATGACGTCGAGTATCATCAGGTCCACGCGCTCCGCGCGCTCCAACTTGGTTAGCGCTTCGCTTGCCGAGAGCGCGGCCAGCACATTGTATTGCTCGCCGAGCAGGTTGAGCAGCACCCTCACGTTGGACGGCTCGTCGTCGACGACGAGCACGGTCTGCGTCAGCCCGCCGTCTACAAGGTCGAGGGTGGCCGGCGCGAAGCGAGCGATCGGCTCAGAAGCGGCGGCCGCCTCGATCGTCGTGCCGTCCGTCTCCTGCGGCGCGGCGGCGGCCGGCAGCGTGAACGCCATCCGCGTACCCTGCCCGGGCGCCGACCGTTCGACGCCGATCGATCCGCCCATGCGTTCGACCAGCTGGCGGCTGATATACAAGCCCAGCCCCATGCCGGTGTAGCCGTCGTGACTCGGCGCCGGCTCTCTCTGCTCGAAGTACCCGAAGATCGCTTCGTGGTTCTCTTTCGGAATGCCGACGCCCGTATCCTCAACCCATACTTTGATAAGATCGCCTTCGGCGGCCGCGCCGATCTCGATGCGGCCCTGCCGCGTGTGCTTGATCGCATTGTGGATCAGGTTGTACAGCACCTGGCGCACCCGGTTCTCGTCGGCCTGCACGCAGGTGCCCGGCGGGATGGCGTTCTCCCAGCGCACGTCCTTGCCGGCCAGCTCGTACTCCAGCACCTGATGCGCCGTGCGCGCGGCGACGCGCAGATCGAGCACGGTCCTTTTCAGCTGAAAATCGCCGTGCTTGAGCCGCACGACGTCGACCAGGTCGTTCACGAGGCTCGCGAGCTTCGTCGACGTATCCTGGATCAGCGAGAGCTCGCCGCGCTGCCGGTCCGTGAGCGCGCCAGCCTTGCCGTCAAGCAAGTAGGCGGTCATGTTCTGGATGCCGTGCAGCGGCGTCTTCAGCTCGTGCGAGGTCTGCGCCAGAAATTCGTCCTTGAGCTTGTCGCGCAGGATCAACTGCTCCGTCAGCTGCTCTGTGCGTCCTGTGGCATGGACGAGGCGAAGCGCGAGCAGCGCGTTCATGAACGAGATGACCGAGAGAAAGGAGATGCGGCGGACGAGGTCCGTCTCCAGCAGGCCGAGCGAGTAGAACAGGCCGGACACGTCGATCGCGACGATGGAGAGGATCATGCCGACCAGCAGCGCGGTCTCTTTGCGGTCCAATTGTCCGTCCTTGCGGAAAAGATGTCGTATCGTCCGGTATAAAAAATAGGATACGAGCAGCAAAACGTAGTTCCACGGCCAGTTGCCGGCGTAGGAAAACAAGCTCGAGGGCAGCGCGAGCGCCGCCAGGATCGTCAACACAAGCGGCGCCGATGCGATGGCCAGCTGTCTTCGAGGCAGCAGTCTGCGGTCCAGGGAGTGGAGGAATAAGCCGAGCACGACGATATTGCCGAAGCCGCCGACGCTGTATATTTTCCTCGAGGCTTCGTAGGAGAAGCCCGGGAACAGTTGAAGCGCCAGTTTATCCCCGTCCATCACGATCAGGGCGAGCAGCGTCAGAAAGTAGAGCGCGCTGTACAGATAAGCCCTGTCCTGCGGGCGAAGCGCGTAGATGTTCAGATGGTAACCCGCGAATAGAAGAAGGATAAAAAGACCCGAAAATTCCACGGCGAACTGGATATGGCCTTTGAATTGCATCGCGTCCTGAAGGCCGAGCTGCATGTCGTCGAAGCCGCCCTTGGACGTATAGCTGTCGTTCGCCACCTGCAGCACCATGTCCAGCTCGCGCGCCCCGGTCCGGATGAACGTCGTGTACGGCTTATTCCCCGGCACGTACGTCTGCGAATCCGCCGAGGGAACGCCTCCGCTGCCGACGAGCTCGCCGTTCACGTACAGCCGATGCGCCCCGTTCACGTTGGATACCCGAATGCCGTACCCGCTCTCCTTCCCGCCCAGCAGCACCTTCAGCCTATAGGTGCCGAGCCGCGCTCCGCTTGCCGCATCCGGCGCCTTGCCGCCTCCCCAGGCGTTCGGAATGCGAGTATAAGCATCCGGACGGTCTGCGGAAGCGACCGCCAGGTCATCGGGCGTCAGCAGCCGGTCCGCGTAATACGCCCATTCGCCGTCAAGGTTGACGAGCCCCCGCGCGCCCAGATTCCAGCCGCCGAGATCGATCGTCCCGCGGACGGCCTCCGGCGCGTCCCGGTTCGGCACTGTGTATTGATACATCCAAGTCAATATGGCAAACGACAGCAGCGGAATGATCGTCATTCCCAGCGTTATATAGAAGATTCTCTTTCCCGCGCCCGCTTTTCCGCGTCCCATCCTCATCCCGTCCTCGCCCTGCCTACATACGTCAAGCCGATAGCATACAATCCTGCGCTCCCAAAACGCTCTCAACGCTATTATGGCAAATCTCTCGTTCTTTTGGGAGCGATTTGTGAGCGGCCGGTGCTATCTTCGACAAATGCAGACAAAAGTCCGAATCGGACGAAGAGGAGAGATCGGTTCATGAAAGGTAAGAAGAAATTCCGGCCACTGCTCGCGGGCCTTGCGCTCGCGCTGCTCTTGCAGCCTGCGGCCGGATGGGGGGCGGCGGAGAAGGCCGCGGCTTCGTCCGTCCGAGCGTGGCAGGACGTCGGCGGCGCGTTGCCCGTCGATAGCCCGCGGAGCTACAAGCTGGCCGCTACAGAACGCGGGCCTTACATGTCGTACTTGACGTCCGGCAACGGCTTGGCGGTGTATCAGCTGGCGGGCGGGAGCTGGGAGCTTGATAGCGAAGATACGTATGCGATTGAAAATGTATGGGATTATGATCTGTTCGTCACGGCCAGGGGCAAGCCGTATATCGCATACGAGGATCGCGCCGACGGCAACAAGATCGCCGTCGCGTCGCCGGATAGCGACGGCGCCTGGCAGAAGCTCGGTGGAACGATCCCGCAAGGCGCTTCCGATGTACCTCCCGGAATCGCGGTCGATTCGGAGCGCGGCGTCAGCATCGTCTACAGCGACAAGGACAACGGCGAGGTCGCGACCGTGCGAAAAATGGAAGACGGCGTCTGGAGCGATCCCCAAGTCCTATCGGGCCAAGCCTTCCGGCCGGCGATCACGATCGATCAGTCCGACCGGACGTTCGTGGTCTATGGCAACCGCGCCAGCGGATACTACGAGCCGGTCGTCAAGTCCCGCGGAGCGAACGAGCCGTGGAGTTCAACCGGACTATCTACTTACATCAGCGGAAATTACTACACGTTGAAGCCGGCTCCACACGGCGAATTGTATTTGTACTACAACGGAGGCAACGGCATCGACGACAAAAACTACGTATGGAAATGGACGCAAGCCGAAGGGTGGAGCCAGATCGGCCAATTCGCGGGATTCTTCGGCGCGATGGATGTCGACCCGACGGACGGCAGGCCCGTCGTCGCGTACAGGGATACGCGCGATCCTGGAGGAAACGTGCATGTCGTCAAGTGGGACGGCTCGGCATGGCCGGACTTAGGCGAGCTGTCGCTTAAGGACAATACCTGGTATATGCCGTTGTCGGTCGCAGTCGGTCCGAACGGGACGCCCTACGTGGCCTATGTATCGGCAGACAACAAGCTCCGCGTCACCGGATACATGGATACGACGCCGCCGTCGATCATCGGCACGCTGCCTGCGGACGGCAGCGAGGACTCCAAAGCGGCCGACGCGCTGAAGCTGACCTTCGACGAAGCGGTTAGGTCCGTCGAAGGGAAATCGATCCAGGTGTATGTCAAAAACGGGAGCGGCCCCGACACGCTGTTCGCCAAGGTGGATGCATCCGAGGCTGCGATCGACGGGGTAACAGCGACGATAAACTTGTCGGGCCGGCTGCCTGTCCAGTCAACCGTCTATGTATTAGTCGATCCGGGCGCGTTCGAGGATCTGTCGGGGAATCCCTTTGCGGGCTACGTCGATGACCAGGACTGGCGCTTCGATACGGCGGCCGCAACGGCACCCGAGGCGCCGGCGTTAAGCATCGTGCATGTCGGGGACAGGCAGGCGGAGATCCAATTCCTGCCGGGCGACGACGGCGGCAGCCCGATCACCGGGTACGTCGTGACGGTCATGCTTCCCGATCAGAATGACCAGATCATTAAGACCGTGGAAGGCGAAGGAAGCCCGATTGTCATTACCGGACTGACCAACGGGTATGCATACACGTTTAAAGTGCAGGCGAAAAACGCCGTGGGCTTGTCGGATTACTCTCAGTCCTCGGCGCGGGCGGTGGCGAGCGGCAAGCCGGAGCCGCCGTTAGTAGCGGCAAATCGGCTGGACGGCGGCGCGACCGTTGACGTGCTGCCCAGCTGGAACAACGGGGCGAAGGTCACGCGCTATCAGATCACCGTATACGACGAGACCGGCGGATATATCAGGGACCTTTATCTTGACCCTGACGACGAAGGTAATTTTCAGTCTGCTATCGTTACCGGGCTGACGAACGGGACAGCCTACAAGTTTTCCGCCAAGGCGTTGAACGCCAACGGCTGGTCGACCGAATCAAACTTGACCGATCCGGTCGTCCCGCTAGGCAGGCCGGGGCTTCCGCGCAGCGTGACAGCAGTGCCGGACAATGGGAAGGCCACAGTCACGTTCGAAGCGCCCGAGACGGACGGGGGCACGCCGATCTTGGTTTACCGAATCCGCGCGATGAAGGACGGTGTGGAGGTTTCTGCCAAACCCCTCGATCCCGCCAACCGTTCGGGCACGATTGGCGGACTGAAAAAGGGCGTTTCCTATACGATCGAGGTGGCAGCCGGAAATGACATCGGTATGTCCGAATTTGCCGCAGCCGCGCCCGTCGTGCCTTATGGCGCGCCCGATGCGCCTACGGAGGTGACCGCGGTTGCCGGAGACAGTTCAGCAGAGGTAAGCTTTGACCCCGGACTACTGTATGGAGGTACGCATCCAGTCTACAAGGTCACTGCTTGGGATGGAATTGAGCAGGCCGGCCAGGCAACCGGCGATTCGAGCCCGGTCACCGTTCCGAATCTGACGAACGGGCGCACCTACACGTTTACCGTGAAGGCGAAGACGGAGTACGGCGAGTCGTCGCCTTCGGAACCATCGAACGCAGTTACGCCGACAGCGCCGGTCGTGCCGGATACGTCCACCGTGCCGGATGCGCCGACCGGGGTCAGCGCAACGGCGGGCGATGCGTCGGCGACGGTGACGTTCACGGCGCCGTCGAACGGCGGTAAGCCGATCACGAGCTATAAGGTGACGGCCTGGCCGAACGGTACGGTGGTGAAGACGGTCGACAGCGAAGATGTAACGGCTGACGGCGAGGTGAGCATCCCCGTAACAGGCCTGACGAACGGCACGGCCTACACATTCACGGTGATAACCGTGAACGAGAAGGGCGAGTCGGCGTCCTCTGCGCATTCGAACGTTGTCACGCCGGCTGCGCCGGTCGTACCGGACACGTCCACGGTGCCGGATGCGCCGACCGGGGTCAGCGCAACGGCGGGCGATGCGTCGGCGACGGTGACGTTCACGGCGCCGTCGAACGGCGGTAAGCCGATCACGGGCTATAAGGTGACGGCGTGGTCGAGCGGCGCGGAAGCGAAGACGATCGAGAGCAAAGACACAGTGGCTGACGGCAAGGAGAGCGTCACCGTGACCGGCCTCACGAACGGCACGGCCTACACGTTCACGGTGAAGGCCGTGAACGAGAAGGGCGAGTCATCGCCGTCGACGCCATCGAACGCGGTCACGCCGGCGGCGCCGGTCGTGCCGGATACGTCTACTGTGCCGGACGCGCCGACCGGGGTCAGTGCATCGGCGGGCGATGCGTCGGTAACAGTGACATTCACGGCGCCGCTGAACGATGGCGGCAAGCCGATCACCGGCTACAAGGTGACGGCTTGGTCGAACGGCGCGGAAGCGAAGACGGTCGAGAGCAAAGGCACGGCGACTGATGGCAAGGTGAGCGTCACCGTGACGGGGCTGACGAACGGAACGGCGTATACGTTCACGGTGATAGCCGTGAACGAGAAGGGGGCTTCGCAACCTTCGAACGTCTCCAATGCGATTACGCCTGTAAGCGCATCTGGCGGCGGTGGAGGCCCGGGCCCGGGACCTGACACTGGCTCAAGCCCAGGTCCAAGTCCAAGTCCAAGTCCAAGCCCAAGCCCAAGCCCGAGCCCGAATCCAAGCCCGAGTCCAAGCCCTGATCAAACAAGCGGAAGCCTGCCGGACAAGGGAATCGCCTATATCGGCGGCTATCCCGGAGGCTTTTTCAGACCGAATGCCGCGCTTACGCGGGCAGAGATGGCTGTCATTTTAACGAAGCTGTTCGGCGGTGCCGACACCGGCACTGAAGCGCATTTCCAAGACGTTCCTCAGACGCACTGGGCATCGCAGGCCATTGTCCAGGCTGCGGGCCGGGGTTGGATGAAGGGCTATCCCGACGGAAAATTCCGTCCGGATGCTTCGCTGACGAGAGCGGAAATGGCCGTGCTGCTGCGTAAGCTCGGATTGCAGAGCGCGCAGCCGACCGGAGCCGGCTTCCGGGATATTCAAGGCCACTGGGCCGAATCGGCGATTATACAAGCTCAAGCCTTAGGCTTCATCGGCGGTTATGCGGACGGCAAGTTCCGTCCGGACCAGCCGTTGACGCGGGCGGAAGCGGTCACGATCCTGAATAAGGTGCTCGGCCGCCGAGGCGAAGCGTCGACCCAGCCGCGGTATACGGACGTTCCTGCATCGCATTGGGCGTACGGCGCGATCCAGGCCGCATCCCGGACCGAATAGGCGCGGCCATATCGTTTGACTGCACCCGATCTTCATTGTCCGCGCGAGCGGACGATGAGGATCTTCTTTTTCAAGAGACAGCTTGCGTCCCGATGCGCTATACTGTTAAAAAGCGACGGCTGAAGGATGGAGGTGTGAATATGGCAACCGATAAATGCGGAGGCGCTGCGACGCCAAGGTGGTTCGGATATGCGCTGCAGTCTCTCGTTTACTTGGCCCATCACGCCGACCGGGACGACCGCTGTCCTAGCGGAGAGATCGCCGGAGGCTGCGCGACCGAAGCGACGCTGATGAGGCGCATTTTGTCGCGGCTCGCCAGGGCGCAGATCGTCGGCGTCCGCGAGGGAAGGGAAGGCGGGTACTTTCTGCTCAGGCCGCCCGAATCCATCACGCTCGGCGAAGTGTATCGCGCGCTTGAGATTGCCGAGCCGCTGCACAGCGGGATGCTGGACAGCGCGGACGACTGCACGGCGCTGGGCTCCGGCATGAAGGAAGCGTTCGGCGACGTCATCCGCGAGACCGAGCGCAAGATGATGGAAGTGCTGGACGGACGCACGATCGCGGATATGATCGGGCAGGTTTTCGGACAGAAGGTTTGAGAGGCGAAGGTTCGATAGGCGGGCACGCTCGCTCGAATAAGGAAAAGAAGCACCGCTAGGGTCATATAGGCGGATGAGTCAGCAGGATCGGGATTGCGGGCCAGCGTGCCGGGACAGATTCTGGGGGATGGCCGCACGTTCTGACCGAACGAATGGGAGAAGCCGGTTGGAGGTCGATGGGATTGTTGAAGGGAATTCCGGCGATATTGTCGCCAGAGCTGCTAAAGATTCTGATGGAAATGGGGCACGGCGACGAGATCGTGCTGGGCGACGGGAACTTTCCGGCCGCCAGCCATGCGCAGCGTCTCGTCCGCTGCGACGGTCACGGCATCCCGGAGCTGCTGGATGCGGTGCTGAAGCTGCTGCCGCTCGATCAGTACTCGGCGCGCCCCGCAGCCCTCATGCAGGTTGTGCCCGGCGATACGGCCGAGACGCCGATCTGGGGCCGCTACGCAGAGATCGTTCGCGACCGTGCGGGCTTGACGGAGCCGTTCGAAGAGGTCGAACGGTTCGCTTTTTACGAGCGGGCGAAGCAGGCGTACGCGATCGTGGCGACGGGCGAGAGCGCGCTGTACGCCAACATCATTCTCAAAAAGGGCGTCATCGCGGCGGGATAGCGTCGAACCGGAGGAGCCGGATATGTTCTCGTTGCGCACAGGCGCGGACGGGACGTATCCGGCTCTCCTTGAATAAGCGAAGGAGCGTGGTCGCGCGTGGCGAAGGAGCCGCATCTTCATGAGCTGGTGACGCTCAAGACGATCGCCGAGAAGCTGAATCAGATGAACGAGCTGCAGCCGATGCTCGGCGAAGTGCTCGAGAGCCTGCTGGCGCTCACGGGGCTCACGACGGGCTGGATCTACGTCGAGTCCGGTCCGCGCCAGTTCAGGCTCGCCGCGGACAGCAGGCTGCCGCAGGCGCTGTCGCTCGGCGACAAGCTTCCGATGCAGGGCAACTTTTGCTGGTGCCTGAAGCGCTACGCGGCGGACGAATTATCTAGCGCCGTTAATATTTTAAGCTGCAAACGGATCGAGATGGCGATCCGGGACGCGACGGGCGACACAGAAGGCATCACGCATCATGCCACGGTGCCTCTTCGCGCCGGCTCCCGGCGATTCGGCGTGCTGAACGTGGCTTCGCCGGGCAAGACGCGGTTCGACGGCGAGGAGCTGGCCCTGCTCGAATCGGTGGCCTACCAGATCGGCAGCGCCGTCGAGCGCGTGCAGCTCTACGAGGCGGAGCGGCGCCGCGCGGCTCACTTCGCCCAGCTCGGCGAGCTGGGCCGGGCGATCGCGGCAGCATCCGGAGAGCGCTCCGGCGGGTCGCTCGCGAAGCGCGTCGTGACGGAGCTCGGCACGCGCTTCGAGTGGCCGTACGTCGCCATGATCCGCTCGGAGGGAGCGGTCATGCGCATGAAGGCCGTCTATACGTCTGGCAGTGCGCGAGACGCGGCGGACCTCCTGGCGGCGGATACGGCCGAGCTGCTGAGGAGCCGCATGGCGAGCCGGCGGTACGGGCTCGGCTCCGGCTGCGCGCCCGAGCTTCGCGGCACGCGGCTCAGCCTGCCGGGCGAGCCGGACATACAGGCGGCGTTCATCGTTCCGTTCGTCTACGCGGACGATTCGTTCGGGGGCATCCTGGTCGGTTCGGCGCCGGGCGAATACCTGGGCAAAATCGACGTCGAGGTGCTCGAGGCGCTGTCCGAGCAGATCGCCGCGGCCTTCGTCAGCGAACGGGACGAGGAGAGCCGCAGCGAGCTCGCGCGTCTGGAGGAGCGCAACCGGCTCGCCCGGGATCTTCACGATTCGGTTACGCAGATGCTGTTCTCCTTGTCCATGACGGCCAAAGGCGTGGAAGCTCAGCTCGCCGCGGGCGAGCTGGACGCCGCCAGGGAAAACGTGGGCGACATGCGCACGCTGTCGCAGACCGCGCTCAAAGAGATGCGCACGCTCATCCGCCAGCTGCGTCCGTCCGACCTGGAGGACGGGGTGCTGCGGGCGCTTGCGACGTATGCGGAGCGTATCGGCCTGCGCGTCGCGTCACGCCAGTCCGGCGCTGCCAGACGGCTGCCGGGCGAGATGGAGGAAGCCCTCCGCGGCATCGGCCAGGAGGCGCTCAACAATATCGCCAAGCATGCCGGCGTCCGCGAAGCGTCGATCGAGCTGGCGTTTGGCGCCGGCGAGGTCGCGCTTCGCATCGCCGACGGCGGCAGGGGCATGGACGGCCGTCGGTCCGGCGTCCACTCGATCGGGCTGTCCACGATGCGCGAGCGATGTCAGGCGTTCGGCGGGACGCTGAACATATCCGGCGCGGACCGGCAGGGGACGATCGTCGAAGCCATTTTACCGTTAAAGGAGTTCAAGCCGTGAGTATTCGCATTCTGCTCGCCGACGACCACGCGGTCGTCCGGCGAGGCCTTCAAGTCATGCTGTCCACCCAGAGCGGGATCGAGCTGGTCGGCGAAGCGTCCAACGGCATCGAGACGCTGGCGTTGGCGGAGCGCCTGGCGCCGGACGTCATCTTGATGGATCTGCAGATGCCCGTGCTCGACGGGCTTGCCACGATGGAGCGGCTTCGGGCGTCAGGCTCGTCCGCGAAGGTCATCGTACTGACCTCCTTCGCGGATCAGAGCCATGTGCTACCCGCCGTACGCGCCGGCGCAAGAGGCTACCTGCTGAAGGACGTCGAGCCCGAAGAGCTGATCCGCGCGATTCGTCGGGTTCACGAGGGGAAAATCGAGCTGCATTCCGAGGCCGCCGGCCAGCTGCTGGAGCTGGTGTCCGCCGCAGAGCCTGTGACGGAGCCTTCCGCAACACTCGCGAATTCCCCCTTCGGCGAGCTGACCCGGCGTGAGCTCGAGGTGTTGAGTCTGCTCGCATCGGGCAAGAACAACAAAGAGATTGCCGCTCAGTTGTTCATCTCCGAAAAAACGGTCAAAACGCATGTCAGCCACGTGCTCGACAAGCTGGGCGTTCCCGACCGGACGCAGGCGGCGCTGCTCGCGGCGAAGCACGGGCTGAGCGAAGAGTCCCTGAGTAGCTCGTGAGACATGCTGCAAAGGTGGCCGGCACGGACGCGTTCGTGGCGCTGAAGCGGGCGGAGGGAGCACTAGGAAAACGACGGCGAGGCTGGTGCTTAGCACAATCCCTTAAGCAAGTCGAAGCGAATCGATCCTCTAGCGAGCCCTTTAACCGAGTCTCATTCTTTAGTCGTACGCCATCTCAGCCTAAGGCTGAGATTTTTTGCGTCCGCGAATCCTTCTTTTCGCCGACGATCGTTTTTTTCGCTCGTTCTACAATGAAGACATCCCGAAGAGACGGAAAGGATGAGCAAGCATGAAAATCGCGATTATCACAGGCAGCAACAGGCAGGATTCCAACAGTACCCGGCTTGCCCGGTATGTCGGGGAAGTCATCTCGAAGCAGGGGCACGAGGTATCTTTATTCGATCCGAAAGCGACGCCGCTGCCGTTTTTCTCCACTGACGAAGACTTTGCCGGGCATGAGGCAGTAGCGGCGCTTAGGCATTCGGCGCAGGAGGCCGATGCGCTGATTCTGTCTACGCCCGAATATCACGGCGCCTTGTCCGGCACGCTCAAGAACGCGCTCGACTTCCTGGGTCAACCGCACTTCGACGGCAAAGTCGTCCTCAGCATGAGCTCCGCGGGCGGAGCGGTCGGCCTCGGCTCGCTTCAGCAGCTCCAGTCGATCGTGCGCTCGCTGCACGGCGTGAACTGCCCGGAATGGATATCCGTCTCCGGCTTCCAGCGCGATCTGCCGTGGGGAGACGAGGGAGACACGGAAGCGGCCAAAGCGGTCGAAAACCGGATTCGCGTAGCGGTGGATGCTTTCCTGTCAATGACGGCCAAGCTTCGCGTCAGCGAGCCTTCCGGGGCATTTTGAGCGAAGGAAATAAAAGGGCGATTCTCCCTACAACAGTCGCCGGCGAGAGTTGCTAAAGTGCAACTAATTGGTTTTGTTCAAGGCTGAATGAAGTAAACAGTTGCTCAAATGCATCTAATTTTCCGAATAACGCCTCTATCGGTCTCCTCACTCGGAATTAGTTGCATTCTAGCTCTTATTCAGCCAATGAGCGGCCATGGAATAGAAAATAGTTGTAAAATAGCACCTATTTGTGGCTACTTGGAATAGTGCGGCATAGCGATGAATAGTGCGGCATAGCGATGAATAGGCGGCATAGCGATGTATAGGGAGGCATAGCTTGGCTTGACGAGCAACATCTAGGCAACTTTGAGGCGAGTTACATCGATTCCTGAGGGCGGGGAGCTTTAAGTGCTGCGTCCGAAATAGACCGCATCCGAAGAAATAGACCGCATCCTCTGACCGAGGGCGGTCTATTTCCGTTCGTAGGAAGATCGCGCGTAAGTACCCCACAAACTGCGACTAAGATTTTTAGCGGCGGCGCGTGAAAATAAGAAGCGTCGCTTTGCCGCTTCAAGCTGACCGCAGCCGCTTAAAGAACGCGGCAATCGCGGTCTCTGCCGCCCCCATCACCGCCGACCGGTCGCCGAGCTCCGAGAAGAGCAGGCGGATGCCGCGCAGATGGAAGTTCAGCGCACGTGATTCGGTCGTGCGGATCATGGCGTCTTCCAGCCAAGCTCTCGCGCGGCTCATCGTGTTGCCGATGACGATCGCCTCGGGATTGAAGACGTTCACGATGTTGGCGATGCCGACGCCGAGCGACTCGCCGATGTCGGCGAACAGCTTCCTGACGGCTTCGTCGCCGCTCTCCGCCAGCGCGAGAAGGCCGTCCAGCGTGCCTTCCCCGATGCCGGCCTCCGCCGCGCGGTCCAGCAGCGCCTGCTCCGACGCGTACAGCTCCCAGCAGCCGCGATTGCCGCAGCGGCATGCCGGGCCGTGCGCCTCGATGGACAGATGCCCCATCTCCCCCGAGAAGCCGGCCGCCCCCTTATACAGTTCCTTTTGCAAAATGAGACCCGTACCGATGCCGATGCCGACGCTTACGTAGATCATGCTGCCAAGCCCGCGTCCGCTGCCGAACTTGCGCTCGCCGATGGCGCCGACATTCGCTTCGTTGTCGATCAAAACGGGAATGCCGAAGGCGCGGGAGAGCGCGTCCTGCAGCGGCACTTCGCGCCAGTCGAGATTAGGCGCGTACAATACGGCACCGCTGCGGTCCACCAGTCCGGGCACGCCGACGCCGATGCCGACGACGCCGTAGACGCTCTGGGGCGAGTCATCGATGATCGCCTGGATGAACGGGCGCAGGATGCCGAAAATCTCCTCGGGCGATGTCCGGTCGAGCTGGACGGTCCGTTCCAGCACGACGGCGCCGCGCAGATCCGCGAGTACGCCGCGAATATAGTTGACGCCCAGATCGATGCCGATCGCATAGCCGGATTCCGCGACGAATTCGAGCAGCACGGGCTTGCGGCCGCCGCTCGATTGTCCCGTGCCGATCTCGCGCACGAGCCCGGTATCGATGAGATCCTGCACGAGGCTGGACACGGTCGCCTTGTTCAGTCCTGTGAGCGCGGAGATGTCCGCACGGGAGAGCGGCGCGTCCCGAAGCACCGATTCGAGCACGATTGCGGTATTCATTCTTTTAATGAGCGCTTGGTCGCCGGTGGGCGTCTTCATGCGTTGTGCTCCTTTGCTATGTCAAAACTGATGATTCTCTACGATGGTGTTAAGCTTGCGTGGCGTTCTTCTACGATACCCGTATAGAATAACGCCATCATATCACATCACTTTGTTTATTGGATAGACAAACTACAATTGGAACAAAAGCCTGATTTCGATCTATATATTAACATGTCGAGTAGGAGGGGCGTTCTATATAGGAAGAATGGAACAGACGTGGAGCGAGCGTTCACTTGAAGCGAGGAGGCGTAAATGATGAGCCTTGGGAAATCATTTGTTATCAATGTCGTTGACCGTGGCGCGCTTGCAGACGGCGTGTCTGACAGCACCCAATCGATCCAAAACGCATTACTGGAGGTTCCGGAGGAAGGAGGAACGATTTTGTTTCCGGCAGGCACGTATTTGATTACGAAGACGCTATGGGTGAAAAGTAGGACCGCCGTAATAGGATATGGAGGCCGTTCGAAGGTGTCTGTTATCAGACGGGCCGACGGCATGTACGACGATCTGTTTTGTGCGGGGATCTATACGAACGTTCGTGATCATACGAGATCTGGTTCAGCGGATTGGGCCGGCGGGCTGCCTTTTACGAAGGAGAATCCGGGTAACGCCATCAGCATGCAAGGTGTCTATATCGACGGCAACAATCGCAATGCAGGACAAAATCCGAAAGTACCCGGCAATTATAACAGCTACCGGGGGAGCAATATTTGGATTCAATACGTAGACGGCGTTTATATAAAAGACGTATGGAGCGATTATGCGCCGAATGATGGCGCCTTTGTATCGGGCCGCCACATTACGGTTGTCGACTCCATCTTTTCCAACACTAAGATATTTAACAGGACACCGGGGTCGTATCCCACGAACAACGGCATTACGATTGCGGGAACGCTTGCGCCAATAGATGGCGATGTTAACGATATGATCACAATTGACAACGTGCAGGCATTTGACAATGATGATTTGGGCGTATCCGTACAGGCTAGGGAAATGGATAACGCAGACATGCTTCACGGTGGTACGGTCATTTGCAGCAACATTTTAACCAAAGGAAACAGAACGTATGGCATAGCGATCGAAGCCGGACAAGACTCCGAAAATCGGGTAAATATGAGACCTTTGAAAAAGGTTATTATGAGCAATATCATATCTGAGAATGATGGCAGGGGCCGCTTGTACAGTATCGGGATTAAGTATGATATTGAAGATGTGATCGTCACCAACATGATCGTAAATAGCGCAAACAACGGCGGCTTGGTGATCAACGGGCACAACCGCATAAAGTTGGATACGATACACATTCGTAACTACGCGGTAAATCCAGATCCTGAAGGACCGACGACTATCTGCGGACTCCACGTTTACTGTGATGCGATGTTCGACTCAATCGATAGGGTGTCAATTAAGAATGTGTTGGTTACTGGCGGAGAAGGCAGGACAAGGAATACCGAGGGCATAAACGTAACGTCTTCTATTAATAATATCGAACTGGAAAATGTAGAAGTCGAAGGAACGACGTGGCTAGATGAGAGAGGCATAGGCATTTCCTTAAGCTCGATTAATGTAGTGATGACGAATTGCAAATCCTCGCGTTGCGGGGATGACGGCGTTAAGATCGCCCCCACCGTCCGACGCTTCAGATTAAACAATATTGAATCATTTAATAACGGGCAAAGCGCCCACGCTCCTAGCAAACGTGGTTTCAATCTGCTTGGCGGGGACGGTACAATTCCCCTTCGAGTCGGGGATTTAGTTAACTGCTGGGCGTATGACGATCAACCGTTTCCAACACAACAAGAGGGCATCTTTATACCTACACCATCTCGATTCGATTCTTTTCGTATTGCGTTTTGCAGAGCCTGGGGGAACGCATCGCGTGACTTTAGAGGTACGGTTACAGGAAGCATGCATGCCGTATGGGGCAATATTTGGGGAGATCAGGGGGCGGATAATGCCTTCAGGCTAGAAGGCTCGGGTGGGACATGGAACCAGAACCTTTTAGCGATCGGCCCATATCATTTGTTTATCGATAATGGTGGAGAAGGGAAGTACATTAAATTTCGCATATCCAACGGAAAACCAACGTCCGGCAACGATGGAGTATTGCTGCCTCACGTATCGTTTGGCAGAGCAGTTCCCGCTTTCGCTCCTTTTTATGCGGGGCAAAAACACATTGATACCGACAACGGCCGTATATTTGAGGCTGTAGGAGATAGGGGGCCTGAGGATTTTAGGCAGCTGGCGCAGACCGGATCCCAAAACATGCCGTATTTCTATAACATTTCCGTAGGTTCTCCTCATAGTTGGCGTAATCAAAATACGTTTCCCGTCGATGTTGTGGTAAGGGGCGGCAACGTTTCTAAACTCGAGTTTAAGCGAGGGAGTGGAACACAATATGTAGACCTTGCCATTACAAACGGTATCGTTCGGCTGGCACCTTTGGATTATATTAGAATCACGTTTGTCTCGGCGCCGTCAATCACCATAATCCCTCAATAAGAACGGAGCATTAAGACATCGATGAGTATATTAAGCTTTGTATCTTTGAAATGCGCCCAAGCCCCGCTCAAGGCGGGGCTTTAATGATGAGTGAGCAGAGAAACTTTGTTTATTGGATAGACAAACTAAGTTGGAGATGCTATGCTTACTTCAGCATGTAACCGAATTCAACCTATCCTTTGAGGAGGCATTCCAATCCGATGAGCCTGTTCCCGAATGTGCCGCAGATCAAGTACGAAGGCCGCAAATCCGACAATCCATTCGCCTTTAAACATTACAACGCCAGCGAAGTCGTGCTGGGCAAGACGATGGAAGAGCACCTGCGCTTCGCCGTCGCCTACTGGCATACGTTCAATGCGAACGGCGCCGATCCGTTCGGCGCCGGCACGGCGGTCCGCAGCTGGGATTCGCTGTCTCCGCTCGACAAGTCCAAAGTACGCGTCGAAGCGAACTTCGAGCTGCTGGAAAAGCTCGGCGTGCCTTTCTACGCATTCCACGACGCCGACATCGCGCCTGAAGGCGCCACGCTCGCCGAGACGAACAAGAATATCGACGTCATCGTCGCGAAGCTGAAGGAATTCCAGCAGTCCACCGGCAAGAAGCTGCTCTGGAACACGGCGAACCTGTTCACGAACCCGCGCTACGTATTCGGCGCCGCGACGAGCAACAATGCCGATGTGTTCGCTTACTCCGCTGCGACGATCAAGAAGATGCTCGAGGTCGGCAAGGAGCTGAACGGCGAGAATTACGTCTTCTGGGGCGGCCGCGAAGGCTACGAGTCGCTGCTGAACACGGACATGGGCCTGGAGCTCGACAACCTGGCTCGCATGCTGCACATGGCGGTCGACTACGCCAAGGAGATCGGATTCGGCGCGCAATTCCTGATCGAGCCGAAGCCGAAGGAGCCGACCAAGCACCAGTACGACTTCGATTCCGCGACGACGCTCAGCTTCCTGCGCAAGTACGGCCTGAAGGATCACTTCAAGCTGAACATCGAAGCGAACCACGCGACGCTGGCCGGCCACACGTTCGAGCACGAGCTTCGCGTCGCCCGCCTGGACGGCGCGCTCGGTTCGATCGACGCCAACCAAGGCGACTACCTGCTCGGCTGGGACACCGACGAATTCCCGACCGACTTGTACTCCACGACGCTGGCAATGTTCGAGATTCTGAAGAACGAAGGCGGCATCGGCAAGGGCGGCGTCAACTTCGACGCCAAGGTACGCCGGACTTCCTTCGAGGACGAGGATCTGTTCTTTGCCCACATCGCAGGCATGGACTCGTTCGCGCACGGCCTGAAGGCCGCTGCCAAGCTGATCGAGAACAAGACGCTGGACGGCATCGTCGAGAGCCGCTATGCGAGCTTCGGCGAAGGCATCGGCGCGGAGATCGTCGCAGGCAAGCACTCGCTGGCGTCGCTCGAAGCTTACGTGCTGAACGGTCAGAAGCCGATCGTGAACCGTTCCGGCCGTCTCGAGCAGATTCGCCAAGCCGTGAACGAGGTTATTTTCAGCGTATAAAGCTTGCTTATAAGTAGATCGAAGGAGACGGGCCTAACATGAACTATGTCATCGGCATCGATCTCGGCACGAGCGCCGTCAAGGCGCTCCTCGTCGGGCAGGACGGAGCGGTGGCGGCCGAGGCTTCCCGCGAATACCCACTGTACCACGAGCGCTCGGGCTGGAGCGAGCAGGATCCGGAGGATTGGGTCCGCGCGACGGTCGAGGTGCTGAAGGAGCTGGGCGAGAAAACGGCTGCCGCGAGCGGCAGCATCGACGGCATCAGCTTCTCCGGCCAGATGCACGGACTCGTGCTGCTGGACGGGGAGCGCAGGCCGCTGCGCCGGGCCATCCTCTGGAACGATACGCGCACGACGGAGCAGTGCCGCGAGATCGAGCGCACGCTCGGCGAGTCGCTGCTTAGCCTGACGCGCAATCCGGCGCTCGAGGGGTTCACGCTTCCCAAGCTGCTGTGGGTGCGGGAGCACGAGCCGCAGCTGTACGAGAAGGCGGAGTCGTTCCTGCTGCCCAAGGATTACGTGCGCTATCGCCTGACCGGCGCCGTGCACATGGATCTGTCCGACGCGGCGGGCACGCTGATGCTTGACGTCGCGGGTCGCGCGTGGAGCGAGGAGGTGCTGTCAGCGTTCGGCATCCCCGCTTCGTTCTGCCCGCCGCTCGTCGAGTCGGTCGCCCAGACCGGCACGCTGGACGAACGAGCGGCGCGCGAGACGGGATTGCCCGCCTCGACGCGCGTGTTCGCCGGCGGCGCGGACAATGCCTGCGGCGCCATCGGCGCAGGCATCCTGAAGCCGGGCCTGACGCTCTGCAGCATCGGCACGTCGGGCGTCGTGCTCACGCATGAGCCGGATGCATCCGCCGATTATGCGGGCAAGGTGCACTTCTTCAATCACGGCAAGCCCGGCGCGTTCTACGCGATGGGCGTGACGCTCGCGGCGGGCTACTCCTTAAGCTGGTTCCGCAACACGTTCGCGACCGGCGAGCCTTACGACAAGCTGCTCGCAGGCATCGGCGGCATCGAACCCGGCGCGGGCGGGCTGTTGTACACGCCTTATCTGGTCGGCGAGCGGACGCCGCACGCGGATTCGGTCATCCGGGCGAGCTTCGTCGGCATGGACGGCGCGCATACGCGGACGCACTTCGCGCGAGCGGTGCTCGAAGGCATCACGTTCTCGCTGAACGAGTCGGTCGATATCTTCCGTCAAGCCGGGAAGTCGGTGACGAAGGTCGTCTCCATCGGAGGCGGCGCCAAAAATCCCGACTGGCTGCAAATGCAGGCGGACGTCTTCGGCGCAGAGGTAGTCCAGCTGGCGAGCGAGCAGGGGCCGGGTATGGGCGCAGCGATGCTGGCCGCCACCGGCTGCGGCTGGTACGGCAGCCTCGAGGCTTGCGCGGACGCGTTCGTCAGGCAGTCGGCTTCTTATGAGCCGGACGCTGCTCGCAGCCGACGGTACGACGAGCTGTTCGCGGTATACAAGGACGTGTACGCCAGCACGAAGAAGCTGAACGAAGCGCTGCATGCTTTTCGAAATTAAGCTTCGGGTGATAAGATAAACGGGAGGAACTTGTCTTGACGGACGGGTGCCTCCCTAGTGAGAGAGAGCTCCCAGCTTTTCCGGCCGGTAACCGGATGGGGGCTCTTTGCCGTGGTCGGAGGCGGCGGTCGAATGCCGTGGGCGAGGCTGTTTGGGGGTGCGGCCGGAGGAAGCCGGTCTTGACGGAACGGAACCGTGGGCGCTGCTGCCGCGTAGGTAATCGGAAGACGAAGTAGAGAAGGAGGCGGTATCCGATGAACGCCGACGAACGCTGGCTGATGCGCGCTTCGATCGAAGCGGCCGGATACGAGCAGGGCAAGGCCGTGCTTCGCGACGTCCGGCTTGAAGTGAAGCCGGGAGAGCGCGTCGGCTTGCTCGGGCCGAACGGGGCGGGCAAGAGCACCGTCATGAAAGGGCTGCTCGGACAGCTGCCGTACTGGAAGGCGGATGTTCAATGGCAGGCGCAACCGGGCAAGGAAAGTGCCGGGCAGGGAAGCGCGATGAACAGCCTGCTCGCGTATATCCCCGAGCAGCCGATTCTTTACGAACGCTTTACGCTGTGGGAGCATCTCCAGCTGGCCGCCGCGGTGTGCGGGATCTCCGAGGCGCAGCTTGCCGAGCGGGCCGAAGGGCTGTTGAACAGGTTTCGGCTGAATCATGTACGGGACGACTATCCGATCAAGTTTTCCAAAGGGATGCAGCAAAAAACGATGCTCGTGGCGGCCTTCCTTCTGGAGCCGGCGCTGTACCTGGTGGACGAACCGTTCATCGGACTCGATCCGGCGGCAGTGATGGAGCTGCTCGAGGCGCTCGACGAGGAGCGTGCCCGCGGCGCGGGCGTGCTGCTCACGACGCATGTGCTCGACTCGGCGGAACGGCTGTGCGACCGGTTCGTGCTCGTCCACCAGGGCACGGCGGCCGCTTCGGGCACGGTCGCAGACATTCGGGCAGCCGCCGGCATGCCCGACGGCACGCCGTTGTTCGATTGCTTTCATAAGCTGACCAAGCCGATGGAGGCGTCATGAAACCCGGCGGAGGCTTGACCGGCAGCCTGCGACGCAGCGGAAGTCCGATTCGGCTGGCGCTGTCGCGGTGCTTCGTCTTCTGGCGCAAGTCCGCGAGCGCCTGGCGCATGACGCTCGACTGGACCGTCGTGCTGTATCTGGTGCTGCCCGCGCTGTGGGTTGCCGGAGGGATGTATGCCGACCTGTTTCGGCATCCGCCGGACTGGCTGGGGCGCGTGCCCGAGTGGGCCCCTGCCGCGATATTGGCTGTTCTCATGGTACGGGCGAGACTGCGGACCTTCGCCGAATACGGAGACGGACTATTCCTCCGTGCAAGCGGCAAATGGGTAAGAGGGATGGCGGCGACGGGCCTCGCCTACACGATGGCTGCCAGGCTGGCCGTGGCTGGCGTCGCGACAGCGCTCCTGCTGCCGCCCTTGGCGGCCACGGCGGGCTGGGGATTCGGTCAAGGCGCGCTGCTCGCGGCAGCCGCGGGCTTTATGGGCTTTGTATGGACCTGCGCCCGCGATGCGGCCGAGCGCAGATGGCTGGGGGCGCGCCGGGTACTCGCCGTCAATGCGCTGCGTGCGGCGTTTATAGCGGCCTGGATCCCGGCCGCGCGATGGCTTGTCGGCGGGGACGAACCGGCAGCGGCCGTCGCCTTCAACGCCGCTCTGGCGGCTTGTTCCGCGCTGTTGGGCTGGCGTCGCACAATGGTGTCAGGCACGTTCGCGCATGAGCTTGAAGCGGAGCGGCAGGCTTACGCGGACAATGTCGGTTGGGTGCTGATGGATACGGAAAAAGCGCCTACGCCGCCGGCAGGACGGCGCCCCTGGGTACTGCGGAATCCACGGCCCCTGCTCAAGCGCCGAAGCGAGCCGGCAAGGATCGCCGAGCTGTGGCTGCGGAGCCTGCTCCGGGACGGGGCGCAGACGGCAACCTTGCTCCGCTTCGCATGTCTTGGCATTACGGCGGTCTGGCTGCCTCCGCTCTGGCTGGCCGCTATCGCCTGGATTGGCATGATCGCGCTTCTGGCGCTGTGGCTGGACGGCTTGTGGGACAGATGGCTGAGCGAGCGATATATGGCGCTGTTCGGTTGGCAGGAGGACGTTCGGCGCGAAGCTGGCGACGTCGGGAGGCTGCTGCTGCTTCGCCCCGTCGGCCTCGCGTGGTGTGCGGTCATCGGGCTGCATGTTGGTTGGATGCACGGCGGCCTGTGGTGGAGCGCTGCGGCGCTGCTGCCGGCGGTGGGATATCCGCTGCTGGGCTGGATCAACGCCGCTGCATCCAGAACGCTCGCGGCGCGCGCCTCGCGCTCTTCCCGGAAAGATGCGGGTAAAGCTACATGAAGCGCGAGCGGGGCGGATATGCTACTGTCATTCCCAACCGCTACCCGAAAAGAGGCGATTCGAATGGACAACAGAGCCCTGATGTTTCAATTTCCCGACGAAACAAGCGCAAGCAAGGCTTGCAGCACGCTGGACGAGCTTGGCTACGACCCGCAGCCGCACGGCGTCGGCAGGCTCCATATTCATGTCGAAAGGGAGGATCTTACGAGCGCGCTGGAGATCGTGCAGAGTCACGGCGGAGAGCTGATCGCCGAATCGCCCGCCGAGGACGCCGCGCTGACGGCCGCGGCATACGATCTGGACGCGCTGCCCATCCCTGCGCATACCGTCAACGAGGACTGGGATCCGGCGTACTTCGGCATCGGACAGGAGACGTCGCTTGGCACGGGCGGAACCGCCGGCGCGACGGGCCCCGGCGACGGCGAGGCGGACGACGGCAGCTACAACCGCTTCGACGTGTATTAACGTTTTATCCGTTGTCCGATTCGGCCGCCATCGCATTTTCCGCATACGCCGCCGCGTTCAGGCCCGCCACATAGCCGGTCGAGAACGCGGCGGTAATATTATACCCTCCCGTATATCCGTGGATGTCCAGAATCTCCCCGGCGAAGTACAGTCCCGACATAAGCTTGGACGCCATCGTCTTCGGATCGATCTCCTTCAGACTGACCCCTCCGCCCGTCACGAACGCTTCCTCGATCGACAGCGTGCCGTCCGCTTCGATGGGGAATGCCTTCATCAATTCGCATAGCCGCTGCCAAGCCTGCTTCGGGATATTCGCGTGCGTCGTGTCCCCGTCAAGGCCCGAGCGCTCCAGCAGGAGCGGCAGCAGACGTTCGGCGACGACGCTTTTCAGAATGTTTTTGATCGCTTTCTTCGGCTCTTCCTTCGTCAGACCGTATGTGTGATCGTATACCTCCGCTGCGTTCTTGTCCGGAAAAAGGTCCAAGGTCAGGCGAACCGGCGCGCCGCCCGTTTTTTTCAGCTGCTTCACGACGAACTGGCTGCAGCGAAGCGCGATCGGGCCCGACAGGCCGAAGTGCGTGAAGATCATGTCGCCCCGGTGCGAGACGATCGGCTTGCCCTTGTCCCCCCATACGGTGAGCGTCACGTCCCGCATGGAGAGGCCCTGGAGCTCCCTGCTTTTGATAAAAGGTTCGCGGGAAGTTAACGGCACTTCGGTCGGGAACAGCTCCGAGATCGTATGTCCGGCCCGCTCCGCCCAGGCGTAGCCGTCGCCCGTAGAGCCCGTATGAGGCACGGATTTGCCGCCGACGGCAACGATTACGGAAGGCGCTTCGAGGACGACTCCGTCGGTCAGCCGGACGCCCTTCACCCGGCCGTCCTCGTAGAGAACGTCCGCCACGGGCGCATGCGTCCGGATTTCCACACCCTGCTCCCTTACTTTTCGCACGAGCGCGTCCACGACCGTCTTGGCCTTGTCCGATACGGGGAACATGCGCCCGTTGTCTTCCTCCTTCAGCGGGATGCCCATCCCTTCGAAAAAGGCTGCGATGTCCCGGTTGCCGAATACCGACAGCGCACTGTACAAAAACCTTCCGTTGCCCGGAATATGGCGAATCAACTCTTCGGTCTCTTTGGCGTTCGTGACGTTGCAGCGCCCGCCGCCCGAGATGCCCAATTTGCGCCCGAGCTTGTCTCCCTTGTCCAGCAGAAGGACGCTTGCGCCGGACTGGCTGGCGGCCACGCTGGCCATAAGCCCCGCCGAACCTCCGCCGATGACGATAATGTTATATTTGAGCATCTTTTGGTTATTAGATTTAGACTCCATGCGTTTTCTCTCCGTTCCATTCCCGCTGCTTTTAATTCCGATATATAGTCTAAACTATATTCCTATTATTGTAAGCGGAATGTTTATATGATTTAATCAGAATGATTGCTCTAGTATACAGGACGATCGTGCGGGGGGATTTCTTTGGTTAACAGCCTGCTTCTTCAAGTCCTTATCGCCCTGCTCCCAGTCGGGATTTTTCAAGTCTGGTACGCTCGCCAGCGCCAGCACAAGTTTTCCGGGCTGTTCATCGGCGTCGTCAGCGGCCTAAGCATGCTGCTCGGGCACTGCTATACTATACATATTGGCCCAGTTATCCTTGATTTAGGCTTTATCGCGATCATTATCGCTTCGATGTACGGCGGCCTGCCGTTCGCGATCGCGTTAGGCGGCCTGTTCGCCCTGCTGCATATTCGGCATTTGGAGGATACGGAGGCCCTCGTCGGCTTCATCGTCTTTTTTCTCATCTACATACCCGTGCTCTACCGCGCTGCGAGAATGTTCCGGGGCCAGACCCGCGGTGCGAAAATGCGGACGGTCGTTCACCTTTGGGTGCTCTCCTTGCTCGCGTTTTCCGTCTCCTTCGTCTCCGCCGCGTCAGACAAATCGGTGATGGACGGGCAAGCCTACATGATCTGCCTCGCTTATGTGATCGCGCTTGCCGCGATCGTTCATTTATCCGTTTATTTCATCGAGATCGCCTACGAACGGGTCAGCCTGCAGACGCAGCTCTTGGATCTATCTCACCAATATAAACTGGAATCGATCCGGATGCGTCAATTTCTCGATATGGTTCCACTGGCCGTGATCTTTATCGACAGCCGGGGCTTCATTACCCACGTTAATGAGATCGCGCTGGAATTGGGGAAAAAAGTGACGAGCAGCGTCGTGGGCTTGCACTATGAAGAATTGGCCCAAATAATGGGCAATGATGCAACCGCATCCATTATTCATGCCATCTTGAAGAAGGGCGAGCGGAGAGCTTCGGAAATGTTCAAAATACAGGGGCGCACGCTGCTCGCCACGGCCTGCTCCGTGAATGAAGCGGGCGCCAAGGGAATGTCCGAGGGCGTCGTCTACATCGCCCAGGACGTTACGGATACGCAGCGGCTGAAGGACGAGCTGGACAAAATGGAGCGGCTCAGCCTCGTCGGACAGATGGCCGCGAGCATCACGCACGAGATCCGCAACCCGATGGCGGTCATCCGGGGTTTCGTTCAACTGCTTAACGAGCGGAGTCCTGCGGAGCAGCGATCTTATTTTCGAATCGTCATGGAGGAGCTCGACAGGGCCAACGCGATCATCAACGACTTTTTGTCGCTGGCTCAGAACCGCATCGTGGAAAAGGAAGCGAGCAGCCTTCACTCGGTATTGAGGGATATGATGCCGCTCATCTGGGCGGACGCGAACCTTAGAGGACAATCCGTCGAGCTCGCGCTGTGCGAGGAGCAGGACGTCCTTGAGCTGAACGGCAAGGAGATCAAGCAGCTGATTCTGAATTTGGCCCGCAACGGCCTCGAGGCGATGGACGACAAGGGCGTTCTTCGGATCGAGACGCGCGATCTGGAGGATCGCGTTCAGCTGCTTGTATCCGACACGGGGAAGGGCATCTCACCCGAGAAGGTAGAGCGCCTGTTCGAGCCGTTCTATACGACGAAGGAGCAAGGGACGGGTCTCGGGCTTGCGCTCTGCCTGAGCATCGCGGAGCGGCATGACGGCCGGATCGAGGTGCAGTCCAAGGTGGGAGAGGGGACGACGTTCGTCGTGTCGTTCTGCAAGAGCGGGTTCGCCTGCTGGGCGGGGGCTGAATAACGGAGAGAAGAACGGCTTACAATACTTCCGAACCATCCACACGATGCGGGAGGAGGGATTGCGATGGCCAAGCAGCCTAAGCAAAAAGAGCGCGGCAACGCGCCGGCTTCGTCGCAGGTCCGGGAGAATGAATCCCCGCTGTCCGCCGGCTACGACAAGAAGCTCGACGGTCCCAACCGGCCTTCGACTTAATCGCGGAATCGGCACGGGTCCGGCGTCAGGCCGGGCTCGCGCCGCTTTTGACGGCCTGCGCATGACCGCGCTATAATAAGGTAAGCGGCATGCCCGCCGAAAAAGCGATTCTAGCGAAAGCGAGGGATAGACATGTCTATGTCATTCGAACGATATATGCTGGATATGGTTCAGCCGATGCGCGACGACCTGACCCGTATCGGCATCAAGGAACTGAGGACGCCCGAGGAAGTCGAGCAGGCGCTGCCGGACAGCAAGGGCACGACTCTTGTCGTCGTCAACTCCGTCTGCGGATGCGCGGCAGGCCAGGCGCGTCCGGGCGTAGCCGAGGCGCTCCGCCACGATGCGCTGCCGGATCACCTGTACACGGTGTTCGCCGGTCAGGACAAGGAAGCGACGGCCAAGGCGAGAGAGTACTTCGCGCCATATCCGCCCTCTTCCCCTTCGATCGCGCTCCTTAAGGACGGAGAGCTTGTGCACTTCATCGAACGTCATCAGATCGAGAACCGCAGCGCCGAAGACATCGCCGCGGACTTGACCGACGCGTTCGACCGTTTCTGCCGCTAAATGGGACGCCGCCGCGGATGACTATGCGCATCCGCGGCTTTTTTAGCTTGCCATGGCGGACGGGATTTGTTTCATATCCGTCCCGCCGCCTTACATATGTAAAAGAAACCGATGGAATGGAGGCATTCGAATGAGTCTGCAAGAAGAGATTATCGCGCTGCTCGGCGTGAAGCCGACGATCGATCCCGAAGCGGAGATTGCGAAACGGGTCGGTTTTTTGAAGGAATACGTGAAAAAGGCGGGCGCGACAGGCTTGCTTATCGCGATTAGCGGCGGCGTGGACAGCGCCGTGGCGGCCGGACTGTGCAAGCGCGCGACGGACGAGCTGACCGCCGAAACGGGCAAGGAATATATGACGCTCGGCGTCTTTCAGCCCTATGGTCAGCAGGAGGATATCGCGCACAGTTACGCCGTGGCCGAAGCTTTTAATCTCAAATACAAGGCCGAGACGAACATCGAAGAAGCGGTGGACGAGATCGCCCTGGAGACCGAGCACGCGTTCAAGTCGCTGGGGATGTCGCGCCACATCAGCCGCGGCGGCAAGGGCAACGTCAAGGCACGCACGCGGATGGTCGTGCAGTACGCGCTGGCGTTCGACTTGAATCTGCTGGTCGTCGGCACGGATCATGCATCCGAGGCGCTGACGGGTTTCTATACGAAGTGGGGCGACGGGGCGGTCGACATCACGCCGCTTAGTTCGCTTAACAAGCGCCAGGTGCGCCAGGTTGCGCGCGCGCTCGGCGTGCCGGCCGAAGTCGTGGACAAGGCGCCGACCGCTGGACTGTGGGCCGGCCAGACGGACGAAGCCGAGCTGGGCGTGAGCTACGAAGACAACAGCGATTACCTTGAAGGCAAGCAGATTTCGGACGCCGCGCGCGAGATTCTGGAGAAGCATTACCTTCGCACGCAGCACAAGCGTCAAGCGATACCCGGCATCTGAAGCGCGGAATGATCGAGGGAATCGGGATCGACGTCGTCGAGATGGAGCGGATGGCGAAGCTGCTCGCGGGCGACACGGGCGGCAGGTTCGCCGCGCGGGTGCTTACCGCAGGCGAACTGGAGCGGTACGCGGGCATGCAGCCGAGGCGCGCGGTCGAGTTCGCGGCCGGCCGGTTCGCGGCCAAGGAAGCGGTCGTGAAAGCGCTGGGCTGCGGCATCGGCAGCTGCGTCGGCTTCCGCGATATAGAGGTATTGCCGGACGAGCGAGGCCGGCCTGCGTGCACGCTTGCGCCCGAAGCTTGGGCGCGTCTCGGCCTTGCCGAGTCGTCCTACCGGCTGCACGTGGCGATTACGCACGAGCGTAGAATGGCGGCGGCGACGGCAACACTGGAAAAAATCGAATAAAGCAAGCCGAGCCCGGCCTGTTGGCCGAGCAAGGCTTGCTTTATTTTTGCCTGCGCTCGCAAGTGCGCGCGAGTACAGGTGCCCGCGCTCGCAGGTGCCCACGCTCGTAGGTGCGCGCTCGCAGGTGCCCGCGAGCGGAGGTGTCATGATCGGAGCGGCTCCGCCCGCCCCTCCGACTCAGCGCTTCTCTGCCAGCCAGGCGGCCAGCGCATCGATCTCCTGCGCGCTAAGGCGATCCTTCATGGGCTGCATCAGCTTGCCGCCATCGGTGATCTGACGGACGATCTGCGCTTCCGACAGGCGCGCGCCGACCTTACGCAGATCGGACTCGGGGCCCATGTTGCCCGACAGATCGGCGCCGTGACACGATATGCAATTGCTGCGATAGAACGCTAGCGTATCCTTGGGCCCGGACAGCGCTGCCGAAGCCGTCCCGCCGCTCTTTGAGTCTCCCTTGCCGCCGCATGCGGAAGCGAAAAGGAGCAAGGCGGCCATGCCAAATACGGCGACCGTCCGCGGGATACGGGAGATTGTATCGATTTGCAAATTTACCCCGCTCCTAATGTTAAGTATAATAAATAGAACTGCCTAGACATCTAAAGACAAGCTTCCTGGAGTGCGACAATGACCTTACGTTATTTTAACATACTCATGAACCATATCGAAAAAACGCAATTCGAGGTTACAGCCGCATCTCTCGAAGCGCTGACGGGAACCGATGCCGGGCGGCCCGACGCCTACGATTGCAACCGGGTATTGCTCGTGACCGGAGGGAGCGGCCTTTTGCACGTCGATGACCGGACGTTCCCGCTCTCCTCAGGAACGTTCAGTTTTTTGCTGGCCGGTCGGTCGCATTGGATCGAGGCGGATCGGGGAGAGACGCTGACGTATTGGTGGTGCCACTTCCGGGCGAGCTACGCGGACCGTGCGCTTTTTCAGGCGATCGGCTTGCCCGAGCACGTGAACATTTCCGACTGCCGCGAGGCGATTGCGCAGTTCGAGCGGATCGGCGCCAACCTGCTCTCGACCCGGCCGACCGCCAGGCTGCGGATCAAGTCGTCCTTTATGGAATTGATCGGCATATACATTGACCACTTTGTATACGATGCCGGACGGCAAAGCACGCTTTCGCCGGAGATGGAAAAACTGGAGATCGTTCTTCGTTACGTGGACGAGCATCTGGCGGAGTCGATTACCGTCGAAGACTTGGCGGGGCTCCTTTTTTTGCATCCGAATTACTTTATCGTTTTTTTCAAAGGATTGATGGGCTGCTCGCCGATTCAATACGTGAACCAGCGGAGGCTGGAAGTCGCCCGGACGCTGCTCGCCGATCCGGCTTGCAACGTCTCGGACGCCGCCGCGCGCATCGGCATGAAAATCTACTATTTTTCCCGGATGTTCAAGGCGTATACTGGATTGACCCCGAGCCGCTACAAAAAGCTCATGCTGGGCGCCGGCGTCAACCGACGCGGCGATCCTGAAGGAGCGGCCGAGAGTGAATCGGGAAACAAGGAGGACGGGGAAGCTTGAACGAGCGGGAGATTAAGTCCTTTTTCAGCGGGGAACTGCTGCAATGGTACAAAGAAGCCAAGCGCGACTTGCCTTGGCGGCGCAGCAGAGACCCCTATCATATTTGGGTATCGGAGATTATGCTTCAGCAGACGAGGGTCGACACGGTCATTCCGTACTTTAACCGGTTCATGGAGCGGTTTCCGACGATAACCGCGCTGGCCGTGGCGCCGGAGGAAGACGTGCTTAAGGCGTGGGAGGGACTCGGCTACTACTCGCGCGCCCGCAACCTGCAAGCCGCGGCGCGCGAGATCGCGGACAAGCATGGCGGCGCCCTGCCCGACGACAAGAGCGTCGTGGCGGGGCTGAAGGGGATCGGACCCTACACGTCGGGCGCCATCATGAGCATCGCGTTCGGCAGGCCGGAGCCTGCCGTCGACGGTAATGTCATGCGCGTCCTGTCGCGTTATTTCTGCATCGACGACGATATTGCGAAGCCGGCCACGCGGGTAGGCATGGAGGGGCTCGCCCGGGAGCTGATTCCGGAAGGCGAGGCTTCCGACTTCAATCAGGCGCTGATGGAGCTGGGTGCGCTCATCTGCACGCCTAAGTCGCCGAGCTGTCTGCTGTGCCCGGTCATGGCGCATTGCCAGGGCCGCCTCGCAGGGCGCGAGACGGAGCTGCCGGTCAAGAGCAAGGCGAAGCCGCCGAGGCCCGAGCTGCGGCTCGCTGCGCTCATTTTGGACGCAGAGGGCCGCGTGCTCGTGCGCCAGCGCGCCGAGAGCGGATTGCTGGCGCGCATGTGGGAGCTGCCGCACGTCGAGTCGCCGGAGCGTGGCGTCTGGGAGTCGGACGCGCAGGGCGCGGCGCTGCTCGCGACGTCGCTTGCCGGAGAGGGGCTGCCTGGCATCGAAGCCGGTTCGCTTCGCCATGTCGCGGATGCGGAGCATGTGTTCACGCATTTGCATTGGTATCTGCGCGTACTTGGCGCATCTGCGGCAGAGCAGGCGCCGGCGCTGCAGCCTGCGTCGTCGGCAGCGTCCGAGACGCAGGCTGTCGCGCCTGCCCCGGCAGCGCCGACATTAGCGACCGCTCCGGCGACTCCGGCAGCTCTTGCGGCAACGGCGGAGGCGTACGCCGCGTATCGGGCCGAGGCTGCCGCAGCTGCAGCTGCAGGCGGGTCTAGCTTCGCGGCAGAGCCTTCTGGCGAGCAGGGCCTCGTGGCGGTTCCTGAAGGCGAGCGGTATCTAACGTCAGTGCCAGCCGCCGTGCTGCCGTCCGGTTACCGCTGGATCGATCAGGACGAGTTCGAGCGGCTTGCCTGGCCGAACGTGTTCGGCAAGCTGCTAGGCGCGTACTTCAGCGGCAAGCTGTATGAGGGCACTGGGAGAATTGATAGCTAAAGCAAAAAGATGCCCCGAAAGACCTTTACAATGAAATGTCGGCCATCTGGATTGAGATGGCGATAGCCGAAAAAATGGGCTATCGGAACTCGGGATGGGCCTCCGGGGTTGGCGATAGCCAAAAAGACCGGCTATCGGAACCCGGGATGGGCCTCCAGTGATGGCGATAGCCAAAAAAACCGGCTATCGGGACTCGGGATGGTCCTCCGGGGTTGGCGATAGCCGAAAAAATCGGCTATCGCCAACCCCGAATCGTCCTCCCCGGATGGATCTCCATCTCTGGAGGCGATTTTTACTTCGACGCGTGGAAGAAGCAAGCCTCAAGCCGGTGGCTTTGCCTTTCTCACTATCGCTCAATCATGCAGCAATCGGCCAAAAAAACCAACGGGACGAAGCAGGAAAATCCTCCGCTTCGTCCCGTTGGTTTTTTAGCGTATGCTTTAACTTCAGAAGGGCCTAGCGTTCAGACCCTTGTTGCTAGCCCTATTACTTGGCGGCTTCGTAACGCTTGCCGACTTCTGCCCAGTTAACGACGTTCCAGAACGCGCTGATGTAGTCGGGGCGCTTGTTTTGATACTTCAGGTAGTAAGCGTGCTCCCAAACGTCAAGGCCTAGGATCGGCGTCTCGCCTTCGAAGATCGGGCTGTCTTGGTTAGGCAGGCTGTAAACCTTCAGCTTGCCGTCCTTGCCGACGACCAGGAATGCCCAGCCGGAACCGAAACGCGTCGTAGCAGCTGCCGCGAACGTTTCCTTGAACTTGTCAAAGCCGCCCAGCTCGCTGTCGATCGCAGCAGCCAGCGCGCCGGTCGGTGCGCCGCCGGCGTTCGGGCCGATCGTCTCCCAGAAGAGGGAGTGGTTGGCATGGCCGCCGCCGTTGTTGCGGACCGCGGTGCGGATGGACTCCGGTACGGCATTCAGGTCGGAGATCAGGTCGTTCAGGCTCTTGTCCGCCAGTTCGGGAGCGGATTCGAGGGCTTTGTTCAGGTTCGTTACGTAAGTATTGTGATGGCGGTCGTGGTGGATCTCCATCGTGAGCGCGTCGATATGCGGCTCGAGTGCATCGTTGGAGTAAGGAAGAGCGGGCAGTACGTGTGCCATAATGGAACAGCCTCCTTGGATTAGAACTGGAATGGAAATCTTCTTTTGTATTATCTCCGATTTCGAATACTAAATCAACATGGGTGTATAGAAAGTCGCCTTCCCGGGGGATGCATCGCTCCTTAAGCATTACCTGGCGCCGGGTTTTTATTCCTTTGCAACCATGCCTGCCTGATGAGGCCGAGGTCCTATTTACATTTTTTATGAAAAAATAAGCGATTGAGACGTAGGAGATGAAAAAAATCGAAATTAGCTCGAATTCGACGATAATTCGGGATTTTTTGAGTATATCTATATGTAAACGCTTTATTTAAAGCGTTTACACTCTTATGCGCGTCGTTTCTCCAAAATAATTTATGCGAAGTTCCTAAAATAGCATGAAATTATCACGAATTTGTCGTAATATAAAAAGACGTTAAAGCGATGTTCACAGTTCAGCCTCTACTTTAACTGAATCCGGGGAGACAGGCATATGCAGATTCGGACTTTTCAATTGTCGGATTACCGTTCCGTATCCGAGCTTCTGAAGTTGGCTTTGTCGGAGGAATGCTGTGAGGAGACGATGTCGGCGTTATCCCGTCAATTGTCCTGGGACAGCGAGCTGGTGCTCGTAGCGCTTAAGGACGACGAACTTGCGGGAATTATGATCGGCACGATCGACCAGAGCAAAGGTTATGTGTACCGGATCGCCGTACATCCGGACAGGCGCCGCCAAGGCGTGGGCCGCGCGCTCGTGACCGCGATGAATGCGCGATTCCGCCAGCGCAACGTATTGAAGGTGTTTGTCGCAGTGGACAAGCACAACGAACTGCTGCTTCCGTTCTACCAATCCGTCAGCGAGCAAAGTCTCGATCTCGTGACGCCGCAGCGTCCGCTATCCATCGTAGCAGGCTGAACGTCGGGCGAACTCGCCCTTGAGTTAGGCGGTACGTTATCAGGAGAGCATATCTTACGTGTCGACAGGAGCCGAATACCGGTTGCTTTTGGCCATAAGATATGCTTTTCTTATATTATCTTAATCGGTTCTACGGCAGGGGGCTTGGCATGGAGCGCAGCGGCGGCCTAATATCTACATCTATATACGAGAGCTGTACGATCAAGAGCTTCAAGCACAACGGCTCGCTCCACCGCATGTGGCTCGAGAATTGGAAGGTCCCGGAGGACAGGCTCCATCCCGCTCACAAGGACGCGGGCATTATGGTATACGTGAACGACCATACGCCGATTCGCGAGTCCGACGGCAAGGAATGGATCAGCCGGGTGCCGGCCGTTTCTTTTTTTCTGCCGGGCGAGTGGTTTAACGTAGTGGCGCTGCTCGAGGACCGCGGCGTTCGCTACTATTGCAACGTGGCGTCGCCGCCGTACCGTTACCAGAACGTGCTGACTTACATCGACTACGATCTGGACGTCGTGCTGCTGCCAGGCGGGACGGTGCTGGACTTGGACCGCGACGAGTACGACAAGCACAAGGAAGAGTATCGCTACAGCGCATCCGTCCGCGGACAAGTCGAAGAGGGGCTCATGGCGCTGCACGAACGGGTGGCCGCATTCGGCTTGCCCTTCGGGGACGAGGAAGCAAGACGGTACTACCGCGAGTGGAGAGACAGCCCGCAGGCGAAGGAGACTGAGTCCCATCCATGAAGGAGTCATCGAGCGTCCCGCTGACCGGCAGATCCCGGCATGCCAAGCCTGAATCCGTCTGGCGCCGCGAGCTATGGGAGTGGCTGCGCGCGCTGGGCATCGCTTTTACGATCGTGATCCTGCTGTGGGCGTTCGTCTTCCGGCTGTCCACGGTGAAGGGTACCTCAATGGAGCCCACGCTGTACGAGCACGAGTGGCTGTTCGTGAATAAGGTCGCCTACGAGCTGGGCAAGCCAGAGACGGGCGATGTCGTCATTCTGAAGGATCCGAGTGATGGGCCTGACAAGAAGAAGTATCTCGTGAAGCGTATCATCGGCGTCCCCGGCGATACGATCGAAGGCAAGGGCGGTCAACTGTACGTCAACGGCGAGCTGCGCGTGGAGCCGTATACCGACAGTCCGATCGAGGACGGCGACTTCGGGCCGGTGAAGGTCGGCGACGGGAAATACTTTCTGATGGGCGACAACCGTCATCTCGGCGCGAGCAAGGACAGCCGTACGTTCGGCGAGGTGCCGGAGTCGATGCTGCTCGGCCGCACGGAAGTCATTCTGTGGCCGATCGTTCGCTGGAAGACCCTATAGCGCGAGGAGGGAGTTTTCACGTTGGACAACAAGGGCGGCGATGCCTTAAGCCGCAGCCCCGCATTTTGGTCGTCATTGAAAAGGGACATGCTGGCGGCGGCGAAGTCGCTCGGCATCGACCGAATCGGCGTGACGTCGGCCGAGCCTTTCCCGCAGCTGCGGGAGAGGCTCGCCGTCCATCGGGAGCTTGGCTACGAGTCGGGCTTCGAAGAGCCGGATCTGGACAAGCGGACGCAGCCCGCGCTTCTGTTCGAAGCGCCTCGCTCGATCGTGGCAATCGCGGTGGCGTACCCGTCGAAGCTGAAAAATCCGCCGGTGTCCGAGCCGGGCGCCCGCAGAGGGATACTGTCGCGATCCGCTTGGGGCGAGGATTATCATCGGGTGTTGAGTCGGCGCCTAGAGGGACTGGCCGCATGGCTCGCCGAACGCGTACCTGAGCTCCGCTGGCTGTCGATGGTCGATACCGGCGCGCTGTCCGACCGGGCAGTAGCGGAGCGCGCGGGCATCGGCTGGAGCGGCAAAAACTGCATGATCATGAACGAGGAGCTCGGCTCGTGGATGTACCTCGGCGAGATGATCACGAACCTGCCGCTGCCGCCGGACGCGCCGCTCCTGGATCAATGCGGCGATTGTACGATCTGCATCGACGCTTGTCCGACTGGGGCCCTGGTCGGACCGGGGCAGCTGAACGCGCAGAAGTGCATCTCGTATCTGACCCAGAGCAAAGGCCTGCTCGACGAGGAGGCCATGGTCAAGATGGGCAACCGCCTGTACGGCTGCGATACCTGCCAGATCGTATGCCCGGTCAATCGTGGCATCGATTCGAGGCATCAAGCCGAAACGCTGCCGGACCCGGAGGTGGCCAAGCCGCTGCTCCGGCCGCTGCTGCAGATGGGCAACCGGGCGTTCAAGGACACATTCGGCGAGAGCAGCGCGTCCTGGCGCGGACGCAAGCCCATCCAGCGCAATGCGCTGATCGGCCTCGGCAACTTCCGCGACGAGGCGTCCGCCGGGGACGTCGCTCGCGTGCTGCGCGAGGATCCGCGCTTCGAGCTGCGCGCGACGGCAGCCTGGGCGCTCGGCCGCATCCGCGGCGAGATCGCCCAAGCCGCACTGGCCGAGGCGGCCGAAGCCGATTCGGACGAGCGCGTGCGCGCCGCGGCCGTCCGCGCACTGGCGGCGCTGGAGGAGCCGGTGACGCGCAGGGGCGCCGGCACGGCACACCGCAGTTAACGGGATTCAAGCGTCCCGCGAACTGCGGTTTTTTTATTAGAAGGCACGAAGGTTCTCTTTTTTTGCGATGACAAGCGCTTGCGCGGGAATCTTTATTTGCTATAAAGGACGACCGACGGCTAATATAATAGTAGAAAGAAAAATCCGGCATTTACGCCAGGTGCATCTATGGGAGAGCATGCGATATGAAGCTGGTTGACATCGACAGCGTCGAACCCGGGCAGCTGCTCGGCAAAACGCTTTATTCGGAGAACGGCACCGTGCTCCTCTCGGCCGGCGTCCAATTGACCGTATTCATGATAAGCACGTTCCGCAGGCTGGGCGTGTCCATGGTCTATATCGCGGAGCCGGGCGCGCAGGAGATCCCGGAGGACGAGGTGCTGTCCGAGCAGACGAAGCAGGCGGTCATCTCGCAGATGGCCGCGTCGTACCATTCGCTGCGCTCGGGCAAGGACTTCAACGCGAGGGCGATCAGCGTGTCCGTGGATCAGCTCATGGAGGACGTGCTGCGCAACCAGAACGTGCTCGTCCAACTGTCGGACATCCGCACCGCGGACAACGCGCTTTACATCCATAGCATGAACGTATGTATGATGGCTACGATGGTCGGCATCAATATGGGCCTGAACATGCTCCAGTTGAAGGAGCTGGCGCTCGGCGCGCTGCTGCACGATATCGGCAAGCTCGGGGCGCCAGATCAGGAGGAAGGCCGGATGCATCATGCCTGGCGCGGGTTCGAACTGCTCAAGCTGAAGCGGGAATACAGCCTTCTGACCGCGCACGTGGCCTTTCAGCACCACGAGGCGCCCGACGGTTCGGGGCAACCGAGGGGATTGACCGGCGAGGAGATTCACCTATATGCGAAGATTACGGCCGTCGCGAACCTGTACGACAACTTCGTGCATGGGACGCCGGATACGCCTCGCATGCTTCCGCATGAAGCGATCGATCGCATGCATGCGCTATCGGATACGGTGCTCGACCGCGAAGTGCTCATCGAATTTTTGAAAATCGTATCCGTCTACCCGAACGGCGTATCGGTGCGGCTCTCTAACAGACTCGTCGGCATCGTCGTCTCCCAGCACCGGGGATTGCCGAGCCGGCCGATCGTCCGCGTCATCGCCCGAGAGGGTGAATCGTCGGCCGCGCGCGAGCTTGATCTGGCGCGGCTGCCGACGCTGTTTATCGAAGCCGTCATCAACTGACCGCTCGGCCGCGTACGACGCGTTGGAACGGGCGATTCGGGTTGATTAGTCGGACGAGCTCATGCTATTATAGGCTGGTTGTCCCGCTTTTTTTGTAAGATCGGCAGCACGCAATCATGCGTAAAACTTGGAGGTATGGCAAATGAGCTTTTGGGAAATTCTGATTCCCATTCTGACGCTGGTCGTCGGGCTTGTGCTCGGATTTCTCGGCGGCGTGTTCTATCTGCGCAACCAGATGACGAAGATGCAGAACAACCCGGACATGCTGGCGAAAATGGCTAAGCAGATGGGCTACAATATGAACAAACAGCAGCTGCAAAAAGCCCAGCAAATGATGAAGAACCAGAACTTCAAGCCTCGCAAATAATGCGGCGGCGCCCGGACCGAGTCGGGCGCCGCTCCGGATGAAGGAAGGATCGTACGATGGCCGGTTTAAAGGACTATCTGAACACGAATGTCACGCGCAACCGCGAGCAGGTGGAGTATCACGTCCGCGAGATTCTCAAGCTGATCGGCGAGGACGTGGAGCGCGAGGGCTTGCTGGAGACACCGGCACGCGTCACGCGCATGTACGAAGAGATCTTCGGCGGCTATGCGATCGATCCGCGGGACGCGCTCGGCGTCACGTTCGACGAGCAGCACGAGGAGCTCGTCATCGTGAGAGATATCGTATACTACAGCCAATGCGAGCACCATATGGCGCCGTTCTTCGGCAAGGCGCATATCGGCTATATCCCGAGCGGCAAGATCGCGGGCTTGAGCAAGCTGGCTCGTCTCGTCGAGGCAGTCACGCGCCGGCTTCAGGTTCAGGAGCGCATCACCTCGCAGATCGCCGATATTCTGGACGACGTGCTTAAGCCCAACGGCGTCATGGTCGTCGTCGAAGGCGAGCATCTGTGCATGTGCGCCCGCGGCGTGAAGAAGTACGGCAGCAAGACCGTCACGTCCGCCGTGCGGGGGCAGTTCCGCGGAAGCTCCGCGCTTCGCTCGGAGTTCCTCTCCTTGTTGAAGGAATAACGGCGTACGAATGTACGGAACAGCCATGCAAAAACCGCATTCCCTGTCGCGACGCGCGGAGGGAGTGCGGTTTTTTAGCGTGCGGCAAGATTGTTTTTATGGCCAACGGACACGGTACCAATATTCATACAGCTCGCGGTAGCCCAGCTTGGCATACAGCCGCTGCGCCGCCGCGTTGCCGCAGACGACCTGCAGATAACTCGTATGAGCGCCGCACAATTGTCCCCAACGGAGGATATGCTTCAAGAGCCGCTCCCCGAATCCGCGGTTGCGACTCGAGGGAGAAGTCGCGATATCGTACAGACCGAGATAGCCGTCATCGACGACGCCGAGTCCGACGGCGACGGGAATGCCTTCCGAGCGGAGGACGAAGAAGCGTCGGAGCAGGGGACTATCGGTGAGCATAACGGTCGCGGTTGCGGTATGCTCCGGCTTGATCGGCAGCCACGCGGAAGCAGAGGCCAGCCACTCGTCCGTCAAGTCGCCCGCTGCGTCTATGTCATCGTTCATGGGAGTCTCTATCGTCGTTTCCATCTCGCGCACGAGCACCTGCGAACGATCCGTCAAACGATAGCCGTATTCGTCCAGACGCTCATCCAGCCCGGAAGCGTGGGAGAGCGGCGTGATCTTAAATATGGTCTGAAGCCCGGCGCGGTGATATACATCCTCGCAGTAGCCGACCATCGCGCGCAGATCGGCACCGGGCGCCGTCCATAGCGGCTGAACCGAGTTGGAACGCTTCGTGTATCCCCGCGACAGCCGAAGCAGCCAACCGTCATGCGCCATCTGCGTCAGGGCAGGCCATGCGTTCAGCGTTTTGAGTTCGATCGCGTCGATGTCCCGCACGGCGCTCGCTCCTTCGGAAGTGGAATTTGAGTCGGTAAGAATAAATATACATATATATTTATAAATATGCAACAATTCTCCGATATTCTCGGTCTAGGGCTAACGCGAATAAGAACAGGGCTAAATCGCTCATCGTACCTCCTGGGAATATTGGATAAGATAACGGTATCACCAAGCGAATTCGGCTTGTCTCGGAGGCTGTCCTATGGGAAATTCAGATAAGATCCGCATCGGCTTGATCGGCGCGGGCAACATCGGCAACGTGCATCTTCAGGAATTCGGCAAGCTCGCGGAGCTGTGCGAGATCGTTGCGATTACCGATACGTATCTGCCGCTGGCCGAAGCCAGGGCGCAGCAGTACGGCATCGAGACGGTATCGCCGTCTCCCGAAGCGCTCATCGAACGACTGGATATCGACGCCGTTATCGTAGCCGTGCCGAACCAGAGCCACGCCCCGCTGACGATCAGCGCGCTCGAGCGCGGCAAGCATGTGCTGGTCGAGAAGCCGATGGGGCTCGACGCGGCTGCTGCGAAGGATATCGTTCGCGCGCAGCAATCAAGCGGAAAAACGGTCATGGTCGCGCACCAGATGCGCTGGGAGTGGCTCCCGCAGCTCGTCAAATCGCAGATCGACCGCGGCGAGCTGGGACGTATCTATACGGCCAAGACGGGGTGGTATCGGCGCAAAGGCATTCCGGGCTGGGGCACCTGGTTCACGCAGCACGGACAATCCGGCGGCGGCCCGCTGATCGACATCGGCGTGCACATGCTGGATCTCGCCTTTTTCCTCATGGGCGAGCCCAAGCCGGTGTCCGTATACGGTTCGACCTATGCCGAGTTCGGCCCGCGCAAAAAAGGCATCGGCACTTGGGGCAAGCCGGACTGGAACGGCATCTATGACGTCGAGGATCTGGCGACTGCCATCATCAAGATGGAGGACGGCTCCTCCCTCACGCTCGAAGTCAGCTGGGCCGTTCATATGGACACGGACAGCGCGCCGTTCGTCCATCTCATGGGCACGGAAGGCGGCGCCTTCCTGAAGGGCAACGAAGGCAAGTTCCTCACCGAGCGCTTCGATCAGCCGGTCGATATTCCGCTTATCGCCCCGATCGAAGACGAGGGCGCGCGCGTCAAGCTGAGCCGTCACTTCATCGACTGCGTGCGCACGGGCGCCACGCCGATGACTTCCGCCCAGACAGGCCTTCGCAGCAACCTGATCATCGATGCCATCTATGAATCCTCGCGAACCGGGGGAGAGGTCAAGCTGGACTGGTCGCTTTGATCGCTAGTGCTTTAAACTTGCATTGACAGGCACGGCCCTTGAATGACCGAAGCAGCTAAATCGCATTGCGCAATCCAAGCCGCATTGTTCCACAACTCTTGCACCGTCTGACACAACCACGCGCCGAAGCCCATCGCTTCGGCACGTGGTTGTTGTGGTTTTAAGCTATATTGATTTAACAAACTGTGGTAGAATACGGAGCGTTGGATTAATGTCGAATGATGGCTCGATATCGGGCTCCGAGTGATAAATAGACTGGGGATCTTTCATGTATAGATTAAGATTTACGCGGGGCAAAGGCATACGGCTGTCCGTTATTTTCACCGTCGTCGTCGTGCTCTCGCTCACTTTCACTGCCGCCTTGAACGCGATCGTGGGCTATCGGGCGCAAAAAGAATCGCTGTCCCGCAACACGCTGGAGCTGAACCGGATCACGGCAAACGAGCTGAGCCTTGCCGTCGATACGATCTTCACCTCCATGATTCAATCGCTCAAGACGGCAAGCGCCCATTTCTCCTCCGAGGGGAACGGGGGGGCCTGGGCCGACAAATGGCTTGACTTTATGCGTGGCAACATGTCTTTTTTTAATTCGATCTCGATTGTGGACGCGAAGGGCAAGATCACGGCCACATCGCCGGAAAACGCCCGCCTGCTGGGGACGCAGCTGTCCTCTAAAGCGGCGCAGCAAGCGCTGACCGAGCGTAAGCCGCTCGTCTCCGAGCCGTACGTCGCGGTGACGAAGCGCTTGATCGTGCTTGTCAGTTACCCGATTTACGGCAAGGACGGCGCTTATCGGGGATTCATGGCGGGCACGATCTACCTGCACGAGAATAACGTGCTGCAAAATATTTTGGGGAAGCAGGAGACGAACGGCAACGGCTCCTATTATTTTGTCGTGGATCATAAAGGGAACATCATCTACCACCCGGAGAAGGCCCGCATTGGCGAGAGCGTGACCGAAAACAAAGTCGTGCGCGAGATCATGAAGGGCAGGGAAGGCCAGATGTCCGTCATCAACACGAGGGGCATCCGCATGCTGGCGGGGTATTCCATCGTGCCGTCGGTCAAGTGGGGGATCGTATCCCAGACCCCGGCCTCCAACGTGGCTTCGAGCGTCGACGAGATCGTGACCCGAATGATGCTCATTTCCGCTCCCTTTATTGTGCTGATCGCGCTCATGGTCATATGGGTATCGCATCGGCTCACGAATCCGCTGCACCGGCTCGCCGGTTACGCCTCGTTGCTCAACAAGGGAGAGACGTCTCAAATGCCGGAGCCGCAATCGCGGCACCTCGTGTATGAAGCGAACGAGCTGAACCGGGCGGTGATCGACGCCTTCCGGATGATGAACGACCGGACTGAAGCGCTATCGTTGGAAGCGCATACTGATGCGCTGACGGGATTGCGCAACCGGCGTTTTCTCGATTCGCTGCTCGCATCGTGGGATCGGCAGCGGATGCCGTACGCGGCGATTCTGATGGACTTGGACCGCTTCAAGACCGTCAACGACACGTATGGTCATCTGAAGGGCGATGAAGTGCTGCGCTTCCTTGCGGCGAGGCTGAACGAGGAAAAGCGGGACTGCGACTACGCGTGCCGCTACGGCGGCGAGGAGTTCGTGCTGCTTCTGCCGTACGGGGACAAAGAGCTGGCCTACCTGCTGGCAGAGAGCGTCCGCGTCCGGCTGATGGAGGAGGAATCGCCGATCGGCAGGCCCGTCACGCTGTCGCTGGGCATCGCCGCCTATCCGCAGGACGGGGCGAGCGCGGCGGAGGTGCTGCATTGCGCGGACGAGGCTTTGTATAGGGCGAAGGAGAGCGGGAGGAACCGGACGGTGCTGTATGAGGCCGACCTCTACGAGGGCAAAGCCAAATAAAAGTGATAGATTAGGTCGTCAGGGTGATCCTGACGGCCTTTTTTCTACATTTTCTTTAATTTTACGAGTTGATTTTCCAATTTTTTTAGTGTTTTTTAAGCGCCTTTTAATATAATGGGCCCATCGAAACAGGGCTTAAGGAGGGGCGTGGGGGAGCAAGGGGCTAGACCGGTTACACCCAGTAGACAAACAGCGGGAGGAAGACTAACTTAATGAGCATGCTTTCGGCCAACAGCAACCGCCGCAAAATCGCGGCAGCGCTTGCGTTTTTGCTCTTTTTCCAAATGGTGCTTTCCGGCTTCGCCTCTTTAGGCGGACGGGCTCATGCAGACAAGCCTCAGAAGTATATTACGTTTTTGTATACGGACTTTTCGCAAAATTTTGATCGGCTTACCTATAATGGCGATACAGCACCAAATGGTACGAATCTGCGATTGACTTCGGCGTCCGGCGGCAAAGCCGGCAGCGTATTCAACAAAGAAAAGGTTTCCCTTCAAAGTTCAGGGTTCAGTACGTACTTTACGTTCAGAATATCGGACCCTTCAGGGATTAAAAGCGATGGTAACGGCCCTGTGCCAGACGGCGCGGACGGGCTCGTCTTCGCGCTCCAGACGCAATCTAATGCGGCCGGCAGCTCGGGCGGCGGAATTGGAATCGGGGGAATCTCGAAGAGCGTCGGCATCGAGTTTGATACGTTCGCCAACAATACTCCGCGTTGGGGACTGTCCGGAGATCCGAACGACAACCATATCGGCCTCGTCATGAAGGGCGATGTCAAACATGGCTCGTACAGCGACAATCAGCCTCCCTTCAAAAATCCGGATGCCGTGGCGATTAATAATATCAGCTTTAAATCCGGCACACCTGTCCATGTCTGGATCGATTACGACAAGGTGAACAACAAGACGCTTACAGTCCGTCTAAGTACGTCGGACACGAGACCTGCCGCAGCGGCCTTGACGCAAACGAACGTCGATATCGACGGAATCCTGAATCCCGAAGGAATCCTGGATTCCCAAGACATCTATGCAGGCTTTACGTCGGCGACGGGGAGCGCCTGGGAGAACCATGATATACAAAACTGGTTCTTCACGAATAAATACGATCCGATCGATCTCAACAGCGCGGACTACGTCGAAGCACCGAGCTTGTTCTCGGTCGCTACTTCAGTGTACGGCGAATCCGTACAAGGAGCGGTCTACTACAAATCGGAATTGACGTTGACCAATTCCTTGAAGCAACCAGGACCGGGAGTGGGCCTGACTGTCGGACAACAGAATAACGTTACCTTCCTGGATCCACAGAACGACATGGCGCCGCTGCCGTCACCGCCAAGTCTTACGACGGACGCAAACGGCAAAGCAACTTATTTCTTCACGGCCACCGATCCTTCCATGTCGATCCCGAACTTCCGGATCTCTACGGAATACGGAGCCTATTACGACATTCGTTTCACAACTAAGCCACAGGTAGTTACCGGCAAGATTGAGCCGCTGTATTCGTCGAGCAGCGCCGATCAGCAGCGCGCTTCTGTGCCGGTTCAGATCGTGAACACCGGCGGAGAGAGCGTGGCTTGGGGCGTTGAGTACCGCTTGAAGACCGACGGGGGCGAAGGCGATTGGACTTCAGTGAATGGATTGCCTGCCATTCAGAATAGTTCGGGTACCTACTATTTGACATTGGAAGGCCTCAAAGAAGACACCTATTATGAGGTGAAAGCTTTTGCCACGAACAGAAATGGCAAGGCATACGGCGCCCCGGCAACGTTCGCGGTACAAATGCCGATGCCGGCCGACGGCGTCAAATATTCCCGCGTAGGCCCCTCGAAGATCTTCCGGGACGATGCCGAATCCGTGCAAGTCGTCGGCGAAAATCTGTACTGGCTGCTCAAGCGCCTGCCATACACGGATCTTGCCGTGACGATCAGCGGAGGCGGCCAAACCTACAATGTGCCGCGTTCGGATCTACAGGCGGTCGGCACCTCCGGGCTGAAGATCAAACTGCCGAAGGCAGGCGGCGATAAGCTTCCGCTTGGCAAGTACGACGTGAGCATCTCGCATGCCTGGTTCGACGACAAGACGTTTACGGATGCTTTCGAGCTGACTAACGATACGGCTTATCGCTCGATCGATTATGAAGAAGTCACCGTGGAGAATCCAAAACCAGAGAGCCGACGTAATGCATCCGAGATTGATGAAATTACGATGCGCGGTCCCTTCGTCGTCAACGCTTCCGAGCCGGGCGTCTACCGCCTTCGCGATACCAATGCGGTGGTGACCTTTAACGACAACCTGCTGTTCAAGGGTACCGAACTTGTAGTAGATAACCACAATCCATTGGCACCGACAATTTCGGGTAAGGGCCGTTTCTATGTCAACGGCAAGAACACGATTCCGATTCTATCGACTTATACCATTTTAGAGGGCGACTTCCAGTTCGATCCTGAGAACTTTGCCTTCCCGGCCCCTAAAGCGTTTGATTATACAGGAATGAATATGCCGGTCAGTATCGACTCGTTCATCTTCATTAAAGGCGGTATTCGCATTACCGGCAACGCCGATCTTGGCTTCAAGATGGGAAGCGCGAAGGTCGCCGCCAGTGCCGACGTCAAAGCGCTCGACTTCATGAAAAACCGCTTTGACTTGGCAGCCAACTTTAAGGCCGGCGCGGATTTCAAGAGCGGTCCGCTTGAAGCGGCCGAGCTTCGCTTTGGCATCGACACCCGTACGCCTGAATTCGGCGTCGGCGCTTCGGCCGAGCTCAAGAAGGCAAAGGTCGGCTTCGACATCGACCTGCTGCTCAAAGACAAGAAGCTCGACTCCATCAGCTTCGCCGTCAAAAAAGAAATCAAGATCGGCTCCACCGGCGCGCAGATCACGAAGCTTGGCGGCGGCGTCTCCAATATGTCCAAGCTGGCCGACGCACCGTTAACCTTCTCCGTGCTGGGCGGAGTGTCCGACTATGTTACGCCGAAGATCGGCGGCAGCTATCTGGTCAACGGCAACGATCTTCGCATCGATCTGTCGGCCAATCACTTCGGCGCATCCGGCAAGCTCGCGATCTATTCGATCAACGTGGCCGGCGTCGATATGTTCATCGTGTTCAATCCGACCGGCTACAAAGGCTACACCCGTGCCGGCTTCGATATGGGCGCGAATATCAATGTGCTCGACATCCTGGTCGGCCAGGTCGTCGTGAAGTACTTCCAAGGCTCCTCGTTCACGGGCTATGCGAGCACGTCCGTTCAGATTCCGAAAAAGGTACCGTTGGTCGGCGGACAGCGGCTCTCCAGAGCCGAAGTCGGCGTCGACTCGTCCCGCTTCAGAGCGGCGCTTTCGGTCATCGGCATCGGATTTGTCGTCAAGTATCCGTTCGCGACGCGCAGCTTCGATTGGGACGTCGACATGGCCTCGACGCTCAAGAATATCGGCAGCGCGGTCGTAAATACCGGCAAGAAAGTCATCAACAAGATTAAGAGCTGGTTCTGGTACGACGATCCGAATGCCATGGGCGAATGGACGGCGGCGGACTTCGGCGACGTGCCAGGCGTTGTCGGCGAGAAGCTGTTCAGCCAGAGCGATATTCGCGCGTCTCTGCTTGGAACGTATGTGAACGGCCAGATATCGACGGCTGTCACGGAGACGAATCCGACCGTATCTCGAACGAACGCCGGCAGCCTGGCGCATGCGTTTAGCGTGACGGAAGCGTATGATGCGCTGATCGCCGTCACAGGCGACAGCGAAGGCCTGAAGCTGCTCACGCCGACCGGATCCGAATATAACCTCCGGTTTGATGAGAAGGATGGCAAGGCGGCTAACGCCTATTACGCCGCGGCGAAAGGCGTGCTTGTCATCGAAGCGGCGTTGACGCCTGGCGAATGGCGAGTCGTAGCGAACGGCAACCTCGGGATCACGGTACACAAGGTGCTCGATCTCGGCGATGCGGATTCGATCGAGGCGATCGCAGCCCGTCTGACCGCCGCTCCGGAAAAAATGCTGGTCCCTGTGGACTTCGCGAAGCAAGGCAAATATTTGGTCGAGATTACCGGATCTGCTGCGGATGCCGCGCTGATCAAGGCGGACGGACGCGCATACGCGACTGAAGCCGACGCTTCCAAAGCCGCGTGGAACGTGAAGCGCGACGAAGCGGACGGCACCACTTGGATGCTGGTTGAAGCGCCGGGCGCTGAGCGCTGGTATGTCGATGCAGGCATGGATGCCAAAGTTAACCTGTACCGCATGCGCGCCGATGCGACGATGGGCGAGACGATCGACTGGCGCGGCGGATCGGAGTTCGCGACGGCCGCTAACTTTAAGGGCCTCAAGGGATTCCAGGCAACGCTCGATATGTACGGCGCTACGCCGGACGTTAAACTCTTCCGGCCCGACGGCACGCCGTATACGCTCGACTTTGACAAGCAGTCGGAAGGCTGGAATGCCGTATATGACGAGAAAAACGGCGTCGTCAGCGCACTGATCGATATCGATCAGGACGGCGTATGGATCACGAAGTCCAGCGGATTCATCGACCTGGACGGCATGACGCTGTCGCAAAAAGCAACGATGGACGATCTGTACGGACCGGATGCCGTCTACACGTATTCTTTGACGATGTTCGAGAAGGGCAAGTATCTGCTCGACATCGCCGGCGGCAACCTGAGCACGAAGATTTACGGCACGGACGGTCGCGAGATCGCGCTTAACGCCACGCCGGATGCGGCGGGACGCAATTCGATTCTTGACGACGAAGGGCTGAAGGTAACGGTCGACGTCAAGACCGAAGGCACGCTTAAGGTTCAAACGAAGGGATTCGCTTCGATTCAGCAATATCTGCTGACGCCGATCCCTCAGGTATCCAAGCTGACGGCTTCCGCACAAGCGGAACGCAACGCCTACGAAGTATCCTGGCAGGTCGACAACGCCAAGCCGGACACGAAGGTCAAGCTCATTATGGCCAACGATGCGAACGAGCCGGTCGGGCAAGTGCTCGCCGAGAATCTCCCGGCTTCGGGCATCGCCACGGTGAACCTGCCTGCGAACAACCTGCCGGGCGACTATTACCTGGCGCTCGTCGCGGACAGCGAGTCCTACGGACCGATCTTCAAGACGCTGGAGCAGCCGCTCGTCTACAAGGCGTCGCAGATGTTGGCCAAGCCGTCGAACGTCAAAGCCGTAGCATTCGGCAATGCAGGCATTACGCTTAGTTTCAACGATGCCGGGTTTGACAGCACGACCGCGTATCGCGTATATCCAAGCGATGCGAACGGCAACGTGGATTATAACGGTTCCTCCTACGAGTTCCAGCCGGACCCGGCGCTGGGCGCGAATCAGCGTTTCGTGCTGGCGGGACTCGCAACGGAACAAACGTACAACCTGCGCGTGATGATCGTTCGCGCAGCTTATGAAGCCGACGGCTTGACGATGAAGTCTCTGCTAGTCAGCGAATTGTCCGATGCGGCAAAGGTATTCCTGCCTGAGCCCAAGCCGGCGAAGCTGACCGTATCGTACGATGCGGGCGGACACACGCCTTCGGAACAGCGTTACTATCCGTACGACGTCAAGGCGGAGGACCTGAACGGCCTGAGCGACGAGCAGAAGCATGCGCTGCAGCATACGCTTGTCGTCACGGATTCTAATCATGTCGTCGTCCATGTGGACAGCGATCAGGATGCATCGCTCAAGCTCTACGTCAATGATACGGAGATTGCGCCGACAAGCGGCGATTCGAAGGCATTCGATCTGGGCGCATTGAGCGAGAGAGAGTACAGAATCGAGATTCAGGCGACGAACGCAAACGGAGATACCAGCTCCAGCTACAGCCAGCTGGTCGTGGACCAGACCGCGCCGTATCTTTATCTGAAGACGCCGACGAACGGCGCGATCGTCGACGGCAGCCGCGCCAGACTTGAAGGCGCGACCGAGGCAGGCACCGTGCTGACCGTCAATGACACGGTCGTGCCTGTCGACGCGATCGGACATTTCGTCTACTATGCGCAGTTCCCTGAAGGCGGCGTGCTGCCGCTTGAACTTAAGGCGACCGATGCCGCGGGCAATGTCACGGTGCACAAGCTTGAAGTGCTCGCCAGCGGAAAAAGCGATTCCGGCGAGACGGCGACGGACCTGGCTGCGTTCGGCACCTCGGAGGGCGTACTGGATGCGCCGTTCATTGCGGGCCAGCCTAACTATAAGACATCGATCGACGTACGCGAGAAGCAAACGCGCGTATGGGCGGTGCCAGTCAACCAGGATGCGAGCGTAACGATCAACGGTAAGCCGGTCGACGATCAGTTCTCCGCGATGGTCGACGTCTCGAATGGCAGCGCCGTTCAAGCCGTCGTCAAGTCGGGCGAGGCAACCCGGACTTACAGCTTGAACGTAACGACCGAGTCGGGTCTTGCAGGGCTCAAGTCGCTTGATGTGACCGGCCTGGATGCAGGCGGGGCGGCCACCGCGGACGCCATCGAGCTGAGCAAGGACTATGGGGCTCCTTTCGTGGAAAACACGATCAACTATTCGGCGCAGGTGGACAATGCTACCGCATCCGTTCGCATTACGCCGGCAGAGGCTTCGCCGGGCTCGTTGATCCGTATGACGTCCGGTCCAGACTCGCAGCCAAAGACCGAGATCGTATCCTCGGGTCAGCCGTCCAGCCCGATCGCGTTGAACGTAGGCTCCAGCAAAATCACGGTCCAAGTGCTGTCGCCGAACGATGCGGCGGCTGCGACGCCGGATTGGAAGCGCGCGAAGACGTACGTGCTGAACATCGAGCGCAAAGCGGCAGCGGATGCAGGCCTGAAGCAGCTGGCGCTGTCCGGCACCGCGATGACGCCGGGGACATTCGATAGCGCCGTGTACGATTACAACGCCAGAGTCGGTGCAAATACGTCTTCGGTTCAGTTGAGTTTTGCGGCCGCAGATTCCGGTTCCCGCGTATGGCTGAACGGTACGGACAAGGGCGCTTCCGGTACGGAGACGCTTCAACTGGCAACAGGAACCAACCGTTATGTGCTGGAAGTCCATGCTGCGGACGGGAACGTCCAGACGTATTCGCTCGTCATTTACCGCGACAAGCCGTTTAACGCGTCGCTGCTGCTGAGCGAGCTGTCGGTGAAGGACATGGAGCTTACGGCCGACTTCAAGCCGCTGACGAGAAATTATCAAGTCAAAGACAGCACCTACAACCAGATGATCACGATTGTTGCGAAGTCTGAAGCGGCAGACTCGATCGTCAAGGTGAACGGCAAGCAAACGGCCGAGGACGGATCGGCGGCAGCCTCGCTCTCCGTCGGCCTCAACTCGGTGCAAGTACAGGTCGAATCGGCCGATCACAAAGAGACGAACGTGTACGCGATCTCCATCTTGCGGAATGCCACAGGTTCTGCGCCGACCGATCCGTTCACGGTTCAAGTCAACGGCGACGACAATCACAAGGTCGCGACGGGCAAAAAGACGGAGGAGAACGGCAAAAGTGTGCTTCGCGTCTCCTTCGTCAAGGATGAGCTGAACAAGATGCTCGCATCGAGCGCCGCCAAACCTGTCATCACGATCGGCGCCGGCAAGGGTGTCGACCGGGTGGTAACCGGTCTGACCGCGGATCTCGTGAAGAGCATGCAGGAAAAAGAAGCGGTCTTGCTCATCGACACAGGCAGCTCGTATTATCAGCTGCCGTCGGCTGCGCTGAGCATCGCGCAGATCCAAAATGCGTTTGCACCGGACGCACTGTCGAACGTGACGGTCACGATCGACATCAAGCAGCCCGGCACGGACGAGCAGGAAGCGATCGCCAAGCGCGCAGCGAAGTCCGGCGCCACCGTCATCGGTACGCCGACGGACTTCAGCGTGACCTACACGTACAACGGCAAGACGATCGCTGCGGATCGCTTCTCGCAATACGTAGAGCGCGCGATCGAACTGCCGGTATCCGGGTCCGGTAAGATTACGACCGGGGTACGCATTTTGGAGGACGGCAGCCTCTATCACGTGCCGACCTTCGTCAAGCGCGTAGGAGATCGCGACTTCGCGGTCATGAACAGCTTCACCAACAGCGTATATGCGCTGATCGGCAACAAAGCGTCCTTTAAGGACACCGCCGGCAGATGGTCGCAGCAGGCGATCGAGGATCTGGCATCCCGCACGATTCTCACCGGCACGGGCGAAGGCGTCTTCGAACCTGGGCGCAGCGTCACGCGCGCCGAGTTCGCGGCGATGATCGTCCGGGCGCTCGGACTGCCGGCGAAGACCGACGGCGGCTATAAGGACGTCAAGGCGACCGATTGGTACGCGCCTTACGTCTCGGCGGCTAAGTCGTACGGCCTGATCAGCGGCTACCCGGACGGCTCGTTCCGTCCGAAGCAGACGATCACCCGCGCCGAAGCGGTCGCGATCGTCGGCAAGGCCTGGACGCTGGCCGGCAAGACGGCCGCCAGCGACAATGACGCGGCCGCGGCGCTGGCCGGCATCTCGGACAACGCCGATATCCCGGCTTGGGTACGACCGGCATTCGGATCGTCCTTCAAGCTCGGCCTGATCACGGGCTACGAAGACGGCAGCGTGAAGCCGCTCCGTACGGTAACCCGGGAAGAGACCGCGGCGATGCTGCGCAATCTGCTGATCCGGTCCGATTTGATTCAATCCAAGTAATTCGCAGTACAACGAACGCCCTTCCGAGGATATAGGTCCTTGGAAGGGCGTTTTTTGCTGGGAGCGTCATTGTTACCGCGTCGGACGTCCACGCCTAATCGCTGCAACCATCAGACACCGACAAGTTGGGGTCAGCATCCTGGCGCGCCTGTCCCTCTCGTTAAGGAGGGTCGTTTTCACAAAAAAAGCCGTCAGCTTCTCAGCTGACAGCCATTCCTTCAAGCAGACGATCGGTCACTTGGCTTGCTGTTCCCCGATTCCGACCGCGGTCCAGGCGTCCTTGATCTTTTGAACGATGACGTCCTTCTGCGCAGCGGTCACGCCCGTCAGGCGGCCCGCAGCGGCGATGTAGCCATCGCGCGCGTCGTAGAAGTCCGCGGTCGGCGGGATCAGACGATCGCGAAGCATGACGTAGGTCAGACGGCCGAGCGTGTCGCGGCCGCCGAGGCCGATATCCGCATTGTCGATCTTGAGCGCGGTGAGGTAGGCGGCATGGGCGGGAATGCCGCTGTTGATATGGACGCCGCCGTTGTCGTGCTGCGAGTCGACGGGAAGGTTGACATAGTCGTCCATATGGGCCGGCTGCCCGTACTTGCCGGGATCGGCCAGGCTCCGAACGGCCGCTCCCGTATCCTCGCCGATCTCCCAGTCGTCCGCGTCCATGACGGCGGCCATGATGTCGGAGATCGCCTCGTTCAAGGAGCCGGATTGGCCGCGGTACTCCAGCCCGACCGTGTACTGGGTGACGCCGTGGGTGAGCTCGTGGGCGACGAGGTCGTATGCGCACGAGGTGCAGTTTACGCCGCCGTTTTTGAGTCCGGTGCCGTCTCCATAGTACATCGCCCATCCGCTCCAGAAGGCGTTGTTGCGCGTCTGCGCGCTGCTGCTTACATGGACGAAGGAACGGATCGCCATGTTTTTATCGTCGATGCCATTGCGCCCGTACTTGTTTTTGTAGAACAAGTACACCCGTTTGGCGTTGACGTGCGCGTCTACGGCTGCAGCGTCGGCGAACGTCTTGGAGCCGGAGGTGACGAAGTCGTAACCTTCGGGCAAATCCTTGCGCGAGGACGGCTTGCGAAAGTCAAATGTCTGGATGACGGTGGGCCGGGTAGCATCCAGCAGCTGATAGACGGTCTTGCCCGCCTCCATGCGAGGCTTCACATAAAATGACTGCATGACGCCGCTGCGGCCCTTGCCGTAACCGATCGGCGGGGCGGCGACGGCAGCGCTGAGCCGGTTGTAACGGTCGATGATCGTGCCCGTAGCTGCGTCTACGTAGCCGACCCAATCGCCGACGACGGGCGTCGTGAACCGAAGCTGGACCTCGTAGGCCAGATAGGCTTGGCCCTTGAACGGATAAACGACCAGCGCAGCCTCCGGCGCGGGAACGTCGCCGTCCCACGGGTCGACGCCGGTCGGCGCCCCAAGCTCTCTCGCGAGCGCAGACTGCATGGCAACGATCGCTTGATCGCCTCCGATCGCCGGCGTCATATTTAACCGGGCGAGGTCAGGCGTATCGCCCTCGACGATCGCTTTTTCGAAGGCGTCGGCGCCCGCTTTTTTCTCCAGACGCACGTAGCTTCCATGCACGGGAACGCCTTTATATTGCGCCTGAAGCTGATAGGCCGTACCGCCGTCCGGCCCTTCGGCGCGATGGAGAACGAGATAGTCTGCGTATTCAGGAGGGATAACGTCAGCCCTCGCGGCTTCCAATGAATCGCGTTGACTGTCGGCGGAGGCGGCTTGTCCGCCTGTCGGTAGGAGCAGCGCGGTCGCAAGGGCGAGCAGAGAGAGGAGCGAACGTCGGAAAGGCATGCGTTGAATAAATAAACGCTGAATAGAGAAGCGTTGGAAAGACATGCGTTGAATTGGCAAGCGATGATGGAGAGAGTGCTGTGCGGCAGCTGCGATGCGGCGTCGAATCATATGCGCCTCCTGATGCGATTTTCATAGGCGGGCCGGACGGCCGCGCTTTAGAATGACTGCTTTAAATATACACCATATAAAGGATAAAGGATGTAAAATATAATTCCATTTTGTACCATATAAGTCACGTTTCCACGAACGGTATATTCTCAGGCTGGATCGCAATGTTGCACGCGCTCGCAACTGCCACACTCACAACTATTTACGGCTAGTCCTCGGTCATAAACGCAGAAAACCCCGCCCCGACGATGCTGTCGGCTGGGCGGGGCTGCTGCCTTCGGTTGACTCAATACGGCTGCCACTTCAGCTTGCGCGCCTCCTCGAACCTGGCGGCCGCGTAGGGCCAGTTCACCACGTTCCACCAGTCCTTCACGTAGTCCGGACGCTTGTTCTGATGCTTGAGATAGTAGGCGTGCTCCCATACGTCGAGCGGCAGGATCGGCACGTTGTCCCATTGGGAAAGGTTCTGGTGCTTCTCCGCGGTCAGAATCTCCAGGCGGTGCGCTCTCGGACTCCAGACAAGGATGGCCCAGCCTCCGCCCTCGACCTTGCCCGCCGCTTCGGAAAATTGGCGCTTGAAGGCATCGAAGCTGCCGAAATCCCGTGCGATCTGATCCGCGAGCGCCCCTGTCGGCTTGCCGCCGCCGCGGGGCGTCATCGTGTCCCAAAAGAGCGTGTGCAAGTAGTGGCCCGCACCGTTGAAAGCCAGCTCGCGCTCCCAATGCTTCACGAGCTCGAAGTCGTTTTTGCGCCGCGCCTCGGCCAGCTTGAGCTCGGCTTTGTTCAGATCGTCCACGTAAGTCTGGTGATGCTTGTCGTGGTGGATTCGCATCGTCGCCTCGTCGATATGAGGTTCCAGCGCATTGTAGGCATACGGCAGCGGCGGCAGCTTGTGGCCGCCGATCGGCACGGCCGCGCTGCCTGCCGCGGCTCCGGCCGAAGGCGCCGCTGCGGTCCCGGCCGCCGATCCGGCGGCAGCCGGGGCGTTTTTCGCCGACATTCGCTCTCCCGCATCGGCGGGCTCGGGACCGCCGCTCCCCCAATCGTCCGTCGTCGGCTCGGGTTCCGCCGAGAGGCGGATGTCCGTTCCGAACCGTCGCACGGCTTCGCTGTTGCTCTGCAGCAGCAGCAGGTGATGGCTGAACTCGCGGCTCTGCAGCATCGCCTCGGCGATCAGATTACGCAGCCGGGCTTCGCGTACGGGTGCATGGGCGTATATCCCCTGCGCATCGTCCGCCGCTTGCTCCTGGGCGGCGAACCCGGCCGCCTCGAGCGTCCTGCCGAAGGCAGTCTCCCACTGCCGAAGCAGTTCGGCATAAGGCGGCTCCAGGCCGGGGATCGCCTCGCGCAGCGATTGCGCGTGCCGGTACTCCCGCCATTTATAGTCGATCAGTTGGTCCAACAGCTTGCCGGGCAACATGGTACGGCCTCCCTCGCTTCATGATGGCTTCGTTCCCATCGTATGCGGGGGGAGAATCGTCCCATTCCTGAAGCGTCAGGCCGACTCGAGCAAGCCCATATTCGAAGCGTGCCGCGAGGCGGCGTCCGAATCGACCGTCTTCAGGAAGGCCGTCGTGCGCTTCACGTATTCCTCCGGATGTGTGCGGAACACCATCTCGTGGATCGCATCCTTGACGAGCCAGAGGGAGGAGTCGGCATTGCGCTGCGCGCCCGCGATCCGCTCGGATATCTCGTACGGGGCCTTGTCGTCCCGCGTCCCGTGGATCAGCAGCAGCGGGAAGTTATAGGCCGTGGACTGAACCTGATCGGAAGGGATCTGGTCGAGCCTGACGCCGGACCAGAGCGGCGTGAACAGCGAGAGCAGATTCATCGTGAGACGGGTGGGCAGCGTGCCGTAACGCTTCAGATTGAAGGCGATCGTGTCCGCGTTCGTGACGAACGTGCTGTCCAGGATCATGCCGTCGATCAGGGAAGTCTGCAGGGCCGCTTGCAGCGCCGTGCCGGCTCCCATCGAGAAACCCCAGACGATGAGCTCGCGCGAACCCTGTCCGCGCGCGTATTCCAGCGCGCCGATGAGCTGCTTCGATTCGTCTATGCCGAACGTCGCAGCCGTGGGGTGATGCGGGTCCGCGTAGCCGTAGTCGAACATCAGCACATTGTAATTTTGCTTATGGAGCATCTCCGCGATATCGTACATCGGCACCCAATATTCCTCGCGGTTCGCGCCGAAGCCGTGGCTCAGCACGACCGTGCGGGCGCTGGCGCCGGCGGCGGGGATCCACCAGCCGTCCGTCATGCGGCCGCCGCCCGAGGCCGGGAAGGCGATGTCCGTATACGGCAGGTTTTTGGCGGACATCGGATTCGTATGGAGCGCGGCGACGGGCGGATGGGTGAACTGCCAGGTCATATAGCCATACAGTCCGAACACCACCAGCACCGATGTGACGGCAATCGCGACCGAGACGATGCCGAAAAGGCGGCCGAGGCGTCGCGCCAGCGTGAGGCGGGGAGAATCTTCATCGAGGTGAAGCGATCCGGCGTGAAGGGGCATAGGCGTCAGGACAGTGGTGCTCATGGGATCGCCCTCCTATTAATCTAGTGCTTTTATCTAGTACTGTAAGCGCATTATTTTCTGATAATTTAAATTTAGGGCTTACGGACTAAAGCGTCAACGGGCTTTGTCGATTTGTTAAGCGGGCGTAATCGAACTGTAATACTAGCTTTTGAGATTTACGTTCTTCGGCAAGTGAGTTATACTCAGTGTAACAAGGTTTCATGTGGTGAAACGGAGGGGTGTCCGGTGGAAGAGGAAAAGAAAACCGTACGCGCCGTCGAGCGGGCGCTCGACATCTTGCTCGTATTCACGTCCGGAAGCGAATGGAGCTTGACGGAGCTGGCCGCCAAATGCGCGCTGCACAAGAGCACCGTTCACCGGCTGCTGGCGACGCTGGAGGAAAAGGGATTCGTCGTCAGAGACGACGCGACGGACAAATATAGGCTGGGACTTCGGATCCTGGAGCTGTCGGCCCACTTCGCGAGATCCGACGATCCGACGATCGTGCTCATCGGCGAGATGGAGACGCTCAGGGATCAGCTGGGAGAGACGGTAAGCCTCTATATCCGCGACGGTCTGGAGCGGGTTCGGATCCAGGCCGTGCAGAGCCGGCAGGCGATCCGGCGGGTCGCGCAGGTCGGCGTCCGGCTGCCGCTGTCCGTCGGGGCCTCCAGCAAGGTGCTGCTGGCGTTCGCGGACAGCGCGACGAGAGCGTCGCTGCTCGGCGACCCGGCCTGGCCCGCAGGGCTCATGGGCGTGTCCTACTCGAAGCAGCTGGACGAGGTCGTCGCCGCAGGCTACGCGACGAGCTTCGAGGAGCGGGAGCCGGGCGCCGCGGCCATCGCTGCGCCGATCTTCGGCCGCTCGGGCAGGCTGTTTGCCGCCCTGGCCGTCTCGGGGCCGTCCAACCGGCTGACGCCGGACGTCATGCACGAGCGCGCGCCCGCTATCATCGGCGCGGCGACCCGTATGGGGGCGCTGCTGGATTAGCAGCAGCCCTCGGACCTAAGCCTCGTTCTACTCCCGGGCGCTGTCACAAGCAGCTGCCCCAACATCTCATATAGCGGGACGCACAGGGACAGGAACGAAGAGGCTCAATATAGAGCTATATAGCGGGACTGCGTCGTCAACCGGGGGGAAGAACGGAACCCCGCCGTCAACGAGGCGAAGAGGCTCTATATAGAGCCACAAAGCGGAATCCCATCGTCAACAAGGCGAAGAGGCTCTATATAGAGCCACTTAGAGGAATCCCGCCATCAACGAGGCAAAGAGACTCTATAAAGAGCTACATAGCGGGACCACCCCTTCAACCGAGCGAAGAGGCCCAATGCAGAGCCACGCAGCACGTAGTCAAAGTCGGATGCAGCGCAGGCGCGGCCGCCTCCCGATGCTCAGCACCGACGCGAGCAATGTCAGGCTGCTTGCCGACGAGGCGCTTTATCTTATCAATCAGTCGGAAAAAAAGCCGCGTCAATGGTCTGCGGACAACTGAACGAGCAAATCTCTCCAAGCTCTCGCTAGCCGACAAAAAAGCAGTCCCTCTCGTCATGTGAATGACGAACTGGGACTGCTTTTTTTTTAACTATAATCCGAACTGCAAATCCATATGCTCTAGGAGGCCTTGGCGCTTGGCGAAGCAGCCGGCGCGCCGGCTGCCTGCTTCGGCTCCAGGCTGTCGAGGAAGTCCAGCGCGTCCTGGAGCGAAGCGACCGGCACCAGCTTCGGCTTCAGCTTCAGGTCGGCGACCGTCTGCTGCGCCAGGCTCCAATTGCCGAAGCCGTTCAGCACCGCGTTGATCGCGTCCTTCGGCGAGATTTTCTGATTGTCCTGCCAGTGGTCCGCCGCTACGCGCGTGTACGGCACGAGGAAGTAATCCGCCTTTTCCCGGTCCGCCGCCATCAGCTTGTATTGAATGCCGCCGATGAGTCCGACGCTGCCGTCCGCCGCGATCGTGCCCGTGCCCGCGATTCGGTAGCCCTTGGTCAAGTCCTTGCCCTGCAGCTGGGAGATGATCTCGAGCGTCATCATGAGACCGGCGGAAGGGCCGCCCGTGTCTTCGAAGTCGAACTTGACTTTGTCCGGCGGCGTCACCTTGAGCACGGTCTGGTTGTTAAAGCCGATCCCTGGCTTGCCCGTACCAGGCATCTTGATGAGAGGCACATTTGCCTCGAAGGCCTTGCCTCCGCGGGTTCCCGACAGCTTGACGGTGTCTCCCGGCTTCTTGGTCGAGAGGTACTTGCTGAGCGCCTCCGCGTTGTTCGCCTTGATGCCGTCCACCGTCGTGATGATGTCGCCTTCCTGCAGGCCGTGCTCGCGCGCTTTGGACTCCTTGATGAACGAGTTGACGATGACGCCCTGTTCCTTGACGTCGATCTTCTTGTTCATCGCCGTATAGGCGGCGAGCAGGGCGTTCGCCTCGGAGCTGTCGCGCATCCAGGCCATCAGATTGCGGTAGGCGGTCAGATTGACCGTGCCACCCGTCGCCTTGGCCTGCGTCTGGATATCCATTCGCGGATTCAGCCAGGCGTATATAATGGAAAAAACATTCGGTTTTGAGTAGGAAGAGACCGTCGTAAAAAGAAGCTCGCCTTTCTGCTCGACCTTGTGGTCCGTCTCCACGCGGGGATGCACGGGCTCAGCCGACCCCGGTCCGTACAGCACGTAAGGCAAAGACCAATTGCTGGCGACGATGACGATGATGACGAGCACCCCGACGACAATCGCCGCTCGATAACGCCGAATTCCCCGTTTATTTTCCGTTGGCACTGCGATCGTCACCTCCGCCCTCATTATAGCGCATACGCTTATTGTTTCCCAATCGCGGGCCGCAAGGTTGTTCCGCCATGAAAAAAGCCGCATCGCCGGGAGCGACCCCGGGATACGGCTTGGCTTGGATGCGAATTATTGGTTCGCGATCATCTGGCGCAGAACGGTCTGCAGGATGCCGCTGTTGCGGTAGTAGTCGACGTCGACCATCGAGTCGAGACGAACGATGACCGGGAAGTTGAAGGTCGTGCCGTCTTCGCGCGTCGCGGTGACGGTGATCGTCTGACCCGGCTGCACGTCGTTCGAGAGGCCTTCGATGTCGAACTTCTCGTGGCCGCTGATGCCGAGCGTCTTCCAGCCTTGACCCGGCTGGAACTGCAGCGGCAGCACGCCCATGCCTACGAGGTTCGAACGGTGAATACGCTCGAAGCTCTCGGCGATGACCGCCTTGACGCCCAGCAGGAACGTACCCTTGGCCGCCCAGTCGCGCGAGGAGCCTGTGCCGTATTCCTTGCCGGCGATGACGACGAGGTTGGTCTTGTTCTTCTGGTACTTCATCGACGCGTCGTAGATCGACATGATCTCGCCGGTCGGCAGGTACGTCGTCACGCCGCCTTCGGTGCCCGGAGCTACTTGGTTGCGGATCCGGATGTTGGCGAACGTGCCGCGCATCATGACCTCGTGGTTGCCGCGGCGGGAACCGTACGAGTTGAAGTCCTTCTTGTCGACGCCGTGCTTGATCAGATACTCGCCGGCAGGGCTGTCGACTTTAATGTTGCCCGCAGGAGAGATGTGGTCCGTCGTAACCGAATCGCCGAGCAGGGCAAGCACGTTGGCGCGCTTGATGTCGCCGATGTCGCCCGGCTTGTCGCCGAGGTCGGTGAAGAACGGCGGGTTCGCGATATAGGTCGACTTGTCGTCCCACTCGTACAGCTCGCCTTGCGGTACCGGAATCTTGTTCCATTGCTCGTTTTGCGTAAAGACGTTCTCGAATTTCTTGCGGAACATCTCCGGCTCGAGCGAGGCAGCTACGGCTTGCTGGATCTCTTCGTTGGTCGGCCAGATGTCCTTCAGATAGACCGGTACGTTGTTCGGATCGTAGCCGATCGGCTCGCTCGTCAGGTCGATGTTGACCGTGCCGGCCAGCGCGTAAGCGATGACGAGCGGCGGCGATGCCAGGTAGTTCGCCTTAACTTGCGCATGCACGCGGCCTTCGAAGTTCCGGTTGCCCGAAAGGACGGCGGCGACGGTCATGTCGTTGTCCGCGATCGCTTGGCTGACTTCGTCCGGCAGCGGGCCGGAGTTGCCGATACAGGTCGCGCAGCCGTAGCCGGCGACGTAGAAGCCGAGCTTCTCGAGGTAAGGCAGCACGCCTGCCTTCACCAGGTAATCGGTAACGACGAGCGAACCCGGAGTCAGCGAGCTCTTGACGTATGCAGGCTTCGTCAGACCGCGCTCGACGGCCTTCTTGGCGACGAGGCCGGCGCCGATCATGACGCTCGGGTTGGACGTGTTCGTGCAGCTCGTGATCGCCGCGATGACGACGGCGCCCGTCGTGAGCGTGCTCGCTTGGCCGTTGCGGTGCTTGACCGGAGCGGTCTGCGCGATCTTCTCGTCGGAGAGGCCGTAGCCGCCTTTGTCGATCGGCGTGCGAATGATGCTGTTGAACTCTTCCTTCATCGCCGTCAGCTCGACGCGGTCTTGCGGACGCTTCGGGCCGGCCAGGGAAGGCACGATGGTGGAAAGGTCGAGCTCGATAACGTCCGTGAACGTCGGATCCGGCGTGGCGTCGGTGCGGAACATGCCTTGCGCTTTGTAGTACGCTTCGACGAGCTCGATTTGCTTTTCGTCGCGGCCCGTCAGGCGAAGGTAGTTCAGCGTCTCGGCGTCGACAGGGAAGAAGCCGATCGTCGCGCCGTATTCAGGCGCCATGTTGGCGACCGTCGCGCGGTCGGCGAGGCTGATGTTGGACAGACCCGGACCGAAGAACTCGACGAACTTGCCGACGACGCCCTTCTTCCGAAGGATCTGGGTGACGGTCAGCGCCAGGTCGGTCGCCGTAGCGCCTTCTGCCAGGCTGCCCGTCAGGCGGAAACCGATGACTTCGGGCATGACGAAGTACAGCGGCTGGCCGAGCATGCCGGCTTCTGCTTCGATGCCGCCGACGCCCCAGCCTACGACGCCGAGGCCGTTGATCATCGTCGTGTGGGAGTCCGTGCCGACGAGGGAGTCCGGATAGACTTCGGTGACGCCGTTCTTCGTCTTGGTAGCTGCTACGGAAGCCAGGTACTCCAGGTTGACTTGGTGAACGATACCCGTAGCCGGAGGAACGGCGCGGAAGTTATCGAACGCGGTCTGCGCCCAGCGCAGGAAGCGGTAGCGCTCTTCGTTGCGCTCGAATTCGAGGTCCATGTTGGTCTGAAGGGCGTCCGCGGTGCCGAAGGCGTCGACCATGACGGAGTGGTCGATGACCAGGTCGACGGGGACGAGCGGGTTGATGCTCTTCGGATCGCCGCCGGCTTGCTTCACGGTCTCGCGCATCGCGGCGAGGTCGACGACGACCGGTACGCCGGTGAAGTCTTGCAGCACGATGCGGGCGGGAATGAACGGAATTTCCTTATCTTCGCGGCCGTTCGCCCAGTTGGCGAGTTGCTTGACGTGCTCCAGCGTGATGGCGCGTCCGTCGAATTGGCGGATGGCGGCTTCAAGCAGGACTTTCATCGAGAAAGGCAGCTTGGACACGGAGCCCAGGCCTTGCTCTTCCAAACCTTGCAGGTTGTAGTAGCGGTACGTGTTGCCCGCTGCCTGCAGGTCGGCCTGTACGTTGTACGGAAGGGTGGACAAAATAATCGGCCTCCTAGATAAGATTGCACGGGTCTCGGTGAAACGGGGCGAGCGAGGAAAAATGCCCGTCCGTTTCACTGTGTGAAACCCGATTTCAAAATAAACCTTCCTCATTATTATAGCGCCAACGCCGCGCGCAGTAAAGAGAGATTGTGTCTAGTTTGTGCCATTCGGCCATATACATGTACCGATCATTCTGTGCCGTACGGGAGGGGTGTCCGGTGTCTGAGCTGGGCGAAGACATTAAAAAAGCGCTGGTCGATTACGTCAACGCAGTCAATGAATCCGACCTGAACCGATCGCCCGAGGCGCTGCGCCGCGTCGGCGACGAAGAGCACCGCGATCGGCTTGAGAGTCGCGCCCGCGCGCTTCGCAAGCGCGACGCCGCGCAGTCGGCGCGCCCGCAGCGGGGAGAGATACGCGCCCGCGTCCTCCGATGGGCGAGCAGGGGCGCGGAGGCGACCGTCGACCTGCAGCTGCGCTTCGTCAGGTCTTGCGGTACCGGCGGGGGGACGTATACAGAAGAGCGGATTGAGCGCGAGCGGATAAGGCTCGTCCCCTTCGGTGGAGAATGGCGGCTTGACCGCGTCGAGCCGCTGGGCGACGAGCGGACGTCGGCTGCGCTGCTGGGCTACGGCCCGGACGCTCCCCTGGCGGCAGGCGGAGACTGGCCCGTGGCGCCATCGGTGCCGTTCATGCCGGCACGGGGCGGGTATTCGTGGTATGGCGCCGAGTACGGCATCCAATCCGCGCCTTGGGCCAATCCTTACGGAAGCGCGGCCCCTCGCGCATCCTATGACCGCGAAGCCGTCGTCGCCTACGCGAACGAGTGGTGGGATCGCGGCAACCCGGCCTTCGAGACGTTCGAGGTAAACTGCACCAACTATGTATCCCAGTGTATCTTTGCAGGGCGCGCGCCTATGAACTATACTGGGAAAAGAGAATCGGGCTGGTGGTATCAGGGGCTGTCGGGCGGTCAGGAGCGCTGGAGCTACAGCTGGGCGGTCGCGAACAGTCTGCAGCATTTTTTGAGCCAGCCGCGGAGCTCGGGGCTTCGCGCGGAACGCGTCGAGCGCCCCGAACAACTGGTGCCGGGCGACGTCATCTGCTACGACTGGGACGGCAACGGCCAGTTCCGGCACAATACGATCGTGACGGCCGCGACGCCCGAGGGCATGCCGCTGGTCAATGCCAATACCGTACCGAGCAAGCACCGGTATTGGGATTATCGCGATTCCTACGCCTGGACGGAGAATACGCGATATCGCTTCTATCATATTGCGGAGTCCTTCTAATCCCGATGGGCGGCAACATCCAAGGCAGTCGAACAAGGCGGAGGTCAAGCTGACAATGGAAATCGGACACAAGATTCGCGTCGGGCTCGTCTACGGCGGCCGGTCGGGCGAACACGAGGTATCGCTGCAGACCGCGCTTGCGGTGCTGAAGGCTTTTGATTACGAAAAATACGAACTCATTCCTTATTATATAACGAAGGAAGGCAGATGGCGCGCGGGCACGCTGCTCGAGGCGCCGCCGGCAGCCGTCGGGGAGCTTCAGTTCGAGCCGCAAGGAGAAGCGAACGGCGGAGAGGCGACATCTTCGTCGGCGCTGCTGCCGCTCATGCAGGGCATGTCCGAAGCGGTGCTTGCCGAGGGCGGGCAGCGTGCGGGCATCGGCTCCGTGGATGTCGTATTCCCGCTGCTGCACGGAACCTTCGGCGAAGACGGCACGATTCAGGGCCTGTTCGAAATGGCGAACCTCCCTTACGTAGGAGCGGGCGTGCTCGCCTCGTCCGTCGGCATGGACAAAGCGGCGATGAAGACGATGTTCGCCGCGGCGGGCCTGCCGCAGGTCGGATACCGTTACTTCACGCGCTTCCACTGGAGCAAGGACCGGGAAGCGCTGCTGAACGGCATCGAAGAAGGCATCGGGTATCCGAGCTTCGTGAAGCCGGCCAACCTGGGGTCGAGCGTCGGCGTCTCCAAGGCGCGCAACCGCGAGGAGCTCGTCGCCGCCGTCGAAGAGGCGCTGCGCTACGACCGCAAAGTCATCGTGGAAGAGTTCGTGGACGCGCGCGAGATCGAGGTCGCCGTTCTGGGCAACGACGAGCCGCGCGCATCCGTGGCCGGCGAGATCGTCAGCTCGAATGAATTTTACGATTATAAAGCGAAGTACATCGACGGCAAATCCGCGATGATCATTCCGGCGGAACTCCCCGAAGAGACCGCGCTGGCGGTGCGGGAGATGGCGGTTCGCGCCTTCCTGGCCATCGACGGCACCGGCTTGTGCCGGGCGGACTTCTTCCTGCGCAAGAGCGACGGCGCGCTGCTCGTCAACGAAGTCAACACCATGCCCGGCTTCACGCCGTTCAGCATGTATCCGCTGCTCTGGCAGGAGACGGGCGTCTCGTATCGCGAACTGCTGGACACGCTGATCGAGCTCGCGCTCGCCCGCCACGCGGAGAAGCAGTCGATCGAATACGGCGGCTGACGCAAAAAGTGCCGCCATACAAAAGAACCGCCGTCATCTCGACGGCGGTTCTTTTGCGTTTATGATCGCGGCTTGGCGACGCTGCGCCACTCCACGATGAACTCCCCGGCGAAGTCGCCGTTCGCGAAGCCGCTCTTCTCCTCGAGCGCATTGCCGCACTCGCAGGCGATCTGATCGGCTCCATAGTTGTCCGTGCCGAACGTGATCTCTTCGTTGCGGTATGCGCGGCGGCCTTCTTCAAGCCGCTTTTCGCGTTCGCAATCCAGGCATCGAATCACAAATCCGCCAGCCATGGCCCAAGCCTCCTTATTCGAGGAAATCCTTCAGCCTGCGGCTGCGGCTCGGATGCCGAAGCTTGCGGAGCGCCTTCGCTTCGATCTGCCGAATGCGCTCGCGGGTGACGCCGAACGCTTTGCCGACCTCTTCGAGCGTCCGCGTATGGCCATCGTCCAGGCCGAACCGCAGACGGAGCACGCTCTCTTCGCGTTCGGTGAGCGTATCGAGCACGTCCTCGAGCTGCTCGCGCATCAGTTCGAACGCCGCCGCATCGGCGGGCTCCGGCGCGTCTTGATCCTCGATGAACTCGCCCAGCCGCGAATCGTTCTCCTCGCCGATCGGCATCTCGAGCGAGACCGGCTCCTGAGAGATCTTCATGATCTCGCGGACCTTGTCGATCGTGATGTCCATCGCCTTCGCGATCTCCTCCGGCGTCGGCTCGCGTCCGAGCTCCTGCAGCAGCTGGCGGGAGATCCGGACGAGCTTGTTGATCGTCTCCACCATGTGGACCGGAATCCGGATCGTGCGCGCGTGGTCCGCGATGCTGCGGGTGATCGCCTGCCGAATCCACCAGGTCGCGTAGGTGCTGAAGCGGAAGCCTTTGCGGTAATCGAATTTCTCGACGGCCTTAATGAGGCCCATATTGCCTTCTTGAATCAGATCCAGGAACAGCATGCCGCGTCCGACGTACCTGCGCGCGATGCTGACGACCAGCCTGAGATTGGCCTCGGCCAGCCGCTGCTTGGCCGCTTCGTCGCCTTCCTCGATCCGATGCGCGAGCGCGATCTCTTCGTCCGCTGTGAGCAAGGGCACGCGGCCGATCTCCTTCAGATACATGCGAACCGGGTCGTCCATCCGAATGCCCGCAGGCACCTTCAGATCGTCGTCGTCCATAAAGTCGGCAACGGGAGAATCGGTATCCATCGTCAAAGCGCATCCCTCCATCCGGTAAAAGTGCTGGGGCGGAACGGTGTAGAATAACGGAATTGACATCCGGTAAATTATGTGCTATCCTGAAGTAGGAAGTTTATGTTTTGGATGTCTTATAAGTACCATTTCTCATTATAACATGAGATAGGCAGCAATACAACATCTATTTTGAACTTGGTGGACCGGATCTTGCGCCTCGTTTTCGGACGAGCGTCTGAGCCGGTCCTTTTTGATTGATCTAACTTGATTTGGACGTCGTTTACTTTCATTGTACGCGGTCTCCGGTTTATAATAGCAGCAAAAGTCATTGGACGGAGGGATGCAAATGGGCTTCCAAACGGAATTCAACTCCGTGTGCAAATTCAAGTCCGAGCAGGAGCTGTACGAGCTGCTTGAATACGGCCGCGGCAAAATGGTCAAAAAGCAGTTCCGCGTCTTCCCGACAGGCCAGAAGGTCATCGCTTACGCGCCCGACAACCGGGCCGTCGCGATCGTGCGCATCGTGGCCTCGATCGCGGAGATCAACTTCCAGGGCGAAGAAGTGACCGAGGTCGAGATGGAGCTGATCCGCAAGCTGACGGACGAAGAAGCGCGCGTGCAGACCGCGCTCGCGTACGAGATGTTCTTCGGAGAGCAACGTTCGTAGTACGAACCGAAAAGGGGCGGATTCATGGGCGCGAAGTGGGAATATCGGACGGTAAAGTTCAAGACGGGCGGCTGGTTCGGCGGCAAGGTCGACGAACAGAAATTCCAGGACGAACTGAATCGGCATGGCTATGAAGGCTGGGAGCTTGTGTCTTGCTTCGATACGAGCCAGGCCGAAGGGGCGTCGCGCGATATCATCGCCGTGTTCAAACGCCAGCTATAGAAGGGACGAAGAGCTGCAGATCTGCCCGTTCTACATACGCACACGATACGCACACGCCCTCGGCTAACGCCGGGGGCTTTTTGCATCCTTAAAAAATGTAAAAATCCTTCGCAAAATACGTCAACTTCTCCCGGGACGAAGTTGCTATAGTAGAGGGAGAAAGTGCGAAGCGAAAGGAGCCGTGCGCGTGTTCTTAAGCAGATTGGGCGTACTGACTGATGAAGTGTCGGACCGTTACGAGGAAGCGCTGGACTGGGTTGCCGAACAGGGGCTGGCGCACGTGGAGGTGCGCGTCGTCGACGGGCGGAATGCCGCGAGCTTGAGCGACGAAGCGGCCGCGGAGGTCCGCCGCCAGGCGGAAGCGAGAGGACTGTACATATCCGCGATCGCTTCGCCGGTGTTCAAGTGCGCGCTGGATCCGGCGAGGCCGGTCGCGTCGGGGGACACGTTCGGGCAGGAGGAAGAGAGCGTCGAGGTCCACTTCGCGAAACTGTCGCGGGTCATCGAGCTCGCGGAGCTGATGGGTACGAAGCGGATCCGGGTATTCTCCTTTTGGCGCGAGCGGGAACCGGAGAGATATACGGAAGAGATCGTCGGGCATCTGCGGCGGGCGGCCGATATCGCGAGCAAGGCGGGCGTGACGCTGCTGCTGGAAAACGAAGCAGCGTGCAACGGCGGTTCGGCGCGCGAGGTCGCGGAGCTCGTCCGCGCGGTCGATTCCCCGGCGCTGCGCGCGCTGTGGGATCCGGGCAACGAAGCGCATGCGGGCAAGGAAGCGTACCCGCGGGGCTATGAGACGATCCGGCCGTATGCCGCCCACGTCCATCTGAAGGACGCGTGCTTCGGTCCCGACGGCAAGGCGCGGTGCGTGCCGCTAGGCTCCGGGGACGTGCCGGTTATCGCGCAGCTTAAGGCCCTCGAGGCCGATGGATACGAAGGACTTTTTACGATCGAAACGCACTTCGTGCCCCGGGACGGCAGCCGCATGACGGGGACCCGGATGACGCTGGACGCGCTGCGGGCGCTCGCGAAGGAGGTCTAAGCGGATGGCGCAATGGGGATTCGGCATCATCGGATGCGGCGACATTGCGGAGAGGCATGCCGAGGCGATCGCGCAGATCGAGGACGCGAGACTCGTCGCCGTCTCCAGCCGGACCGAGAGCAAGGCCAGAGCGGTCGCGGAGCGCGAAGGCTGCGACTGGTTCGCCGACTACCGGGATCTGCTGAGCCGCGACGATATCGATATCGTCTGCGTGACGACCTCGAGCGGCAGCCATGCGACCATAGGACTCGACGTGCTGAACGCGGGCAAGCACCTCATCGTCGAAAAGCCGATGGCCATGAACGCGCGCGATGCGCGGCGAATGGCGGATACGGCCCGCGAACGGGGCGTCGTCCTCTCGTCGATCGCCCAGCGCAGATTCGAGGCCAACAATCAGCTCATTAAGCGCGTGCTGGACGAGGGCGCTCTCGGCAGGCTGCTGCTGGCGGAGATGACGCTGCCTTTTTACCGCAGCCAGGCCTACTACGACAGCGGCGCATGGCGGGGCACGATCGCCGAGGACGGCGGCGCGCTCATGAATCAGGGCATTCACGGCCTCGACCTGCTCCTGTGGTTCGCCGGGGATGCGCGCACGGTGTTCGGCAAGACGGCCACGCTTACGCACCGCATGGAGGCCGAGGACCTGGGACTGGCGATCGTGCAATTCGAGAGCGGCGCATTCGGCACGGTGATGGCGTCGACCAGCGTCCAGCCCGGATATCCCGCGACGGTCACGCTGTACGGCGAGCAGGGGACGATCAAGCTGGAGGGCAGCTCCATCGTGCGATGGTCGGTGCCCGGCTGGGAGCAGCCGAACTGGGCGCAGGAACAATCCTACGGCGGTATCGCCGATCCGAAGAGCATCGTCGCCGAGTTCCACCAGAGCCAGTTCCTGGACGTGATCGCCGCCATCGAGACGGGCACCGAGCCGCTAAGCTCGGGCGAGGACGGCTGGAGGGCGGTCAGGCTGGTCGAAGCGATCTATGAGAGCGCAAGACGCCGGGCGGAGATCGTGATCGGGGATCTAGGAGAGGAGGCGCGAACCGAATGACGAATTTGCAGCTGCCGATCAAGGAAATCAAGGCGGACGACTTGAAGGTCCGGGTGTACCGGAACCGCGGCGAGATGGGCGCGGCAGCCGGGGCCGATGTCGCCGCGAAGATCAAGGAGCTGCTTCGGACGAAGCCGAGCATTCGCATGATCTTCGCGGCGGCGCCGTCGCAGAACGAGATGCTGGATGCGCTTGCAGCCGATCCGGAGGTGGATTGGTCGCGGATCGCCGCTTTTCATATGGACGAATATCTGGGACTGCCTCCGGGCGCCCCCCAAGCCTTCGGGCGCTATCTTCAGGGCAGGCTGTTCGATCGGGTGAAGCCGGGGACGGTGCATCTGATCGACAGCTCGAACGACAGCGAAGCGGAATGCAGGCGATACGCGGCCCTGCTGGCGGAAGCGCCGATCGATATCGTCTGCTTGGGCATCGGCGAGAACGGCCATATCGCGTTCAACGATCCGCCGGTCGCCGACTTCGACGATCCCCGGCTCATCAAGCAGGTCGAGCTCGACGAGGCTTGCAGGCGGCAGCAGGTGAACGACGGCTGCTTTCCGGACTTCGATGCGGTGCCCACGCATGCGCTGACGCTGACGGTGCCGGCACTGTTCGCCGGCGCGCATCTGTACTGCGTCGTGCCGGGCCCTACGAAGCGCGAGGCCGTCGGCCGGACGCTCGGCGAACCGATCGCGACGGCTTGCCCGTCTACGATTCTGAGAAGGCACCCGGACTGCACGCTGTACGTCGATCTCGATTCGTACGGGGAGGCGGGCCGATGATTGTCCAGGCGCTCCATTACCGCACGGAGGAACCTCTCGAGATACAAGTGGAAACGGGCAGGATCGCTCGGATCGGGCCCGCTCAGGTCGATCGGGCCCAGCGGGACGCGCTGCCGTATGCGGCGCCCGGCCTGGTCGACCTGCAGATCAACGGCTTCGCAGGGCATGACTTCAACCGGACGCCGGTCCCGCCTTCGCTGTCCGGGACGGTCGCGCGGGAGCTTTGGCGGGAAGGCGTAACCGCATTTTATCCGACCGTCGTCACGAACGGGCCGGAGGCGATCGCTTCCCAGGTCGCGGCCATTGCCGAGGCCTGCGAGCGGGATGCGGACGCAGCCGCTTGCATCGCGGGCATCCATCTGGAAGGGCCGTTCATCTCGCCCGAAGACGGCGCGCGGGGCGCCCATGCGCTGCAATATGTGAAGGCGCCGGATTGGGAGCAGTTCTGCAGATGGCAGGAGGCGGCGGGCGGCCGCATCGCCATCCTCACGCTGTCGCCCGAATGGGAGGGCAGCGCCGCGTTCATCCGCCGCTGCACGGACGCCGGCGTCACCGTCTCCATCGGCCATACGGCGGCCACCGCGGAGCAGATCAAGGCAGCGGTCGCGAGCGGCGCGCGCATATCCACGCACTTCGGCAATGGCGCCCATCTCATGCTGCCGCGCCATCCGAATTATCTCTGGGAGCAGCTGGCCCAGGACGACTTGTACAGCTGCCTGATCGCGGACGGGTTCCATCTGCCGGACCAGGTGCTTAAGGTCGTGATGAAGGTGAAGGGGCCGAAGGCGATGCTGGTCAGCGACGCCGTGTATCTGAGCGGCATGCCGCCGGGCGCATATACGACCCATATCGGCGGCCGCGTCGTCCTGACGCCGGAGGGCCGCCTGCATCTGGCGGAGCAGGAGAAGATCCTGGCCGGGTCGGCGCAGATGCTGCTTTGGGGCATCGAGCAGCTCTCGGGCCGCGGCATCGCGAGCCTGGCGGACGCTTGGGATATGGCGTCGGTCAGGCCCGCGGGATTCATGAACCTGCCTGCGGCGGCCGGCTTGTCCGTAGGCGCACCTGCGGATATCGCGCTGTTCCGGCGCGAGGACGGCAAGCTTCGCATCGAACGGACTTGCAAGGCGGGCGAGATCGTATACAGGAACGATACGGGCGCGAGCGAACGATAAGCGCGCGATTCAGAACAGGGGGAACGAAAATGAAATTCGCGGCATTCAGCGGCGTCTTCATCGCGCACAGCATTCAGGAGGCGATGCATCTGACGAAGCGGCTGGGCTTGGACGGGATCGAGATCGCAGCGCGGGAGCCTCATATCTCTCCTTCCAGCAGCATGGCGAGAGTCAAAGAGGTCAAAGCGCTCTCCGACAGCCTGGCGCTCCCGATCCCAGTGCTGGCCAGCTACATCGGCGGCTTCTCCGATGCCGACGACAGTCAGGCGGAGAGCTACTTCGAGGAATTCAAGCAGCTGCTTGAGATCGCCGACGTGCTGGGCACGCGCATGATCCGCGTTTTCCCCGGCGGTCCCAATGCCTTCAAGGCGCAGGATTATCACTACGCCAAGGCTGCGTACTGGATGAACCTGATCGCCGAAGAAGCCAAGAAGCATGAAGTGAACGTTCTTATGGAGATTCATAACAATTCGCTGGTGGAAACGGTGGACAGCAGCTTGCGCCTGCTCGATATGATCGAGCGCGACAACATCGGAATGATCCACGATGCAGGCAATATGTACATCACCGATACGGATTACGGCCGCGAGTCCGTCCTGCGGCTGGGCCGCCGTCTCATGCACGTTCATGTCAAAGATGAGCTCCGCGTCGGGGAGCTGGGCGCGCCGGGCACGTTCGAGGATACGACCCGCCATGGCCGGGAGCTGTTCCTGCAGAGCCGGCTGGGAGAGGGCGGAGCCGATCACAAGCCGTTGTTCGACGCGCTGCGCGAGACCGGCTACTCGGATTGGGTCACGCTGGAGTGTCATGCGCCGTTCCCGGCGTACGAGCGTCTGGAGCATGACTTCGCGGTGGTTCGCAGGCTGATCGCAACAGCGTAAAGACGGGCGGTGTCTTATGAACGAAGACTTGGATATGCCGCTTTATCAGGGCCGGGATGAGCTGAACGGGGATTTCCCTTTCAAAATATTCATTTATGCCAGCCCGCTTCTGAAGCAGAGCCTGCACATGCACGACTACGTTCAGATCGCTTACGTCCGCCAGGGCATGTGCAACCACCAGATGCTCGGCAAGTCTCTCACCGTCAGCCAGGGCGATCTGTTCATCATTGCGCCCGGCACCGGGCACAGCATCAGCGCCATCGAAGACCAGCCTTTCGAGCTCCTGATGGTAGACTTCTCGCCGGAACTGCTGGAGGGGCATCTCGGACCGATGGAGGATTCGCTGAGGCGCTACCTGACGCCCGGCCCGGCAGCCGCGCCTTCTTCCTGGCTGCATGTCGGCAAGCGCAGGCAGCCGCTTGTCCTTCAGCTGCTTCAAGACATGCAGGATGAGTACGACCACAAGGAGATCGGCTACGAGTTCGCGATCCGGCTCTCCCTGCTGAAGCTGCTGACGGTGGCGGAGCGAGAATACCGCGCCATCCGGCGCACCCCGGCCAGGCAGTCCGCCGCCGCCGAGCGGGAGCCGATCGAAGAAGCCAGGCGGTATGTTCACGACAATTACAGCCAGGACATTCCGCTCGAACACGGCGCCTTTATCGCCAACATGGCGCCGGCTTATTTCAGCCACATGTTCAAGCAAGTGACGGGACAGTCGTTCATCGACTACGTCAACGAAGTCCGCATCGAGCGGGCGAAGGAATTGATCCGGCGGCAGTCGCTCACGGTCACGCAGATCGGGTTCCAGGTCGGTTACCGCCATCTGAGCCACTTTATCCGCACGTTCAAAAAACGCACCGGCATCACGCCCACGGAGTACAAAAAAACGTTCGGCGCCGCCGCCGAACCTATCGGAGAAAGAGGGATGAACAAATGACGGCAACTCCACTGAAGGTCGGCATCATCGGACAGGGCCGCAGCGGCCGAGACATTCACGGCAAGCTGCTCGTACAGCTCCCCGAGCAATACCGCATCGCGGCAATCGCCGATTCGCTGCCGGAGCGCCGGTCGCGCGCCGAAGAGGAATTCGGCTGTCGCACGTACGGCACGTGGCAGGAGATGGTCGACAGCGAGCAGCTCGACCTGATCGTTAACGCGTCGCCGAGCCATCAGCATTTTCCCATCACGCTCGAGCTGCTGAACAGAGGCTTTAACGTCCTGTGCGAAAAGCCGCTGGCCAAATCCCCCGAAGAGGTCGACCAGCTGATCGAAGCGTCCAAGCGTTCGGGCAAGCTGCTCGCCGTTTTCCAGCAGTCCAGGTACCACCCCGCGTTCCAGCAGATCCGCAAGGTGATCGATTCCGGCGTGCTCGGCCGCATCGTGCAGGTCAGCATCGACATGAACACTTTTGCCCGGCGCTGGGACTGGCAGACGCTCCAGAGCAACAACGGCGGCAACCTGATGAATACCGGTCCGCACCCGGTCGATCAAGCCTTGCAGCTGTTCGGCACCGACGCGCAGCCGCAGATCACGTGCATCATGGACCGGGCGAACACGTTCGGCGATGCGGAAGATTACGTCAAGCTGCTCATGAGAGGGCCCGGCCGTCCGACGATCGATATCGAGATCTCGTCCTGCTGCGCGTATCCGCAGGATTCCTTTAACATTCAAGGTACCAATGGAGGGCTGCACGGCAGCCCCGAGAATCTGGAGTGGACTTACTTCAAGCCCGAGGAAGCGCCGGCGCAGCAGCTCGTGAAGGAGCCGCTGATCAATGCGGCGGGGCTGCCGGCCTACTGCAACGAGGAGCTGACCTGGTACAGCGACGAATGGGCGATGTCGCTGCCCGAAGGGCAAAGCCTGTTCGGCTTCATGACCGAGAAGCTGTACCTGATGCTGCACCGCTCGCTGACGGAAGGCGCGCCGCTGGAGATCACCCCGGAGCAGGTGCGCCAGCAGATGTGGGTCATGGAGGAGTGCAGGCGGCAGAATCCGCAGATTTACAGCGCGTAATAGGGAAATCTACATTCACATTACCATTCACATGCAGCCGGCCCGCATGCTTCCGCGACAAGCGAAGGCAGGCGGGCCGGCCGCTATCGTTTTCCTCAGGCATCGCGGTATTCCTGCGGCGTAATGCCGGTCGACTTTTTGAAGAACCGATAGAAATACGCCTCCGAGATAAATCCGACCTCCTTGGCGATGTCGCTTACCTTCCGCTCGCCTTCCTTCAGCAGCTGCTTGGCCTTCGCCAGCCGCGTGTCCGCGATATACTCGGACAGCCCGACCTTCGTAATCTGCTTGTACAGCCGGGATAAATAGTATGGATGATGCCCGAAGGCTTCGCCGATTTTCGTCAGCGACAAATCGTTCGCCAGCTCATCGTTGACGTAGTTTTGAATTCGCGTGATCATATCCTGTTCCTGATCGATCTCCCGGTTCGATTTGCCGTCGAACACTGCCTCCGTCAGCTGATAAAAATAGGAGACGCTTGTTTTCCAGGCGTGGACGACGTCAAGACGCGCCAGCATGCCGAGATCGATCGACCTGCAGATCTCCTCGTGAAGCTCCCAGCGGTTAATGGCGGACAAGAACATGCCCGCTAGCGACAATGCGATCTCAAGACGAACTGCATCCCGGTAAGGATCGGACGCGTCCGCTTCGTCCAGCAGCGCTGCGAGCAGACGGACGAATTCGTCGCGTTCTCCGTTCTCAAGCAAGCTCTGCAGCTTGCGGATTTGACCGTTCACCGGCTTCGACTGCGGCTCCTGCTTCGGCGCCGTTTCCGCCGTTTCGCCGCTCGCCGCGTCCAGGAAAATCGTCTCCTTCCGCATGCCCAGCCCTAAATGAAAGGCCAGCTTAAGCGCCTCGAACCGTTCCGATACCCGGTCCCACGGGCCGAAAGCGCCGCCTACCGCGAAGGACACCGACACCTTCAGCAATTCCTTGCACGTCAGCTGAATGTCCGCCAGGGTCTGCTGGACGAAGCGCAGCGCATGCTTGCGGACTTCTTCCGCATCCGCCGTATCCGGCTCGTCCTTCGTCTGCAGCAGCCAGACGAGACGCGAGGGCTCGTAAGCGAAGGAATAGACGCGAAGCAGCGGCGCCATGAACTCCTCGGCGATATTTTGAATCGCAAACTTGAACAGCGCCCGTTCGGACGGCGCCGTAATATCCCGCCATTCGTCGATGCGGCCGATGACGAGCAGCGCGGGCTCATCGCAGTTCAGCTTGAAGGACAGCTGTTCGAAATTGCTTCTCAGATTCCGAAGCGACTGCGGATCGCCGAGCAGCACATCCTCCATGAATTCCTTCTGCATCAGCTGCTGCGACTGCTGAAGCCGGCTTTTCGCGTTCGATAGGAAATGATCCAGGCGGACGGTTTCCTTCAGTTCCTCGAGCACGCGCGAAACGGCATCGGTAATGACCTCGTAGCCTTCCGTTTTCAAAATATAGTTGCTCGCGCCGCCGCGAACGGCTTGCTGCACGTAGGCGAAGTCGTCATAGCCCGAGAGGAAAATGAATTTGCATCTCGGCCACCGCCGCATCGTCTCCTCCTGCAGCGCAAGTCCGCTCATGCCCGGCATCTGAATGTCCGACAGTACGATATCGATTTTGGTTTTCTCGAGCAGCTGAATCGCTTCTTTCCCGGAATAGGCGCCGAATACATCCACGTTCAGCGCCTCCTGCAGGTCCAGGAAATATTCGACGAGTCCGTCCACGATGATTTTCTCGTTATCGACGATGAGTAGCTTATGCATGGCGCTGTCCTCCATTATTTCGGCTCGCCGTCGAACGGCAGATGAAGCATGACCCGCATGCCTCCAAGCGATCCCCGGCTTAACGATAGACCGTATTGTTTTCCGTATTTCAATTGCAATCGGCGATGAACGTTGATGAGACCGGTCGTCTCTTGCGCTTCTTCATTCGACTGCAGCCGCTCGGACAGCTCCCGGATCGTCGACTCGTCCAGGTTGTCCCCGTTATCCTCGACGCCGATGGCGAGTTCGCCATCCGCCTGCCATGCTTCGATGACGAGGATTCCCGGGCCTTCCTTCCGCTCCAGGCCGTGCACGTACGCATTCTCGATGATCGGCTGCAGCATGAGCCGCGGGACCTTCAGCTTAAGCGCCGCCTCCGGGAAATCCCGCCACGTCATATCGATCTCGGGAAATCGCACCGATTGGATGCCCATATAGGCTTGGATGTGCAAAATCTCCTTCTCGAGCGCAACTTCGTCCTCGCCGTTGCGGGTAATATAACGGAAATAATTGCCCATGTGCTTAATCAATTCCTCTGCGTGGCGCAAATCCTCCCGCTTGATCAGCGTGAGCAGGATAAACATGCTGTTGTACAGAAAATGCGGATTGATCTGCGATTGCAGCTGCTTCAGCTCAGAACGCTGCGAGCGGGTCGTCTGCTCGAGCACTTCGTCGATCAGCGTCTGAATCCGCCCGGCCATCGAATTGAATTGATGGTAGATGTCCTGGAACTCGTCCTGATAGCCATGTTGAAGGCGGACCGACAGATTCCCTCTCCCGACTTGGCGCAGCCCTCGGATGAGACCTTTCATCGGCTGGTGAATGAGCAGGTAGATCCAGTAGGAAAACAGGATCACAACGATGACCGATCCGAGCGCGAGCGTCCAGTACCAGGTGCGGTACTGCTTCAACACGCCCATCGCTTGCCGCTCCGGCACGTAATGGATCAGCGTCAGGCCAAGCGCGGCGGAGCGCTCGTAATACAGCAAGTAAGGCTGGTCGTTCAGCTTCAGCCGCCGCTGGCCGAACGCCATGTCCGCCGACTGCGTCTTCGCCATGAATTGCCGAAGCTGATCGGTAAGGTCGTCCGTTTTCTTGTCGCTGACGACCCAGCCCGCGCGTTCGTTCATTAAGATCGAGCCCGAAGAAGCCTGCTTCGACATCTGCGCAAGAGACTGCCGCAGCAGCGGGAGGGAGAGCTCCACCTCTATCGCGAACGACATGGCGGGGCCGGTCGCCGGGTAGACCATGCCGAGAAACAGGCGGTTGTTCCAGTAAATAAACGGGGAACCGGAACGCTTGACGCCGCCCGCGATCGCATCGAGCTCTTCGGACGGAATCGCCTCGCCGAAGCTTCCCGACAGAATGCTTCGGCCGAGCTTCGGAAAATAGATTTTGATGGTGCTGATATACGGGCTCGAGCTCTGCAGAATCGACAGCTTATTCTCGATGCGAAGGATCGTCTGGGCGCGCTCGTAATCGTCCATCGATTCGGGGATCACGCCGGCCCTCCTGAAATCGTCGTCGGTGCCGGTATACTCCCGCTCCACGCGGATGATTCGGTTCATCTCCGTCTCGAGCGAGCTTAGGTAGAAATGCACGTTGGACGCGTTCGACTGGCTCAGCTCGTTGCGCACGATATTTTCGCCGGACTGATTCATGAGCAGGCTGAGCGTGGCGAGCGGGATAATGACGACCATGAAGGAAAGCACGAGCTTCGAAAAAATATTCAAACGCTTGACGGCGTTTTTCAGCGAGGTTAACATGCACGGCTCTCCTTATATAAGCTGCTAGGAAACGGCAAAAAGACAGAAGGGATGGAATCATCCACGCTCCTGTCCTGAGGCCGCGCCTTCGCCTCTGCACCTGACTGTTCCGCCCATGGCCTTACTCCTTGACGCTTCCCATCACGAGCCCCGATACGAAATATTTCTGCAGGAACGGGTACACGATCAGGATCGGCAGGGCCGTCATGAAGATTTGGGCCGCCCGCCCGGTCCGGTTCGAGACGACGCGAGCGGTGTCCGGATCGGTCAGATTGAGCTGCCGAAGCGTGCTCAGATCGATCTCGATCGATTGCAGATACGTCGCGAGCGGGTACCGGTCCGGACTCTTCATGAGCATCAGGCCGTCGAACCACGAATTCCAATGGCCGACCATCGTGAACAGGGTCACCGTCGCCAGAGAAGGCAGCGAGATCGGCAGAAAGATGAGAAACAGCGTCTTCAGATGGCCCGCCCCGTCTATCAACGAGGATTCTTCCAGTTCTTTGGGCAGTCCGCGGAAGAAATTAAGCATCAGGATGATGTTGAACACATTAACGGCGCCCGGTAGAATCAGCGCCCAGATGGTGTCGAGCAGATGGGTTTGCTTGACCGCCAAGTACCACGGAATGAGCCCGCCGTTGAATAAAATGGTAAATACGAAAATCCAAGCGTACGCGGTGCGGAGCGGAAACCGCTTGCTGTCCTTCGACAGCGGATACGCGGTAAGAACGCAGAGGACCATATTGATGAGCGTGCCGAGCAACAGTCTTTCGACCGACATGCCGAAGGCGCCGAAGAACTTGCCCTCTTTCATGACGACTTCATAGGCCTTGACATTAAAATCGACCGGCCAAAATCTGACCTCTCCCGCCGCCGCCGCGCCCGCCGAACTGAACGATACCGCCAGCACGTTGAGGATCGGAAGCACGCACAGCAGCGACAAGCCGGTCAAGAATACGAGATTGCAGACGAGAAACGTTCGTCTGGATAACGATGATTTTATCATTTCCGCGAGTTCCTCTCTAGAAGATTCGATAGTTAGCCAGACGGTAAGCCAATCCGTACGACGCACAGATCAACACGAAAGAGATGATGGACTTGAACAAGCCTATGGCGGTCGAGACGCTGTACTGCGCGCTGACGATGCCTACGCGATAGACGAGCGTATCGAGAATGTCGCCCGTCGAATAAGTAACCGGGCTGTACAGGTTGAATACCTGGTCGAAGCCCGCGTTCAAGACGTTCCCCAAGCTGATCGTCGCCAGCAAAATGATGATCGGCACGATGCCGGGAAGCGTAATATACAGCGTTTGCTTCCATCGGGAAGCGCCGTCGACAACCGCAGCTTCGTATAGGGATGGGTTGATGCTCGTAAGCGCAGCCGTATATACGATCGTATTGAATCCGAATTCCTTCCACACGTCGCTCGCGATGAGCGTGAACCTGAACCAGTGATTGTCTCCCAGGAAAAAAATCGGCTTAAAGCCCAGCGCGGTAATCAGTTCATTCACGATGCCGCCCGACGGCGACAGAATATCCTTCAGAATGCCCGCCAGGATGACCCAGGACAGGAAATGGGGAAGATAGACGAGGATTTGCACGCCTCGCTTGATGAAGGTTTGACGTACCTCGTTCAGCAGCAGCGCTATGACGATCGGCACGATAAGATTGCCGACGATTTTAAGGATCGCAATGATCGCGGTATTTCGAAAGGCAGGCAAAAAATCCGGCATCTTGAAGATGTATCTGAAATTATCGAAGCCGACCCACTTGGAATGGAAGAATCCTTTATACGCGACGAACTTCTCGAAAGCAATGACGAACCCGAACATCGGATAATAGCTGAAGACCAGGACAAGCAGCAGAGCGGGAACGAGCATGAGGTGAAGCGTATAATCCCTTTTGAAGCTTTTTAAGACGCGCATATCGTTCGACTCCTAACCCGGCTTAATCTCGAAAAGAAAGCGGGGAGATTGCAAGCGCCGTCTCCCCGTGTTTCCTTTCAACGTTACTTGTGCGACGCGACCCAGTCGTTTACTTCTTGCGTGATTTGATCGCCGCCGAGCTTCTTCCAATCGGCGACGAACTTGTCGAATTCGTCGACCGGCACGGCGCCCATGATGATCTTGGTGAACACTTCCTGCTCCAGCTTGTCGAGCGCTTGCTTCTTCTCGACCATCGTCGGCGTCGGTGCGCCGTAGAACAGCGAGAACAGTTGATTGTTCAGGTCGTCCTTCTTGATGACCTCGAACGCGTCGTATTGGCGCGCCGTCGAATATCCCTTCACGATGTCGCCGTCGTTGAAAGCTTTAATCGATGTGTAGATGCCCTTCTGCTCCGAGTTCAATTTGGATGTATCGTTGGCGCTGAGCGCGGCGCGAACAGCATCCAGATTATCCGGAATATCCTTCGTGGCCGGCCAGGATTGAACGAGCGGATATTTGAAGTACGATACCGATTGGTTCGCATTCGTGCCGTACTTCTCGAATTCCGACGACTCGCCCCACAGCTTCTCCTGGAAGGCGGTCATCAGCTTGACGACGGCTTCCGGATGCTTGAAATCCTTGTTGACGACGAAGTAATTGTTGACCGACGGATCCACGGCTTGCACGACAGGCTGCTTGCCGTCTACCGCTACGAGCGAGAACGGCTTCACCTGGAGCAGGTCCTTGTTCTTGCTGATGTCGATCGGATACATCGAATTCCAGTTGGCGCCGTACCACATGCCCACTTTATTCGTCAGCACGTCCTCGCCGAACTTGTCGGAATCCTTGACCGCCCATTCTTTGTCGATCAGGCCGCTTTTGTACATCTCCTGCAGTTTAGCCAGCGCTTGCTTCACTTCGGGCTGTATACTGCCGAACACCGCCTGACCGGCCGCGTCCTTCACCCAACGGTCGGGATACGCCTTGAACCCGGCGAACCATCCGCCCAGATCGGCAACCCCGCCGTTCGTCAGCGACGGTCCTTGCGTGATGCCGAGTCCGAGCGTGTCTTTCTTGCCGTTTTTGTCGGGGTCCTGATTGACGAACGCATCGGCGATTTTTACGAGATCGTCGATCGACTTCGGCTCGGAGAGCCCGACGTTTTTCAGCCAATCCGTACGAATCCACAGCACGTCGTTGCTGGTGATGGTAGCCGAGCCCTGGGGAAGCGCAAGCAGCTTGCCATCGAAGGTCGCTGAGCTCATGCTTTTGCCCCCGTCGCCGTTCATCAGCTTCTTCGTCAGGGGGCTTGCGTATTTGTCGAACGCTTCATTCAGATCCGCCAATACGCCGGCATCCGCAAGCTGTTGCAGCTGGGAGGCGTTAACTTGGTAAATATCCGCCGGCTTGTCGCCGGAAGCGATAATGACGTTCAGTTTGTTTGTATAATCGTCGTTCTTCGCGGTCGTCCAATCGTAGACGATGTCGATGCCAAGCTCGTTTTTGAAATAATCCGACCAACGGTTGTTCGTAATATCCTCGCCCGCATCATAGGTAACGGTCGAATCGACCGGCCGAATGGAGTGAACGGTAATCGGCGGCTCGTATTTGCCGGCGGGATCCGCGCTGGCCGCGTTCGGTGCGGATGCGGTCGTATTCGGCTTCTCCGGACTCGTGTCGCTGCTGTTTTCCCCTCCGCAAGCCGTAAGTGCAAGGGATACTGACGACAAAACAGATAAACCGATCATTGCTGATTTTCTTTTATTCAATTCCGGTTCCCCCTCGTTCATATCTGATCGCGATAGATCCTGCGTTTTGAATATAACCTTGCCGCGGAACGGCGCTCTACTGTTCGTTTTAAATGTCGGACTGTCTTTTTTATACTTTAGGCTTCTAAACGCCGGAATAACGAAAAAAGCGATACGCGCGCAGCGTATCGCTTTTTTTGTTATTCCGGTTTGGTCCCTTAGAGCTCGACCCACGCTACTAATCCGTCGGGTTGGTCGGGATCGATGCCGAGGCGTTCCGCGCGCGCGAGCGCCGCGATCTGCGACAGAAAGAGGAAAGGGATGCCCTGCGCCGCGGGATCCAGCGACCTGCCCGAGAAAGCGGCATAATCAACGATCGCTTCGATCTCCGGGTCCGCCGTGCCGGCATAGGCGATGACGGTCGCGCCTCGGCGCTTCAGGTCGCGGAGCAGGTTGAGCCGGTGCTGCATCCCGCCGCCACTGTCCGATACGGCGGCGATCACGAGCGAGCCCGGTCCAATGACCACCATCGGACCATGACGGACGTCGAGCAGATGGTACGACTGGGCCTGTACGCCCGCGATCTCGGTCAGCGCGATCGCGCCTTCAGCAGCGAGGCCCTTTAATTCGCCGTCGGCCAGTACGATCGCCTGGGCCCACTCGGACCCGGCCGCCTTGCGTATGCCCGCTTCGACCCGGTCCATATATGTCTCGCCGTCCAGGATCGCCGCGTCGATCGATGCGATCAGCGCTTGATCCCTGCCGAGAAAGGCGGCGATCAGCAGATTAACAACGTACAGATTGATCACCGTGCGCGTCTGGCAGACGCTGGCGTCGAATGCCCAAGGAAGCTCCAGCGTCAGGTCCGCCTCAGCCGACAGGGGGGATCCTTCGACACAGGAGACGGCCAGCAGCGGTACATGCCCTGCGCGGCGCAGCAGGCGGACGGCCTCGACCACTTCCGTCGTGCTGCCCGACCTGGACGGCGCGACGAGCAGGGTGCCCGTCAATGCCGACCGATAACGCTCGCCGTTCAGCAGCATGTCGCCGCCCGCAAATGCTTGCGCCGGCATGCCCGCGCGCAGGCGGGCGGAGAAGGCGGCCGATTCGCAGAGACAATAGCTGGAGCCGCATCCGACAAAGGTCAACGAAGAAGGCGCGGCGTTTTTTACGAACGCTTCGATCCGAGCCCGCTCGCTTAACATATATTCGTAGGTTTGGCGCAATGCCGCGTATTGTTGCTTGGTCTCCCGATAAGTCAGGCTCATAAGACGGAAACCTCCATAATTTGAATGATACAATCATAATAATTTAATAAAATGATTATTACAATCATTTAATGATTGAAAAAATCATAATAGTTATCTATATTATAAGCATAACGTGCATGGCGCACTCGCATTCGAAGACTACTCAAGCAAGCCGGGAGGAACCAGTCATGCCCCTAACATCGACAACGGCGGTGCTGCGGCACGCGAGAAAACACGGATACGCCGTGGCGGCTTTTAATGTACACACGCTCGAAATGATGCAGGCGGTCGTGGATGCCGCTATCGAGAGCGAAGCCCCGCTCATTTTGCAGACGACCGTCGGCACCGTACAGCATCTAGGCGCCGACTACATCGCCGCCGCCGCGCAGGTGGCGGCGAGCCGGACGCGGCTGCCGATCGGCCTTCACCTCGACCACTGCACCGACTTCAACGTCATCGTCAGATGCATCCGGGCGGGCTACACCTCCGTCATGATCGACGCATCGATGCATCCGTACGAGGAAAACGCGAAGCGCACGGCCCGCGTCATCGAGGTGGCCGCTGCGGTCGGCGTGAACGTCGAAGCCGAGCTTGGCAAGGTCGGCGGGGTGGAGGACGACATCGTCGTCGACGAGCGCGACGCGCTGCTCGCGGATCCGGAGGAATGCGCCTCGTTCGTCGCCAGTACGGGGGTCGACACGCTGGCGCCGGCCATCGGCACCGCGCACGGCATCTACAAAGGGACGCCGAACATCGACTACGACCGGATCGCCCGCATCGCCGGCCTTGTCGACGTCCCGCTCGTGCTGCACGGCGGTTCCGGCATTCCTGCCGAGCAGGTCAAGCGGGCGGTAGGGCTCGGCATGGCCAAGATGAACATCGCCACCGAGCTGCGGATCGCGTTTTCGGACGCCATCAAGCGTGTATTCGAGGAGCGGCCGGGGGAAAACGATCCACGCAAGTACATGGTGCCGGCGAAGGAAGCGGTCAAGCGTCTGGCGCTCGAGAAGATCGCGCTGTGCGGCTGCGCTGGGCGGGGCGGTGAAGCGATGTGATAGTCACGGTCACCCTGAACGCCGCCGTCGACAAGACCTATTACGTGTCGGGGTTCTCGGCCGGCGCGGTACATCGCGTCAGACGGCAGATCGCCGAGCCCGGCGGCAAGGGGAACAACGTCGCCAAGATCGTCCGGCTGCTCGGCGGCGATGCGGTAGCGACCGGGTTCTCGGCAGGAGGCGCAGGCGCTTTTATCGAGGAGCGGCTCGCGGCGAGAGGCATCCGGACTGCCTTCGTGCGCGTCCCCGGCGAGTCTCGCACCTGTCTGAACATCGTCGACGAAGCGAGCGGCGCATCGACGGAATTGCTGGAGGAAGGGCCGACGGTCACCACCGAAGGCCTGGCTGAGATCAAGGAAGCCATCGGGCGGCTAGGCGCCGAGGCCAGCGTCGTCGTCCTGTCCGGCAGCTTGCCGGCCGGGGCGCCGACGGATCTGTACGCGGAGCTCGTCGGCATCGCGAGAGCCGCTGGCGCCCGCGTATACCTGGACGCGAGCGGCGAAGCGCTGGCGCTCGGCGTCGGCGCGGGGCCCGACCTAATCAAGCCGAACGAAGAGGAGCTCGCCCGCCTTGTCGGCCGCAAGCGCCTGGAGGCGCCGCACTGGACGGCGACGGCATCGATGCTCCATGACAGAGGCGTGCGCCAGGTTTGCGCGACGCTGGGGAGCCAGGGGGCGGTCGCCTGCATTGAGGGCGCGTTGTACCGCGTCATCGCGCCGGCCGTCCATGCGGTGAGCGCCGTCGGCTGCGGCGATGCCTTCGTGGCCGGCATGGCTTATGCCGAGGAGCTGGGCCTGCCGGCTGCCGAACGGCTGCGGACGGCGGCAGCGGCGGCAGCGGCTGCCGCGATGACGGACCGGGCGGGCGAGCTGGACCCCGGCGTCTATGAGCGGCTGTTGGACCGCGTGGAGATTTTGCCGCTGTAGCGGGCGTCGCGGCGCTGCCTATCGCGGCGGCCCATCCTTGCAATCCGGACGATTTCTCCTGCACAATGTAGAAAATTACGCGAATAACGGGCGGGGGAGACGGAATATGGAAGCAACGTCGAAGGGCGAAGCGCGCAGGGCGAAGATGCTGGAGCTGATTAAAGCCAGCGGGAGATTGTCGATTCAGGAGATCACGAGCGCACTTCAATGCTCGGAGGCGACGGCGAGGCGGGATCTCGATTTGCTTGAGCGGTCGGGTCCGATCATCCGGACGATCGGCGGCGCGGTCTATGAAGGGGCGCCGGCGCAGCCGACCGCCGAGCTGCCTTTTGCGGATAAAAGGCAAGCCCAGCTGCAGGAGAAAGAGCGCATCGCGGAGGCGGCGGCAGGGCTCGTGTCGGAGGGAGACGTCATCTGCCTGACGGGCGGGACGACGACATTCCTCATCGCGCGCGCGCTTAAGGCTCGCCGCAACATTACGGTCGTGACGAACGCGGTGAATATCGCCTGCGAGCTGGCGGACGCGGAGGACGTTCAGGTCGTCGTGGTCGGCGGCGTCATGCGGGCCAAGAGCTACGAGCTGATCGGGCCGCTCGCCGAGATCGTCGCGGACCGCATCAACGTCACGAAGATGTTTCTCGGCGTCGACGGCGTGTCGGAGACGCATGGATGGACGATGCATTCGGAAATGGAAGTGCGGATCGCGCAAATTCTCATCCGGCGTTCGAGCGAGGTATTCCCGGTGTTCGACGACAGCAAGCTGGAAAAAACGGCCCTCTTCACGATTATGCCGCTGGCCGACGCGACCGGCATCATCACGAACCGCCGGCCGGACGGATGGCTGGCGCGTGCCTGCGCAGGCCATCGAATGGCTGTTCATATACCTGAGCAATCGTCCTAAAACGAACGGCGCGAATCGCCGGGCGTTATCTGCAAGGAGATCCGCGGAGCGCGCGGGGATCGTTGCAGTTGACGCCGAGCGCAAATTGGAAGCGCTGCAATGCGCGGCGCTGCTTCGGCTGCCGGCCCGGAAGGCACGCCGCGACTCGCAACGTGAGGCGACGCTACCAAGCGCCGCTTCCAGGCGCCATGGGCAGAGGCGCCGGGAGCGAGCGGTCAAGCAGCGCGATAATCGAGAGTCGAAGGGGGAACCGGCATGTCCGTGCGCAGGGCATTATTGATCGGAGCAGGCGGCTTCGGCCGCATCCATCTGAACGAGCTCGTCCGTCTCACTGACGCAGGCTTGCTCGAGCTGGCCGCGGTCAGCGACGTGCGATTGACGGAGAGCGCGGCTGCCCTGGTGGCGGAGCGGGGCATCCCGCATTACGCCGACTATCGCGAGATGCTGTCGGCGCATGCGAAGACGGGCGCGGATTTCGTCGTCGTCTCCACGCCGATCCAGCTGCATGCGACGATGAGCATCGACGCGATGGAAGCCGGGTTCCACGTCCTTCTGGAAAAGCCGCCCGGCGCCGTCCTTCAGGATGTCGACCGAATCGCGGAGACGGCCTCCCGGACGGGCAGGCTGTGCGCCGTCAATTTCTTCGCGCCGTCGCGCAAGGCGCAGTCGCTCATCGCGCACGCGATCGCTTCGGGAGAGATCGGCCGCGTCCGCCGCTTCAAGGCGCTGGCCTTGCTGAAGCGCCCGGCCGCCTATTACGGGCGTACGCCTTGGGCCGGCAAGCTGACTGCGGCCGGAGCCGTCGTCCTCGACGGCGCCTTTCACAACCCGGCCGCGCATCTGCTCTACAGCACGTTGAAGCTGGCGGAGACGGCGGCGGGCGCCGTCGGCCGCAAGTCGCAGCCGATCAGCGTGGCGGCCGAGATGTACCATGCCAATCCGATCGAGAGCGACGACACGACCGCGATGCGCATCGAGATGAGCGACGGCACGACGCTCTGCTATTATGTGACGCTGTGCGCGAAGGAGACGGAGACCCAGCGGATCCGGATCGAAGGCACCGAAGGCGCGATCGAATGGGATTATGACGACCAGGTCAAGATCTGGCGATACGGTCTGGGAAAAACGCACGATTGCGCGGAAGACGGCTTCGTGGGGCGGAGGTATCTGAACCTGATCCGCACGCTCGACGGGGAGGATGACGGACTCGACGTCTCCCTGGACTCCGCGCGGCGCTTCACCCTCGTCGCGAACGGCGCGTTCGAATCGGCCGGGGAGATCCGCGGTATTCCTTCTTCCTACGTGAGCATGTCGGACGAGGCGGACCAGCCGGGCGCCTACATCGAGGGGATCGAGGCGGCCATGAAGGACGCTTTCGCCGAGGGCAAGCTGCTGTCCGAGACCGGCTTGCCGTGGGCTGCGCCGCCGGAGCCCTTCGACCTGCGCGCGTACAGCCGTTTTCCCCAGCGCTTCCGCATGAGCGGCGTCTAATCCAGGCCGAACCCGAGGAGGAATAGAACAATGAAATTCTATGTCAGCGTCGACATGGAAGGCATCGCCGGCATCGCTTTGAAGGAGCAGATCTACCGCGGCGAGATGTTCTACGAGGAGTCCCGACGGCTGCTTACGGACGAGGTGAACGCCGTCGTCAAAGCGCTCGTGCAGGCGGGCGCGGACGAGGTCGTCGTGAAGGACGCCCACGCATACGGCTTCAATCTGCTCCCCGGGAGTCTGCATCCCGCAGCGACGCTCGCCGTCGGTCCGCTGCCGCTCTCGAACCGTTTCCCCGGCTTGGACGAAACGTTCGAGGGGGCGCTGCTCATCGGCTATCATGCCATGGCCGGCACGCCGGGCGCGCTGCTCGAGCATACGTTCAGCTATGCGGACATTAGCGAGCTAGCGCTGGGCGGGGCGCCGATCGGCGAGATCGGGATCGACGCGCTCCTCTTCGGCCGCTTCGGCGTCCCGGTCATATTCGTATCCGGCGACGATAAAGCCTGCGCCGAGGCGCGGCGACAGCTGGGCACCGTCTTCACCTACGAGACCAAGCGGGCGACGGGGCGGCATTCGGGCCTGCTGAAGGCGCCCCGCCGGGTATGGGCCGAGATCGGCGAATCCGTCAAGGAAGCCGTCAGCCGCAGAAGCGAGTGCAAGCCCTATGCCATTCCCGGCCCGTACGAGATGCGGATCGAATACACGAGTACGCACTTGGCCGACGTGCGCGCCTTCGAGGCGGACGGCGTCACCCGCCAAGGCGGCAGGGCGCTGGCGCTTCGGGATGACGATCTGCTGCGGCTGCTCGTCCGCATTTTCAGATGAGCTTCGGCCGTTAAGGTGCGTTGTCTCGACCCCGATACGGCCAGCGGCACATGGGGCAAATGTTTCTATTTAAAAGATGCTATTGTCTCGTTTATTCAGGTTGGTACCCTCTTCAGCCAAAAAATAGCTGCACAGCACAAGGCGGTTCCAGACGAGAGCCGGGAAGGAATGGACGATGATACCGATCAAAACGAACGCTGTAGAGCTCGATCGCAATTGGAAATTACAAGACTTCGACGGCAGGGAAGCCATCCCCGACGACGTGCACCGGGCGGACTTCGACGATGCGGAATGGCTGCCGGTCGCGGTGCCGGGCGACGTGCACGCCACGCTGCTGGCGCACGGACGCATCGAGGACCCGTACTATTCGACCAACGATCAGGCCTGCCTATGGGTCGAGCAGAAAACCTGGGTGTACCGCACCGCGTTCGACCGTCCGGAAGCGGAAGAGACCGCCGGCCTGCTGCTGGAGCTCGACGGCCTGGACACGCTGGCAGAGGTGTTCCTAAACGGGGAGTCGGTCGCCGTGTCCGACAATATGTTCGTGCCCGTCGCGGCCGAGCTCTCCGGCAAGCTGAGGGAGCGGGACAACGTGCTCGTCATCCGCTTCGATCCGGTGGTGGAGTACGCCGCACGGCAAGACGTCTCCCGCTTTTGGTCCAAGGTCAACTATGAACGGATCTGGCTGCGCAAATGCGCATGCAATTTCTCATGGGACTGGAGCCCGCGCATCGTGACCGTCGGCATCTGGAAGGAAGCGCGGCTCAAGGTCGTGCATGCGGCGCGGCTAGCGCATCTGCACTTTAAGACGCTGTCGATCGGACCGGACGGCGCGGAGGTGGAAGTCGAAGCCGAAGTCCGGCAGCTGGGCGCGGATATGCGGCTCACGGCGGAGACCATTCTGCGCGGCGGCGACACCGAGCTGCGGTACGAGACGGGCGTGTCGGAAGGCAAGATCAGCCTCCGGTTCACGGTGGAACGGCCGGCGCTCTGGTGGACGTTCGACCACGGGGAGCCGTTTCTCTACGAGCTGACCGTGAACCTGAAGGCGGACGGGGAGATCGTCGATACGCTGTCCGAGGAGGTCGGCATCCGCACCGTCGAGGTCCGTCTCCGCTCGGAGACAGGCAGCCCGAGGTTCCAGTTCGTCCTGAACGGGCGGCCGATCTACGCCAAGGGAGCGAACTGGATTCCCGCCCACAACTTCATCGGGGCCATTCCGGACGAGCGCTACGAGGATCTTGTCGCGCTTTCCCGCGATGCGAACATGAACATGCTGCGCGTCTGGGGCGGCGGCGTCTATGAAAAGGCGGCATTCTACCGGGCTTGCTCCCTCCAGGGGATCCTGGTGTGGCAGGACTTCATGTTCTCCTGCAGCGAGGTGCCCGACTACGACGCGGCGTTCATGGCCAGCGTTCGCGAGGAGATCGTGGCGAACGTCAAGGCGCTGCGCAATTATCCGTGCATCGCGATCTGGGCCGGCAACAACGAGAGCCAGGCGATCCACAGCGAAAAGATGCATTATCGCAGCGACACCCGCTTCTATGGCGCGAAGATTTTCCACGAGTTGATGCCCGAGCTGTTGGAACAGCTCGACCCGACGCGGCTGTATTGGCCCAGCTCGCCTTGGGGCGGCAACGATCCGAACAGCTTCGACGAAGGGGATACGCACAACTGGGCCGTATGGGCAGGGGACGTCTATCCGCGGCATTACGGCGAAGCCTCCAAGATGGATGTCTCGTCTTACGGCATCTCCTACCGGAGATTCGCGGAGGATACCTCCAAATTCAGCAGCGAGTTCGGCATTCACGGAAGCACGGTGAAGGAGACGCTGCGGCGCAACATCCCTGAAGGCGAGCTCTATTACGGCAGCTACGAAGTCGATTATCGCAACAAGGATTACGAGCCGGAAAAGGCGACCATCACGATGGCGGGCTACTCGGGGCTGCCGCGCGACCTGGACGAATACATCGACTTTTCGATGCTCTGCCAGGCGGAAGGGCTCAAGTTCGGCGTCGAGCACTTCCGCAGGCGCATGCCGGAAAACGCCGGCTCCCTGATCTGGCAGCTCAACGACTGCTGGCCGGGCATCAGCTGGAGCCTCATCGACTACTACTTGTTCCCCAAGGCTTCCTATTATTATGCCCGCCGATTCTATCATCCGCTGCTGCTGTCGTTCAAGGAAGACGGAGGTCGGATCTCCGTATGGATGACCAACGACAGCGACGAGGCATACGACGATACGATTACGGTCGGCGTGCGCAGCTGCTTCGGCCAGCCGATCTACGAGCAGACGTTCGAGGTTCGCGTAGCGGCTAATGCTTCCATGCAGATCGTCGAGTATGCGCCCGCCGAGATCGAATGGCGCCTCGGCGTCATCGACAGGCGTTCCCGGTTCATGTTCGCCCGCAGCGCCCGGGACGACGTCTACGACAATCATTTCTTTTTTGCCGAGCAAAAAGATCTCCGATTCGCCCCCTGCCGGCTTCAGGTGACCGCGGAGGAAGGACCGGAGGGTGTGCTCGTCACGATCGAGACCGATACGTTCGCCCGGTTCGTCAAGCTGGAATGTCCGATCGATCACACGATGTTCTCGGACAATTACTTCAACCTGCTGCCCGGCGAGCGCAAGACGGTGCTGGCGTCGAACCGCAAGGGAACCCGCGTCAGTGCATCGAACATCGTCGTCTCGGCGCTGAACTCCAAAAAACCGCAGCGACAGGAGGTTAGGGTATGAGCCGCAGCTACCTGATCCACGATATGGTCCGCGTCTGTCCGCAGACCGGGGAGGTGCTCGAGGCGCAGGCGCGTACCCGATCGCTGGCCGAGCTGCATGCGATCTCCTCCGATCTGAATTCTCCGCGCAACGCCTATGTTTCCTTTCAGCTGATCGCGGAGCTGGATGCAGCAGGGCCGTCCGCGATCCGATTCGAGGCCGAAGCCCTTCGCAGCGAGCAGGACGAGATCGGCGCGGGCGAATTCGTTTTTTACGCGCAATGGTACCATCGCGTGCAGGAACGGTATTATCCCGACGCCTTGGTACCGCTGGACGGCGGAGGCGCCGGGTCTCGCACCTTGGCCGCGGTCTCGGCCGCGAACGATATCGCGGACCAGGCTTACGCGGCCGTGTGGGTGGATCTGTTCGTTCCTGCCGGCGTACGGCCGGGGGACTACCGCGGCGCGGTCCGCGTGACGACGGGCGACGGGACCGATACGCATGCCATCTCGCTCCGCGTGCTGAATACGGCCGTGCCGGACGAGTCGCTGGTAATCGCAGACCTGAACAGCTACGCCGACAATCTGTCGCGCCGGATGGACAGTCTGCGGCGCAATCCGCACCGCTACGAGGACGGTACGTACTTCAGGACGGAGCAGGCCTTTTTTCGGATGGCTCACGAGCACCGCTGCCTGCTGCATTATTTGCCTTACGAACATTCGGGGCGCATCCCCGCCGCTTTTATTCCGGAGCTCGAGGGCAAGGGCAAGGAGATGCGCGTAAAGGATTGGTCGGTGTTCGACGAGCACTTCGGCCCATATCTGGACGGCTCCGCATTCGAAGGGACGAAGCGCGGCGCGATACCGATTCCGTACATGTATCTGCCGTTCAACTTCCACTGGCCGGCCGATTACGTCAAGTTCGGGACGAAGGGCTATCGCACGGAATTTGCCGGGATCATGGAGGAATTCCATCGCCACTTCACGGAGCGCGGTTGGCTGCGGACGAAGTTCGAGCTCTTCCTGAACCACAAGAAGCGCTATAAGCTTTTCCCCTACGACGGCGACGAGACGCGCTTCGTCTGGGACGAGAAAGTTAACGATATTTATTACGACCTTGCGAAGGACGTGCTGGAAAAGGAGGAGGGCGCGCGGTTCGTCTTCCGGACGGACGCCAGCTGGAGCTACGGGCTGCACTTCGAGAAGTACGCGAAGCTCATCAAGCTGTGGGTCGTCAATCACCAGATGTTCTCCTGGTTCCCGGAGAGCCTGGACGTGCTGCGCGATGCCGGATGCGAGGTGTGGACCTACGGCGCGGCTGAGCGCATCTCGCAGCCTTTGCTCGCCACCGCGATCTCTCCGCTGGCCGCCGTGGCCCGGGGCGTGGACGGGTTCGTCTACTGGGAAAACACGAAGTGGGGGGACGGCTGGCAAGAAGCCCCCGACGCGGAAGGCAGCGAGACGATGTTCTACCCCGGAGACGAACTGTTCGGCATCCAGGGACCGATCCCCTCGATCCGACTCAAGGCGCTGCGCGGCGCGATGCAGGTCGCGGATTGCATGGAGCAGTGGATCGCCGCGCAGCCGGCGGACGGCAGGTCGCGAATGATCGAGGCGATCATCGCGGCGTTCGGCCTTGCGCCGGGGGCTTGGTGGCCAGGCAAGCCGAATTTTCTCGACAAGCCGCCCTACGAATGGGAAAACGCCATGTTCAGCGAGGCGCCCCAGGCGTCCCTGCACGAGGGCCGTCCGTCCGAAGCGTTTAACGATCTGAAACAAAGCCTGTGGAGCATTCTGGGATAAGGGGGCGCATGCCGCGATGGTGCCGAAATCGTACAGCTTGATGGAAATCGCAAGGCTGGGCGCGTTGTTTCTTCCGGGCGACGATCTCGAAGAGGTCATGCCGCCCGAGAGGCGGGAATATCCGCTCAAGGTCGCCGGCACGGAGAGCGAGTTCGCGCTGGGCGACGAGATCGACTTTGTGGAAGACCGCTTCAACGCCCTGAAGCGGGTACT